>Ga0182030_10013981_pt1 | contig 15909 bp, 11 predicted proteins | sample 812S3MmetaG_FD_121299 | JGI IMG/M metagenome (GOLD analysis project Ga0182030, IMG submission 121299) | Permafrost microbial communities from Stordalen Mire, Sweden - 812S3M metaG (Illumina Assembly) | ecosystem: Environmental > Terrestrial > Soil > Wetlands > Permafrost | place: Sweden...
GCTTGCCTTTGTCCTGGTTGATCTCACTTACGAGACTAGCATCGCGTCCTAAAACTTCTGACCTGAGCGGATGAGCAGACTGGAAGGCAGCGTCTCCGGCTCCGCTATTGTCCTTGGAAATTTGATTAGCCAGGCTATTCTCTTCTTTGTTGAGCTGAGCATATTCAGCTGCGGTGAGCACACCACCGTTCTTGGCGGCGTCATGTTGCTCCTGGCTGCGAATTGAATTATCGGCAGCCATAAGTTGATTGTATTTGCCGGATAGGTCACCAGCATCTTCTTTTATCAATTTATTCAATTGGGCATCACGACCCAAGACTTCGGAGCGCAAGGGATGCGCAGCTTTGAACGCTGCATCGCCGGCGCCACTATTGTCCTTAGCTATCTGTTTAGCTAGATTGTTTTCTTCTTTATTGAGTTGCTTGAATTCAGCTATTGTTAGATGACCACCATTTTTTGCAGCGTCACTCTGTTCCTGACTGCGGATCGAATTGTCAGAAGTCATTAATAGGGTGTATTTTCCAGACAAATCTCCGGCATCTTCCTTAATCAAATTGCTAAGGTGAGAGTCTCTTCCAAGTACTTCAGATCTTAGTGGATGCTTGCTTTGGAAAGCTGCGTCACCAGCGCCGCTGTTGTCTTTCGCGATTTCTTTAGCAAGACTGTTTTCTGCTGCCATCAAATGTTTATATTCTGCGGACGTAAGTTTGCCACCATCTTGAGATGCATCACAATGTTCCTGATTTCGAATAGAGTTTACTTGTGACGTTAAAGTCGTGTATTTCCCAGATAAGTCACCAGCATCTTCTTTTATGAGTTTGCTTAATTGCGCATCGCGTCGCAATACGGTTGCCGCAAGATTAAGCGGGCATTCGGAATCAATCTTTTGACCATGCTGTAAAACTAGATTGCCGCTTGCATTTAACAATGCGCCGCCGCGTTGAGGTGTCGCCACGTTAACAACAAAACCTGCTCCCTTCGTGTCGTTGTGAACGGAGTAGGTTTGGTGATTAACGGGTGTCGAACCCTGTGCATTGTTGTGACAAGCTGGCAGCGTTGGATTGACGCTGGTGACAGTGTGAACAACTGGCACCACTATGTGAGAGGCAGATTGGGCGAAAGAGGCTGTTCCACAGAACTGAATTCCCAGCGAAACACTGAGTAAAATCCGTATCGATGAAGTAAGCCTTGATGAGTAGATTTGGTGCATGATTTGAGATCTCCAATTAAGTAAAGGGCGTATGACACCAGCGCAAAGCTGTGCATCCAGCAAATGCGAGATGCTTTTAAGATGAGCGTGAGGACTAATGGTTCGAAGAAGCTTGGGTAAATTTCAATCGGGGGTTGCAAAGAATCCTACGTAGACTTCGTGAGTTTGTTGTGAGGGAATCGCTCACAATTCGCGGAAAACAGTTATGTGGCTAATCTGTGTGGAAAAGCACAGCGCCCCGATAGGGAATTATGTACGAATAGTCTTTCCAGCCAGAGCCTCTTGAAAGCCGACAAGTGGAGCTCAGACAATTGAATGCTGCCTCCGAAAAGATTTCATCCGCGATTTTCTTGAAGTAAGTCTAATAATGAGTGTATAGTAATTAAGTCTTGTAAATCAGTCTCAATTCAAGGTGGCGCAGATGAAAACGGCTTGCGGCAGCCTGTTTTTTGCTTGTCTTTTTCTGCTATTTCAGATGCAGACATCGACTGCCGCCCCGTCCACCACAGTTCCAAATAGCATTCGCGGACGATCGATTGAAGGCGCCTATTACGACCAGGAAAACACTTCCTACGCAACAGCTCTTGCCGGATCCGGCTACCGGTTCATCCTCAATGGTGACTATACAGACGCAGAAGGGCGCTTGCGACAAGCTTTATTGTTCGATCCTGACCTTGTCGAAGCGCAATGTAACCTCGGCTATGTATTGAACAAAACGGGAAAACCCTCAGAGGCAATTCCGCATCTTCTCTACGCCTACAAAATGGCTCCAGCGCAGCCGGAGGTGGTACTATCCCTGGCGGCGGCTTATCAACTCATGGGTAATTATAATCTTGCAATTAGCCTATACAAAACGATTGCAAATGGAAAAAACAACAATTCGGCTGTCCCCTATGTGAGTTCAGTTCTAAAAGCACTTGAAACTGAGCAAAGAAGAATTGATACCGATGGCAGTGGCTTTCAATCGGTTGATTCAACGGAATTTTATACCTGGAAGAAACAATCGCTGCATGTGTACATAAAACCAGGCGCAGGTTTAGTCGGATATCGCGCAGAATTCGACAGAATACTGCGCGAATGTTTTGGCAAATGGGGTTCGCTAGGGGTTTTGCAATTCGTCCAGGTAGATACTGCCCAGCAAGCCGATATCGAATGCGATTGGATTGCTGATCCCAAAAATCTCTCGTCAATTGCTGAAGGCGGAGAAACTACGCTGAAACACCGAAGCAAAGCTCTTTCCCATGCACAAATTTCCTTAATTACTGTGCGACCAGGTAACAGTGCTCCATTGACGAATCAGGAGGTCAGGGCAATTTGCTTACATGAAATCGGGCACGCTCTTGGACTGCTTAAACATAGCAAGAATTCTGATGATGTTATGTTCTCAACTGCATCAAACATTCTAGGTCCGAGTTCGCGAGACATTTCAATACTGAGAAAGCTCTATCAGACTGAAACTTCAAGCGCTGCGGTCCCCGCAGAGCCAGTCCACCTTCTTTAGTGAACAGCTACTTAGTCCAGGAAATCAAGTTTCCCGATCAGCTGATTTGTCAAGTAATCTCAATCGCTTCTTATTTCCTGGCGAAGGCTGGTCTGCCCCCCAGGCTTCGATTATTATGGTTACTTACAAATCCATCAAACTTCCACTCTTTGGACCAACACAAGTGACACTACAATCGCAATTTTTAACAGAACTCGCCTGGCGCGGATTAATCCAAGATAGCACCGATCTGCAAACTTTAGACTCATACATAAACGAAGCTCAGCGTAGCTTTTATATGGGTTTCGATCCAACTGCAAGCTCGTTGACTATCGGCAATCTGCTGGCGATGACAATGGTTATCCGCGGCGCGCGTGCCGGTCTGCGAGCTGTCGTATTGCTGGGAGGCGGAACAGGGCTCATTGGTGATCCTTCGGGAAAATCTGAAGAACGCTCGCTATTGCCGGTAGAAGCAGCACAGGATAACGCGGAAAGTCACAAGCAACTGATGTCCCGCATATTCGAACGAGCACTCTGCCCCGAGCAAATGCCCTTGTTCGCCAACAACTACGACTGGCTGGGCAAGATTAATGCAATCGAATTCTTGCGCGATGTGGGCAAGCATTTCTCAGTTACGGAAATGATGCGACGAGATTCCGTAAAACGCAGGCTCGGCGAAGCGAACGAAGGCATGAGCTACACGGAGTTTTCTTACTCCCTTCTGCAAGCATATGATTTTATGGTGCTCTGTCGCGACTATGACGTAACCATGCAGATGGGAGCCTCAGATCAGTGGGGTAACATGGTTGCCGGAATTGATTATGTTCGGCGCATTCTCGGAAAATCCGTACACTCCTTGACCTGCCCTCTTTTATTGCGAGCCGATGGTACCAAATTCGGTAAATCAGAGAAAGGCGCCATTTGGGTATCGGCCGATAAGACTTCTCCATATCAGTTCTATCAATTTCTAATCAATCTGGCAGACGACGAAGCGCGCAAATTCGCATTGTTCTTCTCATTGGAGTCTCAAGAGTTTCTCGACGAACTCTTTGCTCAGCACGCTAGCGCACAGCATGAGCGCCGCTTGCAAAAGCACTTAGCAAAAGAATTGACTTCACTCTGCCATGGCGAAGAGAATTTCCTTCGCGCCGAAGCAGCCACTCAAGCCTTATTCAAAGGCGATCTAAGAACGTTAGACCTGGAGCAGATTAATGACGCGTTTGCCGAAGCACCTTCGGCAGAAATTAATCGTCGGAGCCTGCTCGACGGGAGCCTCAACTTGATTTCGATTCTTGTCCAATCTGGACTTGTGTCAAGCAAAAGACAGGCTAAAGAAGACATAGCTAACGGAGCAATTTGGGTTAACGGCGAAGTCGCCCCCGCTGATTTCAGTTTGAGTACTCAGAACTTACTACAGGACTCAGTGATACTACTTCGTCGCGGTAAGAAAGATTGGCGAATCGTGCGTTTCAGCAGCTAAATTCTCGATGTTTTTTTTGTCGTACAGTGATGCTCTCTCAAATGGGCGACGCGCGGCGTCGCGCCCTACGTCAGGAAGCGTGTTATTGGATTCGGCCAAAAGCCTATTAAGTCGAATATTTGTTTAGCTTCCGTAGAACCAAACACACGCTTGCATAGCCATTCACGAGAACGACTTCACAATCACGCGCTTGCATAATCAATCATTCACGCAAACGACTTCACAAACATATCCGCAATAGCGAATAAAAATGGAAACGCAACCGCTGAGACATAACAACGCTACTCAGGCAGGACTGAATTCGCCTTTGAACCGCTTAAATAGAGGATCCGTTAAAATCAAAAGCAAGAATGATTCCGCCTAGAATTGCAAAAGGCAGAGCGATTACAGGAAATAGAATTAAAGCTTCCACAGTGATACCTCACGATCATTTTTTTCTCAAACTGCAATTGGTCGGCTACGTTACTCGCAAATGACACGCGCTTGCAGTACAAGAACTATAATCCCGTATTCGAACTTTGCTCGTAATCAATGGTGCATAGTTTACAAAAAACTTCGCCAACATTTAATTGACACACCCACAGATCAGCTACAGGCAAGCATTTCCAGACGCACAGCAGACGCGCACTTCGTGAAGCAGACAATGATACCAGTTTCCGCAAAGTCACCAGAAACGGCTCACGATGACTATTGCGCACAAGTCAGCCGGTTACTTTGACCATGCGAAACGTTAAGTCTGTTACGAAAATCAATTAGCAATCGATCATTCCCAAGGCACTCTTAAGTCCGCAAGCCTCATATCTGTGGGGCTTTACAGCCTACTTGCAGTCAACACTTTTGCTTCTTATCGCTCCGTTTAATCCTGTTCCGTTTTTCATGTCACTGTGCCGTTATTACTTGTTTTTATGTCACTGTGCCGTTCTTACTCGTCTCCATATCGCCACTGTGTGTCAGAGATGTGGGCAGCTCGGCCAGAGATCGATTATGAATGCGAAAGGTTTAGGACCCCCCTGTTACTAATCTCCCAAACGTGATCATCTTCCGAACAGGTGTATCAATAGAAACTGACCGCCGCAGGACGCGAACTCAGATCCGCTTAAGATAGCCGTCTCTTATTATTGATGTTTAAGAACAGCTCAAGACACGCAATAGAATTTGCGATTCCAAATAATGCTGTTGCCGACTATCCTTAAACTCATCCAGCAACTTTGCACCTCCACTGCAGCAAACTCATTAACCTCTGTTCAAGATTCGAATCAACGAGTAGGATCTTTGAAGGAGGAATGCTGTGTCGAGTTACCAGGTAAGAGGATAAGCCGACTTGCGCATTTGTCAGGCGTGAAGGCGAGTCTTTGAAGACGCTACTTCTCAAGCATGGCGGAATTACAATTGTGCAAATTTGAAACCAACAGGCCGCTTGATTCGGGAAGCCAAGTGTGAAGTCGTCTGTTGTCACGGTTATTTACAACGTTCTTGAAGGGCTTTGCCTGTTAGTAGGTTTGGCAGTACCGGCGGCTACGAGCTGGGTTTTCATTGCTTTGACTGGAAGGGTAAGCGACTTTCCCGAGTATTATGCCGCCGCAAAACTCGCATCAAGCGGGCACGCGCCTGCCGCTTACATCTCTAACGAAATAGGACAAGTGCAGCATCAGCTTTTTGCGGGCATGGGCGAACGTATCGTGGGCTTTTACATGCCGCCACCAGCCCTGATGCTAATCGCGCCGTTAACGCTGTTTCCGGCGGGAGTGGCTTCCTATGTCTGGATCGGGCTTTTACTTTCGTCCACCGGGCTCATGGCGTTCTTGCTGAAGAAATTTTGGCAACAGACGAAACAAGAGTTTGCCATATTCTGGATCTTCGCGTTGCTATCCGGTCCACTTTACGAGGGCTTCCGGCTTGGTCAACCAGCGGCATTATTTTCGCTGTCATTGACGCTTGCACTGTTTTTCTGGAGAAAAGAACGAAATTGGTTGGCGGCGCTCTGCTTGTTGCCGTTTGGAATGAAACCGCACTTTCTGATTATGGTAACCGCATTTCTCGCTGGTGGGCGGCGTTATCGTCCAGCGTTATATATGGCGGTGGTGTTGCTTATTCTGGCAATTGCTTCGGTCGTGTTTTTCGGCGTAGATTCATTCACAAGTTATTTTGCTTCGCTGAAGACCAACATCAATAGCCAAAATGATGTAGTCGCCGCTATGTCCGCGAATTTGAATCCGACACTCAGGGGGCAGCTACTTAGGATTCCGCGATTAGACCCGAACATCATCATGGCTACTGGTGTTGTTTTCATGTTGGTATGTTTTGGCATAAACTTTTTCCTTGGCAAAAAATTTGAGAAGAACGAAAGTTTTCTCGAACTACTCGCAGTGAGCGCAATTCCAGCAACAATAATCAGTGCTCTGCACTGTCATGATTATGACTTGCTCATTTTGGCACCGGCGGTGGTGTCAATGCAAAAACTCAGCAGAAGCACGCAGTATGTAAATGGGACACTGATTCCGGCGACGTTGATACTAGCGGCGCTTTACTGCCTTCCGTCTTTCCTGTACTTTCACTACACGTGGCTCTTACGCGATTCGCAAATTATTAACCCGTTCTTTTTTGCGATGCTGTTCTTCAATGGAAGCATAGTCTATTCACTTTTCAAGGCGAAACCGGCGCAACCAGTTGGCGATGAATAGCCAACTGGCAGATCGTCAAGTAGTTTACGGCTTATTATCGGTGGAACAAAAGTATTAACCGAATTTGATTACGTTCTGGAGAGTGTATATGTTTCGTGCTATTGAAAACTTACTAGCAAGACTAAGAGTTGTTCGTACGATCGCCGGGCCCGCAAAAATGATTGGCGAACAGGGCGAAGATTCTTCCAGACGCAGCGTCAAGAATGATCCCTGGAAGTGGGTACACTGGCGCGGCACAGACCAAAGAATTCGCGAAGGCATTAATGTGGCTAAACCCCGCGGGTTTTCGTGCAAAAGGGGTTTTCCAAATCGAAGCAAGGTTCTGATTAACGATCCTAACCAAGCCCTCAAGCAAACTATAGGCTCGCGCGCCGCGTCTACTCAATTTGACAGAATGTGGGATGCTATTCCAATCGACAACAGTCCAACCGACGACTCAAGAGTCTTTTGGCGTAACTACATCCAATCAAACAGCCGCTACCGCTCATTTGACGGAGTTGCGACTTTGACCGACCTGTCTGCCCAAACTGCCACAAGCGCAAAATCTCTTAGTGAAAATATTGCAGACACTGCCCCAGCGGACGGTGGCAATAAGGTTTGCGACGAGCTTTGCCTAGAAACTTTGTTGAAGGCAAAAGAAGATCGTTTGCAGCGCCTTGTCGCGTCGCCCAAAACCACCCGGGCTTTGCTGAAAAAGTTAAGTCAGGCAGCAGATGCAGACATCAGGGCAGCCGTAGCGTTTGCACCGTCAGCCGACGAAGATATACACAAGACATTGGCCAAGGATGATTCTACAAAAGTACGCTGCATGCTGGCGCAGAGTTCCTTCATTTCTATAACCCTACTAAAACAACTTATTCGCGATGAAAGTCCATATGTGGCATTTATGGCAAAGAAAAACATTGAACGCCGACAACAGAATGAGTCCAATTCAACCGAACAGCAGTTTAGCTGCGAACCAGTCCTTACAAAATACAACACATTAGTGTTCGAACCTGTGGCCTAGCAGCCTGTCGAAGTCTCAACAGTTGTGGTACCACATAGGCTCGAAGAATAAGTCGCCGGTTTCCGTTCTAAGAAAGCGATCTACCCATGCACGTGCTGGCACATGCCTAATTTATCGAAAACTGCATTAAGCTTATCAGTAAGCGGAGCCATCGCCTTTTTCCGCGGTGCTAACGGCGCCCACATTAACTAGCACTTCAGAGACATCTGTATTGAGTTTAGAGGCACCGATATTTCCCGTCTCAGATTTCAAGATCTTGCCACCATTGAAGATCATAAATGTGGGCACAGCATCTACCTTCAAGTCATCGGCAAGATCCTCGTCATCATCAATATCAATTTTGTAAACTTTAAGTTTGCCGGAGTATTTGACCGCCAAATTATGAACCGAGGGAGCCATAGCCCGACACGGCGCGCACCAAGTTGCAGAGAAATCTACCAAAACAGGTGAGGCGGACTGGAGAACATCCTTCTGAAACTGTTGAGTCGATGTATAGGGCACCATAGCATCCAGCACCTCAACTTCCTCAGCTTTGTTATCTCCGACTTTTTGCTTCGCTATTTTCTGCTTGTGATGATGTTTGACATCATTGCCAGAGGTTTTCGCGTCCGCTGCAGGAAGATTGAAAGCATAGACCACCAAAAGGATCGCCCAAAATAGAACTTTGGAAGTACGCATAAACAAATACCTGCATATTTTGATTGAAGATGATGACTCTTGAGAGACATCTCATAGCTTAAAGTTCCAAATCGGTAAACCGCCATTACAAGACTAAATAAGCCACAGCAGCAAATTCCCGCTGAATACTGCAATAGGCGTCTTACTCAATGGATCAAAATAAAGTTCGCCGTGAGGGGTGGGCTTCGTCTTTTGCGTTTGGAGATGCCGTTTCTCAGTATCCGCCATTACATACCAGTTTGAAATCGACCAACTCTTAGCCTTGAGTTCGCTGGGGATCTCTCCATGCTGAAAGACAACGAAAACCTCGGGAAGCCACAGGGCAGAGCTGCCCATCTTCAATTCATACGAAACTGGAATTCCCTGAGATTCGGCCAGTATATAAGCAGCTCGTTGAAAATCCTTGCCTGCGTTTCTCAAAGTAAAACAACTTAGAATCCAGGCGCAGAACAAACAAGCGCTAAGCAAGAAGAAGGACTGATGGACGAAAGCAAGTCCCATGGACAAAAAAGTGGTAGCAAGCAAACCTTCATTGATGTGCAATCTTCGTTTGTATTTATTGAGCAGGTAAGGATACCAAAATCGAATCTCCTCATTTGGATCTTTCGCTGTAGGTGGCGTATGAATCTGCCTGGCGACAGTGACCGCCTTTTCCCAGGCGGAAGGACCGACCGGAAGCTGCTTCAACGGCTTCAGCCTGCTAACGCAGCGGTCGACTACCATACGTTCGGACAAACGAGGAATCTTCGGATAGGGCTGCTTTAGCACCGCCCGCAATAGCCGTGCATTGCGCACAACCTCTTTCGAGCGATGTTGTTCCAGCAAATAAAAGAGCACCGAACTTTCCGGATTTAGAAAGTCCTCACGAGTAAACAGCAGGCTTTCAAAATCCTCATCGGCACATTTAACAAGCCCAGGATCGGCAGCCAGGATTCGCAACGAAACGTAGATCACCCATATTGAAAAATTATCGAGTTCAGCATTGAAATCATTCGCATTTCGTTTTGGATGTTGGTAATTGCGATGGCCAAGTTCTGCACTCTCCATACCTTGAAGCTGTGGCACATAGACTCCGTCATAATCAACGAGCAACAAGCGATCGTTATCGACGATTAAATTTGCGTGTTGCAAATCGCCATGGGCTATTCGACGTGATTGCATATCTTCAACCAGCTGCCGCAGCTCTTCGGCAAGCCAGAGCAATTTAGCCGGATTAGATGCCTCCTGACGAACAAAACGATCAACCGTAAGACCGTCAATCCACTCCATTTTCAAAATGGGATACCAGCTATCGCCGATCTTAATTCCTTCACGAATAAACGAAAACGGAACTGCAAACTTGAATCCCTGATGCAGAAAGTAATGAGCTATGGCCTCGTAGCGACGCTGCTGATGATCGCCCTCTTGTAAGAAACAGCGAACAGCCCAGCTTTTATTAGCACAGTTGACTCTATAAACCGAAGCAAAGCTGCCCGAAATAGGACGTGGCAAACCGATGGCGTTAACTTCTACCTCTCCTTGCTGTAGCTCAGGATCAGCAAAGCAAAACGCTGGATTTTGAATAGCCTCGTTATAATCTTGCGGGGACGGCCAGTGGCTGTCGCCGCGAGGACTCGCTGCGACAGCTTGTTCATGCTTGTTTCCAGGCGTATTGGCTGGGCTTTGCCCCATAGCTGTTTCTTCGTGCAAAGAGGGGTATCGCTAATATTCCCAGAAAACGGCTTAGCTAAAAGCCTCGATTTGCATAATTATTTGCTTGGCTGGACGAATTTGGCATTCCAGTCCGCATATAATTATCGCCCAGGTGATTGAAAGCTTGTAGTGTTGGTGTCACCGGCGGTGCAGCCATCGCCCCCGGTGTCGATTCAGAACGACCGGAACAAAAGAAAGAGACAGATCAATGCGCTGGCTGCAACAGAGATCTGCCTCTCACAATTCATCTTAACAACTGGCTAGTTGACTGTAACCTCACGCAAGATTATCACGCCTCCAACCGGCGGTGCACCGGGTTCGCCCTTAACCGGTCGAGCGGTAATCAGCAAATTACGTCCATCTGGACTAGACGAATTTCGAATGAACATTTCGGCATTGTCAACAGATTCGCCAGCTATTGCTCGCACAAGCGGCAATTCGTTGGCGGCGTATTTGGTGATTTTGTCGGCTTTAAAACAACCGTATGTGTCCGACCAATCAGCGGCCGGCTTGTCAATCATGCCGATTCCAGTGAGTTCTTGAGCCGCTTTATTGAAGAATATAAATCCTTCGCTGTCGGCGATAACCAGTCCATCAGTCAGGCGTTCGTTGTAATAACGGATAATTTCTGAATGAAGACCATTTTGTTCTGTGTTCTGCTTCAATGCGCCAATATCTACTCGTGAAGCCAAATTGAGTTCAACTTGTGCAATAAGCTCGGAAGTATCGATTTCCAATGCACGCGCAAGAGTTGATACGTTTCGCAGAGATGGATGACGAGCGCCTCGTTCAACATCACATATGTACGAACGCGCTAAACCAGATCGTCTGGCGATTTCTTCTTGCGACAAGCCAAGTTTTTGGCGGCGATCACGGATGACCTGGCAGCAGGTCGCAGCAAATGTTTCAGGGAGTTGCATATTAAGTGCTCCTACGTGCCGGCATGGGAATAAGTGTCATGCCTTTGATGTCACTAGTTTTACACATGTCTCATAATGGCATCGTCAGCCAAATTACCGATTTTAGGCCTCGACAACAGACGGATTTCCGATCCATCAATCGGCGACGTAGTCTGTATCTTACGCCTTTTCAAGTGGACGAGAATTTCGGTCCTGGCCCATTTCTGCCCTATTTACCGGTACGTAAACAGTCTACTTTTGAACACTTTCGTCGAACTCACTCCGGGCTTTCTGGACTTCGTTCGTCTTTCATTTCACAAATAAATTTTTTTATGGCTGAAACAAATTCGTATGATTCAACCGGATATGTCATTAGCAGCTGCGCCCCTTCAGGCAGCGGAATTTGCTCCAGACTCATTTCAGACTGCCGTTTCGCTAAAAATACAAATGGAATTGCGCTCAAATCTACTTCGGATTTGACGTCACTTAGCAAATTCAATCCCCAGCCATCGTCAGAAATGAGTTCGCAAATGATCAAACAGGGGAAATTTTTGTGGGTAAGAAATAGAGCTAAAGCCTCACTGCTAGCCTTAACTACTTCACATTCAAAACCTTTCAGAGCGGACTTAACGAATTCAAATATCTCTTCTGACTGAAAAGCGCAAAGGACTTTGATTCCCATTTGTAGAGCTCCAGGTCCTTTAGCCGCCGATAATTTGCGCTTCCGCTGCGCTTGCTATTCTAATTTAGCTGAGCCTGTTTTTTCAGCTCAAGTTTAGCTTCATTGCGTATTTTTCACCACATGGCGCTAGAATAGAAGTTCTTGTTAGAGATTTAACCTCCATGGATCGAGTAATCAAACTAATTCCAGTCATTCTGATCAGTCTGATTTACGCATTAATTACTGCTGGCGCGACGGCTTCGACTCCGTCGACTCCGCCCGCCGAACAGATTATTCCTGCATTTGTCAATTTACCTTTCGATCACAACATCATGCCCGAAGAGTATTTAAGCGCGATTAAATCGCCGCAATCGGATTTGCGCAAGGTGGCAAATTCTTTGATGGAGCGAAAGAAACAATTCATTTTGCGTTGGGAGAATCCTAACAGTGCGTCCGACTCCAGTGACAATTTTCCAAAGTCATTCGATGATCTTGAACTAGTAGCATTATTTCCCGAGCAATTTCTCGATTCGTTTCTAAAGCAGGGACAGCTGAATGTGCATCAAGTCGGACATAGCCGCGGTGTTTGTCAGCCAGATATTAGAGCGCATGCCGAAGATTTTTTTATTGGCATACATTTGGAAAATAAGTATGAACCAAATCGAGAATCTCGCTTACATTACTTGCGACCGAAATATGGTTATATCAACTTACTAAAACCTTGTGGTTTGAAATCCAATCCTTTCAGGCTCATCCAATATGGTCAAATTCTTTTTGTTTACAACGAAGAAGTGAAGTATCGCAGCAGTTACACATATGGTGACAGCCTGGCGTCGTACTGCGAGCCCTGGGCGATTACAATGCATCCGCTTGACCCTGTGCCGCTAACAATGATGAAACCGCCGGGGAAGGAAGAGAGTGCCAATTGCCGATTTATCGAAGCGCAAATCTGGGGACCGCTTGAACTTCAAGATATCAAAGAATTTCGCGTTCCGAAAGACCGCAAAGATTTGGTCGACAAGTTAACCGCCACGGGCAAGCCAGTCTTCAGCTACGATCGCGAAAAAATGGAACAGAATGATTGCTATGTTGAAGTTTGCGATGGTGGTTGGCTCCGCGGTGAGCCACTTAATGCTGAGGCCAGCAAACTTCTCGAGAAGGAAAGCTTGGCGCGTGCTGATTCTCAATAGATCAGCTATTTTTCGATCGTGAACTGATCTAGCACGCTACCATCCTCTGCAATTTGCTGTGCGACAAATCTGTCTTTATCAAGATGGCAGAAAGTAAATGAATGGTGTTTAGACGAAAACTTTTTCGTAAAAGGCAGCCACTGCCCTGGCTCGTTTTCCATATTACCGCCGCTAAGATGCGCTCCGCCGGCGCCCGTCACAATATAGATAACGCCATGTGGCTTGCGATTTTTATCACCGTCGAAGGCTTTGTCCAATTTGAAAGTTCCATAGACATAGCCAGCCTTTGCTTCGCGATCTTCACTTGGCGCGGCAACTTCCTTGAAGAAAAGCGGGTAAGAGCGCTGATAGGAATGGCTGTGACCAGAAAAAACCACATCAACATTGTTCTTTTCAAATATGTCTGACAGATGGCGCATGCGCTGTTCTTCTCTGTGCGCCCAATCCGAATTAAATCCGGGTTGGTGAAACGCAACAATTTTCCAGCGAGACTTCGATGCGCTAAGATCACTATCCACCCATTTTCGCAGAGTTTCGTCTGTCCAGTTCATATACTCATTTGCGTCAAGGACAAGCACGTGGCAATTGCCATAATCAAACGAAAAATTTGTCATGCGAGGGAAAGCTTCGCCGGCAGCCTTCAGAAAGTCGGCGATTCGTTCTTTCGACCCTCTTGGCTGGCAAATATTGGCTGGACCAGGTAAAGCTGGTCCATTCAGAGGCTGCTTCCACAAGGTAAAATAAGCCAGGCTATCTGATGCACTATCCAAATCGCGCGCGTCGATGCCGCCGCCAGTGGTGAGGTCGTGATTACCGGCAACAGCGACTGAGATAGTTGATTGCAACTCTGAAGCGCCCTTTGCTCTTCCCCCTTCTTGATTCATAAAAGGAAAGAAGTTGTGCAAATAGTTACGAACACTGCCAATGGGATAAACGATGTCCCCTACAATTATTTGCATTGAAGGTTCTTTCAATTTCATTTGCTCGGCGATCTTAGCTTCAGCTTCGCTTCCTTCACCGACATCTCCGATCACGGCGAAATTAACAGCCCCGTCTGGAGCCGGTAGAGACTGAGTTGAAGCTTGAAACAAGTCTTTCTTATCTTTGCTGATTTTATAAGCGATGATTGTGTCAGCGGGCAGCTCATTCATCTCTGCTGAGACTAATGTGAGTTCTGGATGTCCATTGACCGAATTCTTAGTGAGAGTTGCTTTCTTCCAATCAGGTGCACTATATTTTTTGTATTCAAAGTCGATATTATTGATTTGCGGGTCTTCGGTTAACCAGGATACGGTCAAATTCTTACCATTAAAATGGTAGCCGAGGTCTACAAAAGGCGAGGCCGCGAAGTATTGTTTGGGTTGGTTTGCAGCCCCGCTAAGAGGCGTGGCGGCGACAATGGACACTAATGCTTGTATTACTAAACAAAGACGCGCAGAACTGAGTTTCATTTATTAGTGTCCAATCAAGCCAACTCGGCAAAGACTACACAACTTAAAACTTGCTGTAAAGCTCAAGCTTGAAGTTTGAATGAATTCGCACAAAGCTCAGGAGTGCCTGAAATGACCTTTGAATATAGCTCTACAGTATAGTTGAGACCCTCCAAGATCTTAATTTAGTTCTAGTTCAAGTAATCAGATATACCAGTATGAATGTTGAGCTTTCTCAGTTTTCTCATAGCTCTTATGGTGGCACGGCGCACAGATGCTGCGTCCGTATGCATTGCCATAGCAATTTCAGTGTCAGTTAGCAAGGCACGACTACCAATACCATAACGCAGCTCGACGACGGAGCGTTCGTCGGGCGTCAAGCGATTGAGCAAGACATGGACGCGTTCACAAAGTAACTGCGATTCGGTCAACTCGTCCGGAGCAGCACTTTCCGTGTCTTCGACAATCTTTTGCAAAGTGTCTCCGCTCTCACTGCCTATACTTTCATCAAGCGAAACGGTCGGCAAATAACTCCTGAACACATGCTCAACTTCAGCTGCGCGCAGTCCGGTTTGTTCAGCGAGCTCTTCGTAAGAAGGTGCGCGTCCGAATTTTTGAAAAAAGGGTTTGGCAGCCTTTCGAAGTCGATACATTTCTTGTGTTATATGAATGGGAATACGAACCGAACGAGATTTGTTCGAAAGCGCTCGTTGAATTGCCTGCCGTATCCACCAAGTCGCATAAGTAGAGAAGCGGGTGCCTCTTGTTGGGTCAAATTTGGTGGCAGCTTGAATAAGCCCCACATTCCCTTCTTGAATAAGGTCTTCCAGCTCCATGCCATGGCGACCATAGCGTTTAGCAATACTTATCACCAAACGAAGATTGGCAGACACGAGCTGGCGCAATGCAAGATTGCTGCCTCTCTTTATTGAGCGTGCAAGTTCAATTTCTTCATCGGCCGTGAGCAGATTGTTCCGCGCCACCTCACTGAGATAAGACTTTATGGAGCTTGTCTCGGTTTTCACAAGAGGCTCATCGTCACAGAGCGCGGCATTCCTCGGCTCGGACTGAGACGGCTCGAAAAGTAAATCGTCGAAATCATCCGGTGCTAACTGAGCCGCTGATTCTGATTGAGCCGCCGGTTCTGAATGAGCAGCCGGCGCTAAGCGAGACGCCGGTGCCAATCGAGTCGCCGGTGCTAATTGAGCAGCCGGCTTGCGCCGAGTCGCCGCTCCAGGTCTAATAGTCGGTTGCGACCAGTCGCTGAGATTGGAGAACTGGTCTTTAGTCAAATACAAAAGGATCACCCCCAATAAAATTTTTGTTCACTCTTGGCCCATGGATCTTCAATTTCTGTGCAGAGGCTGAGCCTGAGTCAACTTTTCGAAAAGTGCAGATGCGGTAAATTAGTTTCGTCATCACGTCTAGTCCAGTAAGAAATTCGATAATTTCCTTCGGTAATTCGGCCAATAAAGTGCAGACCGAGCCCTCAGGACGGCTCA
>Ga0182030_10013982_pt1 | contig 15907 bp, 12 predicted proteins | sample 812S3MmetaG_FD_121299 | JGI IMG/M metagenome (GOLD analysis project Ga0182030, IMG submission 121299) | Permafrost microbial communities from Stordalen Mire, Sweden - 812S3M metaG (Illumina Assembly) | ecosystem: Environmental > Terrestrial > Soil > Wetlands > Permafrost | place: Sweden...
CCTCAGCTTCCAACCCCGCCTCGCGGCGACGCTGTTGAGGTCGTGTTCCGTCGTGAACAACCTAATTCGACGGGCGGGACTCTCACCCGCGTTCCAACCAACTTCACTGGCGCAACGTTTGACCAGGTATGACTTGGATAAAGGCATTCGTGTCGTAAGTTTCTGGTGGTATGTTGTTTGCATAAAACTATCGGATTCACGGTCGAATTGCATGGTTTGATCCGCTTTCGGGGTGGCCAGATCGTTTTCGTCCTTGCACGCGCGGCCAGGCCGCAGTTTAGGTGCTCATTTTCTGATGATCCGTTAATAAGCGTTAATATGCGTTAATAAGCGTTAGTAAGTGTTAAATTCTTTTTTTGCAGCCATTATCAGGCTGCTTTTGGCCAATACCGGCCGATCTCTGAAACTGCAATTTGGCGCGACAAAATCTGCTCACGGCGACATTGTAGCACAACGCGCGAAAAGTGTACATGGCATGGTGAGCAGAATCTTTTTAACGCAAAACCCCTGTAAACATTGACTAAAACAGGGGGCGGATGCCCTTTTGTCAAGTATGTTTTATTGACAAGCACCCTAAAACGGGCTTTTTCCGGCAGGGCATCGGCAAGGTTTCCAGCCCTTGGACGCAATCTCAGCGCGCCGGCTCCAGAATCGCCGTATCCGTTTGTCGTCGACGGCCTGTTTTGGTGGATGGCAAAAATCGAATTTCGACGCACTGGTCCAGTGCGGCGGCGATGCGTTGCAACATTCCAAGCGAATGGCCTTCGTAATCAGCATCTTCCAATCGGGAGATCACGGACTGTTTGGTGCCAATTCTGTTTGCCAGTTGGGCTTGGGAAAGCCTGGCTTTGGTCCGGGCGGCGTAAATGAGTTGAGCAACGGAGGCGTTGATCCGAGCCTCTTCAGCAAGGCGCCGCCGTGCCGGATTCCCGCCAGCCACCCGGTCCAAAATGGCGACCGCATCCGATGTCCTCTTAATTTCAGTCCTTGCTTTCATACGGATGACAAAATGCGTAACCACAACTGCTGGCAACCCAAAAAAACATCCGCTGATTAAGAAAATGAAGATTGCGGCGAAACAACAGGCGGAAGTTCCAGCACGGCAACGAATTCTTCGTCAATATCGTCTTTGCCGTCACGATGGCTCCAAGCGTAGGCCCGCTTCGCCTTTGCAAGCTTTTGTTGACTAATAAAAGGCCGCGGGCATGGCGCGCGCATGGAACCCAATGAAAATTACCGTGTTTTGGGTGGCCCGGGTTGCCATACGGAGTGGCGAAGGCGGAATCTGCTCGTTTCCGGTTGCAGAGCGACGGAGGGCCGCCGCACTACAGGACGCTTCGCGGTTTCGGGTGGGGCAAGGATTGGTGGGCGGTGAGGCTTGGCAAAGCTTTCCGCGAGGGGGGCGGGATTATGGGACGAAAAGGACGAATGGGACACATGGGACACATGCGGAAGACGCGGAGTTGCTTTTTCCGGGCCATTTTGCAAAGCTGGATTGGCAAGGGTAACGTTTGCACAAGGTCCAAACTTTCCCGACGGTACTATGAAAATGCTCAAGCTCAGGCCCCATTTCGTTCCCCACTGTTTAGGGCAGACTTTCGCGGCCGGCGCACTGGGGCTGGCTTTTGCGGCCACCGCGTCGGCGCCGGCTGCGCCGACGGATATTCGCCATGACGCCATCGTGCAGGCGGTGGAGAAGGTCATGCCGTGCGTGGTCAATGTCGCCACGGAAAACGTGGTGGAGGCGCGGGATCCGTTTGAGGAGATGATGCGCAAATTCTACGGCTCGCGACACAGCAGCGCCCTGGGCTCGGGGGTCATTATTTCCGATGACGGATATTTATTGACCAACCTGCATGTGGTCAACCGGGCCACGCGCATCCAGGTCAAACTCTCGGATGCGGCAGGCGGCGGGGTTTATGATGTACAGCATGTGTATGTGGTGACGCCCAAACAAGATGTGGCATTGTTGAAAATCATTCCCAAAAAGAAGGGGGAAAAGTTCAAGGCGGTCCAATTCGCCAAGAATGACGATCTGCTGTTGGGCGAAACGGTGCTGGCTTTGGGCAATCCGTTCGGGTTGGGCGAATCGGTGAGCCGGGGCATTCTCAGTTCCAAGAGCCGGGCTCCGGCGCGGGAGAATGAAGATTTGAGCATGGAAAACTGGCTGCAAACGGACGCGTTGATCAATCCGGGCAACAGCGGCGGGCCATTGATCGATTTGCGGGGCGAATTGATTGGCATTAATGTGGCCATCTTGCAGGGAGCGCAAGGCATAGGGTTTGCCATTCCGATCAAGGAGGTGCGGGAAGCCTTGGACGAGATGTTTAATCCGGAAACCGCTTCGCGCTGGTTTGGGGCGCGGGTCGGGGTGGATGTGCCGCTGGTGGTGCAAGCGGTGGAAAGCAACAGCCCGGCCGGGCAGGCGGGATTGGAAGCCGGGGACACGATTTTGCGGGTCAACGGTGAGCCGGCGGGGAATTTTATGGCGTTTAACCGCCTGCTGCGCGAGGAACCCAAATTGAACTTCATCTTGACGACGGAACGGGGCGGCAAGCGGCGCGATCTGGACGTGGCGCTGATTCCGTTTGCGGAATTATTTCGGCGTCGGCTGGGATTTGATTTGCAGAATCTGACGCCCGATTTGTCAGATCAACTGGGGCTGGGGGCGTTGGGCGGAACGGAAACGGGTCTTTTCGTCTCGCGAGTCGAGAAGGGAAGCCCGGCAGAGGAGGCGGGACTTCAGAAGTATTGCGTGCTGGCGGGGATAGAAGGGCGCAGGGTGAGAAATGACTTGGAAGTCTTCGTTGTCCTGTCAAAACTGGAAAAAGGCAAAACGGCCAGCCTGTCCTTTTTGGTGCCGCAAACGCGCGGGGACCTGATTTTAGGCTATCGTGAGGAGCTGGCGAGGGTTAAGCTGAGGTAAGAGGCCGGGTAGGCCGGAAATTGCTCCGTATTTAATGCCCATGATGATTGAGGTTTCAAACCTGACAAAACGCTACGCGGGAAATACCGCGGTGGCGGACTTGTCTTTTACGGTGGAACGCGGGGAAATTGTCGGTTTGCTGGGGCCGAACGGCGCGGGCAAGAGCACGACCATGCGCATCCTTTCCTGTTTCACCCCCGCTACTTCGGGAGACGCCCGGGTGGCCGGACTGGACGTTTTTGAGCAGGCGGACGAGGTGCGGCGGCGAATTGGCTACATGCCGGAGAATAACCCGCTTCCCCCCGACATGCGGGTGCGGGAGTATTTAAAATTTCGGGCGCGGCTCAAGGGCCTGGGGCGGACGCGGACGCGGGAAAGAGTGGACGCGGTCATGGCGCAATGCGGGCTGAAGGAAGTCAACAAGAGAATCATCGGGCAGCTATCCAAGGGCTACCGGCAGCGGGTGGGGCTGGCCGACGCGTTGGTGCATGAGCCGGAGCTCATTATTTTGGACGAGCCGACCATTGGCCTGGACCCGAACCAGATTCGGTCGGTGCGCACACTGATCAAACAATTGGGCAGCCAGCACACCGTTTTGATTTCCAGCCACATTTTGCCGGAAGTGGAGATGACCTGCAACCGGGTGGTGATCATGCGTGAGGGAAGGATTTTGGCGGCGGATTCGCCGGAGAACCTGCAAAAGAGCATGGGCAAGAACGGGCAAATCATCGCTGAAATTGCCGCGCCGTTGGAAGATTTGAAAACGTGCTGGGCACAAATGCCGGAGATAGCCCACTACAACATCTCGGCGACCGAGGGGGATTACCACCGTTGCGCGCTGACGGCAGTGGGCGGGCAGGATTTGCGTCCGATGATTTTTTCACTGGTCCGGGAACGGGGTTGGAAGTTGCGTGAACTGTCGCGATTGAGGCATTCGCTGGAGGATATTTACATCCGGCTGACCCGGCCGGAAAGCGAGGAGGAAAAATCCTGATGCAGGTTTACCGGACGCTGACCCGGCGGGAGCTGGGCACATTTTTTCATTCACCGATTGGCTACATTGTGATTGCCGGGGCGGTTTTTTTGATGGGCTTATGTTTTTACACGCTGCTGGATAAACTGGAAGGCAAAGCGCTGTCCATGCCGTTGACCGAGCTTTTTTTCAATTTTTATTTCTGGGTGATTTTGCTGTTTTCGGCGCCGGTAATTACGATGAGATTGTTCGCGCTGGAAAAATCCTCCGGGACTTTTGAGACGCTGATGACCGCGCCGGTGGGGGACGTGGCGGTGGTGCTGGCCAAATTCACCGCCGCGCTGATCTTCTTCATGGTCATGTGGTTGCCGCTGCTGGGTTGCGTCGTCATTCTCCGTCATTTTACGAGCGGGTCGAACTTGGCGGACGCCGGCACGTTGTTCAGCACCTTTTTGGGCATCTTTCTGCTGGGCTGCCTTTACATGGCGGTGGGATGCTTTGCCTCGGCCATGACGCGCAATCAGATTGTGGCAGCCATGATCAGTTTTGCCATAGGGGCGGGATTTTTTTTGCTGAGTTTTTTGGCGGACCATCTGGCGCTGGAAAGGACCTGGGCGGTGCGGGTGCTGGACAGCATTTGCGTGTGGCAGCAGATGCAGGAATTTGCCCGCGGGGTGGTGGACACGCGGTATATTGTCTTCTGCGCCTCGGCGGCGATTTTTTTCTTATTCTTGACGTGCCGCGTCATTGAAAGCCGCCGCTGGAGATAACATGCCCGCTCCTGAACCATCCAATCACAGCTTTTCCAACGGCCGCCGCGGGTTGATCTGGCTGAACACCTTTCTGGCCGCCGGCGCGGTGCTGGCCCTGGTCGTAATGGCCAATTATTTGGCCGAAGGATATTTTAAACGATTCCAAATGGACCGGGATTCGGCCTTTAAACTTTCTCCGCAGACGCGGCGCGTCCTGGACAGCCTGACCAACGACGTCAACATCACTCTGTTTTTTGAGCCGCAGGGAGCGAACGAGGACATCTACGTGCTGTCCTCCGGTTTGCTGACCGAGTATCGGGAGGCCTGCCCGCGGCATCTGCGGGTCAAGACTCTGGATTACGACCGCGACGTGGGTGCGGCCAAGGAATTTCTGAGCCGCTATAACCTGACTGGAGTCCGGGAGAAGGACTTTGTATTTTTTGAAAGCGGCGGACACACCAAGTTGGTCAACGCCAAGGATTTGGCGGACTACGATTTTAGCGATCTGCTGGCGGGCAGGAGCCAGTATGTGCGGCGCAGCGCCTTTCTAGGGGAACGCTATTTTACGGGAGATATTTACGACGTGAGCAATTCCAAGCAGATGAGGGCATATTTTCTGCAAGGCCACCACGAAAACGACCCGGCCGAGGATAAAGCCAACACGGGCTATTCCAAATTGGCGTCTATTCTAAAGGACGAAGTCAATTGCGACTGGCAAAAGCTCTTTTTCCAAGGCACCAACGACATTCCGACCGATTGCCAGTTGCTGATTGTTCCCGCCAGCGCGAGCGAGACCAGAATGACACGGGAGGAACTGGCGAAAATTGCAACCTATTTGAAACAAGGCGGGCGCATGCTCGCGCTGCTCAACGGGTATTCAGGACTGGAGTCTGTCCTGACTAATTGGGGGGTGGGACTGAGCCGGTCTCGCGTGGTGGATTTTGACAAAAAATATTACGTGCCGAAGTCAACGTTTATGACGGCGAAAATGTCTCCGCATCATCCCATCATGAGCCCCCTGGTTGCTGAAAATAAACCTCTGCTGATGCTTCTTCCCCGTCCCATAGACCTGGAAACTGAATCGAAGATGCCCGGCGACCCGCAAGTCACGGTCCTGGCGGCGACCAGTCCGTCCGGGATCAATGAATCGAATCAGACGGGCGTTTTCAATTTGCTGGCGGCGATTGAACAAGGAAGCATCCAGGGCGTTAATTCTCCCGGCAGTCAGGGGACGCGCATTGTGGTGGCGGGGGATTCGGATTTTCTGGACGACCAGGTAATTGACTCGCTGGGCAATCACGATTTTGCGCATCTGGCACTGAGCTGGCTTTTGCAGCGGCCGCAAATCATGCTCGACGGCCTTGAACCGCACCCGATCAAGGAGTACAAACTTTACGTGACCGACGGGCAGAAGCAAACCCTGCGCTGGCTCTTTCTGGGCGGCCTGCCAGGCGGGGTGCTTTTACTGGGTGGATTGGTCTGGTTGCGACGCCGGAGTTAACGTTGTGAGGCGATTCGTTTTGCATCCAGGCCGGACGGTAAGGAGGCTTCAATGACTTGGAGGCCCACTGTCATTTTGCTCACCAGCGCGCTGGTTTTATTCGCCTTGATTTGGCTGGTGGAGCGTCCCATCCGGCAGGCACGCCTCCGGCAGGCGAGCCGGATTATCCTGCCCGGTCTTGATCCTGCGACGATCAACAGTGTTGAAATCAAGCCCGGCAACGCCAGCGAAATCCACGCCGGACGTGGAGTGGGGACCAATGACCCCTGGCAAATGACGCAGCCAATTGCCTATCCGGCGCAGAGCGCTCCGATTATTGCACTGCTGGAGGCGATGGCGAAACTGCAATGGCAGGAGCGCATTTCGGCGCGCGAATTGCAGGACCAGCCTGATGCGCAGGAAAAATATGGATTCAACCAGCCGCAATTTGAAGTGGCCGTTCGCGGGAGCGAAATGCCGCACCGGATACTCATTGGCCAATCCTCGGCGCTGGGGGATCAGGTCTTTTTGGAGGTGGTCGGCAATCCCGATATTTATTTGGTTCCCGCCGACTGGTTGCAGTTAATCCCTTCCGACAAAAACCAGTGGCGCAGTCTATCCCTGCTTGATCTCAGCAGGCTGCCCTATCAGTCGATTCACGTGCGTTCGCCGGGGCGCGGTTTTGATTTGGAACGAGATGTGACGAACCACCTCTGGCTTATGACCAATCCGGTGACGGCGCGGGCGGATAATGGCCGGGTTAACCAATTGCTGGACAGTTTGGCGAAGCTGCGTGTCCGACAATTCGTGTCCGACGACCCGCGGGCCGACATGGAAACGTACGGGTTGCAAACCTCGCCGAAAACGCCGGAGCTGGACTTGTCCTTTTGGCAGGGATCCAATCTGACCGCGCAATTGCAAGTGGGGCTGAGCCTGAGCAATCAGCCGGAGTTGGCGTTTGCGCGGCGGCAGGACCCCAGTAACGTCGTGGTAATCGACCGCGAGGGGTTGCGACCGTGGCAAGGCGCGCATACCAATTTTTTGGATTATCATTTCATCAGCGTTTCGCCGGATGTCATCGGTGCGATTGACGTGCGGGGCGAGAACCAGTTTGCCGTGGAAAAGCAAAGCGATGGCCGATGGGTCGTCCGCGGTGAGACCAACCTGCCGTGCGACGCCATCCTGATGAAGGAATGGCTGGCCTCGTTCACCAATATCCAAACTCAAATCGAGAAGGCGGTTGCAACCGACCTTTCGGAGTACGGATTGACGAACCCGGTGCTGCAATATGCGTTGCAAAAAGGCGGGGGCGAGGGAGCGGCGCCGCTGGCGCGAATTGAATTCGGCACGAATAAAAGCGGCAGGGTTTTTGAACGCCGTCCGGATGAATTGTCCGTCAACGTCATCAGCGCCGAGGATTTTGACCATTTGCCGCGAGCCGCCTGGCAATTGCGCGACAGGAGCATTTGGGCGTTTGATTCCAGCAACGTGGTCAGCCTGACCATTCATCAACTCGGCCAGACGCGCAAATACTTGCGTGATCCGGAGGGGGAATGGACCTTTGCCCCCGGTTACCACGGGCCGCCCATCGTGAACTGGCTGCGATTGGAGGAGGGGGTATATCGTCTCAGCCACTTGAACGCGGTCTATTGGAGCGGAGTGGGCGAGGCGGCACGGCGGAAATTAGGGTTTGACGAGAAAAAGTTTGATGTTTCTGTGGAGGTGAAACGCGGCGGGCAGACTGAGACTTACTCTGTTGAATTTGGCGCACGTTCGCCTTATTCCTATCCCTACGCCGCAGTGGGGCGGGACGGCCAGCGGCTCATCTTTGAATTTCCCGTGGATCTGTATGAAAACTTCGTGGAGCGTGACATGACCATCTCGCCGGCGGCGCGGAAGTAAGTTCATGCACCCATTTTTTCATCATCCTGGAGTTCGACGTTTCCGGATGGTTTTCCGCTGGTGCCGCATCACTGTTTTATTGATTGTTTTTTTTGCGGTGGCCGCCATTGCTTATTTGCACTTGATGGGGCTGCCTGGCTTTATTAAACGGCCGTTGTTGCGGCGGCTGTCGGCGGCAGGCGTTGCGGCCCAGTTTAGTAATATGCAATTGGGATGGGGGATTGGGCCGTCCATCATTATCGAGAACGCGTCATTCAGCCGCTCTGATGAGCCGCTCAGCCCGCGCCTCTCGGCCAAGCGGAGCGAATTGTCGTTGCAGTGGAATGCCCTGCTTCATGGGAGGGTGGAATTGGGGTCCTTGCAGGTTTCACGCGCGCAATTGCAGTTCCCCGTTTCCGAAACCAACGGGGACGAACTCGTCCTCACCAACATGGCGCTGGACATGCAATTCTACTCGAACGACGTCGTGCGGGTCAGCAATTGCCGTGGGACGTTTCTCGGGGTGGAGATAGATCTCATCGGCGCGGTCAGCCACGCCGGCGAATTGAGCCACTGGAAGTTCCCGGTGCGCAAGGGAAAAACCGTCACGTTTCAGGACCGCTTGCGGCATTTGGCGCGAACGGTGGAAAAAATTCACTTCTTCGGACGCCCGCTGTTGCGAGTCCAAGCCGGGATGGATGGGCGGGACCCGAATAGCTTCCAGGCTGACGTGAATTTCACCGTGCCAACCGCGCTCACCGCCTGGGGTGATGTCACAAACCTGGTCCTGAATGTGGCCTGCGCGCGATTGCTTGAGCCGGGCGACGAACCGTTGCTGCAATTGAAATGGTCGGCGGACAATGTGGCCACGCCCTGGGCCAAGGGCGGAAAAATCTCGTTTTCCACTCTGGTCTCCCGAAGCGCGGACTCGAATTTCGAAGCGGAAACCCATTTGGACGCCACTGCGGTCAATGCCACCTGGAACTTTTCCTCCAGCAATCGTATTGACGCAGCCCGATTTTTCTGGAACGGCAGCGCGACGCTGACCTCGTCGAATTTTGCGGTCATGAGGGCGTCCGGATCGGTCCATGCGCTCGAATTGCAAACCCCGTGGGCTTCGGCCAGCGAAATGTCCCTGGAATGCCGGGCCACGCGCGTGAAAAATGAGCCGGGGCCGCCGGTTGCGTGGGGACCGTGGGCGCGTTATGCGCCGTGGGCCTTGGATTGGCGGGCGGAAATGACCCATCTGGCCAACCCCAAACTTCGTTTTGAACATCTGGCTTTTGCCGGTCATTGGCGCCCACCGCAATTGGTAGTCGAAAATTTGGAGGGCGAACTTTACGGCGGGCAGGTCAGCGCTGGAGCGATTCTGGACATTGCGTCGCGCGAACTGCATTGCGATGGCGTAACCGATTTCGATCCACTGGCCCTTTCCCCGCTGTTCAAGCCGTCGGCTCAGAAATGGCTGGCGCAATTCCAATGGGCGGCGCCGCCGAAGGTCAATGCCCAACTGCGCGTGGTGCTGCCGCCGTGGACCAACCGGCCAGCCGGCTGGGCGACTGACGTGGGGTCGTCCCTGCAGCTTGCGGGGGATTTTAAAGCGGGTTCGTCCTCCTACCTCGGCGCGCCTGTCAGTTCGGCGAATGGGCATGTCACTTATACAAATTATGTTTGGAGGGTGTCCGGCTTGCATGGAATTCGGCCCGAGGGTGATTTTTACCTGGATTATTCCACCAGTCCAACAGGCTTTCACTATATTGTTGACGGCCGCATGAATCCCACAAATGTCATTCCGTTGCTTCCGCCAAAGGAACAGCACAGCCTGGACGAATTCACCTTCCATCAACCTCCGGCCGTTCACGCGGACGTTTGCGGGCGGTGGCATGAATCCGGGGGCTCGGGGCTTAACGCGATCATTTTTGCCACGAATTTTGTCGTTCGCGGCGAGACGGTCGGAGTTTTTAACACGAGTGTTGAGTTCACGAATCACATCCTGACTGTGAGCAATCTTTTGTTGTCAAACGCTCAATGCCGGGTGCAGGCGCCCTGGCTCCAGGCTGAGATGGCCACAAATGCCGTGCCGGGAATGGTCCGCCTGACCAATGTCACCGGCAGCGTCGATCCTCGTCTTCTGCAACGACTCTTGCGCAAACAGTCCCCGCCCTTTTTAAACTCCGTTCATTTTGACACGCCTCCTTTCGTCACCGTTTCCGGCTCATTTTCCCCAACCAACGCCCTGGCGACCGATCTTCATTTTCTGGTCGATGCCCGCCAAATTCATTACACCAACTTAATGGCCGACAGCGCCACGGGCAGAGTGGAATGGAATGGGCGGAAGGTCACTTTGACCAACATAGCGGCGGCTCTTTATAACAAGGGCAGTTTGACGGGCTGGATTGTATTTGACAGTAGGCCAAATCGCGGGACGGATTTCCGCGTCAATCTTGCCGCCTTGAATATTGACCTTGCCTCCCTGGTCACGGGCGTCACGGGCAGAACGAATCATGTGGAGGGACGCCTGGACGGCGAACTGGCTGTCAATGGCCCTTACGCCACAGAGCGCAATGATTGGCAGGGGCGCGGGCGCGTCCATGTGCATGACGCGCTGCTGTGGGACGTTAAACTCTTTGGCCTTTTCTCTCCGGTGCTCAATGCTATTTCGCCAGGGTGGGGACATAGCCGTGCCAAAGAAGCCTCGGCCACGTTTTTCATAACCAATGGCGTCATCTCCAGCGATGACCTTGAAGTGGTTTGCCAGGGTTTCCGGCTAAATGTGCATGGCACGGTGGATCAGAAAAAACAGGTCAACGCGCGCCTGGAAGCGATTGTGTCGCGGGAGACCCCCGTGCTGGGGCCGGTAATCAGCATCGCTTTAACCCCGTTGAGCAAATTATTCGAATACCATATTTCCGGGCCACTGCGGAGCCCGGCGATGGAGCCTGTGTACGTCCCTAAAGTGTTCATGTATTTTTTGCGGCCTTTTCACACTTTGAAAAGCCTTACTGCGCCGGACTCGCTCCCGGACTCGCTGCCGGAATTGGGGCCGGCGCCAGTTCCGGAGAAAATAAAATAGGCTTGGCCCTTCTTTATTGGAGCTTCAAAGGCAGCTCCGCGGTGACCGTGTAGAGAGAGGCGAGGGTATCGGCGGTCCCCTGATCACGAGCGCCCGGCCCCAAGTTAAACGCGGCGGCGGCGGCCTTTCCGTGAATACGCGCGCAATAAGTGCTGTTGGCCATGATTCCCAGGAATTGGCCCGATTTGCTAAAGACCAAATCACCGCTGGAAGGGTTGAAGCGGCCAAACAGCCCATTCAATGTGTGGCGGTCCATTCTCAAATACATCGGCGTAGTCAAATCGATCTGAAACTTGCATTCGCCATAGTAATCTTCCGACGTGCCGATGACGACGGCATCCTGAAACTTACCCGGGTCGGCCGCGATGTTGTAAACCTTTGAAGCCAGCCGGTGGGCGTCGGCGGAAGCCACTGGCATGACAACGATGCGCGGATCTGTTAAAGAGAAAATTAGCGAAGACAACGGCGCCGATAATGAACCGTGGCTTAGTGTCGCGGAAAGCTCGTGCCAGTCTGTCCCCGGGTTCCAAAGGTTGAACGGTGTGTCATGAACATGACACAAGGCAAAGACATTGGTGCCGTCGGTAACTAAAACGGTGCGGGTTTGTTTGACCTTTGAAACCTCCTGGCCAAAGAATCCCGGGCGATCCGCCACAAAAACCGCCGTGTCCCGGTTGGAAACAACGTCGTCAAAAATGGCATTGGCCGAAAAGAGACGGTCCTGCCGGATTTCTTCGGTCAAGGCGGACGAATTGGCGGCCAATGTTTTGACTCCCTCGGCGAGATTGGCGTTCGCCTTGCGTTGCGCGGCCACCTCCTCCTCAGCCCTGGCCAGTTGCACCGAAGCGGCGCGCTTTTCCGATTCGGCGGTTTCAAGCTGGACGAGCAAGCGTTCCTTGTCCAACAGGCCGGCTTGGTGGTTGCGTTGCAGATCCGCCAGTTGCGCTTGCAGGGCGCTGATTTTCTCCATTTGCTTGCGGGTTTCCGCTTCCAAAACCGCCCGTTGTTCTTGGGTGTAGAGAGTTTCCTCGGTGCTGGCCTGAAGACGTTGATTGAGGGCTTGCGCGTTGGTCTGGGCCGCCGTCAATTGCGCTTCCAAATTCGTTTGCTGCGTCTGGAGACGCCGGGCTTGTTCCTCGGTGGATTGCAGTTGTTCCTGCACCGATTGAATTTGAGCGTTGCGCTGGTTTAGTAATTCCTGTTGACGGGTGGCCGTGCCGCGGGTGGCAGTCAATTCTGCCAGGAGAACCTCGCGATTTTTGCGCTCCTCGATCAGGGCCAGTCGCATGACATCGCCCAAATCCTGCCGGGCGCCCATTTGATTGGTGGCGGGATTCATGGCCAGATCAGTCTTGATGACCGGCGCTGCAGTGCCCTGGGCGGTGGAATTGATGTCCGCCGTCGAGAAAGCCAGCAGGCTGACCAGCAAAAAATCGCAAATGACAATGAGGATGGAGCGGTTCATGGCGCAACGTATGCCGCGGCGGCCACAGGCGTGGTGGATTCAGCGGCGATTTCTTCGGCCTGGGCTTCGGCTTGCAAGAGCAGGGTCCGGCGCGCCGGGCGAAGGTGAAATATTTTGAATATTGACACGAATATAATGCCGAAAGAGGTGGACGAATAAGCCGCCATCAAGCTCGGCTTGATCACTCCCAGCGAAACCAGGATCAGCGAAATAATGGTGCCGACAAAGCCGAGATAAAGCCCGGCATCGAAGAGGTGATCTTCGTTTTCGAGCAGTCTCAGTTTGATGCGCGGCAGAGCGTTGATCCGGCGGATTTCCGCCAGCTTGACAAGGCTGGCGACGTAGAGCAGCCCTTGCAGGACAAAGAAGAGCAGTAATGTTAATATGTTTATTGGGTTCATAACGGCTGGATTAGCGCCGGTGGTTCGAGCAGGGACCACACTGCCCAACGCGGGCAGGCGGAGTCGAAAGGTTGGATTCACTTTCTGGATGTCCTGGGCGAGAAACGGCTCGCTCAGAAGCAGAACCACGAACAGGAACCCCAGCGCAAAGAGAAATTCGCGGGCCAAATGGAAGCCGCGCACTTGCAACGGTCTTTCGCAAGGCGGCGCCGGCATGGCAAAATGAATTGCCAACGCCAGCAAGAATCCACCCGCCAGATAACAAAAACATTTCAGCGCAAACCCGAGCCGCGGCGAAATAAGAACCGCGCCGGCATTTGCCGTCCAGGCAGCTTGCCCGGCAAGGCGCTGGCGCAGGCCGGATATATATAAACGCTGGCCGCGCTGCAGGAGTTCATCCAGACCTCCGCGCCCATACGGCAGCGCCGCATTCAAATCTGCCAGCCCGGTTTGGCTGAAGCTCACTAGATAGTCGCAAACCGCCCCAGGTCTTCCTGACACTTCCACCACCGAGAACAAAAGGGGCATTCGCTGGCCCGCATCGCGAAATTCGCCTGTCAAACGATGCAGAGTGTTCGTATTTTCAACATGCTCCACCAATGCGGCAAGCTGGCCCCAATTCAACCTTTGGCCCAACGACATGAAATCAATCAAGACCTCTTCCAGCGGTTGGAAATTGCCGTGCTGCATCGCATCCATCGAAAGGGCGTTCAACGCATCGCGCAGGCCAGGGGCCAGTTTCTCCTCCTCCAGCAGCAGCCCGCAAATGCAAATCGACGCGTCAAAGGCCTGGCCCGCGCCCGACGAGGTTGGAGGAAAGACGGTCGTATTGGTCAAAGTGCGGCATTGCAGCAGCGCTTGCACACCGGGAAGTGACGAAGATTGTAGATATTGAAGCGCCTTCTCCCTATTCTCGGCGCGAATCATAAAATCAGTCAGCATCTCCGGCCCAGAGTTGGAGGAGGTATCGCCCTGAAAAACTCTTTGCAAACCGGGCGAAACCGCACCGCCGGAAACCAGCCATTGCGGACGTTGCTCCGCCACATTTCGTATCGTTTGGGTGAGTTTTGCGCTTCCTGGAATGCGCTTTTGCTCTGCGGCTTGGGAAATGAGTTGAGCCGCGCCTAAATTCCCTCGATCGGCCAAGTCCAACCCAACATCGATCACCCCGGCCGTCTGCCGGCCCGCCCGTTGCAAAAGGCCTGGTTCGACGGCCCGCAGATGAGCCGACACCAGCCAGCCCGCGAAAACCATTATCGCGGCCAGCAAACAACAAACTGAGCACTTTAGCCAACGATTCCTCATGATCTCCATTGATACTGTGAAACTCATCGGCGCCAAGCATCGCCCCCTTGGCGTCTTAACATTCAGAGCGGAAGACGTGCCAAACCTTTCGCCTCCTCCATGTCTACCGTGTCATTTAATGTCCACGGCAGCAATCGCTGAAGAACCCAACGACATGCAGACCCCAGGGTGTCGGGCCAAAAGGGTGCAACAGGTGCTACATCGTTGATTATCAAGTGCTTAGGGTGCAACATTTAGTGCAATATTCCTGCAACAAAGGTGCAACATTTTGGGTCCTGCTTTACCCATGCGTGTTTCTGCCTGCTCGTATTAGTAAGGAATCGAGCCCGGAAAGGCTTGCATTTTGCCATGAATAATCGCAGAGGGCCTTTGCAATTTGCAACCCATCCAACAATAGGTCGCTACTTTGATTCGACTTGCGCAAGCCTGACGGACCTCTTGCTTGTCAGAGGAATTGCGCTGGGAAAAGCTTTTCGTTTATTATGTTGACACGTACCGCGTTTTCCTGATTAAGTCGTTGGCATAATTCAACCCAAAGGGAAAAATCATGAAAAGATTGGTCATGCTTGCCTGTCTCGTTTATGCGGCCACACTCGCTGGTTGTGCCACTGGCCCGGACTTTAAAACTTATAGCAGCACTTTAAGCGCGCCAAGGCCGGGCGATTCGCGCGTTTGGTTTTATCGCCCGAGCAAAATGATGGGCAGCGCCGTTCAGCCCACTCTTTACATTAATGAAGTGCCGGTGGCCAAGGCCCAGCCCGGGTGTTTTTTCTACGCTGACAAAGCGCCCGGAACATACGAGCTGAAGTGCTCCACCGAGTGGGCCGATAAAACTCAGTTGACTGTGGTGGAAAACCGCACCGCTTATGTCCGCCTTTCACTGCTGCCGGGAGTGTTTGTCGGCCATATTCTGCCCAAGGTTGTTCCTGAGGAAAAGGCTCTGAAAGAAATTCAAGGATGCCATTTGATTACAGCCGACGGCATGAACAAGGATTGGAAGCCGCCGGAGAAATAGGACGTCAAAGGCGAATGGTTGCGGTGTGGTTCAGCGCGGAGATTCAAGAATACTTTTGACTTGCCCGCCGACAGTGACGCGCGTCTTCATGCCAACATGGCTTTGTCCAGATCCGTCGTAGCATGGAACTTCATCCGGCCAGATTTGTAGTCTTTAAGAGCCTTGGCAAACCCCGGCTTGCTCAATAACTCCATCGTTTCCATAAGCGCTTCGAGGCGGTCTTTGGAGAGATAAATGCCAACGATTTTCCCGTGACGGCTGATGGCAAAGCTGTCCGTATTAATAAGCTTGTTCAGCCTGGCCCGCGCCGCGGTCACAGTCACTATGAAATCACTGGCCATAGGCAATGCATTAATGCCGAGGAGAGAGGCATTCAAGGTCTTTTTTGCTGCCTCGTCGTGCCGGGGTGCATTTCTGGACACTGCTACCATAGCCTTCCCTCAGCTTTTTTTGGTAGGGACGCCTCGCCGAGGCGTCTAGGGAGGCCGCACGGCAGCGCAGCACTAGAGCATTTCAACAAAAACTGTAGCCGCATGAGGTAAACCAACCCAAGGCATCTTGGGGCGTGACTCTGGCCAGAGCTTGGCCGATGGCGGTGATTAAGTCCGATGGCGTCCGTGCCTCCGCCCCTCGCAG
>Ga0182030_10013983_pt1 | contig 15907 bp, 12 predicted proteins | sample 812S3MmetaG_FD_121299 | JGI IMG/M metagenome (GOLD analysis project Ga0182030, IMG submission 121299) | Permafrost microbial communities from Stordalen Mire, Sweden - 812S3M metaG (Illumina Assembly) | ecosystem: Environmental > Terrestrial > Soil > Wetlands > Permafrost | place: Sweden...
ACGAAAGCGCTCGCACCCGCAAAACTTGCGCAGCTGCGCGATGAGGTTCATCGGCGACGCGACGATTTCGAAGTTGACCGGCTGCTCAAGCTGGTCGATACGCGCACACAACAGGATCATGTGATCGATCCGCGCAACGATAGCGCACTTTACTATCTCGAGCAGGCAAAGCAGGCCGGCGCCGGCGGCGCGGCATTGCAGGGCCACGCGCAGGACGTGCTCAAGCGGCTCGTGCAAATGGGGCGCGCCGGAATCCAGCAGAGAAACTTTAACGATGTCGATCGAATTCTCACCGAGATGCACGGCATGGGCGCGCCGCAAGCGGCGATAACGAGCCTGCAGCGCGAACTCACCCTCGCGCGCAACCAGCCGGCGGCACAAAAGCCCGATATTCCGCAGTACCTCGAGCTTGCGCAATCGCGCCTGGCCCAAGGCAAATTGACCGAGCCCGACAATGACAGCGCGTTGTTTTACGTAAATCAGCTGCGCGCGGCCGATCCCAAGAACGCCGGGCTGGCTTCGATCGGCGGCGCCGTGCAGGGGCAGATTCTCGACCGCGCACGTACATCGCTCGACGCGGGAGACGTCGAAAGATCCGAGGTGTTGGCGCAATTGGCAGCCGGCCTCGGGTCCTCCCCGGATCTCGATGCGCTAAACGATCGAATTCGCCAAAGGAAGGCGGCAGGGGGCGACGTGCTGCAAATGCCGGAGCAGTCCTTGACGCGCCTGAACAAGCTCGACGTCCAATATCCGGCGCGGGCGTTGCAGACCAGCGTCGAGGGCTGGGTGGAACTCGGTTATACCGTCGGGCCCGATGGTGCGGTAACGAATCTAAAGGTGCTCAATTCGATGCCTCCCAAAGTGTTTGATGCGTCGGCGAGCAAAGCGGTGAGCCGGTTGCGCTACCAGCCTGTGGTGCGGGGCGGCAGGGCGATCGCAGTCGCAACGCAAGTGCGCATCGTTTATCGGGTTCCGAAATAGCGTGGCAGCGTGATGAACACTCAAACAGCAAGCACGACGTCGAACACGATAACGACGACGCTGGTTCCCCCGGCCGCCGTTGAACGTAGCCGCGGCACGGTTCTTTGTCTCATTGTGCACGATGAATTGGAATTGCGATTGCGGCTGGCGGGCCTGGTGCGCCGCGCGATGCCGAAAATCGACGCGGACACCGTTACGCGAGGTGGCTTCGATGCGATTTCAATCGAGCGTCTGCGCGCCTATGTGGCTGTGATGTTCATCGTCGAATTCAGTCCGCCGGACGCCGCGGCGGGATCGCTGGCCGCTCTGAAGCGTCTGCACGAGCAGGCGCCGAATCTGCCTATTTTCGTGTTCGCGCGCGGCGGTAATGAGCGCAGCGCCGCACGCGCCATGAAGCTCGGGGCCAGCGACTACTGGCCTATCCATTCCGTGATCGTCGGCGAGCTATGCAGCGCCTTGCAGCCGCTGCTCGAGCCGCCGCCGGCCGCGGCGAATACGGCCGCAGAGCGCTGGCGCCAGCCTGAAGTGGCCGGATATACCATGATGAAGAAAATCGCACAGTCTGCGGCCGCCAGCGTGTATCTGGCGCGCAACAATGAATTCCCGCAGCCGGTCGCCTTGAAAATTGAGGCGATCAAAGGACAGCACATCGTTTCGCAGGCTGATCGCGAGCGCTTCACCAAGGAATGCGAAATTCTGTCGAAATTGAATCATCGCTCGATAGCGAACGTGCTCGATTTCGGCACCACCGATGATTATCTGTATCTTGCCCTGGAATATTTCCCCTGCGGCAGCTTGCGCGAGCGCCTGAAACACCCGGTGAGCGAAGCGGACGCCGTCAACTATGCGCATCAGATCGGCGAAGCTCTGCAAATAGTCCACGCCGCGCGCGTGGTACACCGCGATCTGAAGCCATCCAATCTCATGCTGACCAACGAAAATCGCTTGGTTCTCATCGACTTCGGCTCCGCCCGAACTCAGTTCATGCCGAGCGAATTGACTGGTTCCGGCGATTGCACGGGTACTCCTTACTATGTCTGCCCGGAGCAGATCGATGACCGTGATCCAGACGCGCGAGGCGATCTCTACAGCCTCGGCGTGGTGCTGTACGAAATGCTCTGCGGCAGCTTGCCCTTCGGGGGAAAAACTCTTGCCGACATCTTGGCGGCTCATCGTTCCGCGCCCGTACCGCGCTTGCCGGGACACTTGGCCGTCTACCAGCCCATCATCGATCGCTTGCTGGCAAAGGATCCAAAGGAGCGATACGCCTCCGCCGCCGATTTTCTCGATGCCTTGGACGGATTGCGCGCGGAATTGATGACTCGCAAACCCAGCAAACCACAGCGGAGCGCTTGATTCATGAACCTTCGTTTTGCCCGTACTTTGGTCTCCCGCCTCTCGGCGGGCGGCCTCGTAGTACTGGTGGTCATTCTTGCCTTTGGCTTCGTTGCAATTGTGCTGATACCGGGTCTGGAACTCGCGAGCGAATTGGCGGACAGCACGGTTACGCTCAAATTCGTCGGGCAGCAACAGCGCAATCCGGCGCTCATCCACGCATCGCTGGACTCGATGCACGACCGATTGACCAATCGCGGCTACATCCAAGAATCTCTGGATCAACTGCGGGATGCCGCCACTAAGCTCGACGCCGGGCTCCATGAAATGAACGCGCCGCGGCCGGCGGGCTGGTTCGCCATGCCGGGCGCCAAAGGCGAACCGATTGCGGGCAAGCATGCGGCGGCATTGCGCGATCTTTGGTCCAAAGAACAGGAATTGCTCGAACCGATCCTGAAGTTCAGAGGGGTTCCATACCAGGACAACGAATCGACCGGCACGGTTCTCAATGAAAGCGGCAGGTTGCTGGAACGTGACGTCGCCGCGGCCAGCCGCTCGAGCAAGCGCCTCATGCCGCTGATCGACAACGAGCTGACGGCGATCGTTGCAGACTTGCAGGCAGGCAATGCGCGGTCTGCCACCGAGCTGCGGCTGGTCATGGCCACCGGTCTCCTCATCGCGATTGTGCTGTCGGCGCTCGTGACGATTTTGCTTCTCGCGCGCCGGCGCCAGGACGCATCGCTTCGCCAGGCGCGGCAGCAGACGACGGATATTCTGCGCACCGTGAAAGACGGTTTGTTCCTGCTTGACGAGAATCTCGTGATCGGCGCGTCGTATTCGAGCGCGCTCGAATCATTGTTTCAGCGCGACGACTTCGCCGGACTGCCGTTCGAGAAGCTGCTGAAAAATCTCGTCTCGGAAAAAACTCTGTCAACTGCGTTGAAGTTCGTCGGCGTGCTGTGGTCGGAGCGCACCAAGGAGAACTTGGTCAAGACCATCAACCCGCTGGGCGAGGTTGAGATCAACTTGGACGCCGGGCCCGGTAAGATCTCGACGCGCCATCTGCAGTTTGACTTCCACCGCGTGCGTGTTGACGGCAAGATCACGCACGTGTTGGTGTCGGTATCGGATGTGAGCGCACGGGTCGATCTTTCCCGTGAACTGCAGTCCTCCCAAACCCAGGCGCAGGCGCAGGTTGATACGTTGTTGGGCATTCTGCATGTCGATCCGGCGCAGCTAGCCTCATTCCTGAACGATTCCAACGCCGCCATGAAAATGATCAACGCGGTGCTGCGTGAGCCGGCGCGCGAGGAAAGCGCGTTCCGCAAGAAGCTGGATACCCTTTTCCGGCAAGTGCACTCGGTCAAAGGCGAGGCGGCGGCTCTAGGGTTGTCCTCGATTGAAAGCCGCGCGCATTCCTTCGAGGATGACTTGAAGATCCTGCGCGAGAAATCCGATCTGTCCGGCAACGATTTTCTTCCGCTGGTCATCAAACTGGACGACCTGTTGACGCATTTGCAGTCCGTCGGCGACCTGGTGTCGCGCCTTGCGCGTCTGCACGTGGCGGCCGCCAGGGGCAACGAGCCCGAGTCTCACACGGATACGGCTGTCATCGAGCACGGCGGCGCGGAAATCGTTGCGAAGCCTGACGGCAGCGTGCCCTCCATGCTGCAACAACTGACCGCGCGGGTTGCCAACGAGAACAATAAGGAGGCGGCCCTGCAATGCATGGGATTCGATACGGTACCCGATGAGTACCGGCGCATCGTCAAAGATATCGCCGTCCAGGCGGTGCGAAACTCAATCGTGCATGGCATCGAGTCCACGACCGGCAGGCTCGGCGCCGGAAAGCCCACGCAGGGCCAGCTGAAGCTGATATTTCAGGAACTCGGGGACGCGGGCTACAAGTTCGTCGCGGAAGATGATGGACAAGGCCTGTCGACCGAAAAGATCAAGGAAGCCGCCTTGAGGAAGGGCTTCGTCACCCCCGAGAAAGCGGCCACCTTGGACGCCAAACAGGTCTTTTCCCTGCTCTTCCAACCGGGATTTTCCACCGTCGAGAATGCCACCAAGGATGCAGGGCGCGGCGTAGGGATGAATTTGATGGCCGGGCTCATGCAGCAGATCGGCGGCAAGGTTTCAGTTGCCACGGTGCCCGGGAAGTTTACGCGACTCACATTGAGCCTGCCGCCGGTGAAGCGCGCGGGGAACACGGAAGCGGCTTAATGGATACTGCGGTTCGCCGGAAAGCTACCCTGAAGCTTATGATCGTCGATGATTCCAATATCATTCGGCGACGCATAGAACGCTCTCAGCAAATCGCCCGCCTCGAGGTGGTCGGTGCCGCGAGCAATGGCCGTGCCGCCGTAGAAATGTTCCGCCGCACCCGGCCCGATGTCGTGACCATGGATTTGACCATGCCCGAGATGGATGGCATAGAATGCGTCGAGGAATTGGTCGCCATCAATTCCAACGTATTGATTTTGGTCGTTTCCGCGCTCGCCGATAAGGCGACCGCGGTGGAAGCGATCGAGAGGGGAGCGAACGGATTTCTCTGTAAGCCGTTTACCGATCGCCAGCTCAACGATGCGTTGGAAGAGCTGCTGTCGGAGGCTTGAGATGTTCAAAGAGGCAGAAATCCGCACATTCATCGAGGGAACGACAAATTATTTCGAAACCTCCGCGCAACAGTCGGCGACCGTCGGTTCGCCCTATCTGGTGACGGACGGCAAGCCGGGCGCTTATGAATATACCGGGGTTATCGGCATCACAGGAGCGCGCAAAGGCATCGTTTATTTCACGGCTCCGCGCGGCATGCTCACGGTCTTGCTGATGCGCATGCAGGAAACGGACACCAGCGACGAAAATATCAAGGATCTCGTCGGTGAAGTGGCCAACACCATTTCCGGAAACGCACGCCGCGACTTCGGCAAGAATTTCGTCATATCGGTCCCAATCGTCATCGCGCACGATTTAGAGAAGGTGACGACGCCTTACCAAAGGTCCTTCGTGATTCCCATCAACTGGCGCACGCATTCCGCCAAACTCGTGGTCTGCTTAGAGTAGCGTTGAGTGCTCCGCGGGCGTCTCAATGGCGTGCGACGACGACCGGATGCGAGCTGGAGAGGCCGCCGTCCACGGCAATGGCCTGACCGTTGACATAAGAGGCCGCATCGGACGCCAGAAACAAGACGGTCTGTGCGATTTCTTGCGGCATGCCGTAGCGCTGCAGGGGATTGAGCTGCCCAATTTTCCCCTCAGTGCCGCGCTCGCGCGCGCGCTCGAATATCGGGCGGGTCATGCCGGTTTCAATCAGGCCCGGGCAGACTGCGTTGATCCGTACGCCCGTGCCCGTCAATTGGTTTGCCACGGTCTGCACCATACTGATGACGCCGGCTTTGCTGGCGCTATAGGGAACGCCGCCCGCGCCGGAGCGTAGGCCCGCCACCGATGCGGTGCAGACGATCGAACCGCGCTTCCGCTTGACCATCTCCATGGCGGCATACTTTGCCAATAGAAACGTGCCGATCAAATTGATCTTGAGCACTTCCGTCCAACGCTCGACGGTTTCCTCAAAGAAGGGCACTAGGCCGCCGCTGATACCGGCGTTTGCATAACACACATCGAGGCCGCCGAATTCTTTGAGCGCGGTGGCAACCGCGCCGGCGACATCCGCTTCCGCGGAAGAATCCTTTACCAACGCGATGGCGCGGCCTCCGGCCGAACGGATCGCGGACGCCGTGGCTTCGACTTCTTGAGAGCGGTCCAGCGCCACCACCGCGGCGCCCTCGGCGGCGAACAACATTGCACTCGCACGCCCGATGCCGCTTGCCGCGCCGGTAACGATCGCGGACTTGTCTTTTAATATGTTCATGCCACGCAGTATCGCCGCATGCTCCGGCAGTGGCAACAAACGCTCCTCGCCCGCCGTGATCGCCGCGTGACGGGCCCGGCGTGTTTCACGCGTTGCGCGTTGGGCCTATACTTCGCGGCGCAATTCGCAATAATTCCGCTCTTTGAGGTTATTTAAATGACCGACGACTCAAACAAGATTTCTCGCCGAGAATTCACCGCTCTATCGCTGGCGACCGGCGTTGCCGTTGCGGCCAGCGTTGCCGTTGCGGCAGGCGCTGCCGCTGCCGACATGGTGGACACCGACGTCGTTGTAGCGACCGCCGACGGCAGCTGCGATGCTGCGTTGATTCACCCTCAAGGGAAGGGGCGATGGCCCGGCGTCATTTTATTCGTCGATGTATTCGGTCTTCGGGCGACGATGCGCGACATGGCGAAGCGCTTGGCTGCGAACGGCTACACCGTGCTGGTGCCGAATCCCTACTATCGCACGAGCAAGGCACCCGGCCTCCCATCCACCGTCGACTTCAGCAGCGCAGAAGGCCGCGCAAAAATCGCCAAGGTCCGCGATCCCTTGACCGATCAAGCCGTCATGTCGGATTCGACCGCCTATGTAAAATTCCTCGACTCACAGGCGATGGTTCACAAGAAAGCGAAGATGGGCGTGTTCGGCTATTGCATGGGCGGCCCGATGACGATGCAAGCGGCCGCTGCGAATCCCACGCGGATTGGTGCGGGGGCATCGTTCCACGGCGGAGGGTTGATCACGGACAAGCCCGATAGCCCGCATCTGAAGGTCCCGCAGATGAAGGCGCAGTTCTATTTCGCCATTGCGATGAACGATGATCAGCGCCAGCCGGATGCGAAGACCAAGCTGGCTGAAGCGTTCAAGGCGGCGGGGCTGCCGCAGAAGCAAGAGGTCTACGATGGTTGCCTGCACGGCTGGTGCGTGAAGGACATGCCGATGGGTCCGGACGGCAAGCCGCTTTACAACGAGGCAGGCGCTGAGCGCGCGTGGGGCGAATTGACCGCTCTTTACAAGCGCGCTGCTGTGTGACGGACAAGCGCGCTGCTGTGTGACGGACAAGCGCGCTGCTGTGTGACGGACGAGCGCGCCGTTGTGCAGCGGCGGTAGTGTAATGACCGGGTAATTCGCGACGGCCCGGCGTGAACGGTCGTCGCGGCTCCTTCCCGCGAACGGCCTTCACGCGCCCTTTGCTGCGCCTGCGGTAACTTCCTTTAACTTCTCAAAGGCCACCCCCCGCTGTTACATTAGGCGGTCAAAAAACGACGGAACCTAGTTCTGCAGAGCGGAATAACGAGCATGAGTACGAATATGGCTGGCTTCGAGGTAAAGGGCGGCATCGCCGTCATCGCGTTCAACAATCCGCCCGTGAATAGTCTGGGCCTCGAATTGCGGCAAGTGATCGTCGAGGGTATCGAACGCGCAAATGCCGATCCCGCCGTCGAGGCGATTATTTTGATCGGCTCCGGCGCCGGTTTTTCGGGAGGCGCGGATATTAGAGAATTCGGCACGCCGAAAGCCTCGACCCAGCCGCACCTCATGACCGTGATCAGCACCGTCGAGGGGAGCGCGAAACCGGTGATCGCCGCGATCGGCGGAGTGTGCATGGGCGGCGGCCTGGAACTCGCACTGGGCTGTCATTATCGAGTGGCGGCCGCGGGCGCCAAAATCGCGCTGCCTGAAGTTAAGTTGGGTCTGCTGCCGGGCGCAGGCGGCACGCAGCGCTTACCTCGCGTGATAGGCGCCGAGGCTGCGTTGAACATGATCGTCTCCGGCGCGACCGTTACCTCGGAAAAGCTTCGCGGCACGCCGTTGTTCGATGCCTTCACCGAGGGCGATTTGCCGGAGGCCGCGACGGCCTTTGCGCGCCGCGTGATCTCAGAGAAACTGGGCGTGAAACGAGTGCGTGATTTGAAGGTCGACATGCCGAACCATGAGGCCTTCTTCCAGTTTGCGCGCAACTCCGCCAAGGCGGTGGCAGGCCACTATCCGGCGCCGGTGGCCTGTGTGGAAGCCGTCGCGGCTGCTTTTGACAGACCCTTCGACGCAGGCATCAAACGCGAGCGTGAGCTATTCGCCGCTCTGATGTTATCGCCGGAGTCCGCGGCACTGCGCCACCTATTCCAAGCAGAGCGCGCCGCGTCGCACATACTCGATGTGCCGAATGACACTCCCGTGCGCCCGATTCGCAAGGTCGGCGTTATCGGTGCGGGCACCATGGGCGGGGGCATCAGCATGAGCCTCATCAATGCGGGAATTCCGGTTGTGCTATTGGAGACGAAGCAAGAGGCGCTCGATAAGGGTCTTGCGACCATGCGCCGCAACTACGGCGGGGCGCTGAAGAAGGGAACCCTGACTGAAGCCGCGCTCGATCAGCGCATGGCGCTCGTGTCGCCGACTCTGGACTATGCACCGCTAAAAGACTGCGATTTGGTTATCGAAGCGGTGTTCGAGAGCATGGACGTCAAGAAACAGGTCTTCGAAAAATTGGACCAAGTGGTTAAGCAAGGCGCCATCCTTGCCTCGAACACCTCGGCCCTGAATCTCGATGAAATCGCCAAGTTCACCAATCGTCCGCAAGATGTCATCGGCCTGCATTTTTTCAGTCCGGCGAACGTGATGCGCCTCCTTGAAATTGTGCGCGGAGCCAAGACGGCGAAAGACGTTCTGGCCACGGCCATGCAGTTGGCCAAAAAAATCGGCAAGGTAGCCGTCATTTCCGGCGTCTGCGACGGATTCATCGGCAACCGCATGGTAGCTCGCTACGGCGCTGCCGCTCACGATCTGATCATGGCCGGAGCCCTGCCCAATCAAGTAGACAAGGCGCTGGAAGATTTTGGGATGGCCATGGGCCCGTTCCGCATGAGCGACTTGGCGGGCTTGGATATTGGCTGGGCCGCGCGCAAGCGTCGCGCGGCCGAATTTCCGGAGCGCGATCTCTCGAATGTTGCGGACGATTTGTGCGAGGCCGGCCGATTCGGGCAGAAGACCGGCGCCGGTTGGTATCGCTATGAGCCGGGTGCGCGAAACGCCATCCCGGATCCTGCGGTAACAGCGATCATCGAAAAGTACCGCAAGCAAAAGGGCATCGCGCCGCGCAAGGTCTCGAACGAAGAGATCGTTGAGCGTTGCATCTATGCGCTGATCAATGAGGGCTCGCGCATCGTCGAGGACGGCATCGCGCAGCGCAGCTCCGACATCGATATCGTCTATCTCAATGGCTATGGCTTTCCCGCCTGGCGCGGCGGTCCGATGTTCTATGCGGATCAGGTTGGATTGAGCGAAGTGGCACGGGCGCTGCGGCACATCGCCGCGCAGCCGCAGGCCGATAAGGCGTTCTGGACTCCGGCGCGGCTGCTTGCGCGCCTCGCCCAGGAAGGTAAAACATTCAGCGGATATAAAGGATCGGAAAAATGACAGAAGCCGTTATCGTATCCACGGCGCGCACCGGGCTCGGCAAGAGCTGGAAGGGCGCTTTCAACATGACCTATGGCGCCACGCTGGGCGCACACTCCGTGCAGCACGCCGTGGCGCGCGCCGGCATCGACCCGGCGGAGGTCGAGGACGTGATCATGGGATCAACCTTCGGTGAAGGGACCACAGGCGGCAACATCGCGCGCCAAATTGCGCTGCGCGCCGGCCTGCCGATCACCACCGCGGGCTTGAGCATCAATCGCTTCTGCAGCTCGGGACTGCAGTCGATCGCGTTAGCCGCACAGCGAATCCTGACGGAGGGCGCGGAAGTCATTGTCGCCGGCGGTCTGGAAAGCATTTCTTGCGTACAGAATGAATCGAACACGCACATGCGCCGCGATCCCTGGATTGATGAGCACAAGCCGACGCTGTATTGGAGCATGCTGCAAACCGCCGAGACGGTTGCCAAGCGCTACAACATTTCCAAGGAGGCGCAAGACGAGTACGGCGTTCGCAGCCAGTTGCGGGCCGCCGCGGGCCAGGCTGCCGGTAAATTCAAGGATGAGATCGCCCCCATGACTACGACCATGGGCGTGATCGACAAAAATACCGGCGCCATCTCCACTCGCGAGGTCACGATTTCAAGCGACGAGGGTATTCGCCCGGATACCACGCTGGAGGGCGTTTCGAAGATTCGCTCTGCGATGCCGGGCGGCGTCATCACCGCGGGCAATGCCAGTCAATTCTCCGACGGCAGCAGCGCCTGTGTGGTGATGGATGCCAAGCTCGCGGAGAAGCGCGGCATTAAGCCTCTGGGCATCTTCCGCGGCTTCGCGGTGGCCGGGTGCGAACCCGACGAAATGGGCATCGGTCCGATTTATGCGGTACCGCGCCTGCTGAAGCGCGCCGGCGTCAAGATCAGCGACATCGATTTGTGGGAGCTGAACGAAGCGTTCGCGTGCCAGGTGCTTTACTGCCGCGACAAGCTGGGTATTCCGGACGAACGCCTGAACGTCAATGGCGGCGCCATTGCCGTGGGTCATCCCTATGGCGTCAGCGGCGCTCGCTTGACCGGTCACGCGCTGATCGAGGGCAAGCGCCGCGGCGCCAAGCTCGTGGTGGTGACAATGTGCATCGGCGGCGGTCAGGGCGCCGCGGGTCTGTTCGAGGTCGCCTAAAGATGGGAGTGCGAGACCTATTCGAACTGGGCGGGAAGGTGGCATTGATCACCGGCGGCTCGCGTGGCTTGGGCCTGCAAATCGCGAAGGGCCTGGGCGAAATGGGCGCGAAGATTGCCATCAGCGCGCGCAAGGCACCGGAGCTTGAGGAGGCGAAAGCCGATCTCAAGCAGCACGGCATCGACGCTTTCACTGTAACGAATGATTTGTCGAAACCGGATCAAATTCCGGTGCTGGTCGATGCGGTGGTCAAGCACTACGGCGGAATCAACATTCTCGTCAATAACGCCGGCGCGAGTTGGGGCGCGAAAGCCGAGGATCATCCTCTGGACGCTTGGAATAAAGTCATGACGCTGAATGCGTCGAGCGTGTTTGCGTTGAGCCAAGCGGTTGCGAATCGTTGCTTCATACCGCAGCGCGCCGGCAACATCATTGTCATTGCATCCACCGCGGCACTGCGCGCGGGCATGCAAATGAAAGCGGTGGCCTACTATTCTTCGAAAGCCGCGGCGCTGCATCTGACGCGCGCGCTCGCCGCGGAATGGGGTCAGTACAACATTCGCGTCAATGCAATCTGCCCCGGTTTCTTCCCGTCGAAAATGGCCAGCGGGCTATTGGATACCATGATGACCGACGTGATCGCGCGAACTCCGCTGGGGCGAATCGGCGGGGACACGGATCTGCAAGGCGCGGCGGTTTATTTGGCGTCCGATGCGTCGCGGCACGTCACGGGGCAGTACATCGCCGTGGATGGCGGCGCCTCGAGTACATGATGACCAACCCGGCGGCGGAACTGCGGCAGACCCCGGCGCAGCACAGTTTCGACACGGCGCGCCTCGCCGCGTGGATGCAGGATCATATCGCCGGGTTTTCCGGCCCCATCGATGTGCGGCAGTTCGCCGGCGGTCAGTCCAATCCCACCTTTTTGGTGCAGTCTGCGGCGGCCCGCTATGTGTTGCGGCGCAAGCCGCCAGGCAAGCTTCTACCGTCCGCGCATGCCGTCGACCGGGAGTTTCGGGTGCTCGCAGCGCTCAAAGATAGCGGCGTGCCGGTGGCGCATGTCCACGCCTTGTGCGAAGACAGCGAGGTTATCGGCAGCGCGTTCTATGTGATGGATTATGTCGAAGGCCGTATCTTTTGGGACGCATTGCTGCCGGAAGTGGCGGCGCAAGACCGCCGCGATATTTACCGCGAAATGGTGCGTGTGCTGGCCGTGCTGCACTCGGTGGATTACGCGGCCGTGGGCTTGAGCGACTATGGCAAGCCGGGTCGCTATGTCGAGCGGCAGGTCGCACGTTGGACTCAGCAATATCGAGCATCGGAAACTGAAAAGATCGATGCGGTCGAGTGCCTGATCGAATGGCTGCCAAAACACATCCCCGCCGATGAACAGACCTCCATCGTGCACGGCGACTTCCGTCTCGATAACACGATTTTTCATCCCACCGAGCCGCGATTACTGGCGGTTCTCGATTGGGAACTGTCGACGCTCGGTCACCCCCTGGTCGATCTTGCGTACTACTGCATGCGCTACCACCTCCCCGTCGCGGAGTTCCGCGGTCTCGGCGGCGTCGATGCAAAAACCTACATGATTCCGACCGAGGCGGAATGCGTTGCCGAATACTGCAGCCTGCGCGGCATTGCGCCGGTGCCTCCCAAGGATTGGGCCTATTATTCGGCGTTCTGCATGTTTCGACTGGCCGGGATCCTGCAAGGCGTGCTGGCGCGCGCCCTGCAGGGCAACGCCTCGAGCGCCACGGCGCTGCAAGCGGGCCGCAGAGCCCGTCCCCTCGCCGAGTTGGGCTGGAAACTCGTACAGCAATCTTTCGACGCTTGAATTAATCAAAGGATTCCCATGGATTTTTCGCACAGTGACAAAGTTCGCGACTTGCAAGAACGGATCGCCCGCTTCATGGATGAGCATGTCTATCCCGCCGAGCCGCTCTACCACAAGGAACTGGAAGAAAACCGGCGCGCGGGCAATCCATGGAAGGCTGCCAACATCGTCGAGGACTTGAAGAAGAAGGCGAAGGCGGAAAATCTCTGGAACCTGTTTCTTCCGCACTCCGAGCACGGCGCCGGGCTGACCAACCTCGAGTACGCACCGCTGTGCGAAATCATGGGGCGCTCGCATATTGCCCCGGAGGCATTCAACTGTTCGGCGCCGGATACCGGCAATATGGAAGTGTTGGCGCGTTATGCCACGAAGGAGCAGCAGCAGCGTTGGCTTGCGCCGTTGCTCGACGGCAAGATCCGTTCGGCATTCGCCATGACCGAACCCGATGTCGCCTCCAGCGATGCCACCAATATTCAATCTTCCATCGTGCGCGACGGCGACAGCTACGTGATCAACGGCCGCAAATGGTGGACTTCCGGCGCGGGCGACCCGCGCTGCGAGATCTTGATTTTCATGGGCAAGAGCAATCCGGAAGCCGGCCGGCACAGTCAGCAATCCATGATCCTGGTGCCGATGAAAGCGTCCGGGGTCAAAGTACTGCGCGCCTTGACGGTGTTTGGCTACGATCACGCGCCGCACGGACATGCGGAAGTCGACTTCGAGAATGTGCGCGTGCCGGCGGAGAATCTGCTGCTGGGCGAGGGACGCGGTTTTGAGATCGCGCAAGGGCGCTTAGGTCCCGGTAGAATTCATCACTGCATGCGCGCCATCGGGGTGGCGGAACGCGCATTGGAATTGATGTGCAAACGCTCGCAAACGCGCATCGCCTTCGGCAAGCGGCTGTCGGAGCAGGGCGTGACGCTCGAGCGCATCGCGCAGTCGCGCATCATGATCGATCAGGTGCGCTGGTTGGTGCTGAATGCGGCCTACATGATGGACACGGTCGGCAATCGCGCAGCCAAGGCCGAAATCGCCATGATCAAGGTTGCGGCGCCGACGATGACGCTGCAGGTTCTCGACTGGGCCATTCAGATGCACGGCGGCGCCGGCGTCAGCGATGATTTTCCGCTGGCCGCTTTGTGGGCCGGTGCGCGCACCCTGCGCTTCGCGGATGGCCCCGATGAGGTGCATCGCGAGCAAATCGCGAAACTGGAGCTGTCGCGCTACCGGCCGAAAGCGTAAGTTCATGTCGAACGCGCATTTCAAATTTTGGCCGGCTCATGCGATGTACAATTTGACCGCGCCCGCCACGAATCTGTTCTACAACGCCGAGGTGTCGGCGCGGCGCTATCCCGACAAGCCATACCTCGTGTATTACGACACTCAGGTGAGCTTCGCGGCGTTCCATAACGAGGCCGAACGGATCGCCGGATACCTCGAGCAGAGGTGCGGGGTTCAAAAGGGCGATCGCGTGCTGCTGCTCATGCAGAACAGCCCGCAGTTCATGATCGGCTATTATGGCATCCTGCGCGCGAATGCCGTGGTCGTGCCCTTAAATCCCATGAATTTGACGCAGGAAATACTGCGCTACGCCAAGGATGCGGGCGCCACGACGATACTGGTGTCGCAGGAGCTGTATCCGCGCGTCGAGTCGATGCTCAAGAGCGGAGATCTCGAGCATGTCATCGTCGCGGCGTATTCCGATTACCTGAAAGAATCGACGACCTTGACGGTACCGGACTTCATCAGCGCGCCGCGCGTCGACTACGAGGCGCCCGGGTTGTCGCTTTGGAAGGACGTGCTCGCCGCCAATCTTAAACCCGGCCCGCTGACCGCCGGTCCGGACGACCTGTGCGTGATGCCGTACACCTCCGGTACGACGGGCCAACCCAAAGGCTGCATGCACACGCACCGCACCGTGATGCATACAGCCGTGGCCAGCATGCAGTGGTTTGCCCTGCAGCCGGAAATGACTCTGCTCGCCGTCGCCCCGATGTTCCACGTGACCGGCATGCAGGGCGGCATGAACGGACCTCTGTTCATCGGCAACACCATGGTTCTCTTGCCGCGGTGGGACCGCGAAGCTGCCGCCCAATGCGTAGAGCGCTACAAGGTCGCCGGCTGGACGGCGATTCCGACCATGATCCAGGATTTTTTCTTGAATCCGAATATCGATCGGTACGATCTGTCGTCGATCCGCCGCTTGAGCGGCGGAGGCGCCGCAATGCCGGCCGCCGTCGCGCAGCGGCTCGCCGATGTGGGCATCACCTATGTCGAGGGCTATGGTCTCACCGAGACCATTGCGGCCACGCACATCAATCCTGCCGATCATGCGAAGCAGCAGTGTCTGGGCATTCCAATTTTCGACGTGGATTCTCGCGTCATCGATCCGGCCACCTTACGCGAATTGCCGCCCGGCGAAGTGGGCGAGATCATCATGCATGGCCCTCAAGTGTTCTTGGGCTATTGGAAAAAGCCCGAGGACACGGCCCAGGTTTTCATCGAACTCGACGGCAAGAAATTCTTTCGCAGCGGCGATCTGGGCAGAATGGACGAAGACGGTTACTTTTTCATCGTCGATCGATTGAAGCGCATGATCAATGCGTCGGGCTACAAGGTGTGGCCGACCGAAATCGAGTCGCTCATGTACCAACACCCGGCGGTCCGGGAGGCCTGCATCATCGGCGCCAAGGATGCGCATCGAGGCGAGACGGTTAAAGCCGTGATCGTGCTGCGCACCGAGTGGCGCGGCAAGATCGAGGGCCAAGCCATTATCGACTGGTGCCGGGAAAACATGGCGGCCTATAAGGTGCCGCGGGTCATTGAATTCGTGGATGCGCTGCCTAAGTCGGGCGCCGGCAAGATCATGTGGCGTGAACTGCAAGAGCGCGAGAACGCTGAAGCAACTTCTCAAATGGCGACGCAATCATGAAAGCATTGCTCAGCCGTCAGGCCGGGGGGCCCGAAACACTGGTGTTGGAAGACATTCCAGAGCCCGTGCCGGGGCGCGGCGAGGTACGCATCAGCGTTCGTGCCGTGGGCGTCAATTTTCCAGATCTGCTGATCATCCAGGATCTATATCAGATCAAACCGCCTCGCCCCTTCGCGCCCGGCGGCGAGCTGTCCGGCGTGGTCGAGGCACTGGGCGAGGGCGTAACGAATGTCAAAGTCGGCGATCGCGTTTTGGTCAGCCCGGTGCGCAGCGCCATGGCGGAGAAGGCCATCGGCAGTGCAGGGAATTGCTGGAAGATCCCCGACAGCATGCCTTTCGACGAGGCGGCGGCG
>Ga0182030_10013985_pt1 | contig 15907 bp, 19 predicted proteins | sample 812S3MmetaG_FD_121299 | JGI IMG/M metagenome (GOLD analysis project Ga0182030, IMG submission 121299) | Permafrost microbial communities from Stordalen Mire, Sweden - 812S3M metaG (Illumina Assembly) | ecosystem: Environmental > Terrestrial > Soil > Wetlands > Permafrost | place: Sweden...
CACTTATCTGGGACAGGATCTGCTGGCGCTCGCCGCCGACGAGCGGGCGCGCGCCGGGATGTTTCTCGCGTTCCAGTATCCGGTCGAACTGCCCGGCGTGAACAACATGTATTTCCTGCGCACCGCCATGAACGCGGCGCGGCGCGGCCGCGGCGAGCCGGAACTCGACGCGGCGCAAACGCTTCGCGCGGTGCGCGCGAAACTTAAGTTGTTGGATATCGGCGAGGACCTGTTGCAGCGCCCGGTCAATCTCGGCTTTTCCGGCGGCGAGAAGAAGCGCAACGAAATCTTCCAGATGGCGATGCTGGAACCGCGCCTGGCCATCCTCGATGAGACCGACAGCGGTCTCGACATCGACGCGTTGCGCGCGGTGTCGAACGGTGTGAACAAGCTGCGCGATCCGGGCCGGGCGATCGTGATGATCACGCATTATCAGCGCCTGCTGGACTATATCGTGCCGGACCACGTGCACGTGCTGAGCGAAGGCCGCATCGTCGCGTCCGGCGATAAGACCCTGGCCACCGAACTGGAAAGCCGCGGCTATGCCCATCTTGGCGAGGCGGCGTAGCATGTCGGCGAACCCGGTCGTCACCGCCTTGCGCCGCGTGTTCGAGATGTGCGCCGAAGCGGCTCGCGAGCCGACGTGGCTCACCCGCCGCCGCGCCGCCGCCATGACCCGCTTCATCGAACTTGGCGTGCCCGGCCGCGGCGACGAGGCGTGGCGCTTCACGGATCTACGGCCGCTGACCGCCGCGCGCGCGGAGCCGCTTACTGTCGCCGACACCGGAATCGACCCGGACCTTCTGGCCGCGCATCGTCTGCCTGGCGCGGCGCATCGCATCGTCGTGTTGAATGGGCGGGTGCGGCCCGAATTGAGCGCGATCGGCGACCTGCCCGACGGCGTCTGGCTCGGATCGGCCGCCGACGCCATCACCCATCGGCCTGACCTCGCGGAGGCCGCCTTCGACAACGCCGACACACTGGGCGCGCAGCCCTTCGCCTCGCTCAACGCCGCGCTGTTCACGGATGGTTTCGTCCTGGCGATCGACCCCGACGTCACACTTAAATTCCCGGTCGAAATCCTGTATCTCGGCGACGCGTCCGGTCCTTGCGTTTATCATGTGCGCAACACCATTCTCGCCGGTGCCGGCAGTCAGGCGACCGTGGTGGAAACCTATGCCGGGACCGGTGCGAGCTGGACCAACGCCGTCACCGCCATCGAGGTCGGCGAATCCGCCAAACTCAGCCACGTGAAAATTCAGGCCGAGGACAACGCGGCGATTCATTTCGCGATGACCCGCGTTCGGCTCGCGGCGGCGTCGCTCTATGACGGCTTCGTATTGATCACCGGCGCCCGGTTGTCGCGCCAGGACATTCAGGTCGCGATGACCGGTGAGGCGGCGAACCTGATCCTCAACGGCGCATGGTTGCTGCGCGGGGACCAGGAGGCCACGCTGGCGCCCGCCGTCGATCATCAATCGCCGGGCGGGCAAACCAGCGAGTTGTTGAAAGGCGTACTGGGCGATCACGCGCATGGCGTGTTCCTTGGCTCGGTCATGGTGCGCGAAGGCGCCGACGGCACCAACGCCAGGCAGTTGAACCGCAATCTGCTGACCAGCCCCACCGCGCGGGTCGATACCAAACCAGAACTGACGATCTACGCCGACGAGGTGAAGTGCGGTCATGGCGCCACCGTCGGCGATCTGGACGAAGCGGCGCTGTTCTATCTGTTGTCGCGTGGCATCGATCCGGTCACCGCGCGGCATATGCTGATCGAGGCTTTCGCCGCGGAGGTGTTCGATACCGCCGCTCTGGTGCCCGACGTCGATGCGCATGCACGCCGCTATTTGCAGGCGTGGCTCGATCAGGAGGGGGCGCCGGCATGAACGCTTCCATCGACATCGCGGCGGCTTTCGATCCGATCGCGTTGCGTCGCGAATTTCCGATTTTCGCGCGCAATCCCGGTCTCGTGTTCCTCGACACCGCCGCCAGCGCGCAGAAGCCACGCACAGTGATCGAGGGCATCGCCGATTACTACAGCTCCGATTATGCCAACGTGCATCGCGGGGTTTACCGCCTCAGCGCGCGCTCCACCGAGCGGTTCGAACAGGCGCGCCACACCGTCCGCCGCTTCGTCAACGCCGCCGACGACAGTGAGATCGTGTTCGTGCGTGGCGCCACCGAAGGCATCAATCTGGTCGCCCGGTCGTGGGGAACGACATTCCCGCGTTCGGGCGACGAAGTGATCATCTCCGAGATGGAGCATCATTCCAACATCGTGCCGTGGCAGTTTCTGCGTGACCAGATCGGCATAAGATTGCGCATCGCGCCGATCGGCGCGGACGGCGGCCTCGACCTGGACGCCTTCGCGGCGTTGTTGAGCGAGCGGACCAAACTCGTCGCGATGACCCATGTCGCGAACGTGACGGGTCACATCCTCCCGGTGCGCGACGTGATCCGTCTGGCGCATGCGAAGGGCGCCAAGGTGCTGCTGGACGGCTGCCAGGCGCTGCCCCGCATCCCGGTCGATGTGCGTGAACTGGACTGCGATTTTTACGTGTTCTCGGGTCACAAGCTGTACGGTCCGACCGGCATCGGCGGCCTCTACGCCAAACGCGCTATCCTTGACAGCATGCCGCCATGGCAGGGCGGCGGCGACATGATCGAAACGGTCACCTTCGAGAAATCGACCTTTCAGCCGCCGCCGGCGCGCTTCGAGGCCGGCACGCCCGACATCTCCGGCGCCATCGGCCTCGACCTCGCGATAAACTTCATCGAGTCCATCGGCCGCGAAGCGATCTTCGCGCATGAACGGGCGCTGACAAAGCATGCGGTGGAGCGCCTGGCCGGCATCCCCGGCGTGCGCGTCGTCGCGGCGGGCGCGCAACGAGTCGGAGCCGTATCGTTTACCGTGGACGGGCTGCATCCGCACGACCTCGCCACCGTGCTGGATACGCACAATGTCGCTGTCCGCGCTGGGCATCATTGCGCCCAGCCGTTGATGGATCGATTGGGTCTGGATGCGACGACGCGGGCATCGTTCGGCGTTTACAGCGATGAAACCGACATCGACGCGCTGGTGGCGGCGGTCGAGGCCGCGCGCCAGATCTTTGGCGTTTAGCAACGAGGAGCCGGCATGGACCTGCGCGAACTCTATCAGGATGTCATCCTGGACCATGCGCGGCACCCGCGGAACTTCCGCGGCCTGCCGGATGCGAGCCATCTCGCGCACGGTCATAATCCGCTGTGCGGCGATCGCGTCACCGTGTTCATGAAGATCGAGGCGGATCATATCGCCGCCGTCAGCTTCGAAGGCCGCGGCTGCGCGATTTCGACCGCCTCCGCCTCGCTGATGACCGAGGTCCTGACCGGACTTTCGCTGTCCCAGGCGGAAGCGATGTTCCAGTCGTTTCACGCCCGCGTGACCACCGGCGAAACGATCGCGGTCGAAGCCGATCTGGAAGAGGCGGCGGAGCGGCTGGAACCGCTCACCGGGGTGCGGACTTATCCGGCGCGGGTGAAGTGCGCGACCCTCGCCTGGCACGCCTTTGACGCCGCGCTGAAAGGCGGTGTCGTGGCTGGCATCGTCAAGACGGAATAGCGCCATGACCACGCACGAACTACCAGTTCTGCACAAGCCACGCACGACGAAGATCGAGCGGCCGGCGCCGGACGAAGGCAATCCGGCGCTGCAAGCGGAGGTCATGGAAGCGCTGAGTACCGTTCGTGATCCGGAACTTCCGGTCAATCTGGTCGATCTGGGGCTGATCTACGATGTCATGGTACGTCGCGACGGGTTGGTTTACATCGAAATGACCCTGACCACCCCGGCCTGCCCGGTGGCGGGGTCGCTGCCCGGCCAGGTGCAGAACATCGTTTCGCTGGTGCCAGGGGTCAGCGTCGTGCTGCTGAACCTCGTCTGGTCGCCGCCCTGGACCCGCGACCGCATGAGCGAATCCGCGAAGCTCGAACTGGGCTTGCTCTGAGACCACGACGGCCGACAAAGGCCGGTCTCAAACGCGACGTGTCAGATTCGCGACAGCCTGACCGACGATAAAAACCCAGGTATCACGCGGGACTTTCAGTTGGCATCAAAGTTGCTCTGTCGTTCGGTATCTTCCCATGAACGCCGAGGGGCTCACGATGATCAACATGACACAAAGCGCGGTGAATGCGGTTCGTATGGCGATCGACGGCGCCAAGGACCCGATCGCGGGATTGCGGATCATGGTCGAAGCCGGCGGTTGCGCCGGCCTGAAATACAAAATGGGCCTCGTCGCGGAGACCGTCCAGGACGACGTGGAGGTCGAACAATACGGCGTGAAGATTTTCATCGATCCCGCCAGTGTCGCGTTTCTTGAGGGCACGACGGTGGATTTCGTCATCGGCATGGATGGGTCCGGGTTCGTGTTCGACAACCCTCAGGCGAAATCCAGCTGCTCCTGCGGCAAGTCGTTCGGTTAACCTCCGGAAGCGGGGACGCGGCGATGCGCGCGGTCTATCTCGACAACAATGCGACGACCGCGGTCGACTCTGACGTCGTCGCGGCCATGCTGCCGTTTTTTACCGAACAATTCGGCAATGCCTCCTCGCTGCATGCGTTCGGCGCCAGCGTGGCCGGTGCGGTGCGGGAGGCGCGCCGCGACGTGCGCGATCTTCTGGGCGCCGCGCTGGATCAGGAGATTGTGTTCACGTCGGGCGGTACCGAATCCGACAACACCGCCATCCTGTCCGCCCTGGACACCCAGTCGGGTCGGGACGAGATAGTCGTTTCCTCTGTGGAACACTCGGCGCTGCTGACGTTGTGCGCGCACCTGGAACGGCATCGCGGCATGACCGTGCATCGCATCCCGGTCGACGGGAAAGGCCGTCTGAACATGGAGGCGTATCGAGCGGCACTCGGGCCGCGGACCGCGATCGCGTCCATCATGTGGGCGAACAACGAAACGGGAACGCTGTTTCCGATCGCCACGCTGGCAACGCTGGCGAAGGAGGTCGGGGCTCTGTTCCACACCGACGCGGTGCAGGCGGTGGGAAAATTGCCAATCGACATCAAAACCACGGCGGTCGATATGCTCTCGCTGTCGGCCCATAAGCTGCACGGCCCCAAGGGCGTCGGTGCGCTGTATGTGCGCAAGGGAACGCAGTTCAGCGCGCTGATTCATGGCGGCAAGCAGGAGCGCGGGCGCCGCGGCGGCACGGAAAACGTGCCGGGGATCGTGGGTCTTGGAAAGGCCGCGCAACTCGCCGCTGTGCATATGGATCGCGATCTGTCGCGGGTTCGCGATCTGCGGGACCGCCTGGAGCAGGGCATCTTGCAACGGGTGCCCGACAGCGCCGTCACCGGCGACCCGGACGAGCGGCTGTTCAATACATCCAACATCGTATTCGACCGCGCGGAGGCGGAACCGATCCTGGATGGGCTCGACAAAGCCGGGATCGCGGTGTCGTCCGGATCGGCGTGCACGTCGGGGTCCATGGAGCCGTCGCACGTGCTGCGCGCGATGGGGGTGAAGTTCACCGCCGCGCATGGCGCCATCCGGTTTTCGTTCTCACGCGGCAACCTCGATGGCGACGTCGATCGGGTCCTCGACGCGCTGCCGAGAATTGTCGAGCGCGCCCGCGCGGTATCGCTGTTCGCCCGTTCCGCGCCCGAGAGTCCGTCACAGGTCAACTGAGGGGTCACCACAATGACGAGCCGCCGGCCACCCGCCATCGTCATCAACGACTCGACGCCGCGAGACCTTGAACATTTGGCGCCGCCGAATCTCTCTCGTCACACCCGGAACGAAATCGCCAAACAGCTGGAAGCCGCCGGCGTCGCCGAAATTGAACTGGGAATACCGGGTTTCACCGGCACCGCGATCGACGATCTGGCGGCGGTCGCGATGGGGTTGGTGCGCGCGAGACCGATCCTGTGGGGCCCGGCCTCGAAGCATACCGTCGAGACGGCAACGCGGGCCGGGATCGGCGCCATCACCCTGTCGGTGAAACTATCGGCCCGGCGGCACGGGGGCGTCGCCGTGTTGAACCGCCTCTCCCACATCATCGGTCATGCGCGGGAGCGCGGCCTGACGGTCGGACTGTGCGGCGATGATGCCAGCCGAGCCAATTTCGATCTGATCCGCGATGTGATCGCGGCAGCCGAGGCATCGGGCGCGACCCGGTTCCGCTTTACCGATACCGCTGGGCTGCTGCATCCGATCAGAACGCATGCATTGTTCCGGCAGCTGTGCGCGGAAACCGATCTCGAGCTTGAATTCCGCGGGCATGATGATTTCGCGCTGGCGACGGCCAATACGCTGGCCGCCGTACAAGGCGGCGCGACGCATGTCAGCACCAGCCTGGTGAAACGCTCGGGCCGCTCGGCCGCGGCGCCGTTGGAGGACGTCGTCGGCGCGATCCGGATTTCCACTTTGCATCCGGTCGATATTGATCTGGCGCGGGTGCCGCCGCTGGCGGTCCAGGTCGCTGCCATATTGGGTGTGGCACCCGCGACGACAGGGCAGAGCCGCGGCCCGGCCGGAGCAATGCCGCGCCATGATGCGTCGCGCATTGGCTTTGGCGCGGTCGCCAGGCCGGAGGCACGGTAAGTCATGTCCGTGACCCTGGCCATGCCGGCGATCGATACGCCAAAGTTAAGTCTGTGGCGGCAAATCCGTGAGGATGTGACCTGTGTTAAGGCCCGCGACCCGGCGGCTCGGTTCACCCTGGAAATCATCCTGGCCTATCCCGGGGTCCACGCGGTGTTGTGGTACCGTTTCGCGAATCGCTTATGGCGGCATCGCTGCCGGTTCCTGGCGCGCATGCTGTCCTGGTTCGCGCGGCTGGTCAGTAATGTCGACATTCATCCCGGCGCGTCGATCGGCCGCCGGTTTTTCATCGACCATGGCGCCGGCGTCGTGATCGGCGAAACCGCGGAGATCGGTGACGACGTCACCATGTATCATGGCGTCACTTTGGGAGGCACCAGTTGGTCCCCCGGCAAGCGGCATCCCACGGTGGAGGATGGCGTGCTGATCGGCGCCGGTGCAAAAATCCTTGGTCCCGTCACGGTCGGCCGCGGCGCGCGGGTTGGCGCGAACTCCGTCGTGATCGAGGATGTGCCACCGGAAATGACCGTCGTCGGCATCCCGGGCAAGCTGGTGCGCACCGTGCGCCGGCGTCACCGCATCGATCAGCGGATCGACCTCGAGCATCATCTGATGCCGGATCCGGTGGGCGACGCGTTGTCGGCGTTGATCGATCGCATCGAATTTCTGGAAGCCAGGCTGGCCGAAACCCGGCATGGCACGCGCGGTTCCGTGCCGGGCGACAACAAAGGAATCAACGCATGACCATCATGAGCGAACTCGGGCAGCTGTCGTCCGCGGAGGATTTCTTCGTGGCGTTGGACCTGGATTACGATCCGGCGATCGTCAATGTCGCACGGCTGCATATCCTGCGGCGGATGGGGCAGTATTTGCGCGGCGATGCTTTGGAAGGTCTGGACGAGTGCGCGACAAAGCTTGCCTGCCGTTCCCATCTGGAAACGGCCTATCAGGATTTCGTCCGTTCCTCGCCAATCGCCGAGCGGGTTTTCAAAGTCCATCAGGACGCGGTGAAACCGGCCGAGCCGCCGCGGCTGCCGTTCGTGCCATTGACCGCGCTGACCGGCTCGGGCGCGTGAGACGCGTGCAACTTCCAACCATGAGGACGCCGACATGAGCGCGACACAGATGAAGGTCGAGGACAAGCTTTACTACAACCGTTACGTCGTCGACTCCGGCCGGCCGCACATTCGCGTGCTGCCGCATACCACCCCATCGAAGGCGTTGCTGGCGCTGACACATGTTTGCCCAGCGCATTGCTATGAGGTCAACGATAAGGGCCAGGTAGAGATCACGACGGACGGCTGCCTGGAATGCGGCACCTGCCGCGTGGTTTGCGCCGCGACCGGCGAAATTGAGTGGACCTATCCGCGCGGTGGCTTCGGCGTGCTGTTCAAGTTTGGCTGATTGTCGCTCCCCCGTCACGGCGCGCGCCGTGACGGCGCCTTAGGCCGCCGACTGATCCGAGGTTTCGTCTTCGACCAGTTCGACACCTTTCACGCAGATGTCGCCGTCCACCACACTTAGCCTGACCGGTTCCAGGCCGGCATTCAGGCAGGGGCCTTCGACGCAGGCGCCGGTCGTCACCTCGAACCGGGCGCCGTGCTTGCCGCAGATCAGATGCGTGCCGTTCGGGTCGAGGAACTGACCCGCTTCCCAGTCCAGATTGACGCCCTGATGCGGGCAGCGGTTCACATAGCCATAAAGCTTGCGATCCCAGCGAACCACCAGGATATGCCAGGGCTTTTCGGATCCATCGGAATCGCGGCGCAGCAAATGGAAGCCCTTGCTTCGGCGGTTGCGAATGTCGCCAACCGTGCAAATCGCATAAGGCGTATCCATGTCAGGCGGCGCCGAGCTCGCCCGCCAGGCGCACCCGCGCGAGACGGCTTTCCCCTGATTCGTCTCCGAAACATTGTTCGAAGTCGCGGCACTCGCTGCAACTCGGGGCGGTGCACAGCGAATAGCCCGCGTCGCGGCAGATCATGCGATACAGGAACTTCTTCCATTTCATGTCGCCGCTGTTGCGCGACGCCAACGGCCGGAAGTGCCGCGTCATCAGCCGGCTGAGATCGCCGCGATGCCGCAGTCCGAGATCTTGCCAAAGATGATTGGCGCTCTGCGCCCGTCGCGCGATCATCGCCGCGAGGCGGACCTGCAATGCGGTGCCGTCAGTCGCGCATTGTGTCAGCAAATCCAACAAGCACGCCTCGTCCGCGCCGTGTTCCACCGCGGCGTCGGCTTCCAGCGACAGCAGATGCGCCGCGTGGGGAAAGAACCGGTCGATGATGGCCGCGGTTCCGGCGGGGTCCAGTCCCGTGGTCGCCGAGAGCGCGCGTTGGCCCGCCAATGCTTCGCTCACCGCCAGCGCGAAGATGCAGGCAACGACGTGCCGATCGAAATCCGCGTCACTATCGGGATCGCATTCCCGAGCCAGCATCCGATAGACCGACGCCGCGCTGATACTTTCCTGAGTGGCCGGAACCGCGGAGGCCGGTTCGATCTGGGACAGGAACATTGTTGGCTCACTCCAGCGGTGGCGGTGTAGCGGTATGCGTCTGGCAATTGCGCGGGCAGACCCGGGCGCAGGCACCGCAGCCGATGCAAGCGCCGGCGTCCACCAGGGTCATGATCTTGCGCTCGATCTCGTCGTCGTCATCGTCGTCCAGGCCGTCGCTGTCGAGTTCGATCAGTTCGTTTTCGTCGGTGAGGCCCTTTAGTTTCATCACCTCACGGCCGCAGACCTTAAAGCAACGGCCGCAGCCGATGCATTTTTCGTCATCGATGCGGATCAGGAATTTGGGCTCCCAGGCGCGGCCGTCGCGAGTCGCGCCGCTCATAACGCGAATTGCTTCAGTTCAGCCCGCTTGCTTTCCAGCGCGGCGAAGGCGTCATGGGCCGTTCGCGCGACGTCGAGGATTGTTTCCCAATTGATCGGCAGTTCCTCGGACAGGTCGTGCAGGTCCATTTTGGCCTGCATCGCCCGGGCTGAGAGTTTCTTAAGCTCCGCCTTCACTGTGTCGACATCGCTCATCTCGGGCCTCAAAAATTGGCGACTTCGGGGTATTTGCCGATCATTTCGACGCCGGCGGCGATCAGCTTGTCGCCTTCCTGAGCCAGTTTGGCCAGGCTGTCGTAGCCGAAACGATGCACATCGCGCAGTTGCTTGTTCACCACGATCAGCCGGCCGGCGATCAGGATCATGCGGCCGAAGCCCTCATGGTGCATCTTCATCATTGGCGACACCATGACGCCGGTCGCCCGCTCGATGGCGAGGCCGACGGCATTATAGAACAACTCGATCCGCCAGATCGTTTCCGGATCGGGATCGCCGATGATCGGCATCTGGCGGCGCTTTTCCTTGTCCAGAATGTATGGCTCCAGCAAATCGAGATCGGTCTTGCGATCCCAGGCACCGTGGGCGTCCTGAGCACGCCACTGCTTGATCAGTTCTTTGATGAAGGCCGAGTCGACCTCCGGCACTACCGCTGTTTCGGACACGTCACACCTCTATAGAGAGTCGAGCCTGCGCTCGGGGTCATTCATCAAAATCGAGCGTTCGCTCCTGGCCCTTGAGCATCGCTTTGCGCAACCAGGGCGGCGGCGTCCCGCTCAGCACGCCGCTGAGCTTCACCAGCAAATCCGAGATATCCTCCGGTTGGGCGACCTTCATCGGATGGATGTTCCGCGCCACGACCCGCGCCGCGCCGGAGCCGCCGATCGCCGCGACATAGAGGATGGCGCAATCCTTGATCGCGTCGATCTTCGGCGCCAACTTGTCTTCGTTGCCGTCCTCTTGCAGATCGCCATCGAATTGCACGGCTTCGATGAGGGCGTGGCCGGTCGGCGACACCTCATAGATCGCGATGTTCTTGGCCCACCCGAAATGCGCGTCCACGCGTTTCAGGTCCTGAGTCGCGAATGCTACTTTCATGCTACCTCCAGCCTGCTTCGACGAGTTGATGAGTCTCAACCGGCGTATCGCCGCCATGCGCCGTTCCTCCGCGCCAGGTATCCGGATTGGGTTCGCGCGGTTCGGTCATGAACACGTTGCCGATGGCGAACACCAGATCGCGCGTGCCGCGATAGCCGATCGACACGAGATGATTGGCGCCCAATCGATCGAAAGTCGGAATGCCCATGCGAAACAGCGGTTTGTGCAACCGCTCGGCCGCCTGTCTGCCGTGCGAGTGCGTGATCAACAAATCGCAGTCGGCGGCGTCGCGTTCCAGGTCTTCCAGATCGCCGATCAGTACCGTATCGACCGGCAACCGTTCCAATATCGGCGACTGCGTCGTGGTGACCGCCGCGCTGATGGTGCAGCCCATTTCGGCGAGCCAGGAACCGACGCTCCACAGCAGATCCGGTTCGGCGCCAATCGCGACCTTCTTGCCGCCGAAATGAAAATGCCCGTCCAGCATCGCATCGACCAACTGACTGCGCTGCCGCCTGATCTTCAACGGCACAGGCCCGCCAGAAATTTCAGCGAGGAAGGCGATCAGCGCATCGCTCGACGCCAGTCCGGTCAGCCGATCGAACAACCGAAACGGCACCCCGGTCCGCGTTTCCAACGCCCGCGCCGCTGGACCCATTTGTTCGCCGATCGCGATGGTCCAGACTGACCGGCCCATCGCGGCGATTTGCGCCGTGGTGATGCCGCCATTGGTGGTTGGGGAGAAATCAGCGGGCACATGGCCGTCGAGCGAGCCTGACAGGTCAGGCAGAATCAGCGCCTCCAACCCGAAGCCCGCCAGGATATCGCGCAATTCGTCCAGATCGCCGGGCGTCAGATGGCAGCCTGGCAGCACGTTCACCTGGTTCGCTAACCGCGGCGCGACGCCAGCCGGCACCAGTTGCTCGACCATCTTCGTCACGGTCTTCGCCCACCCGTCCTGGAAGGCGTCTTTGAAGTCGGGGGTGGAAACGTAAACGATACCGATGTGGTTCAATTCGGGATGACGTTGCCGGATCAGCTGGATATAGCCCTCGACGTCGTCGCCCTTGGTTTCGGTGACGCCGGTGGAGCAGATGCCGATCAGCGCCGGGTTGGTCTTCCCGGCGATGGTCAGGATCGCCTGTTCCACGTTGTCGAAGCCACCCAATACGGTGTTGACCTCGCTCATGGCGGTGGTCTGCAGCGGGATCGTTTCACGGAAGTGGCGAACGAACAGCACCAGGCCGAACGAGGTGCAGCCTTGCGATCCGTGCAGCAGCGGCATCGCCGCGTCCACCCCCATGAAAGCAAGCGCGCCGCCGATCGGCTGGCTCATTTTCAGCGGATTGACCGCGCAGGCCTTTTTGGAATGAACGACTTTCGCCATGATCAGGCCGCCTGCTCGATTATCGCCCCGGCGGAAGCGCGCATCTCCGCCAGGATCGCCGCGACCTCATCGCCGCAACTCCCGCAGCCGCCGGCGGCGCCGAGGTAATCGGTGACCTCGGAAACCCGCGTGAGGTTATGCTCGCGGATGGCGTCCTGGATGGTGGCGCGATCCACCGTGGCGCATTGGCAGACGCGGTCGCCGATGGTGGTGACCGGCATCGCGGCTTCCTCGGCAATCGCCGCGTCGGCTTTTTGCTCCCAGGTCACCTCATCCCACGGCGCCGGCTGACGCACCTGTTGCCAGACCGGATTAAACAGCGCCTTGTCGATTTCGTGCACCAGTTCGACCATGCCTTCATAGCCGGCATAGGCGTGATGACGCTCCTGGTTGATGTCCAGCCAGGGCATCTTCGCCTTGAGCGCGATGAACTGCGAGCGTCCGCCCGACAGCATGATGTCGGCGCGCGCGTCCCGCAGCATTTTATACATATCGCGCGGCCGCATGTCGTCGATCATATGGGCGTCGGTGCCCATCATTTCCTTAATCTTCTCGACGTCTTCCTTCGTCGACTTCTTGATGCTGGTACCGACGACTTCCATGCCGGCCTCCTGCAACGCGGAAACGACAGACCAGGATTTCACGCCGCCAGTGATCAGCAGTACCTTCTTTCCGGTGAGCCGACCGCGGTATTCGTCGATGCGCCGCCACGCCCGCGCCTCTTCCCGCGCGATCACCGCCTCGGTGCGGCCGATCAGTTCCTCTGGTGCGCCTTGCCTTACCAGAAGTCCCGCGATTTGCCGCAGCGACTCGCTCATGTCGGTGATGCCGTAGAAGGAACCTTCGAAATACGGGATCCCGTAGCGCTCTTCCATCTTGCGCGCGACGTTGATCATCGCTTTCGAGCACACCATCATCGAGGCTTTCGCGCGGTGGGAACTGGCGACCTCATGGTACCGCGCATCCCCGGAAACGCAGGCCAGCACACGGATGCCAAGCTCATCCAGCAGCGGCTTTACCTGCCACAACTCGCCGGACAGATTGTATTCGCCGATGATATTGATGTCGTACGGCGTGGTGTATTCCGGCTCCTGGGTGCCGATGACGTGATCCAGGATCGCCTCGCCCGCCAGCTTGTTGCCGAGGTTCTTTGGGCCCACGAAGCCGGGCGCGTTGATCGGGATCACCGGCTTCCCGAAGCGTTCGGACGCCACCTTGCACACCGCGTTGATGTCGTCGCCGATCATCGCCGGCACGCAGGTCTGGTAAACGAACACCGCCGGTGGATCGTACTTTTCAATGATTTCCCGGATCGATTTGAACAACCGCTTCTCGCCGCCGAACACCACGTCGGTTTCGTTGATATCCGTGGTGAAACCCATGCGGTAGGTCTGAGGCCCCGACGAAGCGGCGTGGCGATTGTCCCAGCCGTTGCCCTCGCAGGCGATCGGGCCGTGCACGAGGTGGGCCACATCGGTGATCGGCTGCAGCGCGATCTTGGCGCCGTCGAAAGCGCAACCGCCGGCGGCCCCGCCAGGTTGCAGCTGCTTGGTGCAGCCTTTCTTACGCTCTTTGTCGGACTTTTTTTGGTTCGCGCCACAGCCGGGTTCGTTGAACACGTCCTGGATTTTATTCGCCAGCGAACTCATGCACCCCTCCTGTCCCGCTTCTCCGGTTGGAGAAGCGGGTTGTTTGAGATCAACGGATGATGTCGAAGCTGAAGTCGGTCTTGGCGGGAACGTTGGTGGAGTTGTCGATCACGTCGAAGATCTTATCGAGCAGCGTGATCAGGACGTTCATGCCGCCCTGATAACCCCACACCGGCCGGCGATGATGATGGTGCCGGTCGAACACCGGAAATCCGATGCGGATCAGCGGAGTTCCCGTGTCCCGCTCGAGATACTTGCCGTAGGTGTTGCCGATCAGAAAGTCGACCGGATCGGTGAACAGCAGCGAGCGCATGTGCCACAGGTCCTTGCCGGCATAAACGTTGCAATTCGCACCGAACGGCGAACTCGCCAGCAACGCGCGGACCTTCGCTTCCCACGCCTTGCCGCCATTCGTCGACAGGATGTGCGTCGGTTCCGCGCCCAGCTCGAGAAGGAAGCCGGCCAGGCCGAGGCAGAGATCGGGGTCGCCATACAGCGCGAACTTCTTGCCGTGGATATGCGCGTTCGAATCCGCGATGGCATCGACCAGCCGGCCGCGCTCGCGGGCCAGAGCTTCGGGGATCGGCTTGCCGGTGATCCGGGAGACTTCCATCAGGAATTTATCGGTCCCGCCCACGCCGATCGGGTGATTGAACGACGCGGTCTCGTGGCCCCATTCCTTGATGTAGGCCAGGGTCTTCTCCGTGCAGAATTCCTGCATTGAGATCGTGCCTTTGGCGTGCACGGACAGCGCGGCGTCTTCCAGGGTCGTGCCGCCGTCATACATGCGGAACTCGCCGTCGGTAGGCGTGTCCCATACGTCGCTGGAGTCACCGAGCACGGTGTATTCGACGTCCATCAGGTCGAACATCCGCTTCACTTCACGCATGTTGCCGACGGTGTAGCCATCGAAGCCGCCGATGAAGTTGAGCTTGCCGTTTTCCTGGCGCTCCAGCTTCGGCACGGTGCCGGCCTTGCCGCCCCAGAAGTGCTTGACGATCCCCAACATCACGTTATCGTAACCGGTAATGTGGCTGCCGACGAAAGCCGGCGTATGGGCGAAGGGCACGTCGAATTCCATCGGAACCGAGCCCTTTTCCTTCGACGTCTTGATGAAAGCGTTCAGGTCGTCGCCGATGACTTCCGCCATGCAGGTGGTGGAGACCGCGATCATCTTCGGCTTATACATATTGTAAGCGTTGGCCAGGCCATCGACCATGTTGTTCAGGCCGCCGAACACCGCCGCGTCCTCGGTCATCGAGGACGACACGCAGGAACTCGGCTCTTTGAAGTGGCGCGAGAAATGGCTGCGGTAGTAAGCGACACAGCCTTGCGATCCGTGCACGAACGGCAACGTCGATTCGAAGCCGACGGCGGCGAACACCGCGCCAAGCGGCTGGCAGGCTTTCGCCGGATTGACCGTCAGGGCCTCGCGGGCGAAATTCTTTTCACGATATTCGGGAGTTTTGGTCCATTCGCGAACCCGTTCCAGGTCGGCGTCATCGACCGGGTTCTCGAAGTTCTTCCGTTTGTTCTCCAGCATCTCCTTATATTCGGGACCGCGGAACAATTCGAAGTGGTCGAGTACGTGATCTGGATTCTGGGTCATGATCGGGATCCTGCTGTCGGGCTCGGCACCCGTGCCCATCGGCGGGCACGGGAACGTCGAGAATTATTTCCAGGGCGTTTTGGTGAGGCCCCAGACGGGAGAGTTGATCGCCATGTCCATGTCGCGGGCGAAGATCGCGAAACCGTCATAACCGTGGTACGGACCGGAATAATCCCACGAGTGCATCTGGCGGAACGGCACGCCCATCTTCTGGAACACGTACTTTTCCTTGATGCCCGAACCCACCAGATCCGGCTGCACCTTCTCGACGAATTTCTCGAACTCGTAGCCGGTCACGTCGTCATAAATCAGCGTGCCGTCCTTGATGTCGTGCGTGGTCCGCTGATAGTCGTCGTTGTGGCCAAACTCATAGCCAGTACCGACAACCTCCATGCCGAGATCCTCGTAGGCGCCGATCACGTGCCGAGGACGCAGGCCACCAACGAACAGCATGACCGTCTTGCCACGCAGCCGCGGCTGGTACTTGGCGAGGACTTTGTCCACCATCGCCTGATACTTTTCGATCACCCGCTCGGCGCCCTCTTTGATCTTGTCGTCGAAATGGCTGGCGATCTTGCGCAGCGATTCGGCGATCTTGGTCGGGCCAAAGAAGTTGTACTCCACCCACGGAATACCGTACTTCTCTTCCATGTGGCGGGAGATGTAGTTCATCGAACGGTAGCAGTGCAGCACGTTGAGTTTGGCTTTCGGCGTCGCCTCCAGCTCGGCGATGCTGCC
>Ga0182030_10013988_pt1 | contig 15904 bp, 15 predicted proteins | sample 812S3MmetaG_FD_121299 | JGI IMG/M metagenome (GOLD analysis project Ga0182030, IMG submission 121299) | Permafrost microbial communities from Stordalen Mire, Sweden - 812S3M metaG (Illumina Assembly) | ecosystem: Environmental > Terrestrial > Soil > Wetlands > Permafrost | place: Sweden...
AATAGTATTGCTTTTGCAATAGGATTAATCATATTATTATAGTTTCTTATTGTTACGGCTACAATACTTAGATTTTCGATTGTTGCATGTGATTTACGGTCACGTGCGGACCACCGTAGCCCCGTACAGCATCCGGCAACGAATAATACCTTAAATCCAAGGCTATAACTTAAAATCCCGCCAGCGAGCCCCGCGAGCTGTTTTCAACTAGTAAACTATTACCGATACAATCTCAGACGACAATTTTGCTCACCAAAATCCATTTCCATTCTTCGATCGAAATCTAGACCTAAGAAGATAAACAGCAGCCAGCGTCCAGCGCGAAAGGTAAATGGGAAGGGAAGGGAAAGTAGGTCGAAAGTCGGCCTTTGAAGTCATTGCAAGCCCTGTAACCGAGCCTATAAGCGCGCCTCGCTTAGTGCTAAAACATGGATCTGTGGCGCGTACCTACAGTAGCCTTATTCGTCCACCTTTCAACCCAAAGCTTTCACTGGAATGGAGGCGGCAAGACAAAGATTTATATTTATGCTGAAGTCTTCATTACTTTTTCTAATTCTTGGCCCAGACATTTCCACACACGCCAGACTTAGAATCTCCTGTCATGAACAAGATCCGCTCGTTCTTCAGCAAATCTTCCCCCTCAGCTTTCCAAATCTTATCTGACCTACACCTGGAAGTCGGCCAGCAATACTCCTCTTTTATGATTCTACTATCAGCGCCATACCTCATTCTTGCAGGTGATATTGGTCGTCTCATCGACTAGGAGTCGTACCTGGCATTCCTTGCCAAACAGGCTGCACAATTCGAACACTCTTCCTCATCCTTGGAAACCATGAGTTTTACGGTCTCTCATTTCTTGCGGGACTAGAAAGGGCGCAAAAACTAGAAAATGAGGCAGTCTTGAATGGAAAGTTAGTATTGCTGCATCAAAGGCGTTTCAACATCCCAAATTCTGATATCACGATTCTAGGATGTACGCTTTGGTCCACAGTGCCTAAGGATGCCAGGGAAGTGGTTCGAATGAAAGTTAAGGATTTTGAGAAGATTGAGGGATGGACTGTTGATGATCACAATGCTTCTCACGAGGCTGATCTCACGTGGTTGCGCCATCAAGCCTTAGAGATTCAGCGGTGGAATAAATCAAGAGCAAAGGGTGAGCGGGCTAGGAATATACTTGTTGTCACGCACCATGCGCCTTCTATGCAAGAAACGTCGAGCCCGAAGAATGTTAGCAACCCATGGAGTTCTGCGTTTGCGACTGACCTACTCGAGGACGCAAGTTGGGGTGAGGTGAAGGCGTGGGTATTTGGACATACTCATTTTACGACACAGTTTAAGAGGAATGGAATCAAAGTCTTAAGTAATCAGAGGGGGTATGTGCTCCCTGGGAGTGGGGAAGAAAAAAGTGAGGAGAAGGGTGGGAAGAAGGTGTTTGATGTGAGGAGGGTGGTCCGTGTGTGATGTCGAATCTAGGCCAAGCACCGATATCCAAGACATAACATTTCATCCCCATTGGCTCTGCGATTTTTAAGTATTCAAAGTCAGTCCGGTTCAAATTATCTTATACTGAATCTGTTTACTTTAAACTACAGCCGACCGAATTGTAGTGGTACAATTTAGACTGCTCTAGTTTCCAGTATAAACAAAGGACGTGTGTTAGCCTGGATTACATTATGTCAAGGGCCAGAAATCAAATTTAGACTAAAGTGGTCCGCTGTAGCTAATTAAGAACTTGGAGAGCCAAAATAGGATCTATATACCATTTAAGGTGGCCGTCCCTGTTGCGCTTTTGGGTGTCCACTTTGGTTCCTTGTAACGATAGAGAGGTTAGAGACAATTTGGGCTCTAACCTTCTATTTTAGCGTTTGAGACAGGCGTAGGTAGTTGTACGCAGCTCGTCGACGAATTATCTATAACAGGGTCGTACTTGTCCGGAGACAGAGCAGCCCGCAGCGATTCAACTTGCTAACTCGTTCACTCACATAACTGAAAACCACTCCACCGGTGCGAATAACCCACCCTGAGATGGCGAGCCAGTTTTCGAAAGGCGTTCCGCCATCCGAGTTCGTATCAAGATGGCAATACCTTCCGAAGAAGTGCCAAAAGTTTGGATGAGCATATAAAACCCAGATGGTATCAGCGTTGATCCTTCACCCATGTTGCACTTGCGGGATAGCAGTAAGCCACTGCTGGGTCAAAGCTATTATTTGATTGCTCTAAGGATTGAAAGACTCCAAGCTGGGACTTGATAATTGTGAAAAGTTCAAGATTATCTTGTCAAGCTGACCTATGGTATTGACCAATAAAGCTCCCCACACTACTTGTCTCCCCTCACGTATCATCGGTGACAAAAGGATCAGTCTCTACTGCTAGCTGGTCTGCATATTTAGGGAAGTTGCACGATCAGACACTGAAATCGACTCTGAAGTGTTGTTGGAACGAGGGCAAAAGTCTTAGAATTTCAAGGATCAATGCTTATTACAGGTGATGCACATTTGGCAGTAACCCTTCAATAGCATAAGCTAGCTGCTATCGCCTCGTCAATCTAATATACTTAAATCTCATTAGACTACCAGCACTTGCAACAATATTCTTTTTAGTGGGGTAGCTCTTACCTCCATATTTCGACCCTTTATTTTCTTTGTGTTTCAATAATCTCTGCATCTCAATCTAACTCCTTGTCTGGCTCCTCTGTAATTGTAAATAATTGTGAATTTGATTCATGTTTGTCGTGAGGAGTATCTTTTTGTTGAGTCGGGGGCCTAGGTGGAGTTTCTGTGCAATCGACCTCGACGTTGACCTTTTGGTCACCAGCGGGATTCGCAATGGCTTCCATTGCTGCCGCCACCTGATCATTGATGCACTTCTCCTTGGACCTCTCCTGAGAATCCACTCCTTGGATCCGTGGCTTGAACACAACCCCAAGCTGAGTAAAACGCAGATATTTGAAACTTGTAGCGGTTTCACCGGGGTGCATAGGATCTCCGTCGCTGATACATCCTCCTTCCTTGTCTTTGATGAGCGTGACTGCCTTGTCTATAGCCAATAATATGGCCGGTAAGTCCCTTGGGGGTTGTCCAAATGTATAGATGAGTTGTTTCATCTTTGTCGGGCCCACTTGCAACCATTTTTCGTCACACCTGGCGTGTTTCGCTGCTTCAGCAAGGTCATATTTGGGCTTGCTCTTTCTCAGGCCAGAAAGAGCCTTAAACATTGGAGCAGGGTGTGCTGTGGCTGACAAGAACAGCAAAATAAAGGAGACGAGCTTGAACCATATCATTGTCGAGTTGCATAAACAGACTCCGATCTTAGATAAAGACCGGCTTTCCTGCTGTTTACAGATGTAGACAATTAACAGAGAAATCGACAAAAATAAATCTTACATAGCCAACCAGAGGCTTAGGTAGCTTGTGGCGCAGCTTGTGGCGCGGTGGCAGAAGGAAGAATCCGAATCCTTAAAGGAATAACCGCCAATGTCATGTGCGTGTTCAGAAATTATGCAATATCTGGACGATCCCCTTTCTCACATTAGGCGCATAATACGATATGGTTGATAATTGAGCTTCAGTTTACTGTGTTGTGGCACAGCAACGAGGGACAACCACCAACTTCCTAACCGATCCCTGGAAATTGAGAAAATAGCGCCCGGTCCCCTACACAGCGCTACCAACAACGCTAAACTAATCCCTACAGGCTTTAACTCCAGTAACTTCATCGAGTGTGCTTCAGGCCACGTATCTAACTTCATTCCTGCCCATTCTCAATACCTATTACCACAACAGTCACACCAAGAGAATCATCACTGATGAAAAAGAATGAGTAGATTAAATGTATATTCCAACAGAGGCGGCCGTGGATTTGGCCCTAATAACTCAAAGTGGCTGTGAGCCGTTGGTAAAGGAAGGATTTCCGACGACTATCATTTAATCTAGTCAGCCGAGAATGATGCCGACGTATTCAGTGGCGACCTCTTCCCAACTGCTTCTTTGGACTCTTCCAATAGCCTTTCTATACGCAACGTCGTTGGAGCGTTCGATCCACATGACATTGTAGAATTCATACAGTCCAGTCTTTCTTGGACACTCTTTCCTCATCCATTCGTCAAAGCTTGGCGTCTCAGTGACCTGATCGCGAACACAACCACGAGAAAGCTCGATCAATTCGCAAAGGCCTTCGGTATGACCCTCGATATGTTGGTTCTGACTCCAATCTTCCCACAATATGTTAAGTCTCAAAGCTCCAGCCCATCGATCGTCATTAGCATGCTTCAATTCCATAGCTGTGAGAACGGCGGAGCTGGGTTTATGGATGAAGGGAGCTCCAAGGACGAAAAAAGCTCGTCGAGTACGACAATGAAGATAGCGAGAGCGATTGACTGGTGTCGAGACGCTTTGACCGGTACCAATAGGAATCGGATACCAGCATTCCTGTTCGGGAGCCCGTTCATGTGTGTAGAAATACATTTTATTTTCATGGCAGTATTTTTTCTCCCATCCCTTTGGCGGCTCGTAAGTTTCCCTCTGGACGTCTGCCGCAATTGAAACCGGAAGAAGTTGATGGATGGGTATCTTTGGCCCTATAATAGACGCGCTATGAAACCAGGTAGTAGTTGGAAACGTGAGCCATGAGCTTGGGAACCACGCTCTGGAATTGGATTCCCAGAATTCTTCTGGATTGGCCCTCATGTAGCCATACGCACTCCGCCAGCTTTCCGAGTTCAGATTACCTTGCCACCCGACCCAGGACCAAGAAGGTAAGACAGCATTGTCGCTTTGACGAGCAATACGCCGGGTGACTTCACCCCATGGTTGCCAAAGTAGGCACGCATCGGAAAAGAGCACAGGCATTGCAGCTATAAAGCCCCCTTCGAAGACTCGACTGAAATCCGTGAGGGCACCGGCGAAAGTATCAATGGCGTCTTCCGGGTATGTCAGGTATCTAAGATTATATATAGCAACCAAACGTGCGAAACGATACATGTCTGGACAGAATGATGGGTTGAGCAACGCCGCACCGGTCCGAAAAGATTGTGAGCACTGGTTTTGGCTGCTTAAATTGAAGACCCCTTGAGCCTCTTGCCAACTCGTACAGTGGCATTCCCAGTTAACGGTGTCGTTCTGAAACACAAGCTTTCGCGTGGGGAAGACATTCTCTTGGAAGGTCCATCCTCTGGAGAACCATTTGCTTAAGGTTAATTGCTTGGAGTACCATTTCATAATGGCGTGATGGTCCGACGAAGCTACATTTTCCGGTAGTCGAACAGCTCTTTCGACATTGAAGGACTCTGTCTGCGTCTGAAAGCGAAGGTAAGAGAACAAAGTTTTGGGAATTAGCGGGCCTCTTTTTGAGTGTAGTAAGGGCTTCACGATGCGAGAGAGAAAGTCTCGCTCGATGTCCACCAAGCGTCCAGTCTCATCAAGTTCATTTGCAGCAACTATGGTCAGCTCGGAGCCAGCATATATGGCAGCCATTGCGTCAAGCTGCGCCTGCTTGGTACTAGGGTCGTCCTGAACGATACACAGCTTATCCACCCACAAGTATCGAATTTGGAGCCGTCGAGTCAAGCGTATTGCTTGTATCACTGTAGGAGAAAGGTAAATTTTAGATCTTTTGAGAGCTTTGGGCTTTTGTAATTCCTGCAGATTTGATAGCGTTGTACAATCGGGGAGGTTTGAGTGCTGTTTCGAATCCTTTGCCCAGACGTAGCTGAGGGCTAAATACGCCGCGCCGGACTCTGTAGGTGAGATGCAATTTCTTTGAACGTCTATTAACCAGTTCGGGCCAGCTGTGTGCTCTCCATGGCGAAGTTTTGATACTAGGCAATGATCCGCGTGCGCTATTCTGCATGTTTCCAGCCAGTTTTTAATAGTCGCGGTCAGATTTTGGCGTCTATTGAGTATGCGATGAGGGATATGGTTGGAAGTGAGGAGAGCTTTCTCCACATAAGGGAGGAACGGAGTAAAAGCTTCGGATATATGGGGTATATAAACGGGTTCCGCTTTGTCCACTGAATTAATTTCCATTATGAAGCCTCAAATGGCAAGATCTGGACCAGATTTGTGTGTCAAAGATGCGTACCCCCTCGCGGATGATCAAAGAACGGCACCGCACTCAAATATTACCACAGAGGCACCATAGTGGGAAATAATGCCGAGGATATGTGATGTGGCACGTCTTGATTCGACGAACGTCTGTCGGAATCTGCCACTGCAGCTTCAGGGATAAGCTTGAGGCGAGCTTCAAGTTTCAACAGGGCGAAACGGCATGTAGGGAACGGAACTTGAGTCAAGTTGCACTGAAGGTGATATTGCTTCTAGGAATACTTGGTGCGAATTCACGTATTTTTAAAACTGAATTTTGGTATTGCTCATTGCTTTCTGCTTTTGGCGGATCCACCCCAAGTCCCAGGGCATGCTATGCAAATTTTCAATGTGCATTTCTCTGGGATCTCTAGCAAATAAAAAGTGCTAATGTAACAGGGGCTAGCGCCATAGTTGCTCATGCTCTGTGACACTTGAACCCAGTAACAGGCTGGGTCTTTCTCCTCCACTGTTTTGGACTGATAAACCTAAGGTGGGCTATCTTTGGAGCTTGCCGAATATTCCAAGTACGGAGAAGTCCGTATTTTAAAGTCTCCGCTAAGGTATGACGGCTTATAACGAAATATAGAATCATATACAGCCTTAAAATCTTTTATTCGGGATTTGATCTCATCTAGAAAATTCCAATGCTTATATCTTTTGAAACTCTAATGATGAAGTTATTAGACTTATCTTTGTATAGAATAAGAAACAATATCTTCTACTTATTATCTTTAACGATTTTGAGTATTCTTCTTCTTGATTATATATTATAATATCTTATCATTGGTACTATTTCCAATAATAATAATAATAATAACAATAAATCAATAAATAATAACTCAGAAGATATTCTCTAGACCGGCGATGATGATAGCCCTGAGACTGATCTTGAACTTGGTAATCCGGAAAACGAGATCAAATCTGATATTTATTACGTTTATTACTACCAAGAATTATACATTATATCAAATTATATACCTACCGAATATAATAACAAAAATCAGAAACGGCCCGATTAGACTTGTCGTTATTTTCTATCTAATAAGAAAAAAGAAAACTCCGACGAAGTTTTTCAAATCTCAACAAAAATAGAATGAAATTCAAATCTCGTTTCTTTATTCTGAAGATAAATAAGTTTAGAAAAAGGGATTTAATAATAGATAATTATATGAATAGTATATAATTAAAATAATTAATAAAGTAATAAATAGACAATAATAAGAAGACTAGCCAAAATAACCCCTGTAATTATAGTAATTAAAACTTTTGTAATAGAATAATTTTTTTTAAATTAATATTATAATTATAGTTAAGGATAAATTTTAAATTCCAAATTCTTAATTGGTCGTTTGGTTGCTATGGTCCACGGGAGTATGACATGTCAAACATCTACTCTGCTTGCGATATAAACCCCTCGCATTTAGGGTTGAACCGTGTCTCTAATCCGAAGCGGGGGCTCTTGGTTGCTCCAAATGCATACGCAGTCACGAAATTGTATTATTGTGTTTGTACACATGTTGGTTTTATTTTCTTGGTTTTGGATATATTGTTGAATTTCGTGATAGAAATAGACCCGTGTCTCACCAGATTAATGGGTTTGGAGGAAAATGGGGGATATATTGAGATTGGTCGGTTGCTGGTGCAATAGATTTATAGCTCCTCCCTTGTATGATTTTCATCTGCCCAGTCATAAAATTCAACCATGCAGCCGCATCAAGAATATCTCTAGTATCCTCTGCAGCACATGTTGATGCCTCTTGGGTCTTTGAATGGGAGAGATATAAGTTTTTATGCAAGAGAAATTTGGGATATACTTGGAGGTCGTAACAAGTTCTTATTTGTATTTTCATTGGGAGTTTTATTGCTCCAAACTCGCGGCTTGTGATCCATATCTGTTGTTGAACTCAACGATTCCTCAAATGCCTATTTTACAAAAGTTGTCCCGTCGTTACACCTCCCCTACCCTAGTCATAAGCGTCATAAGGCCAATCATCACCTCCCGTATCACAGTACTCTTGCAAATGCCTTTGACAGATGCCTTTTACCCATTCCACCTGAGAATAATAACGTCTACAATTTATATTGAAAGGATGGCCGCTTGGACAAGATACTTGTTCTGTATACCAATTGCATCCACAGTCGCGATATTTGTAGATAGTTTCGTAGCACATTTCGAGTTTCAAATTGTGGTGGTTTTGAATTCTTGGTTGCGATATAAAGTTAGATGTAGTTTAGGTTAGGAGGATTAAGGTCGAGAGAGGTGTTTGGCTTAAATACAGGCTGGCCGATTCTTATCACACATTCACAACTTCTCAAGGCATGATTCAGTTCTATTTGTCACTAGTAAACCAATATATACATATTCTCTTTTGAAGTCCCTATTCTAAACAACGGTGTATCTCCCCAACTCACTCATAAGCATCATAAGGCCAATCATCTCCACCCGTATCGCAATATTCCTGCGCATGTCTCTCGCACCTACCGATTACCCACTTAACTTGTGTCTTGTGAGCTCTGCAGCTTTCGTTAAAGTCAGATTGTAACAAGCAAGAAGTTCTGCGAGTGCTCAAATAGTATCCGCAGTCGCGAAATTTCATTGTTGTTTTAGTACACATCGTGGCTCTCGGTGGTTGAATTGGTGGATATATTTGTCCTAAATTTAGTTAGATTAAAGATTTTTTAGTCCATGAAGAAATATATTCCTTAAATAGACATTAGCTAGCTAATATGGCTTATTCACACCATCTCACCTCCATCATTCAGGGCCATTATTCACTTCTAGTGGATTGAATAGGATCACCAGATACCGTCAATAAACTCCCTAAGCTTCACTCCTCCCTAACTCGCTCCCTCTCACACTTCCCACAATACCCCTCTCCAACCACCATCTTCCTAACGATCAACTTATACCGACTACATTCCCTCCTAAATCCTATCCTCCCAGCCTTAGTATCATTGAGAGTTGCTCCTCCACATGTGTATTGTCCGTTCACAGGGGTCTCATTCGTTTGTGTAGTTACTGGGTGCCCGCATTTGCGGTAGATGTAGGTTGTTTCGATACACATTTTGTGAGTAGGATTTTGGTTTGTAGAAGGAGGGAGTGGTTGATGTGCAACGAGATACTTATTTTAGCATCTAAGTGAGTGGATTAGATTACACTCATTCACGGACTACAATATACCTCTTCTAGGGAATATAAGATAGTTTTTCGATTCCACGTGACCAAGCACCATATAGTTGACGCGTCGTTGAATACCTATGGCAGAATGGACACCAAGATACTACATAGCTGGGCTTACTCCCAGACTACCTTATATTTCTAAGCCAGTCGCATACTTATAATAGTCTATAAATTTTCGAGAACTCATGAGATCTAATCAGCGAAGGGATAATCAACCAGGGAACCTTCTCCCTTCACATCTTGCTCTACAATATCTTCAATTCTACATCTCAAATTGCAACTCAATTTTGGATCAAGCCCACAAGCCTCCTCAACCGCTCAAGTAAAAACCACCGTCTTACTCCCGTTCAACAACACTCTCCTCTCAGCCACAAACCCCACTGCCGCCGCCAAAACATTACTCTCCACCGCACTCCCCTTCATCGTCAACTCCTTCGCCGTCAGCCCATGCCCCACCCTCACAACATCCTGCTCAATAATAGGCCCCTCATCCAAATCACTTGTCACAAAATGTGCCGTAGCGCCCACAATCTTTACTCCCCTGTCATACGCCTGATGGTACGGTTTCGCACCCTTAAAAGACGGCAAAAACGAGTGATGGATATTAATGATCTTCCCAGACATTGCGGTACAGATTTTAGGCGACAAAACTTGCATGTAGCGTGCTAGGACGATCAGGTCGATGTTGTGTTCCTCTACGAGGTCGAGGATACGGGTCTCCTGCTCTTCTTTGGTGGCGGCCGTAACGGGGAGGTGGTAGAACGGGACATTATACGAGTTGCTCAGAGCCTCAAAATCAGGATGATTACTAACAATCAGCGGGACCTCAATGCCCAACTGTCCCGCCGACTGCCTGTACAGAAGATTATTAAGACAATGCCCAATCTTAGACACCATGATTAAAACACGTGGTTTCTGTGCCGCGGAATGGATTTCAAAGTCCATGGATCGCGATTGAGCGATGGAGGAGAAGGAGTTTTTTAGGCCCGAGACGTCGATTTTGGGAGTGCCGGAGGCGGGGGAGAAGTGTGCGCGCAGAAAGAAGCGTTTTGAGGCCGGGTCGCCGAATTGAGAGGAGTCGAGGATGTTGAAATTGTGTTGGGCAAGGAAGCCGGTTACGGCGTGAACGATACCTGGCCCACTATGAGGTGTTAGACTATTCTTTGGTTCAAAAACATAGACATCCGGGAGAGATCAAAGTCTGATGTCACGTGAACAGGCTCCTCTAGGAGGGCCTTTTTGACGATGCAGAAGCCATTGGACCGAATCAACCTACTCAGGACATGACAAAGTCAAAATAAAATCATTTTGTTCCGCCATATCTCCTAAGGTTACAGAACCCATCGAGCGGGGGCTGTCTGCCAAGGCAAAGTGTCGTTTGCAAATTTGATATGGATGACGTGGATATGTGCGCTCAACTGCTAGCGATGGGGAATGTAGCCGTCTTGAAGCCAAACTGCTGGTATAAGTAGGTAAAATAGAGATACGTCGAATGCTTCTTCGCAACGAACACGCATAATGCGGTGGGAGATATGTCATCGCTGTTCTTTGATGAAATTTTATCGGCGTTGAATATATCTCGCTTGTAGGGGTTAGCGGGGTCAGCTTACCGTGCAGCCCCTTACGGCGACATCAAGTGGAGGGTAGTACAAGAGAAAACACAAGAAATTGTAGATTTTAGGGTGGGAATAATTGAGAGGTTAAATTCGGATAACAGAAAGTCTTTATAGAACTCCGTGAAAGGCGCTCTGGCAAGTTATTGGAAGACGCTAACCCCGTCACCTCCAGCCTTCGTACCGAAGAAGAACAGCCTAAGCCTGTGTTCACATAGAGCTCTCTGAAGGTTGAAAGGACACAATTCCGGTATGCTCTACCATAAGAAATCCAATATTCAGTTCAATTCCACATCTTTCCCGGAACCTCTCTGTCTCTTTCTTGTTAAATATTCACCCTCCCCAAAATCTCATCCAACCTTCTCTGCGTCTACCAACAAATTAGCCAATTTCCCCACCTACACCTCACACCGGAAAGATACTCATAAATCTCACAACATCATTCTCCAACATCCGAACCGCAAAAAGCGGATCTCTCGGTCCACTCGGCAGCTCATCAACATGCTTGCTATCCTACGTTCCCTTTTGAAACAGTGGTCTAGCTCTCAACACCTTATCTCGCTGCTCTTGCTCTTAGCTATCTGGTAGCTGCCACAAGTAGGCGCCACTCTCGGCATATTGGGTCGTTAGTGTTGTGCGCGGTTTGAGCACAGGCTCGACTGCCAGGAGCGCGAGAGGTATATCGCAGGCGGTGGTACACTGGGCGAGACAGACACCGAGACAGACGCTATCTTCTACTGCGATTGTGTGGCCCTGTTTGTTTTCTATCAGTTACGCCCCTATTAAATCACGTAAAAAAAGTAAAAACCACGGGAATCAACCTCCCTCACTTGCACAGGAAACGCCAATATCGAATGCGCCGCTCCTCAATCAACCTCTAATCAGCATTTCCCCCGCCATCATTAAGCCCGTTCGCCCAGAACACAGAACTCACCATCAGCAACAAGCACCACCCTCCCATTAGGCGCGGCCCAACTCTTCAAAATCGGCAATTGCACCAATTTCCAAACCAACAAATCCTCCTTCCTCACCATTTCCAAAATCTCGCATATCCTAGGCTCAAACCCTTCAAACATCTCTTTCATCTGCTCGATATGCCCCCTTTTCGACCAGCCACCTGCAGTTACCGTATTGCTAGGACGCGTCATACCAGCACCATACCACCTTCATTTTACCGCGGGATACCCGCAACAACACCCCACCAGAAATTTGAGGCTTCAAGGAGAGATCTGATGTTTCGGTCCGAGGAGATTAGGGAGCCTGGGATGACAGTTCAGTAATAATTGATGTTGCTTGGGAGCTGGATTTCTGGATACATGAATTCGCGAACTGTGGATTTGGCTCTTGATCTTGTTATCATTGGTTTTAAGGGGGGGTGGAAGGCGTCAATTATATCCCGTTCATCTTAACTCCTAGGGATTAGACTTTTGGATAGCAAAGAAGATAAATATCAAGAGATGAAGGTAGGAATTTGAATATATGGTATGTGCTTGTATACCTTCATCTATTGCCGGGATCTATAGATTTTAGTACTACGTAAGATCTTGATGGTAACCTGTAAGTACATGAAATGATGGATAAGAACAAGCGATAATCTATGGGATCTAATGAGAAGACAAAGCGCGGAACTAAGCTTTGGGTAAGGAGGCTGGCGGCATTGAATAGATATAGGTCGTGCGTATATTAACATCCGGACGGTGAAGGCGGATCACTGCACGAAATCGAAAAGATCAAATTTGAAGAGAACTTTGAATATACAGTATGATATTGAGACAGAGAACTAAGAAACGAGAGATGCTACTTAGCAAATAAATTTCGAACTCCTAATCAACGCTTCCAACTCTTGATGGAGCCTATGATGGCAAACTATCACTTCGTTCATCCCATAAATATTCTGTATTCCTTACCAAGGCTTCAGCCCCATTGCCCTCATCGCCTCATCACCTCCTGCTTTCTCCACATCCTCCCTCCCCGACCGGCCCACATGTTTACTCTCCCCTATCCCACCGGGGAAGTCGGGGCCTGGCGTTCCGCTCAGAAATGCCTCACGTTGTCTAGCCAAATACCTAGCATTAGCCTCTGTCGAAGGACACGCAGGAATATATAAGACACTACTATCTCCCTTCCCAGCATGTATTTTGTCAACCGCGTGAATAGTATCACAATGCCAAGCGACATAATCACCCGGTTGCACCTTAGGCATATGCACCATAGTTCGTGCGAGATCAAGATGAGGATGTAAGGCCGTAGAAAGCTCCTGTGTACATCCCAAACTGGCGCCCTGCAGCACAGGCGACTGAACCGGCTCCAATTGCCAGTTTCCCTCGTCCAAATATCCACTGGCTTCCACGTTTGTATTCTTCGGCGAAAAGAACGGCCTTAGTAGGAAATAACTCGTAGCCAATTTAAACAGCGGGTTCACCAACAGCGTCCCTTCTCCTGGTCCAGTTTCTGACATTGAAAGCCAGCCTTGATACATTCTGAACATAGAACATGCGCCAGCGCCGTTGTATAAATCGCTTTCGACGGGAAGCCGAGATGATGATTCCCAGGGATCGAATTCTTCCCACTTCCCTTCAAAGATTGTATTGTAGACGCAGCCGAGGCCATAACCATTGGGTTCCCATCTCTCGACACTCCCACCGTCCACATGCGCACCCAAGGCAAAACCTGCATCACCCGGCTGCCGAATCCGCAACCGATCCGCATAGGCAACTGGATTTTCTGTCGAGATGGGTGCATTTGGGGAATTAGAATGCCAGAACGACATCAGGAAGCGTTGGGTTTCGAGAACATTTGCATTGGCGCGTGCTTTAATTTGTCCGGGACTCCAGTAGAGTTCGTAGACTGCGGGATTATCTTTTGGGAAAGCTTTAGTATGAGGGTTTGCTCGGATGTATTCTTGTATTTCCTTCTTCCATCCTAGTGCTTCGTCTGATGATACCACTCCTCTAATGACAGCCGCGCCTCTTTGTTTCAGGGCCTGCGCAAAGGGCTGGATGCGCGAATGGTTGTGTATATCTTCATATTCGATGGTTGGGATGATTTCGGAGCCGATTGAGGCAATCGTTTCCACCTCAGAGCGAAGGGTGGAGAGGAGGCGCGACCAAGAAGCTTGGATTTCAGGTTCGTGGTTGCGGATTAATGACGTTTTGATGTCTGCGAACCGCGAGGGGAGAGGATTTGGTTCAGCACCAGAGAGGGATGCGAAGACTGATGAGATATCGCCTTCTTTTCGAGACCGATCGCGGGTTTGGGGTTGCGCTGCTGTTGCTAGAGAGCGGGCGAGGAGGGGAATGATGACCCCGCGAGGAAGGGTTATGGTGCGAAAAGTAGAAAGCATTTTGGTATACTGTGAAATGAGAACTGGACAATTGAAAGCATTAGACAGGAAAATGAGCGCATACTTATATCATGTCAGGAAGCCAGGGGATAACAATACTATGTTACTTGCCATTGCAAAAGTTTGATGATGGCAAAGGACGGCTGTTGAAGAGAAGCAGAGTTTCCCCATTTAAATCTCGCTCGGCGGACTTTCCTTCTCTAACGATGGTCTTTCGCATTGGGCAACTCGGATCAAAGTATGGGCAAGCAACTTCGCCGAGCCTGCACGTGGTTCAACAATTTTTTCCCCAATGAAAGTGATGTTTCGCATTTCCAGTTGCATTTCATGATTCGTATTGTACACTCGCGAAACGCCGCAGAAAGAACCTTATGGCGCCACATGCCAACGCAATTATTTTCCTACCTGCGCCATCCTCAATAAACCACCATGGGGGCAACTAAACCTTTGCCTTCTTTGTACGACCGGTACTCTTAGGAGCTGGAGCTTCATCCTCAGCCTTTCTCTTCTTTGATTTCGGAGTAGTAGTAGCTTCTTCAACCTTAAGAGGACGTCCTCTAGTCTTTCCGTTCGGGGTTGCGATCGGCTTCTTGGAAGTTCCAACTGGACGTTCTCTGGCTTTTCCATTGGGGGTTGTAGCTGTCTTGGCGGTGCTGGCTGGTCGTCCCCTCGTCTTTCCACTCGGAGTCGTAGCCACCTTCTTTGCTTTTGGAGTAGCCGTCTTCGTCTTTGCGGTAGCAACAGCTGGCTCAGCCTTAGGAGTACGAGGTAGGCGATCTGGACGTCCTCTTGGCTTTGTACTGGGAGCCGGCTTGGGCGGTCTTGGAGCATGAGTAGGAGGTCTACCAGCTGGAAGGCCAGATGGTACCCTCGGACCCTTCTTCTGATCATCTGGCAACTTGGGCCGACCTCTTGGCTTTCCAGACGGAAGTGCCTTTGGCTTCGGCTCAGAGACCGGTTCATTCTCCTTCGTGATGACATAAGCGACCTTTTCAATATCGATCGGGGAGACCTTGAGTTTAGCTATCAATGCCTTGGCCTTGGTGAAGAGTGCGTCGAATTCTTTGAAGTTGTACGTAGGCTTTTTACTGGGACTAGTAAGCCATTGAAAGGCCTCATCGCTGAAGAAGATGACATTCTCGGGGTCATGAACCGCAAGGAGGAGCGAGGCAGTTGCGGGACCGATGCCCTTCAACTCACTAAGCTTTTCGATGACGGGCTTGAGGTTGGATGAATCCTTGGCGTATAACTCGAAAGCTTCAGCGGTCGCAAATTTAGCCTTCTCATCGCTGTTGGATCGAACCAATCCTGGCATGCTTGGACGGAATTTGCCATGAGCGCTGAATAAGATCAGTCGAGTCCGTGCATAAGAATCAAGTTCCAAAGTCGAAATTGGAGGTATATGCGTGAGGCTCAATGGCGATCATAGAAACGTGATCGCCGACGACGAAAAGCAAAGATTCTCAAAGAACAAGAACTCACAGCTTCCAATCAACCAACTTCTTAACCTCCTCCAAACTCAAATCCTTCCCCCCCGCCTTCCTCGAAAATCGCGACGGCGCATCAACATAGCGATAATGATCTAATTCCTCCAAGGTCAAAGCACCTTCTTTCGTCGCTATATCCCATCAGCCCATTAGTCTCCTCTCCACACACAAAATCATATCTCAGGTACCCGTGGTAG
>Ga0182030_10013990_pt1 | contig 15902 bp, 18 predicted proteins | sample 812S3MmetaG_FD_121299 | JGI IMG/M metagenome (GOLD analysis project Ga0182030, IMG submission 121299) | Permafrost microbial communities from Stordalen Mire, Sweden - 812S3M metaG (Illumina Assembly) | ecosystem: Environmental > Terrestrial > Soil > Wetlands > Permafrost | place: Sweden...
AGTACTGATCTCACCCTACGGGATCAGCAAACCGGACTGGGCAGCGAGAGCCTTACCGGTCAATGTCACGCGAGAGCAAATCAAACATAGCCCCGGAATCGATACCGACAAACCGGTATCCCGCCAATATGAGAGAGGCTATCTGGGCTACTACGGATATCCGTACTACTGGGGCGGAACCGGACTGTGGGGCGAAGACGGTTATCCGGGCACGATGTTGACCGGCATGGGGGCCAGTGCCTATCGTGGCTATTTGAAATCACCGTCTGCAGACGATGGAGATCCGCACCTTCGAAGTTGCGAGGCGGTGAAGGGGTATCACATTCACGCAAGCGACGGCGACATCGGTCACATCCAGGGCTTTATCGTAGACGATTACACCTGGTCGATTCGTTATCTTGTGGTCAACACCAGCAATTGGTGGATGGGGCACGAAGTACTCGTCTCGCCGGAGTGGATACAAGAGGTCAGCTGGTCGCAATCCAAAGTCACCACGAATCTCGATCGCGAAGCGATCAAAGGGTCGCCTGTCTATGATCCCAAAGCCGTGATCACTCGTGACGCCGAGATCGTCATTTACAATCATTACGATCGCAACGGATATTGGCAAGAGAAGCGCGATCGCGCGGCCGCTTAGGATGTAACTGACCGATCATGGAGGTTACCGCTTAAGCTGCAAGGCCGAAGCAACGCGGGCACGTTGTCGCGGTGATGGGAGTTGTGCTCGCATTGATACTGTACCTTTGACCACCAATACGTCGCATCGAAGACTATCGAGCACACGCTCGGCCGTGTTGCCGATGAAAACCCGCTTTAAACCCGAGCGAGATACGGCCCCCATGACAACCAACCGGGCCCGGGTGGAGTGGGCTATATAAGGCAGTTCGGTTGCGGGATCACCGCAAACCAGGCGCGATTTGCCCTTTGCGATTCCATAATGACTCAACGCTTCAGAGAAGCGCTTTCGCACTTCACCCCCATGTGTCTTTTCCTGCGCCGCTGTGGCGCCAGGCGCCGAGGAGCCGATCCATAGATCGGTCATGTAGCCGCCGAGAGGACGATAAACATGCGCGGCGAGCACAGAGCCGTGGAATATGGTGGCCATGGCACGCGCAGCTTCAATGATTTCGCCATCGAGAGCGTGCGGTTTATGGTGCGTGTGATATGGATCTAGCGCCGCTAGGATTGTCGGTCTGCTCCAAGCCGCTCGGCCCTTGACAATCAATAGCGGAACCGGGCAATGGCGGATCAGTTCGAAATCAGTTTGCGTAAGTAGCAAGCGAGCCAAGGTTTTGTGCTTACGCGCCTGGACGACGAGTAGATCTGCACTGGTATTTCGCACCTCGCGCAAGATCGCTTCATGGACAGGGGCGCCAGTCTGAACGCGCGTATCAACGACAATCCCCTCGCGCCGCATCCGATTCGCCATGCGCTCAAGGCCACGGCTATTTTGTGCCGCCTCCAGGCGCGTAAAATGTTCCGCTTGCGCGTGGACAACTCCCTCGGAGATCGCCGACGGTATCGCATTGAATAACTCAATCCGCGCGCCGGTATGACGTGCCAGCTCGCGAGCTCGCCGGACCGCGTCATTCATGGCTTCCTGCGGGTCAACAATCGCCACGAGAATTCTATGAAATATACTGTCTCGCATTGTCCAACTCCTGAAGATCTCCCCCGCCCGCGTGCGAGACGCATAGATCAAAAATCGGTCTACAGGCCCTCGCCCGAGGCTTAGGGAGCAAAGAATGCTCGCGAACGGCACTGCAGCCGGAGTTCTAACATCCATGATATGGATCGGCTGGTCTGTACGGTGGAGCACCCACTAGGGTGCATCTTGATGAGTTCTTTGTGTCTCAGCGTACGGTTAGCAGGCTAAATGCGGCTCACACTACTTGCCCTAGAGAAGGAGTTTTTCACGTGAGCAATGTTTATCACGCAATTGTCTGGGTCAATCACTCAGAGGCCAAGGTTTATAGGTTTAGTGGCGATAAGGAATCCGAGGCGGATTTGCATTCCCACACTTCACTGCAGCGGCTGCATCATACCCGAACGGGTTGGGAGGCCGGCGGCAATCCGCCCGACGATACCGAGTTCTTCGGACGCATCAATGCAGCCCTTGAGCACGCTGAAGGCACAGTCATTACAGGCCCCGGCAATGCAAAATCCGCATTGAAAAAGTTCCTCGACCATGTACGACCAAATGTCGACTCCCATGTCTTGGTGATGGAGACTGTGGATGATCACCCTGATGCATTACTCGCGCTGGGACGTAAGTATTTGGGCCGCACTGGCCCGATTGCTTCAGGCGCAGAAAGCCCTCACGCGTTACCCTAGCGCAATCGAGACGGGTCAACCCATGATCCCGTCTGCGGCATGATGGTGAACCCAGCGACCGCCAAGCCCGCGCCCAGCACGCCGAGTGCTCCGAAGACACCCGTCGCTCAGGGCGCGATCTACACCTGCCCGATGCATCCGCAAATTCGGCGCAATGAGCCCGGCAGTTGCCCGATCTGCGGTATGGCGCTGGAGCCGGAGGGCATTCCTGAGGCAGAAGGCAGGAGTCCTGAACTCAAGGATATGACCCGGCGTTTCGTGATTGGCGCTGTCCTCGCCACGCCTATTTTTGTGTTGGAGATGGGGGGCCACTTGCCCGTGCTGAATTTGGACCACTACGTGTCCATGGCGGCCTCGATGTGGATTCAGTTCGCGCTCTCAACACCCATCGTGCTGTGGTGCGCGTGGCCGTTCTTTCAACGAGCCTGGACGTCGGTTCTGAACCGCTCGCCCAACATGTTCACCTTGATTGCCTTAGGGGTCGGGGCATCCTATTTGTATAGTTTGGTCGCGACCTTTGCCCCCGGGCTTTTCCCAGCCGGTCTTCGTCAGCACGGCGGCTTGATCCCGGTCTACTACGAAGCCGCCGCAGTGGTCACGGTTCTCGTGTTGCTGGGTCAGGTCCTCGAGTTGCGTGCGCGCGAGAAGACCGGCGGCGCTATTCGGGCGCTCCTGAAATTGGCGCCGAAGACCGCACGGCGCCTGCGGGCCGATGACACGGACGAGGAAGTACCTCTTGATCAGATCCACGTGGGGGATCGCTTGCGGGTGCGACCGGGTGAAGCAGTTCCCGTGGATGGGGCCGTCGCCGAGGGAGCAAGCGCAGTCGATGAATCGATGGTGACCGGCGAGTCGATGCCGGTCGAAAAGGCGATCGCTGCCAAAGTGATCGGTGGCACGATCAACGGCACCGGTGCGCTCGTGGTCACCGCCGAGAAAATCGGCGCCGACACCATGCTATCTCGCATCGTGCACATGGTTGCCGAAGCGCAGCGCAGCAGGGCACCCATCCAACGTCTGGTCGACGTTGTTGCCGCCTGGTTCGTACCCGCGGTCATGGCCTCGGCCGCCATCGCGTTTGCCGCCTGGATGATCTGGGCGCCCGCACCGGCGCTCGGTTTGGCAGTGGTTGCCGCCGTTTCGGTGCTCATCATTGCGTGCCCGTGCGCACTGGGTCTTGCAACCCCGATGTCGATCATGGTCGGCGTCGGCAAGGGAGCGAGTGCCGGGGTGCTGATAAAAAACGCCGAAGCGCTCGAGCGCTTCGAGAAGGTCGATACCTTGGTGGTCGATAAGACCGGCACGCTTACTGAGGGCAAGCCCCGTGTGACGTCGGTCGTCGCCGCGGCGGGCTTTGACGAAGCCGCCGTCCTTTCGTTCGGCGCGAGTCTGGAGAAATCCAGCGAACATCCGCTTGCCGCCGCCATTTTGGCAGCGGCCGCGGAACGCAAGATAGCCCTGCAGGACGTTACAAATTTCGCATCCGTCACGGGTAAAGGCGTGACCGGGACCTCCCAGGGTCGACGTCTCGCCGTCGGCAACGCGGCGCTCCTCAAGGACCGCGGGGTGCCGAGCGCCGATCTAGAGGCGCGCGCCGATGCGCTGCGAAAAGAAGGTGCCACGGCCCTCTTCGTGGCGGTGGATGACAAACCGGCCGGCATCATCGCGATAGCCGATCCGATCAAGCCGACCACGATGGCGGCGCTCGATACCTTGCGCAGCGAGGGCATCCGCATCGTCATGTTGACGGGCGACAATCGCACCACGGCCCAAGCTGTCGCCGCGAAACTCGGCATCACGGAGGTGGAAGCCGACGTGCTGCCCGATCAAAAGAACGCCATCGTTCGGCGTCTCAAGAGCGAAGGCCGTGTCGTCGCAATGGCCGGAGACGGTGTCAATGATGCTCCTGCACTGGCCGAGGCCGATATCGGTATTGCGATGGGCTCGGGCACCGATGTTGCCATGCAAAGCGCCGGCCTCACCCTCGTCAAAGGCGATCTCGCCGGCATCGCGCGCGGCCGAGCCTTGAGCCGCGCCACGATGCGCAACATCCGCGAGAACCTCGTGCTTGCCTTCGTTTACAACATCGTGGGAATCCCGGTGGCGGCCGGCGTGCTGTATCCCGCGTTCGGGCTTCTATTGAGTCCCATCATCGCCGCGGCCGCCATGAGCTTGAGCTCGGTGTCGGTGATCGGCAATGCGCTGCGTCTTCGAATGGCTCGAATTTAGAGCATGCGCGGCGCTCGCAATCCCTCCGATCCGCGTCGAACCCGAAGCTGGAGTGGTGGTACTTCGCCTTGCAATTACGTCCGTCACACTGGCGCGCGATCCGCGGCCCTCGCCTCGGCCTCTTGTTCTTGGAACTCGTCGCGCAACCGGTCAAGCTTACCGACCGCACCATCGTAGGCAGCGTTACCGAGCAGAAGGCGATGCGGCGGCTGCTTCGATTCGGTTGCCTGGATGATATCCCTGGCTGCGAGCACCGGATCTCCTGGTTGATGTCCCGAGCCTGCCCTCAGTCGATCCCTGCTGACGCCGGCGGTCGCTGCATAATCCGCGATGTGCTGCGGGCTCTCGTTCGCGGACCGCCCGGCCCAGTCCGTGCGAAAGCCGCTGGGCTCGACCAACATGACGTTGATGCCAAGGGGCTCTACTTCCTGCCAAAGCGCCTCCGACAATCCCTCAACGGCGTACTTGCTGGCATTGTAATAACCGAGCGCAGGGAACGACCGCAGTCCCCCCAATGAGGATATATTCACGATGAATCCACTGCGGCGTTTGCGCATACCCGGCAAAACCGCCTTGATCATGTGGGTCAGCCCAAACACATTGATCTCGAACAGCCGGCGCACAGCGTCCTCCTCACCCTCCTCAATGGCCGCGAAATATCCGATCCCTGCGTTGTTAACCAGCACGTCGATGCGCCCGAAGTGGGTCTCGGCAGCCGCGACCGCGGCCGTGATTTGCTCTCGGTCCGTCACGTCTAGTTTCAGTACCAGTGCATCACCAAGCGTCGCGAGTGCACTCACCTGTGCCGGATTCCGTGCGGTCACCACCGTTCGATAGCCCAGGCCGAGGACCTGTTTGGCCAGTTCGTGACCAAAGCCGGTCGAACAGCCGGTGATCAGCCACACGCGTTTTTCAGTCACCAGTGATTTTTCATCGCTCGCCGTCATCTTTGCCTCGCCTCAGGAGGAGCAGATCGTTCATTTACTAACACCGCAAACCCGCTATCACTTCCACCGTGCTAGTCAGCGATTTGAATTTGATCGCGGACTTCTGGACCGCGACGTGCTCGATCGAAACTTCGACACCTACTCTCTTCCCAGGTTTTCCTGGGTACCGCGCATCGAAGTGGTTTTGGTGAGCAACAATGCACTCGCACCCCAGGGCGGTGGCGAACCGCCCATCGTCACGACCGGTGCTGCCATCGCCAACGCGGTATTGGACGCCACGGGCGCGCGCCTGTTCCGTCTGCCGATGACGCCAGCGCGCGTCAAGCTGGCGCTCGCCCACCTGCGGACCTGAATCCGGACGCTGACGCGCGCAGTCATGCGCGCGCTGCCCCGAATTGCGACCCCACGCTCGTTTGCCGGGAAAAAAGGCTCTCAACTGTAGTCGTAGTCAACCACCAGTTCGTTCCCGACATTCCAAACACCCGGAGCATTCCACGCAATGCGCCCTGCTTCGTCTTTCTGGTACCATGAATCCACAGTCCCGGTGAGTGTTGCCTTGTGACCGGTGACTGCAACTCCGATGTCCTGGTCAGACACGGACCAATTGCGCTTGAGTGCGCTTTCGATAGCCCCTTTTTCGATGGCATTCTCCGTTTGGGACTTGACCTTGACGTTGTTTGAAACTCCCGTGACACCTGAGAGATTTTTTACAGCATTCTTCGCGGCGTCACTCTGGAAATTCCATTCGACCTGCCCTTCGAGGGTAACCCATCCTTTCTCCACTCTTGCTGTTACCCTGTCCGAGGGAACTTCCAAGTGCCATCTGAACGCATTTACGATTTCGGAAGCAATATCGTTATCATCTTTCTTAGCCCAGTCGCTGCCGTACTTGACCTCGATTTTCTCAACCACGACCTTCACGCCCACGACTCGTTTAACGGCATCTTCCGCCTCTGCTTTCTTCGCATATGCATCGACAGTGCCGGTAAGTGTGACGATGCCCTGTTTGACGGAAACACCAATTTCCGCTTCGCGCAATAACGGCTCCCACTTAAGCTCGGCAATTGCGTCCTGCTGCAGCTGTGAATCGGTCTTCATGATTATCCTCTCTTTAAGTCAGTTGGAGATATGGGATGCATTTGCGCTTCAATTCACCGATTGCTCGGACAACGAAAGCGACGAGTAAGATTTGACCGCGTACACGTCCGTTGGTCTGTGCGATGCCACACTCAGAGAAACTCCGAAAGCCGATCCTTGCCGTCAACGGATGGCTCGCTGGGGAATGGAGACTCGAAACTGATGTGCTTGGCAGACATGGCGATCGGCAGTGTGCTCGCGTTTTCCATCCCGGTCTGTATGCCAGCGAACGGAGTAGTCCTGAATGGGGGAGGTCGGATCAGGATGCGGGCTTAGCAACCGTCTTGCCGGGTTCGTCGAGGACACCCGATAGGAAGAATCCGGCCACGATACCGGCGACGAATACCACGGATTGAGTGGTGCCACCGGTCACCAGCAACAAGCCCGGACCCGGGCAAATGCCGGAAAGCCCCCAGCCAATACCGAAGATCGCACTGCCGCAGAACAGCCGCACCGTGATCTTGAAGCGATCGGGCAACGTGGTCGCGACGCCGAGCAAGTCGACGTGACGTTTACGGACGAAACAAAACGCGGGCATCGCCACCAGTACCGCGCCGCCCATCGTGAAAGCGAGCGCGGGATTCCACTGTCCGGCCACGTCCAGAAATGCAAGCACCCGCTGCGGGTCGCACATCCGGGACAACAACAAACCGGTACCGAACAAGACGCCGGCAATCAACGCCGTCAAGAATGCCAAGGCAGCGCTCCATGGCGCACGATGAACACGACGAGTGCGGCGCTAACCATGAAGGTCAGGGTCGCCAGCAACGAGCGCAATGACCAATTAGCCAAACCACAGACGCCGTGCCCGCTCGTGCAGCCGGATCCCACGCGCGTGCCGAAACCGACCAACAGGCCCGCCAAGGCAAGGGCTGGCGCGCTTTGCGCGAACTGGATCGCTCCCAGTCCGTAGGCAGCCGCCGGAGCCACAAGACCCAGCAAGAACCCGATGCGCCAAGCCTGAGTACCGAATGCGCCGCGAACCGCATTGTCGAGAATACCGCTAATGCCGGCGATTCGGCCGTTGAAAAGCAGCAGCGTCGCCGCGCCGGCGCCGATTAACAGACCACCCGCGAGAGAACTCCAGAGATCCGGCGTCATCGAAAGCCATGGAATAGAGAAACTGCCACCGAATCCTCCTCCCGCTAAATATTAGTTGCGAGAACTAATAACTCTCACTGCTGATCCGATCTCGCTCTGCATCATGGACTCAGCCGTTCTTGCTGGACGGCATGTTCGAAGAACCAGCGGATTTGAGCGTCGATGTCTTCGCTGCAAAGGGGATCATGTCCGCTTTCGCGCGGATTGGAGGGCGTTGTAGGGTTGTTGGTCGATTGGATGGCGCTCGCTGAACGAGCGACCGCGAAATTATCTTGTCGGGCTGACATTTTTTTTCCTCGGATTAAGCATGCGCGACCAGCTTGCGCCACCCATGAGGGTTGGTCGGTGCGCTGACGCACTTTGGCGAGCAAGCGCGATTCTTGCGCATCATGCCCCAACACGCGAAACATGACGCGGCCCGCTCACGTGCCAAGGTGTGCCGCCGTACATACAAAGGCATCGACTTCGCGGTTAAATGGCCCTTGTGGGACGTCTTGTCCATATGACGGCCGCTCCACACATTCGTTATAACCGCCAGGAGAATTTCATGAGCATGATTCATTGGGACCCGTTTAATGAAGTAAGTACTTTGATCCGGCTAATCCCCAACCCGGCGGCGTCTTGGCCTCGGGTTGCGGCGGAGGGCAATGGCGCAAGGAAACTTGAGTGGTCACCGAGTTCTGATATCAGCGAGACCGACAAAGAATATGTGATTCGCATAGATCTGCCTGCGGTAAAGAAGGAAGACGTCAAAGTGACGATCGAAGAAGGCGTCATTTCTATCAGCGGAGAGCGTAAAGCGCAGACAGACGACAAGGGCGAGAAATTTCATCGAGTGGAGAGTTTTTACGGTAGCTTCGAACGAAGCTTTTCGCTGCCGGACAACGTCAATTCGGACAGCGTAACTTGCGACAGCAAGGACGGCATTCTGACCGTTCATATCCCGAAGATTGCGACAAAAAAGCAGACCCCAAAGCAGATCACCGTGCAGTAGCAAGGGATCGCCGAGGTTGAAATAGCGACCCAGCGGGGCGGCAGCATGCGCTGCCGCTCTCGACGCGGTAAAGGGTGGGTCAATTTCGGAGCAGACGATGGTCGATTTGATTGAGATTTGTCTCGGACTCGCGACAACGACGCTTCTCATATGCGCCTTCGTGCCGAAAATACATACCTACCGTTCGTTACTGTTGGGTGGTGGTGTTCTCACGGCAATGACGATGATTGTCCCGCGACCCGGGAACCGGCTCGGCGAATTTCTCTTCGCGGGCACCTCGAACTCTATGCATTTGCCATCTGAGTTGCTAGGAATCGCTTGGTGGATTTTGGGCGCGTGGCTGATTCGAAGCCTGCTGACCCTTTTTCTAAGAAGAACCATTTTTCCGAACGACTATTTGCCGCATTCGCGCCGGCTTTTTGCGGACCTCGCCTCCGGCACGTTGTATATCATTGCGTTTATCGGAATCATGGACACCGTGCTGAAGCAACCCATCTCGGCCTTCTTAGCGACTTCCGGGGTGCTTGCCATCGTTTTGGGCCTCGCTTTGCAAAACACACTCGCGGACGTCTTTTCGGGTATCGCCATTAATATCGAGCGCCCTTTTGGTGCCGGCGACTGGATTACGTTGAACGACAACGTCGAAGGACAAATCATCGAAATCGATTGGCGCGCGACACGCATCCGGACCGTCGTCAATGACATGGTCGTAATCCCGAACAGCGTCATCGCGAAAGCGATGGTTACCAATCATCGCAAGCTGAACGAACCCTACCTCTCGAGCTTTACGATCAACATAGATTCCTCGGTTGCCGCCTCCCGTGTCATTAGAGTGCTTGAATCCGCAGCAAGAAGCACTCCCGGGGTTGCGGCCGATGGAAAGCCCACCGGGTACGCCTATGGATTTTCTGACTCGCAGGTGGCCTATCGACTGTATTTCGGTGTCGAAGGCTTTGAACGCGCGGCGGAAGTCCTGTCGCAGGTGATCATTCGCGTGACCGACGCGTTGCGCAGTGAGGAGATTTCGATCGGCTCGCCGCCTACCTCACTTGCGATTCTCGCAAACCCACTCGTGGCTCCCATCAAACTGGCCAACAGTCCCGTCGCGGCCCGATCGACGTGATAGACGCAAGGATCGCGACCGGACGGTGCAAACAAGGCTGCGAAGGTTGGCCGCAGTAGAAAGTCTCGCGCTCTCTATAACTCCTGGATGTGTGACAACGAACAGACGCGAGGTGAGGGTCGCCTCATTCTAGACATACGTTGGATGGCCAGCTGTCTCATCCCCCGACAACTACAAGGAAACGATATGCAGAACATTTTCGCGGTACCGCAGCACGCCTTTCGAGCCGTTAAGGGGACCTTGTGGACTCTCTGCGGATGTATAGCGCTGGGCGCTCCCAGTATTGCCGCACCCGCGCCCGTGTCTCCCGCCCAACAATGCCTGACGGATTTGGCCGCATTCGATGCCACCATGAACAAAGACGGCTACTGGATTGAAGGGGCGGGTCACGGCTACGGCTACCCCGTTTACGGATACGGCTTCAGCTATGCGGGCCGCTCTGCGGAACTGTCGGGTTATGGTCGAGCTCGGCCGGGTTATGAAGTGCGCACACTCCTCGCGAGCGCACGGATTCTGGCGCAACGCGGTGCGCAGCAGTCATGCGAGATGGTATTGAGTACGACCCGCGACGTATATGCCAAGTATGTGACAGAACTTCGCGCAGGTCAGCTCCCGCCCGCGGACGTGCCGACCTGGCGCCGCGCGCAAATCGACGCGGCACTTCCCGTATCGCTCAATGGCACGGCCTATCGCTCGGATCAACTGATTGGGGCTGGAATCGTCAATGCCAAGAACGAGAATCTCGGTACTGTGGAAGACATTCTCATGAGTCCCACGACCGGCAAGATTGCGTATCTCGTGGTGGGTCATGGCGGTTTCTGGGGTATTGATGAGCAGTACTCGCCAGTGCCCTGGACTGATTTCAAGTCCACGGCGGGTACCAATATATTGATACTCCCGGTATCAAAGGCAACGGTGGATGCCTCTCCCCAAGTGCGAAAGGATCTATTTGATGGAAATATGGATTTTGCCGCGTTGGGCAGCAAAGTCGACACCTACTGGGCCGCGCATCCTCCCGTTGCCATGAATTAATCGAAAGACCATTCGGAAACCATCCATGAGCACACTACTCGATCCCATTCGCTTCGGACGCTTTCGCGCCCGCAATCGCATTGTAATGGCCCCTTTGACACGCAATCGCGCCGGACCTCAGCAAATACCCACCGCGCTGATGGTGGTCTACTACGAGCAGCGGTCTAGCGCCGGCCTCATCGTCTCAGAAGCCACCCAAATCGCACCGGAAGCGCAAGGCTACCTCGATACGCCGGGCATCTACAGCCCCGCGCAATTGGACGGCTGGCGGGCCGTCACCGCAGCGGTTCATGCGAAAGGGGGCAGCATCGTTGCGCAACTATGGCACGTCGGCCGTATTTCTCATGTGTCACTTCAGCCGCACGGTCGAGCGCCTGTCTCGAGCACCTCTCGGCGCGCGGACACAAAGGTGTTCACGGCGCACGGGTTTGAGGCAACTTCCGTACCACGGGCTTTGAGACTCGACGAACTGCCCGAAATCGTGGCGCAGTTTCGGCAAGCAGCGCGCAATGCCATCGCCGCCGGTTTCGACGGAGTGGAGGTGCACGGCGCCAATGGATATCTAATCGAGCAGTTTCTGCGCGACAGCATTAACGACCGGCAGGATGCTTATGGCGGTTCGCCAGAGAATCGAGTCCGGTTGCCCATGCAGATCATGGACGCCATCACCGCCGAGATCGGGGCAGATCGCACCGGGATCCGACTATCGCCCGTTTCACCGGTGAACGATGCAAAACAGGATAGCGATGCGCAAGGCCTATTCAACTATTTTCTAGATCGGTTGAATCCACTGCACCTAGCATTCATCGCTGTCATCGAGGGGGCGACCGGTGGGGCGCGCGATAACGTGCCATTCGACTTCCCGGCGCTACGGCGGCGCTTCAAGCGAGCTCACGAACACGGCGCCTGGATCGTCAACAACGGCTATACCCGGACGATGGCACTTGCAGAAGTCGAGAATGGTACCGCTGACATGGTCTCATTTGGGAGACCCTTCATGAGCAATCCCGATCTCGTCAACCGACTCCGCCTGAATGAAGTTTTGACACCTCTTGATACCGCAACGCTCTATGGGGGAGGAGCAGCGGGTTATACAGATTATTCCGTGTTTAAGGATAAGGAGGCGAAGGCGACTTCACAGGGTAAACATCGAACGACTGCCCGCACTCCATGAACACCAGGACATATCCATGAGCGAATCGGCCTTCAAGTCATGACAATTGCAACGATCGGGGCCGGGCTTGCCCATTGCTACTTTGCTGTACCTGACCGCCATTAGCCAACATTACCCGTAAAGCCATACGGTGGAATGCGATGTCAAGCATATGGCGCCGTCAGCCGCTGGGGAGGTCACCATGGATTTAATGCGGATCCGCGCTCACCTTTCCTTGGCACGCGTTGCGCTTGGTATTGACCATCCACTGTCTTTGCGCATTACGACTGTCGAGCGTCACCTAACCCCCGGCAGCCCATTGTGGTGCAACGACGCAGTCAGCGCGGAAGCAGACCAGCTTGCGATTTCAACGGAGCTCGAGCAGCTGCCCGAACTCATGACACCTGGGGCTATTAAAAGTGCGGAAGCTGCGCGGGCCGCCATTCTACCGACTGTCAACGTAGTGATGAAACACATTGCAGACGCAATCGAGCTGCTCTGACCAGATGCCGCGATCGCAAGTGCTTCCAACCCAATCGTCGGCCAAGAATGCAGCATCTCGATCTATGACCGTTGCGGGACCGTTGCGGCACGTCTTCGAGAAATACGGTCAATGACCCCATCCGTCAAAGTCCTAGCGCACGGAGTGGCCCGTTACAACTCCCTGCGCATCGACACGGTCCGAGATCGTCAGCCGCAATGATCAGGCTTTGGATCGTGGCCGGTCGTCGCGGCGATGCCATCAACGCCGAAGCCCGTCCTGATAATTACGTCCTTTAAATGGGACGGCGACGTGCTCATCTCGTCGTATCGAACGGTCACCTCGCCCGAAGCGAGTGATATCTGAACGTCCTCGACGCCGACAGACTCTTTCAGCGCCAACGATAGCTTGATGGGACAACCACCGCATTTCATTCCCGTGACGTTCATCATTTCAGTTTGCATGGCAGATTCCGATTTGGCATCTCTTTGCGCCACTCCCAAGGCGTCCTGGGATATCGCACAAAGTTCGCTCAGGACAAGCGTTCACTGTTTTAGCGCGTGTTGCCATTGTGAGTCGTCGTGAAAGAGGGGCCGGCCACGATGCGGAATTCTGGATTCTCGAGTTTCACTTCACTGGCCCAGTACCCAGGCATTCGATAATGACTATGAAGTTTTATTTCCTCGTCGCGATCGAGTTGAGTGGGTGCGTGGTAGGGGGGAGAACTTTTAACCGCATCTCTTGTGAGATTCACCGCAACGGTGCGGTCATCCCAGCTGACACGCGCGATCCACTCGGGTGCGATCAACACTTGATGCCCCAGCCACCACTCGCTGGTGTTGGCAATTATGTATCGGATCTTCCAGTTCTCATCGAATAGCAAGCTGGCTACATGGCCGAGTTGCCCATCGGTTGCAAGTAGACGGTATTTCGTAATTGCCTCGCTGCTTCGCAGATGCTGGTCGTCATATATTGCGGCATCGTCATTCAGCGGTTCAGATCCATTCCAATAACAGGGGTAGTCATAATGTTTGAGGAGAGTCCGTTCATGCTGCCGGGACACGGGTCTATCGGTGTCAAAATCCGGACTATCCTCGACTTGTTGCCTGGTAATTCCAACCGCCAAGACTTGCTTGGGCCAGTCCGCATTTACAGTCGTTGACGGCGGAATCAACACCTTTCGACTCGACAGCCAGGTTCCTGTATCGACGACAAGGTAACGGACAACCCAGGTCTCATCGTCGAAATAGCAATCTTTCACCCGCCCGATGCGTCCGTCCTTGGCACTTATCGTGCAATCGATGAGATCGTTCGTGGTGCGTAACAAGACTTGCTCCTTCAAACATGGAATGGGCCGTCCGAGGATGGCCGGCGCAAACCGTAATCCTTTAGCCAGAATGCCTTCTCTGAGCGGAAGCGTCTGTTCGGTGGCACACGCGCCAATGCGATGTTCAGCGCCCGCTGGTTGCGCATCGGTGTCGGCGATAAGGTCGAAAAGTGTCGGCTCACGGATTAGTTCGGCACTCTGGCCAGCAGCGCACCGACCGATAGGAGTACAGCGAACCAGAGTTCGAGCCGAAAAGTTCGGAACAGTATCTGATTGAATGCGATGCCTGGGGGGCAGCGCACGAAGTCGCGCAACAGTCGAATAGCCACCGGCGCGAGCAAGAGTGGAAGGAGCAACATTGGCGCCTCCGCGCACGCGGCCATTACCGGCACGATCAAGAACGGACCGAGCAGGAGCGCGCGGTACAAATGCCGTGAGCCAGCTGCACCAAAGACAACCGCAAAGGTACGCCGCCCCACCAACCGGTCGTGATCCATGTCACGATGATTGTTGACCGCGAGTGCCGCCGCGGCCAAGCCGCCGATCGCCATGGAGGAAAGGAGTGTCACCAGACCGAAGCTCCCCGTCAGCACCCACTGGGTCCCTGTGACGGCAACGAGTCCAAAGAATACGAACACGGTCAGTTCACCGAACCGCGTATAGGCAATCGGTTTTGGTCCACCCATATAGGCCAGCGCGGCCGTCAATGACGCTGCGCCGATCACGAGTACGGGCCAGCCCCGATACGCCGCCAGGGCCAGCCCCAACCCAAATGCGACGATACCGACAAGTACGATACCGACGCGCACCTCGCGAACACTCAACCATCCGTTGGCGGTTGCCCGTGGAAGGCCCGTGCGCGTGCCGCTGCTATCGCCTCGGCGCACGGTATAGCCAACGTCATTTTGCATGTTCGTGGCGACCTGTACCAGCACTGCCGCTGCGAGTACGAGTGACGCAGCCACCAAATCGATTGCGCCCGCGCCACCGATTCCAAGCGCCGTTCCCACCAACACCGGGCTAACCGCCACCAGCAGCGTGCGCGGCCGCACCGCCGCAGCCCACGCGCGCAGCGATCGCGAACGAACCGAAGACAATGTGTCGGCGTGCGCGCTCACGCGTGCTTGACCCCGGCATTCAGGCAGTTGGGGGACATCGCGCACTCTGCGCAGCGTCCCGAGGGCATGAGTTCCGGGTTCAAGCGGGGTTCGGAACCGAGCCAGTGCAAAATATTGGCGAGAACGCAGTAACCGGTGGCCGCGAACCAAATCATGGCAGCGCCCACGAAGGCCGTGAACAGGGCCCACCACGACGAATAGGCCAGCACCAACATCGATCCGATGCAAATGTTGACGCCGACGGTAACGTAGATGCGTCGTTCGAGATACCACTTGTCGGTTTGCAGAAAGTACAGATTCCAGCGCTTCGGCGCCTTCGATCCGAGCATGGGCCGAAAACCAAACAGACGCAGTACGTTGCCCACCGGACAGAACCCCGTAAAGGCCACATTGATCGACACCAGTCCCGTCGCCGTGACCAGCAAAATCCAGAGCGGATTCACGAGCACTGCAAGGGCCGTGGCGATCAACAGCACAATCCCCGCGATCAGCCACACGGTGCGCTCGATATACCACCGGTGGGTGGGAACAATATAAAATCCGGTGCGAAGCGCCATTGGGCGGTCTCCTCTTAAGCGGACGTTCGGGTACTCTCAACGCAAGTAGATCACGATCCATGTATCCCGCCTGTACGGCAGCGTACGCAGTGAGCACGATCGCGGGCGCGGAAGGTGCGTTAGCGCACAGACCGGCTCCGCCCGAGGATCTATTCTGCGAATATCGAGTCCTCTCTTAATTCTCCAGTCGGACGCAGTTGGTCACGCGACCATTGGATGGAAAACACTATCGGCTGGATCGGTAGCGCTTTTCGATCTTACGGCGCATCCCACCGTACTCTATGCATGAGCGTAGCCGCGCCGCTGGTCCCTGCCGAACGTTTACTCCGGCTGCCGGGCTACGCGCACAAAACTTTTTGGTCGCCCTCG
>Ga0182030_10013991_pt1 | contig 15901 bp, 8 predicted proteins | sample 812S3MmetaG_FD_121299 | JGI IMG/M metagenome (GOLD analysis project Ga0182030, IMG submission 121299) | Permafrost microbial communities from Stordalen Mire, Sweden - 812S3M metaG (Illumina Assembly) | ecosystem: Environmental > Terrestrial > Soil > Wetlands > Permafrost | place: Sweden...
AGACAGACGTTACCCGGCCCCCGTCACCCTCAACAATGTCGGTGGTCCTTCACAAGATTTAGGGCCGGTTCCGGTCGGATGACCGCCCGCTCGTCAATAACAAGTTGAGCAACAGCCGCGCATGGTTTTGGCCCTGGCGGTGCCTTGTCACTGAGGAGGTCAATGATCCACTTGTCTGTAAAGTCGGCTACGCGTCCATGTGACTCTCAACCCGTGCTCAGCTTCGGAGGTCACTTCTCTCGGTAGCCGGTTTTACGGCCAGGTGGACTGGATTCGTAAACTATGGCCGACATTCCTGACATCTCTCCAAGAACTGTCTTACTGAGATATAACTTACGGGTGGGCGACAATACACCCGAAATAGGCGTAGTTTCTTCCGCGATTTGGGGGCCAGACGCCTCGTTCTTACGAGCAACGCGTGGCCCTTTTCCCAAACAATCTACGCTCGCCGGGCAAATCAGGCCATTGCTATTTGACCTATTTGAAGACAGGCGTGTCCGCACGCGTTTATTTGCAGTCGTTTCGTAATACCGGCGCGCCGGGAATGTCAGTATCGATGCAGGGAATGGCGCTCAGATACTCGTAGATGGCGCGAATGTCCTCGTCCGTCATGTGTTGATGAACGGGCCACGGCATCACCTGCAGCACGTCTCCGTTGAACGGAGGCAAAAGGCAATTGCCATCTGGGGTTCCCGCACAGTTTGGATGAACTAGATCGTAGTCTTTTCCAGTACGCAGAATGGTGAGGAACTCCTCAAACGTGCGTCCTCCCGCCGGCCGCCCCGTCTTGTCTGGGGTCAAGTTGCGGGAGTAAAGGTGCAGTAACTCTCCTTTGCTGCCGAACGGCCCGAAGTCCCGGCCGCCGCCCAGGTAGGTGGCTGGATTCACCTCTTGCATCCCTGTATATGGACCATTCGGAGGAGACAGGAGGTAGGGGTTCCCAGGGCCAATGTACTCGGTCGCCGGACCCTGGCTATGACACCCGTTGCAGTCCGCGTGCGCGTTCACGATGTAGCTGCCCAATCCAACCAACCTTCGATCCCTGTGTTCGAAGTTGAGGGGAACCGGCGCGATGCTTAAACCTATCCTCACCTTGCTCTCATCCTGGTCGCGATCAGATTCCGATCCCGCGCTCACGCGAGACGTCCGGAACAGCACCAGCAAGACAGCGATTGTAAAGATCGCCGCAGAAACGCTCAGGAGTTTGAAAACTGGTTTCGACTTCATTGACAGAGATGGGACAGAAAGCAATTTCAAAAGCTTGTTCACACGAACCTCCTGCAGGCCGAGGGCCTGCGTCCAGTGATTGATTTCGGAAGTTAACTGAGAATTGGACCCGATCGTTGATGAAAAGGGGAAGACCCGATAACGACTGGTGGCCCCAATGGTAGGGCTCATTGGATAACGATGTCAACAGGATTGTTCTCGCATTTTGCGCACCCCCGAAATGAATTTCTTGTTACCGTCTATCCGTGCGTAGATCCTGGGCGGGCTCTCTACCCTATGCGCCGATCGAGATGAAAGATGCATTCGCGTTTGCTCGTGCCACTTTGTTCCGTTGTGTCTCCGAGATGTTCGCATGATCAATGAAGTGAACCGCCACGTCCGTCTTTTCAAACGGATAGTCGACCGAGAACATCACACTGTCTTCTCCCATCGCTTCCATCGCGCAACGGAGGGAAGTGTCGGAACATACACCGGACGTTGTGATCGCAATGTTTCGTTTGATGTAGAAAGACGGCGGCTCCGGAAGCGTACGCGAACCCCGATTCGCCACCTGCCATCGGCTGTCAAAGCGCCAAAGATTGAGAGGAAGAGTCTCGCCCATGTGGCCCAGCACCAGCCTTGCTTTCGGATAGCGCTCGAATACACCACCAAACACGAGCCGCAGTGCGTGCGTCGCAGTCTCGAATGCCCAACTGCAAACCGGACCCCAAAATTCCGTATGCCCGGCATACACTGCCGGGTGATCCACTGGATTGGCGGGATGAAGATAGATAGGCGCTTCAAGCGCCGCGGCGCGCTCAGCCCGTATTCAGCTTCGGAAGTCACTTCTCTAGGTAGCCGGTTTTACGGCCAGGTCGATGGGGTCGGTAAACACAAGCCGACTTCTCGTTACTGATCTCTTATGCTTGCGGACTGCAAAGCGGCTCGATTAATCTCGTCGATAGCTTTCAAGGTCTGTGACACAGATCAAGCCGGAGCGCGGCGGAATTCTTCCTAAGACTGAGGCCGTTTGAACGCACGAACTCCGATAGGAAGAGAATTGGAAGCGCGGTGACGAATCATGCAGTATGGGGTTTTGCGGAGAGCGGCCGAAGGGATGTTCAGGCATCGGAATCTCGTGAGGATCGGATTCATCGTTGCTGCCTGTGTGGGAGCGGGTGGTCTGAGCATATGCGCTGGCGCTCGAGCGGCGTGCACGGGGCCCGACTCTCTTGAAGCGCGGATTCGCGCGCATCCTGATGCCAATGCTTATGCCGCACTGAGCGTCTGGTTCGATCGACATCAGCAGTGGGAATGCGCCGATCAGACAGTCCGGTCAGGGTTGAAGATTGCGCCGGACTCCGCACGTCTCAACTATCTCTTGGGGCTCGGCCTCTACTCGTCAGGACAAGCACAGGAGGCAATCGCGCCACTCCGGCAAGCCGTTCACATTGATCCCGACGTGCTGCAGCCGCATGTGTTGCTCGGTGCCGCGCTGTCCCGCCTGGGCGATAATCGAGATGCTCTTGGAGAATGGCGGGCGGCGCTCGATATCGATCCTTCCTCAAAGGAGGCGCTGGATGGGTTAGCACGGAGCCTGACTGCCGCAGGGGATTACGACACGGCAATTCAGGCCCTACGTTCTACCCTGCTCGACGAGAAACTGACCTTTGATTTAGCCACTGCCTACAAACAGGCGGGCATGTACGATGAAGCCGCGCAGGCGCTGAACCAGGGCCTGGAATCGTTCCCGGACTCCGTCGCCCTTACTGCGGCCCTTGTCACTCTCAATGTCGACGAGTCTCATTTTCAGGATGCAACCTTGCTGGCCGAGCAGATTGCCCGCAGGAAGCCCAACGACCTGGAAGCGCAGCGCATCTATCTGCGCGCGCTGGTCATCACGGGAAACAACGAAGCGGCGGCGCCGTTGGCGCGCAGCCTCCTGGCTCTGGCCCCGCATGACGCCGACCTTCTCAACCTGAACGGCCTGCTCGAGCAAAAGGCTGGTGACTTTGCGGCGGCGCGCAAACACTTGGAAGAAGCGGTAGCGTTGAGTCCCAATGACTACAATCCGCGAGTGAACCTGGGCGTGGTGCTTGCCGAGCTTAAGGATGCCGCGGGCGCGCGGAGACAGTTCGAGAAGGCCATCGAACTTGGCACCGATGAGCCGCAGGTCCACTTTGAGCTGGCCAAGGTTCTACGCTCGCTGGGCGATATGCAGGCAGCTCAGGGGCAACTCACGCTTTACCAGCAAAAACTGAAGGAGAAATCGGACCTGGCCGTCGCTGTATCCAAGGCAACCGAAGCAGCGGAGGCGGTCAAGTCCGGAGACAACGCGAAGGCCGCCGATCTGTATCGCCAGGCCTGCGCCGCGCTACCCGGGAATGCCGGTCTGGCTTACCGGCTGGCCATGGTCCTGGACAGCATGGGCGACGCGAATGGCGAACGCACGGCGCTCGGGCAGGCGGTCAAGGCCAATCCGCATTTTGCTCCGGCGCAATACCGGCTTGGCTACATGGATTTCCAGGCCGGTGACAACGCCGCGGCGGAGCGGGAGTTCCGCGCGACCGTCGAGGCGCTGCCGGACAATGCGGAGGCCTGGATTTCACTGGCCGCCTCGCTGCGCGCTGAAATGCGCTTGGACGAGGCGCGCGCCGCGGTAGCCCGGGCTTTGCAATTGCAGCCCGACAACGCGGCTGCGCGCGAATTGAGCAAGAAACTGGCTGAGGCGCAGGATCAGCACTGAAGGTGTCGTGCCCTTTCATAGCGGCTTGAAACTGAGACGCTACCACTGAAGGCCGTCATTTGAGGTTTGGAGAGGATTTCTCGCTGTGACGAATCGCAAGAACGCCGATCACTGGACCCGCCGCCGATTGCTCAGCACTGCTCCCGCTCTTTTGGCTCCGGGGCTGATCTCGGCCCGGCTCTTATCGGCGGACGAGGGACGCAAACCCGCCGCGCCGTTCTCCCGGTTCGTCGATGTTGCCCAGTCTGCCGGCCTGCGGGACACCATCATCTACGGCGAGCCCGACAGCTTCACTTACATCATCGAATCCATGGCCACCGGCTGCGCCTTCTTCGACTATGACAACGACGGCTGGATGGATATCTTCATCCTCGGAGGGCGCACACTCGCCGGAACTCCTCCCGGCTCCGGCAACCGGATGTATCACAACAATCGCGACGGCACGTTTACCGATGTCACCGCGCGATCCGGGCTGGCTGATCCCGGCTGGGCGCAGGGCGTTTGCGTGGGCGATTACAACAACGACGGTTGGGAGGATCTCTTTCTCACCTATTACGGGCAAAACCGGCTGTATCGCAATAACGGCAATGGCACCTTCACAAATGTGACCGCTGAGGCCGGGCTGTCGCATCCAAAGACGCGCTACAGCACAGGTTGCACCTTCGTCGACTACAATCGCGACGGCCATCTCGATCTCTTTGTCTCCAACTACCTCGAAATCGATCTGGCCACCGCTCCCCGACCCTCGCTGGCCGTGTCCAACTGCAACTACGAGGGCGTGGCGACCATGTGTGGCCCGCTGGGCCTGCCCAAGGCTCAGCACTACCTTTATCGCAACAATGGCGACGGCACCTTCACCGACGTCTCGCGCGAGTCCGGTATCGCCGCATTGCGCGGCTCCTACGGCCTGACGGCGCTCAGCATCGATGCCGACGAGGACGGTTGGCCTGATATCTTCGTCGCCTGCGATATGACTCCCTCACTGCTGCTGATGAACAACCACGACGGCACATTCCGCGAGGAGGCTTTGCTGCGCGGCATCGCAGTGAGCGGCGAGGGCCGGGAGATGGGCGGCATGGGCGCAGGCGTGGGCGACTACAACCTCGACGGCCATACCGACATCGTCAAAACGCACTATTACAACCAGGCCAACGGCCTCTACCGCAACGACGGCAAAGGCAACTTCGACGACGTCACGGTGGAAGCAGGCCTTAATAAGGAAACCCGCTTTGTCTGCTTTGGCGCCGGCATCGTGGACTTCGACAACGACGGCTATCCCGACATTCTGCTCACGTCCGGCACGGTCTACCCGGAAGTTGCGCGTGTTTCTCCGCGATTTCCGGAACGTAGTCCGCGAATTCTGTTTCGCAATCAGAGCGATGGCACTTTTGTTGAGATGGGCCCCGATGCCGGTCCGGGCATCGACGCTCCCCATTGCAGCCGCGGCGCTGCCTTTGGCGACTTCGATAATGACGGCGACATGGATGTGCTCATCATGAACGTTAACGAGCCACCCACGCTGCTCCGTAACGACGCTCCCTCTGGCAATCACTGGATCAAGGTTCGCTTGGAAGGTACCAAGAGCAATCGCAGCGCCATTGGCGCGCGCGTGGTGGTGCGTTACGCGGGCAAGGTGCAGGTCCAGGAGGCCGTGAGTGGGTGCAGCTTTCTCTCGTCCAACGATCCGCGCCTGCACTTCGGCCTGGGCGCGGCAACCACTGGGGACATCGAAGTCCGCTGGCCCTCCGGACTCGTCGAGCACATCCACGGCGCAGCCGCCAACCAACTGCTTACCTTGCGTGAAGGCGCGGGGCAGGTGAAAGGCCGGCCGTTCAAGTGAAGCGACCGGGAGCTTTGCCGGCGAGATAAGCAGCGCGGCGAATTCACCTCTGAGTAGTTTGTGTCGCTATGCGGACAGGCGCGCTGCGTCGGCGTCAACCGGCGCGGATTTCCGGAGAAGATGCGGGTCGTCGAGGTCTTCAACTTTCTGTGTCAGCAACGCCGCCAACATGAAGAAGACTCCGCCCGCAACCACCGCGGCAAGGCGATTGTTGTTCAGCAAATGATCCATCACCCAGCCGAACCCGAGCGAAGCCACGATCTCCGGAATCACCACGAAGGAGTTGAAGATTCCCATGTAGACACCAGTCTTTCCCGGAGGCAATGATCCGGAAAGAATGGAATAGGGCATGGAGAGCGTACTGGCCCAGGCAATCCCGACGCCGGTCATCGAGAGCAACAGCGGATACTTGCTGCGAATCACGGCTACGGACAGCAGTCCAAGGCCGCCGAAAATCAGACACAAGCTATGTGTTGACTTGCGGCCAAGTTTGAGGGCAATCGCGGGCAGCGCAAAGGAAAACGCGAAGCACACCAGCGAGTACATTCCGAAGCAGACGCCCGCCCATTCGGCTCCCGCGGAATATAGGAGAGAGTTTGTGTCGGGGGCGCCGAAGACATTGCGCGGCACGGCAACGGGAAAGTAGAGCCACATGCAGAACAGCCCCAGCCACGTGGAGATTTGCACCCAGGCGAGTTGCCGCATCGTGCGCGGCATCTTGCGGATCGAAACCAGAATTTCGCGAGCTCCAGCCGCGATGCCTGCCCGCTCGGCTTTTTGCTTGCGAAACTCCGCCATGTTTTCCGGTGGATACTCTTTGGTTGTGAAAACGGTCCACAATACGGCGCACAAAAAAGCCGCGGCGCCTATGTAAAAAGAAAAGCGCACCGTGAAGGGAATCGTGCCCGCGACGCGAGTCTGGGCCATGTGAAACACATTGGTCAGCAGGAAAGGCAGCGCCGAGGCAATCACAGTACTGAGGCCAATGAGAAGGCTCTGCATGGCGAAGCCTTGAGTGCACTGGGATTCGGGCAGCAAGTCGGCCACGAACGCGCGAAACGGCTGCATGCTGATGTTGATGCTGGCATCAAGAATCCAGAGTAGCCCCGCGGCCATCCACAAAGCGGAACATCGAGGCATGAGGATCAGGGCCGTCGAACTCAGAATCGCGCCGGCCAGGAAGTAAGGCCTGCGCCGGCCCAGGGGCCCCCAGGTGCTGTCGCTGGCCTGGCCGACAATTGGCTGGATCAGCAATCCTGTAAGCGGCGCGGCCAGCCACAGAATCGGAATCTGGTCGGCCCGCGCGCCCAGGTATTCGTAGATGGCGCTCATGTTCGCCATCTGTAATCCCCAACCAAACTGGATGCCGAAAAAGCCGAAGCTCAGGTTCCATATCTGCCAGAAACTGCGTGGTGGTTTGTCCATGAATTCGGCTCTCCAGCTTTTCTTTAGAGAATCTACCTAGCGATCGTACAGCGCGGTCAGCGAAGTCGATAGAGTTCTCCGGAAAGGGCGACGCCTGAGTCAGGTCCTATTCCCGGAGCAGTCCCTGATCCCGCCGGCGCTCGAGGCTCAGCAAAAGCGGGTTGCCGGCAAATGCGGAGAAGCATTGGTAGAGGAAAATCGCCGATGCCAAAGCGGCCAGGCAAAGAAGTACAGTGCAACAAAACACCGCTCATTCGTGGGAGTTTCACGCTTCGCAAACATACGCTGGCCAAAGTTACCCGGTCAAGCTTGGGGCTGAGCCCGGACATCCCTCGATGCTCTTTTAGCGTTCGTTCAGGTCGACTTCATAGAGGTTGACTGCAGGAGTGTCGGCAGTGACGACAGGAAGATCGCCGGGGGCAAGACCGATGAGGCGAAAATCGGTGGCCGCAATGGGACGCAAATTGTCGATCGTCGCCACCAGTTGCGGCTTGCCGGTGGGCACGCCGATGCGGTAAATGGGCTTGCCCGTGTCGAGGAAATCCTGGAAATAAATGGACCGGCTATCGTGCGACCAGGTGGGGTCGCCCACGCCCTGGGCGGTAAGAGTGGCCCAGCGGCTCGTGGTGCGGTCGAAGAGAAGCAGCGCCCGTTGATCGAGCGGCATGGCAGCGATAAAGCGGCCGTCAGGCGAGAGACGCGGGCTGAAGAGTCCGGTTGAGCCGGGAATCTCGGTCACTTTATTTGTTTGCAGATTGACCAGATAGATTGCTTTCGGCTGGCCATTGTCCATGCGATCGGGCAGCCGGCCAAAGACGATTGATTGCCCGTCGGGAGACCACGCCGGATCGGCCTCGTTTCGATCCTCATTGAGCACTGGTGTCAGCTTTCCGCCCTCTGCGTCAATGAGATAAATCTTCCACGGCTTTCCCGGCTCCAGGCCCATGACGGCCAGGCGCCGGTCGTCGGGAGACCACTTCATTGTGAAGATTCTCTGGAGCGGGGTGGTGAGTTGGATGCGCTCGCTGCCATCCACCCGGCTCCGCCAAAGCGAGTTGTCGGAGGCGTTGAGCCATGCAATCCATTTGCCGTCGGGCGAATACTGCGCCAGCGAAGCCGCGCTCAGATTCTGGTCGAGCGTAGTGAAGGTGGAAGATTTAGGCATGGCGCGGAGCAGTTCATATTGCGAGGTGGCGCCGATGAAATAGACGCGATCACCGCCCGGCGCGGTGCTGGGGGCTTGGTAATCGAGCGGCCCGTTCGTGACCTGCCGCGGCTCACGATCGGCCAGGTACCAGGGCCGTTCGCGCCGCACCCAGATTTCGCTATGGGCACTGTCGCTGTGCGAGGACTGAAACACGAAATACTGGCCGTCAGGAGTCCAGTTTCCGCAACACTCCGAAGAAGGCTGGCTCCAACCGGGAAACAGAGGATGGGGGTTGGAACCATCCGCCGAAACCTCCCAGAGCTCCGAGGTCTGACGCTTGGAATCTCGCACCGTGAAGCACAGCCGACTGCCGTCAGCTGACCAGCGTAGCCAAAAAGCCATACCCTGGACAGTCAGCAGCCGGTGCGGATCACTTCCGTCTGCTCCAGCGATGGTGAGCTCGTTTCCGCTGGCTACCAGCAGGCGCTGACCGTCCGGCATCCATGTGGCATCGTGCGCCAGAACATTGGGAACTCGGCGGGCATCTCCACCCAAGGTTGGCACAATCCATAACGGTTGCTCTGGCTCCGCCTGCAAATGGCCACGCACGACGAGCTTTGAACCGTCGGGCGAGAGTGCGCCGATGAGCGGCGCGCCAATCTCAGACGGCAAGGGAAAGTTGCTGATTTCGCCGTTCGCGGCCAATGCGACGGCCAGCACGGGATTGCCGTTGTCCATGTGGGAAAAGTAGATGCGCGTCCCATCACTGGCCGAGCTGGAGAAACTCTCAACATCCAAATCGTTGGTGAGCACATGGCCCGAAAAAGTGACTTGAGCGACGCGGAACGGCCGGCGAACAGGCTGGCGGAGGATCAGAAACAAGCCCAGCAGCAGGCAAAGGAAAGCCAGACATCCTGCCAGCCACCACCCGAGGGGGCTACCTGCTCGCGCCTTTGCTGCGGAGGAATCCGCAACTGCCGCAGAGGCGTGCGGATCGACCACTTTAACCGGAGCGATGAAGCGGTAGCCGCGCTTGGCCAGCGTTTCAACGAAGCGCGGGTTCTCAGCGGAGTCGCTCAAGGCCTCGCGCAGCTTGTTCACGGCGATCCCGAGGCTGTGGTCGAAATCGACGGTAGTGTCCGCGCCCCAGAGCTCCCGCTGCAGCGCCTCGCGCGAGACTACCTCGCCGGGATGCACCAACAGCGCCGCCAGCAGCTTGAAGGGTTGACTCTGCAGGCGCACCAGAGCCCCGGAGCGACGCAACTCCCCTGCTTCCAGATCGGCTTCAAAGATGCCGAACTGCACCCGCGTGGCGCCGTTCCTCGCTGCTTCCGTGTTCATGCCCGCACCAGCGACCCAGGCTAACGGGAATAGTGTAGAAGAATCGCACCCAAAGGGTACAAATCGCAAGAGGGAAGGCGCAATACCAACGAAATAGCCGGGAGATGTGACAAGAGAAGCCGTTTTGAATAAGCAACTTATCTAATGATGCGCAGTTGACTGTGAATTGGCGACTTGTGGATTGACCGGCGTCTATAAAGGAGCGTTTTCTCATTCGTGGTTAAGAAGCAGGGGTTTCAACCCAGCCGAATTTCTCTCGAAGCAGTCAACGCTTGTCAACGCAGTTCCTTTGGAGGACGTCGTGATGTTGAAAAAAAGCAGCTTGGAACCGAATGGGCATCGCCGCATGCGCTTTACGCTGATGGCGTTGGCGTTGTTCCTCATGTCTCTGGGCGCCACCGGTCTTTTCGCACAGTCGGACACAGGTAGCATTATCGGGACGGTGACCGATCCGTCGGGTGCCGTTGTCCCCGATGTCACCATCACCGTGACCGAGCTCGCGACCAACCGCGTGGTCTCTGTCCAGAGCCAGGCCGATGGAAGCTTCGCCGTCAATGCTTTGCCCATTGGTAATTACAAGGCGGAAGCAACCAAGCCGAACTTCCAAGGTGAGGCCACGACGTTTTCCCTGCAAATCTCCGAAGTGAAAGTTCTCAACTTCAAATTGAAGGTGGGGACCACCAGCCAGACGGTGGAGGTAACTAGCGCAAGCCAGCTGATCGACACGTCCACTTCATCGGCCGGCGAAGTCATCGAAGGAAACCAGGTCGTCGATCTGCCGCTCAACGGCCGCAACTTCACCACGCTGGCTCTGCTCACTCCCGGCGTGGGCCGCGGCCAGTACTCCGACAATGCGAGCGCTCCGGCCAATAATGCGGAAACCTGGCGGAATGCCGATTCCGGCGCCGCGGCGCTGGCCGTCGACGGCCTGCCCCCGCAGTCGAATAACTTCCAGATCGATGGCATTGACAACAACGAGTCGCTGGTCAACACGCTCGTGATTTTCCCGGCCATCGAGGATATCGCCGAGTTCAAGACGACCACCAGCACTCCTCCGGCCGAGTTTGGCCGCTCCGGCGGCGGCGTAGTACAGGTCGCTACCAAATCCGGCACCAACGATCTTCACGGTGCTCTGTATTGGTTCAACCGTTCCAAGATTGGCGCCGCGGACGTCTTCAACTACACGTCGACCCCGCAAACGCTTCCGGAGCTGAGCCGCAACCAGTTCGGCGGCTCCGCGGGCGGACCGCTCTGGAAGAACAAGCTGTTCGCCTTCGCGGATTACCAGGGCTGGCGCGAGAACATTCCGGCAGGGACCAATACCACGCATGTGCCTTCGGCTTTGATGCGCACGGGCAATTTCACAGAACTGCTCAGCTCGGCCGGGGCGGGAACAGCAACCAGCGTGCCCATCGCGGCCATTTGCCCGAACCTGTACACAACAGGCTCCACGCCGGCTCTCATGCCCCAGTTTGCCGCCGATTACGGCTACGTTTATAACCCGCAAACCTGCTTGCCCTTTGGCTGGGTGGGCGGCGTCGGTGCCTCGCAAACTGGAAACGCGGCACTCAACATCATTCCAACTGCCGACCAGATCACCGTCGGCGCGAAATACCTGAATGCGTTTCCCAATCCGAATATTTCCGGCGCCAATCTCGCGACAAACTCTTCGAACTTCGCGTATTCGCAGTCCAACGTTGAGACATTGAACGATTACGACGCACGCCTGGATTGGAATCTCACCGCCAAGGATACTGTCTTCGCGCGTTTCACCACGGGCGATGACTTCCTGCACAACACCCTGTCTCTGATCGATGCCACTCACGCTCTGCCCTCCGGGAATGGCTTCAACCCGTCACATCCACGTCAGGTTGCCACGGGCTACACGCACATCTTCAGCCCCACCGTCATCAACGAATTCCACTACGGCTGGATCCGGGATCTTTCCGGATACGAGCAACCGGACGCGAGCATTCCGCTGGCCGCGAATCTGGGCATCGCCAATGCGAACACCTCTCCGTTGCTCGGCGGTATGCCCATCATCGGGGGATGGTACGGGAACCTGAGCTACGTGGGCGATGGTGGTCCGTATTTAATCGTCGAGCCGACCAACGAATTCTCAGATGCTCTGAGCTGGAACAAGGGAAAACACGCCTTCAAGTTCGGCGCCAGCATTATTCATCGCGATGTGAACTGGGATCAGGGCAACGATGCCAAGGGGTACTTCTGGATCGACGACGGCAACTACGGCGGAATGCCGGCTCCGACTTCGGCCCACGGAACATTTACCGGGTATGAAGAGTCAGAATTGCTGGGTGGCTTCATGGGTGGCTACCAGGTTGGCGCCTTTTCGGGGTACTACGAGACGCGCAGCTGGGAGAACGGCTACTTTGCACAGGATGACTGGCGGATCAGCCGGAAACTCACTCTGAATCTCGGCGTGCGCTACGACACTCTGAGCCCGCCAACCGAAGCTCATAACCACATGTCCAATTTCAATCCGGCGACGGGCGAACTGGTCGAGGCTGGAACCTCAGGATGGCCCGCTGCTTTGGTCAACACGCCCCACGGCGACATTGGCCCACGCATCGGAGCAGCCTACGATCTGTTTGGGAATGGCAAGACGGTGCTCCGCGGCGGCTACGGCCTGTTCTACTTCGTGAATCGCGGCGGCGTCGCCGAGGAACTCTCTGAGAACCCGGACTGGAACGGCATCGAAAGCTACTACGCATGCCCGACGGCTGCGACATGCGGAACCGGCTATCGCATCACGCTCAGCGGCGAGGCTCCGAATGGTAGCAACAATCCCACCGCCGCGACCGGGACTCTGCCGTCGAAGATTGGCGTTAGCCCCACTGCCATCAACTCGACGGATAGCGTTGTCTACTATCCGAAGAACAGCCCGAACTCCCATATCGACCAGTGGAACTTTCAGATCGAACAACAACTGGACAGCCACACCTCTCTGGACGTGGGCTACGTTGGGACATCGACAGGAAACCTCGCAGCGCAATTCAATGCCAACCAAACGGTGCTTGGAGGCTCAACCAACTGGTTCCCGGTTGGAGGATCCGTCAACCCCAGCGGCGTGGGCACGATCAACGCGTATGAAATGATCGGCAGCGGAAGCTACAACGGCCTGCAGGCCAAGCTGACTCGCAGAATGGCCACGGGGCTCCAGGCGAACGTTACGTACTCGTGGGGGCACGCATTCGACAATACCTCTGACGTACTGTCGACTGGGCCCAACGGAATTCTCGTCGGGACCGGCGGAGCACCGTTGCTGAAGTACCAGCGCGGCAGCTCGGACAACGATCAGCGCCAGCTTTTTGCCGCCGCCGCGATATACGATTTGCCCTTCGGCCGTGGCAGGATGCTGGGTCAAAACATGCCGGTCGCGCTCGACTACATAGTTGGCGGCTGGCAATGGAACAACATAATTCAACTGGCTACCGGCTCACCCATGGACATCCAGGGTGCGCCGAACAGCCCCAACGGCCGTCCGGACTACCACGGCGGATGCAAGACGAACGTCAACTGGCACACATGGATCACCTGCCCCGCGGGCGCATTCACGGCTCCGGCTGGGCTGGTCGGCGACCTGCCGCGTAACTTCTTTGCCGGGCCGGGAACTCATACCTGGGACTCTTCCCTGGTCAAGAGCATTAACATCACGGAGCGGGCAAAGGCGGAATTCCGCGCGCAGCTTTACAACCTGACGAATACGCCCCAGTTCCAGATTCCGGATACCAATTACGGCAACGGCGACTTCGGCCAGTTGACGAGCACTCGCATGTCGCCTACTCAGCGCGAGCTCGAGCTGGCGCTTCGCGTCTCGTTCTGATCTGCAGCTCTGACGCGCCACGGCTTGGGTTCCTGCCGTGGCGCGGCTTTTCAGGAACCATTACAACCCGATATCTGAACCTGCGAAAGGCTACGTCATGAAGGGCCACGGGAGGCAGCTTTGTCTCGCAACGCTGTTGATGATCTGCGGTGGATCTGTTTTCGCAGCGCCGGCGCAGGGTCAACAGGGTCGATGCGATGCGAAGCGGGACAGCGCTCCATGTGTCGATAAAATCGATCCGCCGGACTGGTGGAGTGGATTTCCAGACCCCATGTTACTGGTGCACGGCGAGAACCTGAAGCAAGCACATTTCACCGTTGCGGGCAAAGGCGTCGCGATCCTGCATACGCAGGCTTCGGACAACGGTCACTGGGCATTCCTGTGGCTGCGCACAAAGGATGCCGCGCCGCAAATGCTTTGGGTCACTGCCAGCAATGCTCAGGGCCGGGCACGGAGCGCGTTTGCCCTCAAGGCACGCGACGACGATCCCAAGGCGCATCGCGGGTTTTCTTCCGCGGATGCGCTGTATCTGATCATGACCGATCGCTTCGCCGAAGGAAACGCGGCCAACGATCCTACCGGCGACGATCGCGCCGCCGCGCGCGGCTGGCATGGCGGGGATCTTTCCGGCATCGAGCAACATCTGGATTACCTCAAGCAACTGGGCGTAACAGCGGTGTGGACCACGCCCGTCGCTTCCAACGGCGCAATGCCAGTGGCCTATCACGGCTATGCCGCTACCGACCTCTACACGGTAGACCCGCACTTTGGCATGCTCGCGGACTACCAGCATCTATCCGATGCGCTGCACGCGCGTGGCATGAAGCTGATAATCGACTTGGTGCCCAACCATATCGGGGTCAAGCATCCGTGGGTGCTCGATCCTCCCACGCCCGACTGGTTGCACGGGACTCTCGAGCATCATGGCGCTGTGAAGAGCGACTTTTATCAGTTACTGGACCCACACGCTCCGCCCCAGGCATGGCGCAACATCACCGACGGCTGGTTCACGGACGACATGCCTGACTTGAACCAGGAAAATCCGCTGGTAGCGAGCTACTTGATTCAAAACGCGCTGTGGTGGGTTGAAACGGCAAACCTCGACGGCATCCGATTGGATACGTTTCCCTACGTGGACCGCGCCTTCTGGCATGATTTTCACGCCACGTTGCACAGCGTGTATCCGCACCTCACAACCGTGGGCGAGATCTTTCATGGCGATCCGGAGGTCACCTCCTATTTTGCGGGAGGCCAAGCGCACGAGGGCATCGACACAGGACTCGACACACCCTTCGACTTCCCCGTCTACTTTGCGCTGCGCGACGATCTGGCCCACGACAAACCGATGACCGAACTGGCAGCCGTTCTGCGTCAGGACGCGCTCTATCCGCACCCCGAGCGGCTGGTCCCGTTTATCGGCAATCACGATACCACGCGCTTTCTTACGGAGGCTGGAGGTTCTGTTCCCCGGCTAAAGCTCGCGCTGGGCTTGTTGGCCATGTTGCGCGGAATGCCGCAAATCTACTCTGGAGACGAGATTGGCATGGAGGGCGGCAATGATCCCGACAACCGGCGAGATTTTCCCGGCGGCTTTCCAGGGGACACGCACAGCGCCTTTACTATGGAGGGCCGTACGGTCACTGAGCAGAGTATTTTTGCATGGACCTCCGGGATATTGGCGCTGCGCGCCGTACATCCAGCGCTCAAAACGGGCCTCCAGCAAGATCTCTTCGCGGACGATGGTGTCTTCGCATTTATTCGCACAGCAGAGGCAGCTAGCTGTTCGTCCAGTCATTCCGCAGATCCATCGAAGGAACGACTACTCATTATCGTAAACAAGGCAGATCGAAGTGAACTCCTGGAGCTGCCAGTGGAAGGGACAGCGCTTGCTGGGTGTACGGTGTTTCAGGCTCTGGCTCCGGCGACAGGAAGTGCGCCGGTAATTCGCAGTGGGAAGTTGGATATCGAAGAGCCGCCGGAATCGATGACCGTGTATCAAGTGCGGTGAACCACTCTCGGCTGCGACGGGCTCTCGCTTAAACGTGTATTGCGTCCATACGTATCCCTGGGTCCGGTAATGAGGTGATTCCACAGTCGCTGGCCAATCAAATCTTGAGTCAACAGTTGATAAATCCCCTTGGCCTGCATGAACCCGCGACAAACCAAGGAGTGATCGCTGAAGTCTCTGAATCAGTCCCGAAAAACGCCGATGTCGTCAGTTGGACGTATAGTCGGCTTATCGGACAAGTGCCCTTGCGATCAACTTCTCAGCAAGGGTTTCTGAAAAAAGCAATTCGAAATTGATGGGAAACTGCCTTCGGTTTTGCTGTTTATGAACTTGGCCAAGGATCA
>Ga0182030_10013993_pt1 | contig 15899 bp, 10 predicted proteins | sample 812S3MmetaG_FD_121299 | JGI IMG/M metagenome (GOLD analysis project Ga0182030, IMG submission 121299) | Permafrost microbial communities from Stordalen Mire, Sweden - 812S3M metaG (Illumina Assembly) | ecosystem: Environmental > Terrestrial > Soil > Wetlands > Permafrost | place: Sweden...
AAACAGTCAAGCCGGAGAGATGCGCATTCAGTACCACGATGAGCCGGTGCGCGGCGCCCGCATCAAGGTAATTGGCGTGGGCGGCGGCGGCGGCAACGCGGTCAACCGCATGATCCAGGCCCGCATGGAGGGCGTGGAGTTCATCGCCGCCAACACCGATGTGCAGGCGCTCAAGCTGTCGCAGGCGCCAGTGAAACTCCAGCTTGGGGTCCGGCTGACGCAGGGGCTGGGTGCGGGCGCGAACCCGGACGTGGGCCGGAGAGCGGCTCTCGAAGATTCTGAAAAAATCATTGAGGCCCTGGAAGGCGCGGACATGGTGTTTGTGACCGCCGGCCTGGGCGGTGGCACGGGCACGGGCGCAGCGCCGGTGATTGCGTCGCTGGCCAGCGAGATGGGCATTCTCACTGTCGCTGTCATCACGCGGCCGTTTGCATTTGAAGGCAAGCGGCGCCTGCAGCAGGCCGAGCGCGGCATGAAGGAGCTGCTCGAGTCGGTCGACACCATGATCGTGATTCCCAACGAAAAATTGCTGGTGGTGGCGCAGGACGCGGGGTTCTTCGAGAGTTTCCGCATCGCCGACGACGTGCTGCGCCAGGGCGTTCAGGGCATCAGCGACATTATCACCATCAGCGGCATCATCAACCGCGACTTTGCCGACGTGAAGACGACCATGGCCGGCATGGGCCACGCGGTGATGGGCACGGCCATTCGCTCGGGCACCAATCGCGCGGTGGAGGCGGCGCAGGCGGCCATGGCGTCGCCGCTGCTTGAGGCCGGCGCCATCGACGGTGCGCGCGGCATCCTGATCAACATCACCGGATCGAGCTCGCTCAAGCTGTCCGAGGTCAACGAGGCTTCTTCGCTGATTCAGTCGGCGGCGCACGACGACGCGAACATCATCTTTGGAGCGGTGCTGGACGAGAAGATGGGCGACGAGGTGAAGATCACGGTCATCGCTACCGGCTTCCGGGACCAGATGCCGGAGCGGCGGGCGCGCATGCTGAGCATCGGCGAAGTGATTGTGGCGGAAGAGCCGGTGGTTTCCGTGCCGGTGATGGCGCCGGCGACGTGGATGAACGAGCCGAAGCCGACGCCCGAGGCGATCAAGGCGGCGGTGGCGCCGTTTCTGAGCCAGACCGAAGAAGAAGCGGGCGAGAACGAGGAAGAGTATTTGTTTGGTTCTTCCAATGCGACCGCGGCAAGCCAGGCGAGTGTTGTGGCGCCGGCGGTCCAGGCGGTTGCGGCGCCGCGCTTCGATCCGGATTTCGATTCCGAGTTTGGAACGGGCGCGCCGGAGCTGGTGGTGGCCGCGGCCAGGCCGCAGTTTGCGGAGATGAGCGAGGAACCCACCTATACCCCGCTGCCGCGGGATTACGCCGCGGACTTTGGCAGCGGGGCGCAGGGCGAAGAGCCAGTCGAGGAGCGGGTGGCGCAGGCCGCGCCGGCGCTCTTCCAGGGCGGGGAAGAGGAGTCGCAGCGGGACCTGGATACGCCGACGTTTTTGCGTCGTCTAAGGTTCTAGGATCGGGAAAGGGAATGTCCGGGCGGGGCGTTCCCTTTTGGAAATAGCCACTTGGACGGGTGGTGAGCAATCCCGCTCACTGGCGTATAGTTCAATGTAGGTCATAGGAAAGAAACGATCCCCCGCAAGTGGAATGGCGTTTGTATTGACCTTCTGGGTAATGTAAAGGGAATCAACGGTTCGAATTTCAAGGTGACTTGGATCACTGGACGGCTGGCGCGATCGCAGTAAAGTGAGCCCATTCCTTGAATCGGCTGAACGATGGACGGGAAATGGCCGATAAGGATGGAGTGCGAAGCCCAATCTGGGACGCATGGCACGAACTTCATAATTGAGAGGATGTCAGCTGAATGAAGCTTTCGCGCACTTGGTCATTTGGACTTGCACTTGCCATCGTAGTTGCCGGATTGGGAAGCGGGAGCGCGGTCGCGCTGGACGCACCGCACACCCTGCACCACGTCCGCAGCACTGAGCCACGCCTGACGGAGTCGCATCGCCGCCACGCGGCTGGCCACGCAACCGTTCCCGCGGCGAGGTCCAGCCGGGGCTACGCGACTGCGCGTTCCAATTCGGGACACGCGTTGGCCAAGGCCGCACCTGCGCCGCAGCAGGCCAGATTGACCCCGCGCGGCAGAGCCAGGGCCGAGGCGCGCCGCGTCTCGCTGACCATCCGCCATCATTACTCCGAGCGCTTCACGGCCAGTTCATTTGCCAGCAGCGATATTTTTGCAGGAGACGTGACCACGGGCGAAGACCCGGTGGTGCGTCAGGCTGCGATTGACGCGCTGGACGGGATGAACGGCACGGCCTTGGTGATTGACCCATCGAATGGCCGGATTCTGGCCATGGTGAACCAGAGGCTGGCGCTCTCGCCCGGGGCCGAGCCCTGCTCGACGATCAAGATTACCGTCGCCATGGCCGCGCTGTCTGAAGGCCTGGTGACCCGTGACACGATGGTGCAGCTGCCCGGCTTCCGCATGAACATGACCGAGGCGCTGGCCCACAGCAACAACCTTTATTTTGAGGAGTTGGGCCGCGAGCTGGGCTTTGATCGCGTGCGCCACTACGCCACCCAGTTTGGCCTGGGCGAGCTGGCGGGCTACAACATTCCCGGCGAGCAGCTGGGCGTTTATCCCGACCAGGAACTACCCGCATCGCAGGGCGGCGTGGGCCGCATGTGCAGCTTTGGGCAGAGCGTCTCGCTCACCCCGCTGCAGCTGGGCGCGTATGTGGCCGCACTGGCCAACGGGGGGACGCTCTATTACCTGCAGCACCCAACCACCGCGGACGACATTGCCAACTTCCAACCGAAAGTGAAGCGCACGCTGGACATTGCCAAGTACATCCCGGAGATGCAGGACGGGATGGCCGGCGCGGTGGAGTACGGCACAGCGCGGCGGCTGCGCGCCAACTTCCATGATTTTCCCGTTTTTGGAAAGACTGGAACCTGCTCGGACAACGGCACCCGCTTCGGCTGGTTCGCCTCTTACTCCGACGCGCCGCAGGGCAGCCTGGTGACGGTGTTCTTCCTCGAGGGCGGACGGCCAACCTTCGGCCCCCGCGCCGCAGAACTGACCGGCGCGTTCTACAAGAACCTGGCGGAGCGGAATTACTTTGCCGACAAGACGCAGACGGCCGAAGCAACGGTTCCCGCTGGGGATCAGTCCGGAGCGGTCCAGCGGTAAGCGGCGAAAGAATCGCCGACCGAAGAGTGGAAGCATGAAAGCCGCGCTGTTTCTGCTTGTACTTCTTGCGCCCATGGCTCGCGCCCAAGGCTCGCTCGCCGGCCTCTCGGACGAGGCGCGGCTGGATCGAGTTTTCGCCTACCAGCGAACCTTTCGCGCACGTATCCCCTCACTTGACGCCGATGCCTCGATCATCACCCAGGAAGTGAAGAAGGGAAAGGTGAAGTGGGAGGTGCGCTTCGAGGCGGTGGTGCGGGAGTTCCGCGATGACAAGAACCCCGACAAGTTCCAGGAGCGGCTGACGTTCATCACCTTGGATGGAAAGCCCTATAACCACAAGAACTTCAAACTGCCGTACTACGTGAATGAGAGTTTCGCGAACTCGTTGGGCTTAGACGGGCCGCCCAACCATGCGTGTCTCGACTACCGCTTTGCCATGCTCGACGACGGGGCGACGCTGCGGATGACGGTGGACTGGAAGCCTGAGGCCGAGGGCAACCCCGCCTGCAAGGATGTGCCCGAACAGGAGCACGAGGTTGTGCTGATCGATGAGGCTTCAGGGGTGGTGAAGCGCGAGGAACGGACGATGGCGCAGAGCTACTCCGACACGCATCACCGTGTGCCGGAGGTCGCGGTTGATTTTGCCCCGCAGAAGCTGGGCGAAGAGACGGTCTGGCTGCCGGTACGCGTTGAGTGCAGCGACCCGGGCAAGAACGGCCGGATGGTGGTCAGCTACTCGAACTTCCATCGCTATGCGGTCGAGACCCGCATCCAGCCGGATGCTGCCGAGGGCGGTCCCGTCGTTCAGTAATCGGCGGAGCCATGTGCTGGTGGCCGGGTGCCAGGCTGGCCGCTGCGTTTCCCCGAACATTGGTGCGATGAGATGAAGCGAAATCGTGGGTTGCTTCATCTTATGGACTGAGGCTGCTGCTTTCGACGCCGGCGCGGGGCCCTGCGGTGGACGAAGTGGCTGGCCTGACTTTCCCATTCCAGCGCAGACAGGATTCCCCATGGAGCTCCCGACTCATATATTGCTTGCCTACGGCTACCTGCTGCTCTTTGCCTGGGTGCTGGTGGAGCAGTTTGGCGTTCCGCTGCCGGCCACGCCGATTCTGCTGGCGGCTGGTGCACTCTCGGCCGAGGGGCAGCTCAGCTTTTTCCTGGCCCTGGGGTCCGGGCTGGCTGCCGCGCTCATTGCAGACAGCAGCTGGTTCTTCGTGGGGCGCAGGCACGGGCACCGCTTGCTGCGGCTGCTGTGCAAGCTCTCCATGGAGCCGACCGTCTGCGTGCGCAAGACGCAGGACTCGTTTGGCCGCCGCCGGGTGGTCACACTGGTGATTGCCAAGTTTGTGCCTGGTCTGGCGCTGCTGGCGCCGCCGGTGGCGGGGCAGAACGGCATGGGGTATGGCGAGTTCCTGCTCTTTGACGGGATTGGGGCAACGGCCTGGGTGTCTGCGCTGCTGGTTGTGGGCCGGCTGTTTGGCGATGCGCTGAAGCGCGACCCCAGCCTGCTGAACTGGGTGGGCCGTTTCTCCGGCGCGCTGCTGGTGCTGGGCATTATCGGTTTCTTTGTGGCCCGCATCGTCCGCCGCCGGCTGGCGCTCAAGGAGCTGGCAGCGGCGCGGCTGGAGCCGGAAGAACTGAAGCGCCAGTTGGATGCCGGCGAGCAGGTCTACATTGTGGACCTGCGCCATCCGCTGGAGTTGTTGCCGGACCCGTTCACGCTACCGGGCGCGCTGCTGTTTTCGCCTGACTCGCTGGCGGCGCGGCATCATGAGATTCCCCGCGACCGCGACATTGTGCTGTTCTGCACCTGCCCCAGCGAGGCCACGGCGGCGAAGACCGCCATGACGCTGATGAAGCTGGGCATTGAGCGGGTGCGCCCGCTGCGCGGCGGCTACGACGAGTGGAAGCGGCTGGGATTTCCCGTGGATGCGGTGCAATTGGCCCGGCCGTCGCTCGAACCCGCGCGCACGCTTTAAGCTAGAGGGCAGGGAGAATCTAAAAGGGGCCTTTGGGACGCAGCCTGCGAGACCTCGGGGGCTAAAGCCCATTGTTCAAGTGCGGGCATCGATGTACGGGCTAAAGCCCGTACCCTTCAAAGCCCGAACCCTTCAAGGCCTGGCTACTTCAGCGGTTCCCCTGGAATGCGGAGCCCTGCCGCATGGGAGAAGACCCTTGGCCTACGACGATCTGCGCGACTGGATCAAGACCCTCGAAAAAGCTGGCGAACTGAAACGGATCACGGAAGAGGTTTCGCCGGAGCTGGAAATTACGGAGATTACCGACCGCGTGTCAAAGATTGGTTCCCACCCTTTTCGCAAAGAGCGCGGAAAGGATGGGGCACCCGGCGTGAAGAGTGGCGCGGCACACGGAAGCTACGCACCGGGCGGGCCGGCGCTGCTGTTTGAGAATGTCAGAGGCCATCCGGGCCACAAGGTGCTCATCAACCAGTTTGGCAGCGAGCGGCGCATGGCGCTGGCGCTGGGTGTGGAGCGGCTGGATGAGATTGCCGAGCGGATCAAGGGCCTGATGAACATGAAGGCTCCCGAGGGCCTGTTCGACAAGCTGAAGATGCTGCCGCAGCTGGGGGCGCTCACCGCCGCCTTCCCTAAGACCGTGAGCGCCAAAGAGGCTCGCTGCAAAGAAGTCATCCTGAAAGACGGCTTCGACCTCAACCAGTTTCCGATTCTAAAATGCTGGCCGCTGGACGGAGGGCGTTTTATCACGCTCCCCTGCGTGCATACCCGCGACCCGCGCTCGGGCAAGCGCAACATCGGCATGTATCGCATGCAGGTCTACGACGGGCAGACCACCGGCATGCACTGGCAGCGGCAGAAGGTAGCTGCGGAGCACTATCGCGAGGCGCTGCGGGCTCGCGCGGCGGAAAGCTCCTCAGAGGGTCCGCTCCATGCAATGGTTGCGGCGATGGCTGAATCGGCCGGTGGAGCGGTCAGCATTCCTGATGGGCCGATCGGCGGGCTGCCGCAGGTGGCCATGGGAAATCTAAAGGGCTCACGCCTCGAAGTAGCCGTGGCCATAGGCACCGATCCGGCGACAACGTTTGCGGCCATTGTTCCTGCACCGCCGGAGGTGGAAGAGTTCATGATTGCCGGCTTCCTGCGCGGGAAGTCCGTCGAGATCGTCAAGTGCGAGACGGTCGATCTGGAAGTGCCGGCGCAGGCGGAGATTGTGCTCGAAGGCTACGTGGAACTGGGCGAGCTGCGCAGCGAGGGGCCGTTCGGCGACCACACCGGCTTTTACACCATGACCGACCAGTACCCGGTCTTTCACCTCACCGCGATCACGCATCGCAAGGACCCCATTTACGCCGCCACCATTGTGGGCAAGCCGCCCATGGAAGACGCCTGGATGGGCAAGGCCGTGGAGCGGATTTTTCTGCCGGCGATGCGCATGCAGATCCCGGAGATCGTCGACATTCATCTGCCCGTCGAAGGCATCTTCCACAACCTGATGCTGGTGTCGATCAAGAAGTCCTATCCCGGCCACGCGCGCAAGGTGATGAACGCCATCTGGTCGCTGGGGCAGGCTATGTTTACGAAGTGCATCATTGTGGTGGACGAGGATTGCGACGTGCAGGACCTGGGCGAGGTTGTGTTGCGGGTGACCAACAACATCGACCCGGAGCGGGACATTCAGTTTACGTTGGGACCGATCGACTCGCTCGACCATGCGTCGCGGCTGCCGAATTACGGGTCGAAGATGGGCATCGACGCCACGCGCAAGTGGAAGGCGGAGGGCTTCGAGCGGCCCTGGCCGGCAATGATCGAGATGGACCGGGCAACGAAGGAACGAGTGGATGAGCTGTGGGGGAAGCTGGGGCTGTGAGCGGGCGACGGCTTCAATGACGGGAAAACGGGCGAGGCGACGTCCGGTTCTCCGGTGGTATGGCCGGAATCCTGGAGATGGCAGAATTCCCGCGTGATCTTCTCCAGTAATACCGCACGTAACGCTTATGATTGGTGTACTCGTATGAGCACACCTCAAGGGGCAATTACAAGCCGACCTGAATACCGGTTGTTCGATGCCGGTGCCGTGGGACTAGCGGCATTCTTTTGCGGCCCTCTTGCCGGTGCCATTCTCATCGCCGTCAACTACGGCAGGCTGGGAAAAGCCGGCAAAGCCGTCCTCGCAGTCATCCTCGGGTTGATTGCTACTGCGTTCATCATCCTGATCAAATTGAATTTGAGCAAACCCTGGGGTTCCTTGGCTTCGGGCGCGCTTGGGATCTTGTTCATCTTTTGCACGTGGCAGATCGCAAAAGATGCGCAGGGCAACGCGCTTGAAGAGCACATTGCGCGCGGTGGCCAGCTCAGTTCCAGATCGACGGCCTTTCTCGTCGGGATCGCGACTACGGCAGTTTTGCTCGGCGTGATTTGCACGACCCTTTACGAAACTCAACATCACGAAGTGCTGATCATTGGAGCCAGGGACCAAGTAATCTACTCCGGCCTGGCCACCAAAGCCAATGCCATAGCGCTCGGCAACTTTCTCAAGGGCAATGAATACTTCCAGGACCGCGGATCGTCCGTTCTACTCAACAAGGGAATCGGCAGCACAACCATTTCGTTTGGAGTGCAGAACGGTGTCTGGAACCAAGCGGGAATGCTCTCATCATTTGAAGAGCTTGCGCGGGAAGCAGCTCCGACGGTGGGTGGGCTCCCGGTCCAGGTCCGGCTGCTCGACACCATGGGCAATGTAGAAGTGACATCGACGGTGGGCGAGGTGAGTTCCGATGGCAGCGACGGGGTCTACTATGAGGGCTCGGCAACCAAGGCCGAGGCGCAGGCACTCGGCCGACGGTTCGAATCGATGGGCTTCTTTCGGGGCAAAGGAGCCAACGTGTTCTTGATCAGGCACGATGACGACGGCACGATTCTCGCGTTCGTCATAGTCGGCGAGGCCTGGAACGATCCGCGCAGGGTGAGCAGTCTCGAAGCCGTCGTGCGTGACGTTGCTCCCACAGTGGGCGGTTTGCCGATTGATATGCACCTTGTGAACACACAACTTGAGGTAAAGAAGGACGAGGTAATCCAGTAGGGGGAACAAAGGCGGGATATTTACCCAAAATCGGGTGCACGGTGCCCTACCTGGATTGCCATGCGCACTTCCGCTGTACGCTCGCAGGAGGTTCGTGGTTTCCCACCCTTGCGATAAAAACAAGAACATCGCAAGGATGGGGCACCCGGGGTCCGTAGACGGCCTTCGGCAGCGGGTTCGCTCTGGTATATCTAGATTCATGCGGGTTGTTTCTCCTTGGAAATTGGCGGCTATGCTGTGCGCACTGCTGGCGGCTGTTCCTTCTCTCTATGCGCAGCCTGATACCTTTCGCTGGATGGGGTTTCGTGGTCAGGACCAGAAGGACCAGGACATCGTGGTCTGGGTGACGCGGGCGCTGGCTGGGGAGAACTGGACGGCGATTCGCGAGATTGGGGTCCAGTACGACGCGGCGCTGGTGGTGACGGCGCAACGGGCTAACCCCGAGGCCAATCCGGCCGACGACTCATTCCGATTGTGGAGCGTCAACCTTACGAATCATGCGCTGACTCCGCTGCTGACTGGCTATAACCTGCGCTGGCTGGGCCTTATGACCATGACGGACGGGGGCAGCCCGGAGCCTGTGATTCTCTACGACAACTGCGCCGGGTGCGCGGCGGACACCTACTTTACCGCCTTCCACTACGATCTGGGGCCGCACAGCTGGGCGGCGCGGTGGATGAGCGGCGGGCAGGGCGTGCCGGTGGGGAATGCGAAGCCGCCTGCGAGCGTGGCGTGGACGCAGATCTACGCCGGACTGGCTGAGCCCAATGGGCGCGATCTGCTGGGGACCTGGATTCATCTGGACTACGGCAGCCAGAAGCCGGCCGACGACTATGTGTATCGCTACGACCTGGACCCTATCAGCCGCCTGGAGCGGACTCAGCTGCTGAGCGGCAAGGACGCCGACGCGATGAAGCTGCGGCTCTGCCGGTCCGGCGAGGCTTTGCCGGGGATCGCCCACGGGCAGGACTCCGCGCTCTGCCAGCAGCTGGTGAATCCGAAGCCCGAGCGCAAGCCGGTGACCACCCCGCCGGCGCACAACCGGGGGCAGTCTACGCCGGGCGGACATGCGCATTCTTGAGCCGGCCCATCAATATTTGCAGGCTTCCCACCCTTTCGCCAGAATTGCAAAACGCAGGTTCTTCGACTCCGTCCGCCGCGGCGGACTCCGCTCAGAATGACATCAAGGATGGGGCACGGGGCGCATTAGGGTGGGGGAAGGCTGTGCGGGATAGGTGGGACGCTAGCCCGCGACTGGAAGAATGACAGCCCGCCAAGTTGCCCGCAACCGATTCATTCAAAAAAAGAAAGGGATGCACAGAGACCTTTTGCGGAGAAGCGGGTCTGGGGTTGTATATAGCCCTGCGATGCAGGTCCGGGATAGACGCAAGACCTTTGGACAGCATCCAATTTCGCTGGAGAAAAAACATGAACGGTTTTTCCCGATTTGCTCCCTTTGCCCTGCTGACCCTGGCGGTGCTTCTTTTCGCCGCCGGCTGCAAGTCCAAGCAAGCCCAGAACGCCGATAACGGCCAGAACGCGGTGCAGGACTCCTCTGCCGATCCGGCATCGGCTAACCTGGCACCGGTCTCGACGGACACGAGCGCGCAGTCTTCTGCTGGTTCCACGGCTGCGCCGAGCGCGGCTCCATCGGATAGCAGCGCACCGCAAAGCGCGCCCACGGATACAGGCGCCGCTTCCGGCTCGTACGACCAGGCATCGGGCGGGCCGATTGACGATGCCAGCTACGGCGAGCAGCCCGACGAGACGGCACAGCAGCCGCCTCCGGAGTTGCCCGACTACCAGCAGCCGCCCGCGCCCGGTGACGGCTATGAGTGGACTCCCGGCTACTGGAACTATGCTTCAGAGGGCTACTACTGGGTTCCCGGCGTGTGGGTGCAGGCGCCCTATGAGGGCGCGCTGTGGACGCCCGGCTACTGGGGCTCGACGGGCGGCCATTACGGCTTCTTCCGCGGCTACTGGGGCCGGCATATCGGCTTCTATGGCGGCGTGAACTACGGGTTTGGCTATGGGGGCACCGGCTACCAGGGCGGCTACTGGCACGGGAACAACTTCTTCTATAACCGCACGGTCAACAACATCAATACCACCGTCATCCACAACGTGTACGAGTACCCGGTGCATGTGAACAATGCCGTTCGCGTCAGCTTTAACGGTCCAGGCGGAATCGCGCTCCGTGCGCGGCCGGCGGAATTGGCGGCCATCCGCGAGCCGCACGCCCCGCCGATGCGCGCGCAGGTTGAAAACCAGCATGCAGCCAGCGTCAACCGGGCGCAGTTTGTGAATGTGAACCACGGCCGTCCGGCCGCAGCGGTTGTCGCACGGCCGCTGGCGGCTGATCGCGATGTGCACCCGGTAGCCGCACCTGCCGCGCGCATGAACACTCCACGGCCGGAAGCGCGTCCGGCAGAAGCTCCGGCGCGCGCGAATGAGCCGAATCGTCCTGCGGCAGCACAGCCGGCGGCGCGGCCCGCACCCGCACCCCGTGCCGAACAACGCCCGGCACCGGTGGCCAAGCCGGAGTCTCGTCCGGCGCCTGAGGCGCGGCCTGCACCCGCACCCCGTGCCGAACAACGCCCGGCACCGGTGGCCAAGCCGGAGTCGCATCCGGCACCAGCGGCCCGGCCGGCTCCTGCGCATCCGGCTCCTGCTCATCCGGCACAGCGGCCGGCAACGAAGCCTGAACAGCCCAAGCACGTCGACGAGCACCCCCGCTAAGGGCGGGACGGTGGGTTGGTGGTCTCCCAGGTCTTCCGCCGCGGCGGAAGACCTGGGGCACCCTGCCTCCCGGGCTGATTGAAAGATTCGGTCGCGCGCCGCATTGCTCCATCGTCTCTATTCCGCCGTTTTTAAATGGATGGCGGCGAGGTTGCGCACCCAGCGGGCGGGGCGCTTTTCTCCACTGGTGACAAGCTGCAATGGGCAACGCGTGATCCGCGTCATGATTCCCTCCACCGATTCATCGTATACTGGATCCATGTCGATCGTGGGCAACATCGCCGCCATTGCCAAGGGCATGAGCATCACCTTCGGGGAGATCCTGGAACCGACCCAGGTGGAAAATTACCCGGACGGAAAAGGGCCTCTGCGCGGAGCCGTGTTTGAGCAGCGTTTTCGCGGCGCGCACGTGTTGCAGCGCGACGAGAATGGCCTGGAGAAGTGCGTAGCCTGCTTCCTCTGCGCAGCGGCCTGTCCGTCGAATTGCATTTTTATCGAGGCGGCAGAAAACACCGAGGAGAAGCGCATCTCGTCGTCAGAGCGCTACGCCAAGGTGTACAACATCGACTACAATCGCTGCATCTTCTGCGGCTATTGCGTGGAGGCTTGCCCGACCGATGCGATCACGCACGGCCACGGGTTCGAGCTGGCCACGCTGAACGCCACCAACCTGGTGATGCGCAAGACGGATATGCTGGTGCCTGTGGCGGCGCTGACGGCGGCGAAATAGGCTGTTGTTGAAGTTTGGGCGTGCTGGAGCCTTCCGAACGAACGTGTCGTCGTGGAGAAGGAATTCTCCCGCAGGGGCTAAAGCCCACGTCAATTTCGTGGCGTTTGCGGCACGACTAAAGTCGTGCCCTGACACTTCTTACCGCTTAGGATGAGTTTTTCCGCAGCCGGGGAAGATGTGCCTGAAAGAGAAACCACTTAGCGCGAAGGGTGCAATTTGTTGATTCCACGCGAAAACTGTTTTGAGGCTGGTTTCGATCCGTCCCTACGGGACGGAGGGTCATTTGTTCAACGCTAACCCAGGACTGCGCTGCGCTTGTCCTGGTCTATTTTCGCTTTCTCCCTCCGGGAGCGTGGACGCTGGCTATTTCATCCACCCGTGGGTCGGCGAAGCCGGTGTACGACTGATACAAAATCTTCACCCTCGCCTTTGTGCTTGAGCAGGGTTGAACCTCATGTGCTTGAGTAAGATTGAAACTCGTCTTGCTCATTTCATCGTTTGCGGCATTGAGGCGGCGCGCGCGATCTTCTCCGACAGCTTCATGGTGGGCTTCTCAACCAGGAGGTGAAGCGCGCTTGCCGTGAGCAGAATGGCGGCCAGGCACAGCGCGGTTTCGGCTATGTAGGTGAGCAGGGCGACGCTGTGGATGCCACCGCGCAGGCGCAGGGCCGCGTAGTAGACAAGGCCGTGCACCAGGTAGACCGGGTAGCTGATCGCTCCCAGCAGACGCGCGCTGCGCTTGACCAGCAGGCCGAAGAGATCGGCGCCTGAAACGATGAGCGCGAAGCCTGCGAGAAGCAGAGCGTGGCCGGCATCAGGAAGCTGCGGGATGGTGAGGTAGGCGAGGAACAGCGCGAGCACGATCCAATTGCGCCACGCCCAGACGGGGCGCAGCCAGTCGCTGAGATTCGATTCGAAGGCGGCGATCAGGAGTCCGCCGCCAAAGCCGATGAGCATGAACTTGGCATATTGACCCACGATGGAACCGGCCCAATGCAGCCCTTCCGCATTTATTCCGGCCGACCGCGCATATCTGCCGAGCAGAAACAGCATGCCGAACGCCAGCGCATAGAGCGCCAGCCGCCAAGCCTTGCGCGCGAACCAGGCGAGGAAGGGAAGCGAAAGATAGAAAAGCCACTCGAGGGCCAGCGTCCAGGTGACTCCGCTGGTGATGCGGGCGATGTCCGCGTGATTGACCGCGGGCTGGCCGCCCAGCGAAAAAAGAATCCACTGGAGCAGGGAGGCGATCAAACTGCCTGGCGCGACTTGTAATTTGAAGTCGGTGACGGCGAAGCCGATCATGAGCGCCGCGCCGATTGAGACGTAGTAGACCGGGGCGATGCGGATGAAGCGCGAGAGATAGAATTTGCCAGCTGGAATGCGGCCGCGGCGCATGAGCTTGCGCCAGAAGAGAAACCCGCTGAGATAAAAAAACTGTGCTACGCCAAAGCTGGCCAGTCGGTCGAAGATCACGCTTTGCCCGGTTGACCAGACGCCAAACTGGGTGAAGAAATACCAGCAACAGGCGTGATGCGCGACGACGGCGAGGGCAAGAATACCGCGCAGGCCTTCAAGGGCCGCGAGCTTGTTGGCCGACGGCCGCACGGCCTGGGCGAAGCGGCCTCCACAGCGATCGAAGAGGAAGACGAGCGCCGCGGCAATGCCCATTGCGAAGGCCAGAAACAAGGCGGCGAGAAGCGGGTCGAAGCCGAATCGCTGAAGGCCTTCACTCACGTTTCGGGTTTCCTCGTCGGGCGGGCCGGGCGGGCGGGCGGTTGAGAGCGAACTACACTACAATATACATGGCACCGAATCGATTGAATGCGAGGCTCTTCTCTTCCCGGAGCCCGCTCAACTGGACGCAGCACCGCGACGTGGCCGGACGACGATGAGCTCAATTTCAAAGCATCCACTCAACGCGATTCTCGAAAGCCGCATCGCCATCATCGATGGGGCGATGGGCACCACCATCCGCACCTACGGCATGACCGAAACGGACATGCGCGGAGAGCGTTTCAGGGACGCGACCAAGGACCTGAAGAACAACGGCGACCTGTTTTCGCTCACGCAACCGAAGAAGATCTGCGATATTCATCGCCGCTTTCTTGAGGCGGGTGCGGACATCATCGAGACCAATACTTTTGGCGCCACGAGCATTACGCAAAGCGAGTTTTTTGTCGAGGATCCGCGCGAGCACGGCGGGCGCAAGGATCCGGCGTTCTATCAGAAGGTGATTGACGACAAGTTCTTGAGCGGCCTGGCCTGGGAGATCAACGAGCAGTCGGCGCGGCAGTGCCGCGAATGGGCAGATCGCGTGGCCAATGAGACGGGGCGGCAGCGTTTCGTCGCCGGCGCCATCGGCCCGCTGACGGTTTCGTTGTCGAACTCGCCCGATGCGGACGATGCCGGTTTCCGCGTGGTCACCTTCGATCAGGTGAAGACGGCGTATGCCGAGCAGGTGCGCGCGCTGATTGCCGGCCGTGTGGATCTGCTGCTGGTGGAGACGATCTTCGACTCACTCAATGCCAAGGCGGCGCTGGTTGCCATCCGCGAGGTGTTCGACGAGGACGGGCATGCGGCGAAACACACGGAGCTGCCGGTGATGATTTCGGCTGCGGTGGGACGCGGCGGCGAGACGCTGATCTCGGCGCAGACGACCGAGGCTTTCTGGAATGCAGTCGAGCACGTGAAGCCGCTGTCGGTGGGATTGAACTGCTCGCTCGGCCCCGATCTGATGTATCCGTTTCTCTCCGAGCTGTCGGAAAAAGCGAACGTGGCGATCTCCTGTTATCCGAATGCCGGGCTGCCCAATCCGCTCTCCGAGACCGGCTTCGATCTGGGCCCGGCGGACATGGCGCGCTCACTGAGCGGCTTTGCCGGCGCGGGATTGATCAACATTGCAGGCGGATGCTGCGGCAATACGCCGGAACACATTGCAGCCATCGCCAAGGCTCTCGAAGGCCGGCCGCCGCGCAGGTGGCAACCGGCCGCGAGCGATCTTGGCAGCGAGGCCGCGGCATGAGCGCGACGGAAAGCGCGGCGCCAATCAAGACACCTCGGCCTGTTCGCCTCTCCGGCTCGCAGCCCTTCACGCAGCAGGCCGGCGTCTACATCATGATTGGCGAGCGGACCAACGTGGCCGGATCGCCGAAGTTTGCGCGGCTCGTCAAGGAAGGCAGATTCGAAGAAGCCGTGAGCGTGGCGCGCCAGCAGGTCGAAAACGGCGCCAACGTGATCGACATCTGCATGGACGAGGGGATGATCGATGGCGCCTCGGCCATGACGCGCTTTTTGCAGCTGCTGGCCAGCGAGCCCGAGGTCGCGAAAATTCCCTTCATGGTGGACTCCTCGAAGTGGGAGGTCATTGAGGCGGGCCTGAAGTGCATGCAGGGCAAGGGCATTGTCAATTCGATTTCGCTGAAGGAAGGCGAAGAGAGGTTTCGCGCCCACGCTGCTGCGGTGCTCAAGTATGGCGCGGCTGTGGTGGTGATGGCCTTTGACGAGCAGGGCCAGGCGGCGACGTACGAAGAAAAGATTCGCATCTGCGAGCGGGCGTACAAGATACTCGTCAACGAAGTTGGCTTTCCGCCGGAAGACATTATCTTCGACCCCAACATTCTGACCGTGGCGACGGGGATGGAGGAGCACAACAATTACGCGGTCGACTTTATCAACGCCACGCGATGGATCAAGGCGAACCTTCCCCATGCCAAGGTTTCTGGGGGCGTTTCGAATATTTCTTTCAGCTTTCGCGGCAACAACAAGGTGCGCGAGGCCATGCACTCGGCGTTTCTTTATCACGCCATCGCAGCGGGCATGGACATGGGCATCGTCAACGCCGGCATGCTGGAAGTCTATGAGGAGATCGATCCCGAGCTGAAGGTGCTGGTCGAGGATGTGCTGCTGAATCGCCGCGCCGATGCGACCGAGCGGCTGGTCGAGTTCGGCGAGGCGCTGAAGAGCGCGGGCGGCGCGGTGGTGAGCGAGAAGAAGGCCGAGGAATGGCGCAACGGCACGGTGGAGGAGCGGCTCTCGCACGCGCTGGTCAAGGGCATTGACGCCTACATCGAGATCGACGCCGAAGAGGCTCGCGTCAAGCTGGGCCGTCCGCTGCTAGTGATCGAAGGCCCGCTGATGGACGGCATGAGCGTGGTGGGCGATC
>Ga0182030_10013995_pt1 | contig 15897 bp, 14 predicted proteins | sample 812S3MmetaG_FD_121299 | JGI IMG/M metagenome (GOLD analysis project Ga0182030, IMG submission 121299) | Permafrost microbial communities from Stordalen Mire, Sweden - 812S3M metaG (Illumina Assembly) | ecosystem: Environmental > Terrestrial > Soil > Wetlands > Permafrost | place: Sweden...
GTCGGGCAGCGTGGCCTCGGCGATCAGGCGATGGACCAAGGGACGGCGCTGGACCTCGGCGTCATGGTGGGGGCTGTTGGTGTACGGCAGGAACGCCAAGCCGTTGGTGAGGGTCGAGAGGGTGGGACCGAACGAGTCCGTAGTGCCCCCGATATGCCAGCACAACGAGCCGGCCGACACTCCTTTGAGTACCACGCCGGACTCCCAGCACTCCCGAAGGATGACGTCGAGCCCGTGCAGTCGCCACAGGGCCAACAGGTTGGCCGTGCTGCCGCCCGAGACCCATATGACGTCCTGGGACAGGAGGTGGGCACGCATGTCGGGCACGTTCGGCATGGGGAACAGCGTGAGGTGCGAGCTGAGCATGCCGAGCTTCGAGAAGGCGTTGTGCACCGCGGCCAGGCGCGCCGAGTCGTCCCCGACGGCCGTGGCGATCGTGCAGATGCGCGGGTGTGTCCCGGCCCGCGCCAGTTCGGCCGCCAGAGTGTAGGAGGGGCCGGGCCGTATGTTCTGGGGGTCCGGGCCGTCGGGCAAGAACCCGATGCTGTCGGCGATGATCGTCGGCTGCCGTGCGCTCACCTCAGTCCTTGAGGACTTCGGGGTTGACGATGTGCAGCGGCCGCGCCCCGGCCAGGAGCCGGCACAGGTCTTCGGCGATGAGGGCGGTGTGGTTGGCCTCGGTGTTGTAGGTGGCGCCGCCGATGTGAGGGGTCAGCACCACCGAGGGGAACTCGGTCAGCGGGTGGTCCGTGGCCAGCGACTCCCCCTCGAAGTGGTCGAGCCCGGCGGCGGACACCTTGCCCGAGCGCAGCGCCGCCACCAGCGCATCGACGTCGTGGATCTTCGCCCTGGCCGTGTTCAGGTACACGACGCCGTCGCGCATCTGGGCGAACTCCGCGGTCCCGATCATGCCGATGGTCTCCTCGGTGACGGGCGCATGCACCGAGACCACGTCGGACCGGTCCAACAGCTCACCGAGGGAGCTGGTGGCATCGGGGGCGTAGGGGTCGTAGGCCAGCACGTCCATGCCCAGGCCCCGCAGGCGCCAGCGCAGCGCCCTCCCCACCGCGCCCAGCCCGACCAGGCCGACCGTCTTGCCGGCGAGCTCCCAGGCCCGGTAGCGCTGGTAGGGGATCTTCCCGTCCCGATAGATCTCGCCGGCCCGTACGTCCCGGTCGGCCGGGATCAGCCCCCGCGTGGCCGCGAAGAGCAGCGCGACCGCGAGCTCCGCCACCGCGTCGGCGTTCCGCCCCGGGGCCCGCAGCACGGGGACGCCGGCGGCCGTGGCGGCGGCTACGTCGACGTTGGTGGGATCCCCCCGGCAACTGGCCACGGCGATGATCGGTTGCTCGTAGAGCTCGGCGCCGCACGTATCGCTCTCGACCACGACCAGGTTGGCCCCCTCGTCGGCCACCCGGTCGGCCAACTGCCGCGCGTTGTAGATGCGCAGTTGCGGTTGATCGAGCCACGAATCGAGCACGAGATCGGCCAGCTGGTGGAGCAGGTCGAGCCCGGGTCCGCTCACCGCGGCGGTGACCAGACCTTTCGGCCGTGCAGTGCTCATTTCTTCTGGCTCCTCTCGGGACACGGACTTTCGTCCATAATGGCGGCATCATGACACGAATCTGGGATTGGTGAGCAACCGTCGAGGGTCGATCACGGTGGGCGTCGACATCGGCACGACATCGGTGAAAGCCCTGGCTGTGGACGAGAAGGGCGAGGTCGTGGCGCGCAGCCGGGTGGCGCATCGCGTCCTGGCGGCCGAACCGGACCAGCTTCGTCACGACGCCCGGCGCGCCTGGCGGGCGGGGCCGCAAAAGGCCTACGCCCAACTGTCCGCCGAGCTGGAGGCAACGGGGAACGGCGAGATAGCCGGGCTGGCCGTCGCCGCCATGGTCCCTTCCCTTACCGCTGTCAACGGCGGGGGTGTGCCGACGCTGCCGGGTCTGCTCTACGGCGACCTCGAGGGTCGACCGGCTCCGGCCCCCGGAGCGGTCGGTATGGCCGACTCCGGTCCGGGCATGCCCGATGCCGAGGGCTTCTTGCGCTGGGCCCACGCGCTGGCGCCGCAGGCCAAGGGTTACTGGCCGTGCCAGGCCGTGGCCACGCACGCACTCACCGGGGTGCCGGCTGTCGACACCGGTGTCACGGCGTCTATGGGCTCCCTGCATGCGGGGGGGCAGTGGAACGCCGAGATGCTCGCCGGCATGGGAGTGCTGCCGACGCAGCTGCCCGTCGTGGTCCCCATGTGCGCCGCCGGTGGGACCCTGCCCGGCACCGACACGGTCTTCACCGGGGGATCCATCGACGCCATGTGCGACCAGATCGTCGCCGGCGCCGACAGTCCCGGCGACGTGCACGTCATCTTCGGCGCCACCTTGATCGTGTGGGTCGTGGCCGACAGCTGGGTCCAGGTTCCCGGGCTCATCAGCTTCCCCCATACGACGCCGGACCGTTTCGTCATCGGCGGGCCGAGCAACGCCGGCGCCTTGTTCATGGACTGGGCGCGCACGCTCTTGCGCGGAACCCCGCGTCCCGGACCAGACCGTGAGAAGTTGGACACCCGGCTGGGGTCGCCCTCGCGCATCCCCATCTGGTTGCCCTACGTGCGCGGCGAGCGCACCCCGTTCGACGACCACACGTTGCGCTCCAATCTTTACGGGCTCGATATCGCGTCAGGTCCCGAGGCCCTGGAGCGGGCGGCGTTCGAGGCCAGCGGCTTCGTGATTCAGCGCATCATCGACCGGGCCGGAGTGCGCGCCCGCCGCATCGTCGCCAGCGGTGGGGGATCACGCGTCACAGCGTGGATGGCTGCCGTGGCCGACGCCACAGATCTGCCGGTTGACGCCCTCACCGTGCCCGACGGCGCCGCCCGGGGAGCTGCCTACTTCGCCCGCATGGCGGCCGGTCTGGAGACCACGCTCAACGACTCGTCACGCTGGGCCAGCGTCGGGCGCCGGATCGAGCCCGACCCCGTGTGGGCCGCGGCCGCCCGGTCGCGCTACGAGCGCTTCTGCGAGCTGGGTACCGGCGCGTAACCGTCCGCTTTCAGCCGTTGGGCGTGAAGGCCACCTTGAGCGCGCCGCTCTCGTCCTGGCGGGCGATCGCCTTGAGGGCGTCCCACCAGTCGGTGAGGGCGAAACGGTGCGTCAACATCGGCGTGATGTCGAGGCGGCCCTCGGCGACCAGCCTCAGGTAGTGCGCGATGGCGTGCTGGCGCAGGCCATCGAGGTCTTCGAGGCCGAATGCGTTGGACCCGGTGATGACGAGCTCCTTGAAGTAGATCGGAGTGGATTCCCAACGTTGCGGAGTGGAGACGCCGGTGTAGACGAGGCGGCCCCGCTCCGCCAGGACGCGCACCCCCACCTCGAGTGTCTCGCCTTTGGCGATCGTGTCGTAGACGACGTCGATGTGCCCCGGGTGGGTCACGGGAAGACCGTCCAAGGGCAGGTGGAGCACGGCACCGGACCACTCGGCCAGCGCCTCGACGAGAGCGAGGCGGGGCTCGTGCGCGAAGACCTTGGACGCGCCGAATTGCAGGGCCATGTCGTGCTGCGCCTCGAAGCGCGCCACGACCGCGACCTCGACATCGGGATAGAGAAGGCGCAGCGCCGCCACACTCGTGAGTCCCAATGCCCCGGCGCCGTAGACCAGCACCCGCCCAGCCGGCGGGGGCGGATTGCGGAGAATGGCGTGCAGGGACACCGAGAAGGGATCGGCCAGGACGGCCGCCTCGTTCGAGATGCCGTCGGGCACCGGAATGAGCATGGAGTCGTGCGCAGCCAGCCGCTCCGCCCAGGCACCCGGGGCGCCCGTGATCACGCCGACATGGACGCCCGCCCCGAGGTCGCCTTTGGTGAAGTTCCAGCACAGGCTGAGGTCGCCGGCGGCACACGATGGGCAGGGCGGCTCTATCCCGCGCGGACCGCACGTGAGCCACGGGTTGAGGACGACGCGTTGACCGACCTCGAGACCGGTGGCCTGCGGGCCCAGCGCGACCACCTCCGCCACCACCTCGTGCCCGGGGACGTGGGGGAGGGAGGAGAATGCTGCCATCGGATTGTCGATATCACCCGAGCTGAAATCGCCGAGTACCAACTTGGCGTCCGAGCCGCACACCCCCGAGAGGATGGGCTTGGTGATCACCCAGTCCGGACGGACGACGCGCGCGTCGTCGATCTCGTGGAGGCCGAACGGCAGCCCGGCGAGCATGGTCTCCAGCTCGTCATGGGGTGTCGGCCGGATTTCCGAGGGGTCGGGGGCAGCACCGAAGAGGAGTGCCTTCATGCGGAGTCGCGGCCCATGGCCTGGTCGGTCATGGCGCGCATACCACGCATGAAGCCGTCGATGTCCGAGGTCTTCATTTCGATCACCGCTTTCATGTCGGGGAGATAGTGCTCGAACGCCTCGCTGTCCAGGGCGTCGACGATGCCCTGGGCGATCCCTGACGGGGGATCCTTGGGACCGTCGTAGAGCGGCGCGTCATTGTCGGGCTGGTCCCAGATCTCGGTGTCGATGGCGCCGGGCAGAATCAGCTTCACCCCCACCCCGGACCCGGCCAGGTCCATGGCCAGCGCCTCGCTCCAACCGGCGAGCGCGAATTTCGAGCCCGAGTACGCCGCCTCTGTGGCGATGCCCAATCGGCCGCCCACGCTCGAGACATTGACGAATGTCCCGGAGCGGCGGGACAGCATGCGGGGGAGCAGGGCCAAGGTGATGGCGACGGGAGAGAAATAATTGGTCCGCATGGTCCGTTCCACCTCGGCCATGGTCAGCTTCGTGGCGTGGCGTCGCATGGGCACGCCGGCATTGTTGATCACCACGTCGAGGCCGTCGTAACGATCCCAAATGGACAGAGCGAGTTCGGCCGCGGCAGCGGGGTCGGAGAGATCGGCGGCCCAGTAGTCACAGTCGGGCGAGGTGACCCGGCAGTCGGTCAGGACCGTGTCGAGCCGATCGGCCCGGCGGGCCACGAGGGCCACGGTGTCACCTCGTCCTGCCAGTACCCGGGCCACGGCCTCGCCGATGCCGGACGAGGCCCCGGTCACCAGGACCGTCCGCTTGCGCGTCGCAGCCTCCACTCCGGCGTCCCCCTCCCTGCACTCGGCACCGGGCGCCATTCCCGGGCGACCGGCTTTTCGGGGTGAGCGAGGGGTCTCGAACCCCCGACCTCCAGGACCACAACCTGGCGCTCTAACCAACTGAGCTACGCCCACCGAGGGGCACAAGTGTGGCACATCGTCCCGAGGCCGACGAGCCGAGCCTCAGACGGGCGGGTGAGGGCCGACCGACCATGAATCCGGCCCCTGGTGTTGTATGCCAGGCTGGACGCGCTGCCCCTGTAGCTCAACTGGATAGAGCAGGTGGTTTCTACCCATCAGGTTGCGCGTTCGAATCGTGCCGGGGGCGCGAGCAGGAAAAAGGAGACTGGCGGTGACCCCGGCCCGGAGACGAGGCGAGATTCAGTCTTCGATCTGACCGAGGGCTTCCCACATCAGGGTGCCGTGCTCGGTGTCGAAGATCGCCTTGCCCACCCAGCGGTCTCCACAAGGGTCAACGTCCCATTGCGGCAGATCCACCCTGGCGGCCTGGCGGCGGCCGTTCAGTTGTTCGATCTGGTCCCCGCAGACCGGACATGGCGTGTCTTTGGCACGGAGAGACCACGTCATCGGCCTGGTGAGCTCCGTGATCCTCGTCGGTTTCGCCGGCCATCCCTGGTCGGTCGCGTCCCCTCCGACCCCGAATTGGACGCCGGTCATGCCCTCGGACCGCTTTCTCGGTGGCAGGGGTGCGTCACGTCAGTGCTTCGGCTGGGGCATTCCCCAGGGTGCGCTTCACGCACGCCGGGCACAGCCAGCCGACTGCGTCGGAGCGCCACCGACCGGTCAGTGCCTCGATCTCTTCCTTGTTGGGCAAGGTCAGAAAGGATCGACCTGGGCCACTCCGCAGGCACAAATGGCAGATTGCGCACTCGGAGTTCATGGAGCGAAACGGTATCGGTTGCCGGTCGCGGCGAGGTTTCGGAACGGGTGCAGATTGGTTGTCAGCAGGCGCGGGCTGATCGCCCATTCACTGGCCGGGGCGACCGTTGTCGCAGCCAACGGGTATGAAAGAGCCGGCGGCTAGCGGGAACCCGCCTCGGCGGCGTCGTTCTCGAGGGTTCGCCTGATGCAAGCAGGGCACATCCAGCCGACCCCGTCGTAGCGCCACCGACCGGTCAGTGCCTCGATCTCTTCTTTACTGGGCACCGTGAGAAAGGACCGTCCTGGCCCGCTGCGAAGGCAGACATGGCAAACGACGCACTCGGAATCCATGGTGCGACACGGTACCGATCACCGGTCGCGGCAAGGTCTCCGAACAGGTGCGGACCGGTTGCATCCCTCGGCCGGACCCCACCACGCGCACCCAACCGTGGCAGACTCGCCCGCATCTCGAACGAAGGACACAATGTGAGAATCTGGACGGCCTTCAATGGGTGACCCCATTCCCTGCCACGTGTGCCATCTTGACATTGAGATGCGCTACGTCGTCGTGCGGCCGAAGTCGAGCGCAGCGGGCCATTGGGTCCATACGGACACCGTGGCTGGGATCGCCGCCGACGGGGATCACGAGGCCCTCCGATAGGCCGCCAGTTGCCCGGCCGTCGCGGCCACCGTCCCAATCAGACGGCCTAGCCGATGGTGCCGGTGACGTAGGCCAGGGTCCGGGGGTCCTTGGGGGACTGGAACACGTCGAGAGTGGGTCCGTCTTCCACCAGGGTCCCGGTGTTGTCATCGTCGAGCAAGAACACCGCGGTGCGGTCCGAGATCCTCGTGGCCTGGAAGAGGTTGTGGGTGACCAGCGCGATGGTGATGTGCGAGGAGAGCTCCACGATCAGCTCCTCAATTCGGGCCGAGGCCATCGGGTCGAGCGCCGAGCATGGTTCGTCGAGCAGGAGAACCTCGGGCTCGATCGCCAGGGCCCGGGCGATGCAGAGCCGTTGCTGCTGACCACCCGAGAGGCGCACGGCCGGGAGCCCGAGCCTGTTCTTGACCGAGTCCCACAACGCAGCCTGCCGTAGTGCGGCCTCGGCCGCCTCGTGCAGGAATTCGCGCTTGCGTACCCCGTTCATCCGGAGGCCGGCGACGACGTTGTCGAAGATGCTCAGGGTGGGGAAGAGGTTGGGGCGCTGGAACACCATGCCGACCCGGGTGCGCACGATCTCCGGCTGGGTCTCGCGGGCGTAGACGTCGAGGTCACCGATCCTGACCACACCGTTCACCTTGCCGGTCGTGTGGTCGTGGAGCCGGTTGATCGTGCGCAGAATGGTGGTCTTCCCACAGCCCGAGGGCCCGAGCAACGCGGTGACCTGGTTCCGGGGGAACGCCAGGCTCACGTCCCGCACGGCCACCTGCTTGGCGTTCTCCACCTTGCCGTAGCGCACTGTCACGTGCTCGAGGGTGACGGCGAATTCCCCGGCAGCCGTCTCGGCATCGACGTGGCCATCGATGCCCACCTGGGGTGATCTACCGAGCATGGCGGGTGGCATAGGAGGCGAAGGCTCGGGCCACGATGCTCAGGACGAGGATGAAGGCGAGCAGAACGAGGGCGGTGGCCCACGCCACCGTTTGCAGGTGCGGGTCGGCCTGGGTGCCGTCGAGGTAGATGCGCAATGGCATGGCGTCCATCGGCTGGAACGGGTTGGTGATCAACAGGCTGCTGCCCAGCGCGGTGAAGAGCAACGGGGCCGTCTCGCCAACGGCCCGTGCTACGGCCAGCAGGTTGCCGGTCACGAGGGCTGGGAGGGCGGTGCGCACGACCACTGAGCGGGCAACCCTGGATGGTCGAGCGCCCAGCGCGAGGGCGGCGTCCCAGAGATCCTCAGGCACCGTGCGCATGGCCACCTCGTCGGCCCGGACAATGATCGGCAGCATGAGGACGGCCAGGGCGAAGCTGCCGATGATTCCCGCGTAGTGATGCGACGGCACCACAAAGAGGGCGTAGGCGAAGACGCCGATGGCGATCGAGGGGATCCCCGACATGACGTCGGCCACGAAGCGGACGCTGGCCGCCAGTTTCCCCCGTCGGTCGACCAAGAAGAGCGCGACCGAAAGGCCCAGGGGTATGGCGACCAGGGCGGCCAGCCCGACGATGATCAGCGTGCCGATAATGGCCTCTTCGACGCCGCCGCCAGGGACGCCTTCGGGGACCGGTAGCTGGGAGAAAAAGTCCACCGAGAGCCCACTGACCCCCCGCTCGACGGTGTAGGACAGGAGCGCCACGAGGGGAACGAGCGCGATGACCAGAGCGAGATAGCAGGCGAGGCGAGTCGTATTCCCCACCAGCCGGCGGCGGCGGAGGGTCGAGCGGGAAGCCCGTCGCACCATGCGTCTGCGGCGGGCAACGGATTCCGGCGACAGGAGGTCCGCGGGCTCGCGCCTGACGAAGTCTGTTCCGGCGCTCATGCGGGCACGACTTCTGCGTCGGCGAGGAGGACCCCCTGATCGGGTACCGCACCCGTCCGGCCACCGCGGCGACGCAGCAGGAGTTGGCCCCCGATGTTCGTCACCGTTGTGAAAGCCAGGAGCACCACCACCAGTCCGATCACCGCGCTCCGCTGCACGCCGGTGGCTTCGGAGAAGAAGTTGACCACCGCCGAGCCCAACGTGGTGCCGGTGGCGAGCAGTGAGTGGGGCATGTTGACCCCACCCCCGATCACCAGGGACACGGCGATGGCCTCGCCGAGGGCCCGGCCCATGGCCAGTGTGATGGCCGCCTGAATCCCCGACCTGGCCCCCGGGATCACCGCCCGGCGCACCACCTGCCAATGCGTCCCACCTAGCGCGAGCGCCGCCTCACGGTCGGCCACCGACACGCCCTGCAGCGCCGTACGGGTGAGGGCGACCATGGTCGGGAGCATCATGACCGCCAGGACCACGGAGGCGAGCAGGAGGCCCGAGCCGAGGTCCCCGCCGCCGAACAGGTGCCGCACCAGGGGGATCTTCTGCAGGAAGGGCTCGACGTCGCGCTCGAAAATGGGGATCAGCACCAGCAGCCCCCAGAGACCTACGACGATGCTGGGGACGGCGGCGAGCAGGTCGATGCAGGTCGACAGTGGAGCCCCTATCCGCCGGGGCAGGAACTCCGAGAGGGCGGCGGCGGTCGCGATGCCCACCGGGATGGCGATCAACAGGCCGACGCCGGTGGTGATCAGGGTGTCGACGATGAACACGCCCGCCCCGAAGTGCTCGGTGTCAGGGTTCCAGTTGCCGCTGAAGAGGAAGTTGAATCCCGAGTGGCGGAACGCCGGGGCCGCCTGCCACACCAAGCTCACCAGCAACGAGACCACGATGGCAGCGAACACCAGCACGCCACCCCATCTGATTGTGGCGTATATCCGGCCGCGTGGTCGGGGCCCTCGACGATCGGTTGGCCCACCGGCCCGTCGAGGGTTCCGCCGACCGGGCACCGGTGCGTCCACCTGTTCGCTGCCCTCTGGGTCCCCGCCCCGCCTACTCGCCGTCATCAGCCCGACACCCTACGGCCCCGGGCGTCCGCCCGATCAACTGGTGAAGATCGGTGATCCGCTCGACGTCTGCAGGCCCAGCAGCGTCGAATGGGCCAGGCTCACTGCCGTCGCCGGCAACGGCGCGTAGCCGAGGCCGGACGAGTAGCTCTGCCCCGAGGTGGTGACCCACTGGAAGAGCTTGCCCAGGACGATGCCGGTGTTGGTCGTCGGCTGCTTCTGGTAGATCAGGGCCCAGCTGAAGTTGGTCAGCGGGTAGGTCGATCCGCCCGCGCTGTCAATGATGTTGAAGTTGGTCGAGCTCAGTGCGGTGGCCGTGGCCCCGGCGGCCCCAATGGAGCCGACCGAGGGGGTGACGTACGAGCCGCTCTTGTTGAGCAGCGCCGCGTTGGAGAAGTTCGCCTCCAGGGCGTAGGAGTACTCCACGTAGCCGATGGCGCCTTCGGTCTCCTGGATGTAGCTGGCCACCCCGGCGTTCAGGTCCTCACCGGAGTCGCCGGTGGCCCGACCGGCGGTGGGCCAGGTGGTCGAGGGGGACGTGGTGGCGATGGCCGCGGTCCAGTCGGTCGAGGTGTCGATCAGGTACTGGTCGAGGTCGTAGCCGGGACCCGAGGTGTCGGAACGGAACACCGGGACGATGTTCTCGTTCGGGAGGGTCAGGCCCGGGTTGAGGGCGGCGATGGCCGGGTCGTTCCAGTTGGTGATCTTGCGGAGGTAGATGTCGGCCAGCACCGGGCCGTTGAGTTTGAGGCCCGACACGCCGCTCACGTGGTAGGAGATCGCCACGCCGCCGAGGTCGACGGGCACCTGGAGCACCGGGCCCTTCGACGCCGCCAGCTGCGCCGCCGTCATCGGGACCTCGCTCTGGCCGAAGTTGGCCGTGTCCTGCTCGATGGCGGTGACCCCGGGACCACTCCCGGACCCGGTGAAGTTGACGCTGACGCCATGGTTCAGCTGGTTGTACTGGTAGAGCACCTTGCCGTAGAAGGGCTCGATCGAGCTGGCGCCGATGCCGGTCAGCGTGGCCGCAGGAGTGGAGGTGGTGTTCGACGACAGGGAGCCTCCCGGTGTCGACGGCGCAGCCGCCGTGGTCGGGGTGGACGTCGCGGCCTTGGCCGTCGTGGTCGTGGTCTTCGTCCCCGAGGACCCCGCCGTCGTGGTCGTCGTGGCGGCCCCTCCCGCCGCCGTCGTGGTGGTGGTGCCCGAGTCAGTGGTGGTCGTGGTGGTGCTCTTGTTGGATCCCGAGGCATCCGTGTGGCTGTTCGACGACTTCTTGGAAGCCGAGGGGGTGGACGAGCCACAGGCGGCGGCGATCAACCCGGCGGCGACGACAACCCCCGCGATCCGGAGTGAGTTGGCCCGGCGGCGACCCGCCCGTCTGGGGGTCGATCCGGTGGAATTAGTGGTGCTCGGCACGGTTGTTCGTCCTCGTTCCTCTTGGTCTGCGTACGGCTGGTCCGGGGACCACCAGGTTCGCCCCTGCGTCAGTGCCCGTTGAGTGGGCGCCGATTCTTGACCAAAAGCGTCAACAATGTCAAATACCTAGATTCCAGACGATTCAGCGCATCCATAGGGCTGATGGATCGGACCCGACCTGCTGGGCGACCCCGGCCGCCCCAGAGCCGGATCCGGACCACGCCGCGTGCGCTACGTGCCGGTGGTCGACGAACCTGCGGCCTGTGCCAGTGCGTCCAGCAACGTCACCGGGTCGTCGGAGACGATCAGGCCGTTGACCAGGGGCCCGGGTATGAACCCGGCGTCGACTGCGTACCTCAGGAAGCGCAGCAGATGGTCGAAGAATCCGCCGACGTTCAAAACTCCGCACGGCTTGTCATGAATGCCCAGGTGAACCCAGGTGACCGCTTCCATGAACTCCTCGAGGGTCCCGAACCCACCGGGCAGCATGATCACGGCGTCGGAGAGGTCGGCCATCCGGGCCTTGCGCTCGTGCATCGTCTGTACGACCTCGAGGCGTGTGAGGCCCCCGTGTGCGATCTCATGGTCCGCCAGTGACTCGGTGATCACACCGGTCACCCGACCTCCGCAGCCCAGGACGGCATCCGCCACGATGCCCATGAGTCCGACCGATGCGCCTCCATAGACGAGCCCGATCCCTCGGTCGGCCAGCATGTTCCCGACTGCCCCGGCGGCGGCGGCGAACGCCGGTTGATTGCCGGGGCGCGACCCGCAGAAGACGGATACCTGGCCGAGAGGCATTCCCGCAGCCGCGCCGGTCAGGCCACGGTCCGGGTGACCGCGGCCGTCTGGCTGCCTTCCCGCGCCTTCGAGCGGCCGCGGCGGACCATGGTCTCGGCGGCATCCGTGTCGTGGATCGACAGTGAGCAGACCGCAGCGACGACGGCGAACGCGGCCGCAGTGGCAAATGCCAGGTGGTACGCCCGCAGGTCAGGGTGTACGACGCCGGCGACCGAGTGGGTGGCACCGATGCCGATGAGGACCGTCGAGAGGACGGCCACGCCGACCGCGCTCCCAACCTGACGCCCCGTGTTGAACAGCGTCGAGGCGCGCCCCGTGTCGGCTGGGGAGATCTGGGCGAACGTCGCGGCCTGGGTGGGCACGAAGATCTGGGCCATCGTCACGCCGAGCAGGAACATGATGCCCCGGATCTGCCACAGGCTCGTAGTGAGGCTGACCTGGGAGAGGACGAGCAGCATCGCCGTCAACCCGACCAGGCCCAAGGTGATGTGGCGTCGCGGGCCCAGCCTCGGGTAGATGAGGCGGCTGGCGATTTGGGCGCCCCCCATCACGCCGAAGGCCTCGGGGAACGTGGAGAGGCCCGATTGCAGCGCACTGAGCCCACGGGCATCCTGAAAGTACAGAGGGACGAGGTAGAGGGTGCCCAAGAATCCGGCCGAGGTCAGGAACATGACTCCGTTCCCCGATCGGAACAGGCGTCCCGTGAGGAGTCGTAGATCCACCATCGGACGCGCCGTCCGGAGTTCGACCACCACCATGGCGACCAGGAGCAGGAAGCCGGCGACGCAGGTGGCGATCACGCCGGGGTCCGACCAGCTCTTCAGCGGGCCCTCCGAGACGCCGTACATCAGGAGTCCCAATCCGGCTCCGCCCAGAACGAACCCGGGAATGTCGAAGACGCCGGCTTCCTGGGGCGCCGCACGCTCGAGGCACAGGGCGCCGAAGGTCACGGCCGCGATGCCGATCGGCAGGTTGACGAAGAACACCCAGCGCCAGCTCAGGTCGGTCACGAGCAACCCGCCGAGCACCGGTCCGATGGCGGGCGCGAGCGTGGTCCCGACAGTCAGGATGCTCGAGGCCCGGACACGTTCGGCCGGGGGGAAGACCCGGTAGAGCATGGCCATCCCGACCGGGGCGAGCATGCCGCCGCCGGCGCCCTGGATCACCCGGAAGAGGACGAGCTCGGACATGTTCTGGGCCAGGCCGCAAAGGACCGACCCGGCGGTGAATACGACGATGGCGGCTATCAACACCCGTTTCCCGCCGAAGCGGTCGCCCAGCCAGCCCGAAGCGGGGATGAAGACGGCCAGGCTGACCAGATACGCGATCACGATCCCGTCCACGGAGGTCGGCGAGATACGGAATTCCCGCCCGATGGTGGGGAGCGCCACGTTGACGATCGTGATGTCCATGATGTTCATGAACATGGCGGAGACGAATACGACGCCCACGGCCACCTTCTGATTCATCTTCACTGGGGGCAAGAGCGGTGATCCTGACTGTGAGCGATGGGCGGGTCACGGGGCCCGCTGGCGTCCCGCAGGCGGGACACCCTGGGCCCCGACCCTATGCGCCACGGGCGCCGAGGATCGCACGGCCGGGGTGGAGGTTCCGCTCGACCGCCACGGCATATTCTCGGGTGCGGGCGATCGGCGAGGGAGGGCGCGACGGTGCGAAAGGGGAGCGAGCCGGGGCGCGGGGCGTGCCTGGGGGTGGGGACCACCGCGCGGACGGCCGTGACGCTCGTGCTCGGCGCCCTCGCCCTCGTGGGACTCGCCGGCGCCGCGGCCGCTCCCGCCGCGGCGGCGGCCCGGACCACGGCCATTACCGCATCGAAGACGGTGTGGCTCTGTCGGCCGGGGCAGGCCGACGATCCCTGCACGTCGAATCTGTCGTCGACCACCGTCAGCGCGCACGGTGCGACACAGACCGTGGCAACCTCGCCGTCAACCGCTTCGAAGTTCGACTGCTTCTACGTGTACCCGACGGTCTCAGGGCAGACCACTGCCAACGCCAACCTGGAGGTGCAGCCGGTGGAGACCGTGACGGCGGAAGAACAGGCTTCGCGCTTCTCGCAGGTCTGCCGGGTCTGGGCGCCGATGTATCGCCAGCGCACCGTCGCCTCGCTCTTCAAGAACCAGCCTGGTGCCGACCAGGTGGCGTACGACAGCCTTCTGGCGGGGTGGAAGGACTACCTGGCCCATGACAACCACGGGCGCCCGATCGTCTTCATCGGTCACTCCCAGGGTGCCGCCATGTTGATCCGGCTGCTGCAGAACGAGATCGACCCGAATCCCCGGCTCCGCAAACTGATGGTGTCGGCCATCCTGCTGGGCGGCAACGTCACGGTCCCGATCGGCAAGTCCGTCGGCGGAAGCTTCCGCCACATACCCACGTGCGGCACCGCCACCGAGACCGGATGCGTGATCGCCTACTCCAGCTTCGGGACGGCCCCACCGGCCGACACGCTGTTCGGCCGTCCCGGGACGGGCGTCAGCAGCCTGTCGGGTCAGACGGCGTCGGCGGGCCTGCAGGTGGCGTGCGTCAATCCGGTCACCTTCTCGACCGCTCCGGGGGCTCTTCTCCCGTTCTTCTTCAGCGCCAACGACTCCGTCCCCGACGTGAATGTGCGCACCCCTTGGGTCTCCTTCCCGGGGTTGTACACGGCGCGGTGTGAAACGATCGGCGGGGCCACCACGCTGCAGGTCACCCCGACCGGGATCCCGGGCGACCCCCGACCCCTCGTCACGGCCTCGCTCGGACCCACGTGGGGCTACCACGTCGACGACGTGAACCTGGCCCTGGGCAATCTGGTGGCCGATGTGGCCGATGAGGAAGGAGCAGTGCAGCGATGATCCCGTGTCTCTCGGCCCGTAGGGCGCTGTGCGGCCTGGTCGCACTCGGCGCGCTGGGCGCCGTTGTCGCCCCGGGGGCGAGCGCAGCTGCTGCGGGTGGATCGGGCGCGCCGTCTGACACGGTCTGGCTCTGCCAGCCCGGGCAGGCCGGCGACCCGTGCACTTCCAGTCCCGCTTCGACCACGGTGACGGCCGGCGGTTCGACCTCGGCCACCTCCTCCTCCGGCCCGGCCACCTCATCGAAATTCGACTGTTTCTACGTCTATCCGACCGTGTCGACACAACCCGGCGACAACGCGAACCTCAAAGTGCAGAGAAGCGAGATCGCCGCCGCGATCTCGCAGGCGTCGCGCTTCTCGCAGGTCTGCCGGGTCTGGGCACCCATGTACCGGCAACGCACCGAGGCGTCGTTGGCCCAAGGCCTGGGAGGCGATCCGTCCGCGGACGCGGTGGCCTACCAGAGCCTGCTGTCGGGGTGGAAGGACTACCTGGCGCATGACAACGATGGCCGCCCGATCATTTTCATCGGGCACTCACAGGGTGCCGCCATGTTGATCCGTCTGTTGCGGAGCCAGATCGACCCGAACGCCCGGTTGCGTAAGCAACTGGTCTCGGCGATCATCCTCGGCGGCAATGTGCAGGTCCCGACGGGCAAGACCGTCGGCGGCAGCTTCGCCCACATCCCCACATGTACCTCGCCCCGGGCGACGGGCTGCGTCGTCGCCTATTCGACCTTTGGGACAACGCCCCCGCCGACGTCCAATTTCGGGCGCCCCGGGCAGGGGGTCAGCCTCCAGTCCGATCAGACCGCGTCCGCCGGTCAACAGGTGGCGTGCGTCAATCCGGTCACGTTCTCGTCCGCCGCCGGGCCGCTCCTGCCTTACTTCCCGAGCGTCACGTCGGCTGTCCCCGGTGTGAGCGTGAGCACCCCCTGGGTTTCCTTCCCCGGCCTGTACACGGCCCGCTGCGAGAGCACGGGTGGCGCCACGTGGCTCCAGGTGACCCCCACCGGGGTCCCACATGATCCCCGCCCCCTCGTCGCGGCCACGATCGGTCCCGATTGGGGGTATCACCTCGACGACGTCAACCTGGCGCTGGGCAACCTGGTGTCCGACGTGGCCCGGGAGGAAGCCGCGTACAAACCGTGAGCGCCGGCGGATCCCCGCAAGTTCGACGGAGAACGCGGTCGTAGACTCGCGCCGTGTCCAAGGTACTCGCCGTCGCAAACCAGAAGGGCGGCGTGGCCAAGACGACGACCGTGCAATGTCTCGGTGTCGCGCTGGCCGAAGCGGGTAAACGGGTCCTGGTCGTCGATCTCGA
>Ga0182030_10013996_pt1 | contig 15896 bp, 12 predicted proteins | sample 812S3MmetaG_FD_121299 | JGI IMG/M metagenome (GOLD analysis project Ga0182030, IMG submission 121299) | Permafrost microbial communities from Stordalen Mire, Sweden - 812S3M metaG (Illumina Assembly) | ecosystem: Environmental > Terrestrial > Soil > Wetlands > Permafrost | place: Sweden...
AGTAACAACAAACGATCGGCTTGAGCTGGTCCAACAAGTACAGAACTGGTAGCCGATGAACTTGCAGAGGATGCACCACTTTTTGTAATTTCCAGTGAAGAAAGCAAGTCTTTTGCACTCAGTCCACCACTGCCGAAAAGTTTGATTTCTGCGCGTCTTACTATGACCGAGCTGCTGGCGTCAGCGTCATAATCGAGAAATATAACTTGCACTCGTTGTACGCTTTCAGGTATTGCTTCGAAAGCCGTTTTAGCGATCAATACCGATTGAATTTTGCATTCGGCGTCTGTCGCCTTTGGCTTTCGTTGTGTTGTTATAAGCGCTTCTTCGCCTGAGACAGATGCGGTCACTTTATAAGCCGGGTTGATGACATTAGAGTGTTTGATCAAGTCTATAATTGCTTGATCCGTTGCAGCCTCGCCCGCGCTTGCCAACGGGCAACAAAAGCCTGTGTTTGCAAGGACCAAAGTCAGAAATGAAACAACTGTTGATTTGAGGTCGCCCAATTTAAACACAGTGAGAATTCTCCGACGTATGAGTACAACTGATAATTTTAACTCTATTGCTTGTCATTTTTCGTTTTGCTATTAATTGTTTTTGTGACTGTTTTAGATGCTTTGACAGTGATGAGACCTTGAGGGGCGTACTGTTCGACAGTGGAAACGATTGCGTTAGCGAGCCCTGTCTGTTTTAGTTCATCAAATGTACGTGTATGAACGTACTGATATCTAGCGCCTTGCCCCGTCAAATTGACGCCTAGATCGACCAGATAATCGCGTCCGTGTTGGTCGTTATCGCCGATCTGCAAAAATACGACTATTAGCTCATTTGGGTTTGCCATTCTCTGACTGGCATTTACAAGTTCAGCTTTTACCTGCTCCGGTTGTGGATTCGGCCAGGGCTCACCGTCGGTAATGACAACAAGTAAAAGCGGCTTTTTTCTCGTTTCGGCATTTTTGAAAAATTCGTCAAAGCGATTGGCAAGAGGTTCGTATAAGTAAGTTCCCAATTTGAATCCATGGTCATTGAACACATCGATGATATTATGTGGAGTAGCCTTTTCATAGACATCAAAACCGTGATTGAAGGGGATTAGTGTCAGTCCATTAGTGACAAAAGGTTCTAAACCTTTAGCAATTTGAGCGGCCTGGGCTCCGCACCAGTCCCAGCGTGAAAGCTGCAATGGACAGTCTCTTGCTTGCATTGACAGAGAGCGGTCCATGATAATTTGAACGTTATATTGAGTAAGCTGCTGCATGCGATTTGGCGCAACTGCATAAGACTGAATTAACTGATTTTGCTCTTCGGTCAAATTAAACATATTGACTGGAGCGTTTGCCGCAAGCAAAGGTTGAATTGGTGCCGGCGCCGCTTGTGTCACCTTCGCGGCGATAGTTTGTCCAGCCCCCAGTACTTTCAGTCTGGCTAAAAAAACGTGACCGTCGCGTTGCAGTCCAATCTGTAATTCTTTACCCTCAATTTTTGCCGAAAGGATTTTGTCACCTTCCTGGATGCCAGCATAATAGGCTTCTCGTCCAGCTTGCACTTTGCCTATCTGCACAGCGCCTGCGCTGTCACGCTTACAATTTAAACCGATATCAGATTGTAGCTGCTCTGTCAAAACACCAAATGTGGTGACACCGCCTTTCAAAACAGTACTCTTTGTCTGACTTGGTGAGGCTGCTTCAATAGCTAGTGGAACTAACGCTGAGCAGCTAACAATCACCCCCAGGGCAGCAAAAATGTGGTTGCGACATTGAAGTGTTTTATTGATCAATTGAATAATGCTTCGTGGGCACTGTTAACGGGGGCACTGGCAAAGATTTTTCCGCTTCTTTGAGCGTCATAGGATGTGCCACCATCGGCAGAATAGCATCCCTGTCATCCTGGTCTGAGTGAAAGGTTTCATAGTTGCGAACATGCAAATTGGTGCCTTCGGCTCTTAGCATGATACCACTTCCGGTCAGTTTCTGATTTCTAATTTGATCGCTTAAATTCGCCGCTGCTTCGCTTGTTGCTTGTTGTACCTGTCGTGCGTTGTCGGCGCGGTCAGTTTCTCTGCGCATATTGAATATTTGGGTGCCGGCTTGATAATTCACAAAATCGATTTGCGCTTGAGTGATCGAGCTGTAATAGCCACCACGTCTTGCGTGGTAGGTTGGCGTCAGCATTTTATCGATTTGCGCTTGTGTGTTTTGTCGGATCTGATCGGTTTGATAGTTCAAATTGGAGCCATAATATTCCATGTGCTTGCCATTTGCGGCATTGCGCACCTGCCAATCAGATTGTCTTTTGATCATGGTCAAAGCTTGATCGGCAGACGTCATATCTTTTGTAATTGGCACCGAGGCACTGCTGTTGAAAATTGCAAGAGTCGGTGTCACTGGTGACGTTCCGCCACCATAATTTGAGATGGTGCTATTACCGGAATTGTAACAATGTCGACCGTTGCCGGTACCCCACATGCCTGAGCGATTTCTGTTCGTCGCGCCCCAGGCTTTATTGCTTTGATAACCAGGGATGTGATTGAAGTTCTGCGGATACAAAGCTTGAGGCGATTGTGAAAAATTGGAAGGTGAAAAATTTCGACTGGGCGTGTAGGTCGATTGAAGCGGTTGACTAGATGGCGAAGAAGATGAACTGCCCGATGCGGACATTTTATCCAGTTCAGCTGAAGCCCCTCCGTTATAGGATTTGCTTGGCAAAAGGGGATCGTTGCTTGCTGGAGTTGCAGCAGCTGTCTTTTCGGCTGCAGTTGGTTGTCCATGATAGGCGCTGAGCGCTGAAGTTGCCATCTGGTGAATTTGACTGTTGCTAGTGCTAAGCCCGCTTGCTTGCTGAAAATGTGGGTAAGCCTTTGAGATATTACCTGCGTGCACATGCGAAATAGCCAGATAATAATGTGCAGTGGCGTCACCGGGTTGTTCTTTCGTTGCCTGTTCGAACTCAGAGATTGCCGCCCGATACATCTTGGACTGAAACAGTAGCTGCCCCGTTTTCATATGTTCGCTGATTTCGGCGGCAGTGGCAGTGGAAATCTGCGTCAAAAGAACGAGCGAGGTTAGTAAGAATAATGCTTTAAGGTGGGATGGAGTTGGCAATTGGATTACCTGGCAGTCAGCGCTTAAAGCTTGCTGTACAGCTAAAGTATCAAAGGATTGTGGACAATTCGTGGACCTGTCTTGAAAGTCCGTGGTTCCATCCTTGTATTTTACCCAGTTTCCGTTATATTTTGGCGCCGCTTGTTACTGTCTCAACCGAGATCAGTCCAACATTGTGAAGGAGTTGAGCTTGAGCAATATACTGTTTTAACTCTGGTCTGTTATCGATGGCCACGAGCAGCAATTTATCGATCGGCACCATTTGCGCTATCACGCGCTTTTTGCGCAAAGTCTCTTCTTGCGAAACTAAATCTTGCGCAAAACTGGAATTGAGAACTGCAGATAGTTGAATCGCCTATTGTCTGCGCGTGCTTTGTTGATCCACAAGGTTTTGCTGGTCGCTTGCTAGCTGCGCTTGTGACTGAAGAACATCGAGACCAGTGGCTGTGCCTGTGGTGCCGCCTAAAAGCGCCCCAGGCAGACTGCCAGTCGCCAACTAAACTGTAGCCAGTTTTTATATCGGGCAGAAATTGAGAAGTGGCGGAGAGATATTTAAATCTTTGACCCTTGAAGCTGTCAAAGCTATTTTCGATTGCTAGATTTTGAGTACTGATTTCGCCACGCTGATCGACCTGCCGTTGCAGTTCTTCCTGAATAAAAGTGGACATGTTCGATCACGCTGAAATAAAAGTCGCTTCGACTGTATTGATTTAGATTGATTCTTGAAGTTGAAGAGTCTAGCTCTTTAAACCAGCTATGAGAAGATCCACAAGAGCGGGACCTCTATCTATTAAGTCCTGACGATTTCTAATTACAGCGGACTCTGAGAAATTATCAAAGTATGGCGGAAACAATGCTGAAGTGGCCATCATCAAGGCGAGTGCAGTTTCATCGGTCGCTTTGCTCTTTTTCATTTCGCCAGCTTTTGCCGCTTTAATCAGTAACGAATGCAATAGTTTTCGACGCGTCACATAAAATGCGGCGAAGTGTTTTTTCATAGCAATCGAAGTGTGCAGCAATGTCTCGGGAGTATGAATATCTCTTGTCACTCGATCGTAACAATTGATGCTTTCCTCAATATATGCTTCACGTAAAGCAGCTAAGGGCGACCTTTTTCGATCGTTCACTTTGGCTTCAAAATTTTCCTGCATGCAGGTAGCGTAACGTTCGAGAATGCGAAAAAGAATTTCTTCTTTCGTGCGAAACTCAAGATAGATAGAACCTTTTCCGATACCGGAATGCTTGGCGATATCGTCCATGCTGGTGCGCTCGAAACCATATCTGGCGAATAATTCGTCAGCAGCTTCAATTATGTTTTGAGCGCGATTCACATCGATTTTCGGCCTGGCCATGGACATCCTCCGCATTCGATCATCATTATTGACCAAAAATAGTTTTGAGTCAATAATTAAAAAACAAAGGCCATAAAACTTAAATTTAAAGGTGACAGCCATGTGCCGTTGCTGGCATAGACTGTCGCCCTGAAATTTGGATTGATCGTATTAGAGGACGTCTTGACTTAAAAACGACTTGAAAACGAATCAGGAATGCGCTAGCACTCCGCTTTCATTGAGCATTTTCAATGAATTATTGATCGCTTCGAGATCTGCAGCATCCAGTTTGAACGATGCTGCTTTAGCATTTTCCACAGCCTGGGCTGCATCGCGAGCACCAACTATAGCGACAGTGACACCGGGTTGATCAATCGTCCAGTTCAATACTACGTTGCCAACCGTTGTTTGATATTTGGCGGCGAGCGGTTTCAATTCTTCCAGGAATGCATTTGTTTTTTTGATGAATTCTGGTTGGAATTGAGGTTGATTGGCGCGGTGATCGCCTGGTGCAAATTTATGATCTGGTTTGAATTTGCCGGTCAGCAAACCGCGTTGTAGCGGGCTGTAAACGATAGTACCAATGTTGTTATCGCGGCAGAAAGGCAGTACATCTTTTTCAATGTCTCTGAGCACTATGCTGTATGGAGGCTGATTTGAAGCAATTGGCACAAATTGATTCGCTTCTTTGATTTCATCAGCTGTAAAATTGCTCACACCAGCTGCGAGGATTTTGCCCTCTTTCAACAACTGTTGCATTGCCTCCATGGTTTCTTCGATGGAGGCGGTGTGGTCTCTCCAGTGACATTGATAGAGGTCAATATGATCGGTGTTCAATCTTTTGAGGCTTCTTTCGCATTCAGCGATGATGCTTTTTTTATGAGCGTTTCTGTAGATATTTTCTGTTTTGCCGTTTTCGGTCAGATCAAAAAAGTGCTCGCCTTCTTTTGAATCCCAGACTAAACCGAATTTTGTGAATATTTGCACTTTATCGCGTTTACCAGCTGTGGCTTTAGCAACTAGCTCTTCACTTTTGCCGTAGCCGTAGATGGGCGCCGTATCAATTGATGTGACTCCAGCGTCGATTGAGGCGTGGATTGCTTCAATTGCTTCTTTTTCGTCAGAGCCGCCCCACATGGTGCCGCCGATAGCCCAGGCGCCATAAGTAATGACCGAGGCTTTGACCGAGCTCGCGCCAAGCTGTCTATATTCCATTTGTTCAATCTCCTATTGCCGTGCGCAGGTTTTCAGCGCAAATGTGACAGCGTCAGCAGATGCAGGAAAACCAGCTTTTCAAATAGTATGGACTATTGACTATTTGTTAATCCAATTTGACTCATATAACAGCTAAATTTGACCACTAGACGACCGTCTATGATAGTCTAATGCTCGATCCTGTTGCAGACGAAAGTGATCACATGCGCGTCTGAAGCGTTAAACAGGCTGGCAAATAATAATGGACAATAAAATGAAATTCAAAACTTTTTCTTTGATTGTGGCAACCGGTCTTAGCTTGGCTGCAACTTCGGCTGCATTTGCTGGAGTTCCCAAGGTTGAGTTTCCCGCACCAAGTCCTGCCTGCACTTTAAAGCAACGGGTTGGTTTGACCGATATTGAAATCGATTATTCAAGACCGAGTATGCGAGGTCGCCAAATTTTTGGCGGTCTGGTGCCTTACGATCAGGTCTGGCGTGCAGGCGCAAACGAAGCCACCAAAATCATTTTCAGCACACCGGTCAAACTTAATGGAACAGACGTTCCCGCCGGTATTTATGCCCTTTTTGCGATACCCCGCAAAGATGAATGGACAGTGATCATCAACAAAGAGGCAGAACAATGGGGTGCTTACAAATACGACGAAAAAGATGATGTCGTTCGGATTAAAGCAAAGCCCGTTGAAATCGATCGCTCTGTAGAAACATTTGCTTTCAATATCGACAACATCAAAGACAACTCATCTGAGCTTGTGATGGTCTGGGACAAAGTAAAAGTGCCAATCAATATCGAAGTCAATTACGCCGATAAATTGCGCTCGCAAATTGACGCAGTGATGGATTCGGACAATGCAAAGAAGCCTTATTTTCAAGCTGCAATGTATTACTTCAACAACAATCTGGATTTGCAAAAGGCTAAGAAGTGGGTAGACGCGGCCATTGCTGAGCGCGACGCGCACTACATTGTCTATCTCAAAGCCGAAATTCTCAAGAAACTAGGCGATAAAGAAGGCGCCATTGCAGCTGCTAAATACTCTCGTGAGCTGGCTGTTAAAGCCAACGATCCTGGTTACGTTAAATTCAACGATGAATTAATCAGCAGTTTGAAGTGAAAACAAATGACGCCATCTATTTGAAGACGCCGTTAACGAAAGCTCGGCGTCGGGCGATTCTGCTAGCTCTCTATAGTGTCTTTTCACTATCTGTGGTGGCAATTTTTCCGGCGCCCGCTTTTTCTGAAAAAGATCAGGGAGTTCAAATGAAATCTGTTGCGCCAGCCGAAATCCTCCATCAATTAGAAGGCTTCCGCCAGATGGGCAGTGTGCTCTATATCGCTGCCCACCCTGATGACGAGAACACAGAACTTCTAGCTTACCTGGCTCGTGGAAGAAACTATCGTACTGCCTATATGTCGCTGACCCGCGGCGATGGAGGACAAAATGTCCTGGGCTCAGACCTGGGCGAAAAGCTTGGTGTCGCGCGCACTCAGGAATTGCTTGCGGCGCGACAGCTAGATGGTGCTCAACAATTTTTCTCTCGCGCCTTAGATTTTGGTTTCTCAAAAAACTATCTCGAGACTTTGAAGAACTGGGATAAACAGGAAGTTCTCTCTGACATTGTGCGTGTGATCAGAAAGTTTCATCCTGATATTATCGTCACTCGCTTTTCACCAAATCCAGGTGGCACACACGGACATCACACAGCTTCGGCCGTTTTGGCTGTAGAAGCTTTCAAACTAGCAGCAGACCCAAATGTCTTTCCCGAACAAAAATTGCTGCCATGGCAGGCTAGGCGAATATTTTGGAATATCTCGAGATTCCAGGCTGATAAAGCTAAAGGCTTCGAAGCATTAAGCATTGATGCTTCCGGTAAAGACGTTGTCTCTGGCGAAAGTTTTACTGAAATTGCTCAACGCAGTCGCTCTATGCACAAGACGCAGGGCTTCGATACCTTTAAATTTCCTGGTGGCACAGGCGGTGACCGTATCGAAAAATTTCAATTTCTCGGCGGAGAGCCTGCGAGCAAAGATATCATGGATGGTGTTGACACCAGCTGGAATCGCGTCCCCGGGGGCGCCACTATTGCAAAATCAATCGATGAAATAATCAATAACTTTGATAAGCAGCATCCAGCAGCAAGTGTGCCTGCTTTGCTAAAGCTGCGAAGCGCGCTCAATACGCTCTCTGCGCAAACAAAAGGAACGACTGATTCGATAGTGGTCGCCGAAAAGCAAAAGACGCTCGATCGCATATTGCAATCTTGTCTGGGTTTGAGTGTTGAAACTACTATCGCTCAATCAGATGTGGTTCCTGGCGAAACGTTGAAACTGCATCATAGTGTTGTTATGAATGCAGACTTGCCAGCACAGTCATATGTTTCATGGCTGGCTGTACGCTATCCGGGCATCGCCAAAGAAATGAAAACAGGTGTAGAACTCAAAGCTGGTCAAGCCGTACATTTTGACTCAGTAGAAACTGTGCCAACAACAGCTGCTTTGACCCAACCTTACTGGTTGGAGAAACTGGGCTCAGCCGGCATGTTCAGCGTAGAAAATGCAGACTTAATTAGCACAGCTGAAAATGCGCCAGCATTTGCCGTCGAGGATATATTTGATATTGATGGTCAACAACTGGTCGTCGCTGATCAACCAGTGCAATTGTCAAAAGGCGCTGCAGATGTCGTGATCTCCCGCAGGTTGGATATCATTCCGACGGTGTCTATGCGTTTTACTTCTGACGTGGTGCTTCTTACACCTAAAACTACGCACACCGTCGAAGTAGAAATCACAGCCACACGCGCTGCACAAAAAGGTGTTCTGAAACTAGAAGCGCCACCGGACTGGAAAATTATACCCACGGAACATGCCTTTGACCTTGAGAAAACCGGACAGCATCAGCTTCTTGAGTTTACAGTGACTGCCCCTTCCAAACCCGAAACAGCAAATATTCTGGCCAGCGCAAAATTAGGGCAGAGGATTTATCACAGTCAGAATTACAGCGTCAGTTACGCCCATTTGGCGCCACAATTGCTACAATCGCCCGCATCAATTAAAGCGGTCAGTTTCGAGTTGATTACACGCGGACACACAATTGGATATTTACCAGGGGCAGGCGATAGTTTGCCTGAAAACCTGGAACAAATGGGGTATGCCGTAAAAATTCTAGACGACAAAAATCTGGATGCAGAGAAATTACGTGGGCTCGACGCAGTCATACTCGGAGTACGTATTTTCAATGTGCGCAAAGATATCGGCACTGCCATGCCGGTGTTGCTCGAATACGTGCAAAATGGCGGCACTGTAATTTCACAGTACAATCGTCCAGATCAGATGAAGACAGAAAAATTCGCGCCGTTTGACCTGCATATATCAGCTGACCGTGTAACCGATGAAAGGTCGGCTGTTACTTTTCTTGCGCCAGATAGTCCTGTTTTGAACACACCAAACAAAATTACACAAACTGATTTTGATGGTTGGGTGCAAGAGCGCGGTTTGTATTTTCCTGATAAATGGGATGAGCATTTTCAACCCATTATTTCTATCAATGATCCAGATGAAGCCGCTAGTAAAGGCGCCTTGCTCGTCGCCAAATTCGGCAAGGGTTATTACATTTACACAGGTCTCTCGTTCTTTCGTCAGCTACCAGCCGGTGTGCCAGGGGCGTTTCGCCTGATGGCTAATCTGATTTCAATCGAGAAGAAATAGAAGAAATAAATGAACAACTCTTTGACTATTGAAAACAAAGTTGTCTCGTCCGAGCAATCAGATGCAACTGGGTTGCCGTATCTTGCTACTTGGCGCTCGACTTATCTATTCACAATGGCAAGCTTTATTCTCTGGATTGTCCTGCTCTTTGCTTTGACGGAGTTCTTTCCGTGAATTCCCTGGACCTTTTCATTTTGATAGGCACCATTATTGGTATCTCGGTTTATGGCATCTGGCAAACCCGCAACCGTGACGATCTAGATACTTATTTGAAGGGAAAGGGGCAAACACCCTGGTTTTTCATCGGTCTTTCGGTCATGGCTACACAAGCCAGTGCCATCACTTTTTTATCGACGCCAGGGCAAGGCTACCTCGGTGGTTTGAGCTTTGTGCAAATTTATTTTGGTGTACCAATTGCCTTGATCATCATCGCTGCTTTCTTTTTGCCGATTTTTCAAAGGCTAAATGTCTACACTGCTTATGAATATTTGGAAAAGCGTTTTGATAGCAAAACGCGATTGCTTGGAGCGGCGCTCTTTCTATTGCAAAGGGGGCTGGGCGCCGGATTGACTATTTATGCTCCGGCAATTGTGTTGACTTCTGTAATCGGCTGGCCACTCAATGTCACCATCATCAGTTGCGGCTTACTGGTCATTCTCTATACAGTGCTTGGTGGTAGTGATGCGGTTACTGTCACTCAGAAATATCAAATGGCAATTATTTTTGCCGGCATGATCTCTGCTGGATATTTGTTGATTACGAAACTGCCACCCGATCTCAATTTATTCGATACCTTCAAACTTGCTGGTGGCTTTCATAAGCTCAATGCCGTTAACTTCTCAACCAGTGTTCATGAGCGGTATACATTCTGGTCTGGTCTAATTGGTGGCACCTTTTTGATGCTGTCTTACTTTGGTGCCGATCAATCACAGGTGCAGCGTTATATATCCGGTCACTCATTGCGTGAGAGCCGCTTGGCGCTGATGTTTAATGCTGTCTGTAAAATTCCGATGCAGTTTGCAATTTTGCTTCTCGGTGTTTTGATGTTTGTTTTTTACCAGTTTGAGCAACCACCATTATTTTTTAATTCAGCATCAAGTGATTATATCGAACAGCATAAAGATGATGCTCAACTTGCTGCGTATCAAAAAGATTTCAACACCACCCACTTAAATACAAAGATGCAATTGCAAAGCTGGCTTGAGGCAAGGCATAAAGGTGATGATGCAGCAGCCAAATCCGCGTTTTCGTCTGCTCTCAACAGTCATGAGCAAGGCGAAAAACTGCGTGCTTTAGCTGCTCAAGAGTTGAGCCTTAAAGCGCCTGAAATTAAAGCCAATGATGCTGACTATGTCTTTATCACTTTTATATTGCGCGAATTGCCGCACGGTGTCATCGGTTTATTGGTGGCGGCATTTTTTGCAGCCGCCTTTTCTTCCAAGGCCGCTGAGTTGAATGCCCTTGGCACGAGCACCAGCATAGACATTTACCGTTTGATCAAACGTGACACCAGCGATAATGATACTCTAACTATGACGAAAGCCTTTACTGCCTTGTGGGGTTTTGTGGCCATTGACTTTGCTCTTTGTGCGCATTTGGCTGAGAATTTGATTCAAGCTGTCAATATTCTCGGGTCGATTTTTTATGGCGTTATGCTGGCCCTTTTTCTAGTGGCATTCTTCATCAAGAGAGTGGGTGGTACGGCTATTTTTTGGGCGGCACTGACGGCTCAAGCATTGGTCTTTTTTCTTTACTTCAATTTGACAATTTCGTATCTCTGGTATCCTCTAATTGGTTGTGCGGCATGTGTTATCTTTAGCTTGATTTTGCAAGCGGCGCTATCCAATAATCGAGATTCAATCAAAGAAATAGCACCATGAGTGAACCAATCATCTGTCTCGGACAACAACCATGCGGATTTTCCCCCCAAGCATTTTCTGGTGGCCAAGATTCGAACCGCCAGGCGTTCAAAAAGAAATTGGCGGAAAGATAGTTTTTTTTCTACCATGATAGCGATCATGATTCACATGAAACCAAAACGATTCTTCGCCACCGCGCAACCAATGAACCGGCCTTATTGAATTTCACTCTCGATAATAAAGTCCAGCGCAAATTTTCACCGCTTTATAAAAAGCGTGTCGCTGCATGCTGGCAAGCTAAGACGATTGGCCAATTGCCTAATTATGTGGATCACTTGTTAATCAATCTATCTTTCTGCAAGTGCGACGCACGTGCTTCGAAATTGCGTACTGTCGTTTCTTATTTATGGTCTCAGACGGAATGTGAAATCGCATGCTATGCCCTCCGATTGATAGCTCGGCCGCGTTACGTTGTTCTGGCCAGGCAAAAACGCCTCGTACATCCAGTTTGGATTCTCAAACTCGGCAGTGGCTGGTGTGGCCGCAAAAGGATTAGCGTTGGCTATCAACACTCCGGGTCTGTCTAGCGGTTCACCACCGTGCTTACCGCCGTACATGCGACCTTCTTGCCAGGCAAAATCGGAGATTTGCAGGTCGTACTGGGAGTGGTTGCTGCTGTTGAAACCGAGTCCACTCAAGGCGCGCCACTGGTTGTTGCTGACGACATAATTTTGCAGCGGTGCGGCGTAAGACGTGTACTTAATCGATCCGTCCGGTTGCATCTGATAGTTATGAATTTGCGGGCCGGGCATAACCGTGAGCGGCGCATTCAAGGTATTGACCAGGTTCTGCACATTAACTACCGCTCCGGCTCTGCGGACCCAGTCGTAAAAGGCAATACTGAGCAGATAAGAGAACTGCGGATGCCCGCCGTCGAGACCAGTCGGGAAGAGAGTATTGGGCAGCACAAGCGGCGTCAACGCCACCTGTGGATAATCACCACCCAAAGGGGTCTGTAGCCAATCGGTGGGATCAGCCGTGATCTGGTCGGTATTGAAGAGGTCTGCGAAATTGCCGATTTCAGGAATCGGTCCGTTCAGTAAAGTGATCGTAAAAGAGCCCGGATTCGGTCTTTGATCTGTGATGCAGCTGGACAATGCAGCCGATGTAGCATGTATCGTTCGAGTCGACGTATTGCCGGGTGAAGACGTGCCCGCGTACAGTTGATCGGCCTGACACAAGACTACCGTCGGCACCGGTGTCACACCGGCGAGCGGGCTGGCACCGGGAAACGCAGTCTGAAACGTCTTCGTATCGACTAGAGTAGTGTCGCTGGCTAGCGTCGAGAAAACCATTGGGTTATTGTTCTTGTAATAAATGGCCACGTTGGGCAGGTAATAGCCATAGGCTACTTGAGCGGAAGGAAGCTGGGCTGCTGTCGAGGGCTGGGGCACCGGGGCTCTGGATGTATAAATCGAAGGAACGTAGCCCAAAGTCAGTTTGAGCGAGCCTGGCACGAGTTGCGTCATATCGCCGGACATTCTCACTCTATTAGAACTATACGCAGCCACGGCATCGGCATACGGATTCACTACATTGCCATTGACGTCATGAGGCGAGTTGCCGTTCACGTCGACAACATTGCCTCCAGCTGTGGCGTTGCCGGAATCGATAATGCTGGCCAGATTGGCCGCCAGATTGGCCTGAGCGGCCATGGCGTACTGATAATCTAATTGAGCGAGATTGCGCATCGTTGGATCTTGCATGGCGTCGGCCACAATCATATCGACCCGTACGGTAGCTAAGATCGTATTGATGCTGTGCACTGGCATCGGCAACCCGTCGGCAGCTGTTGTGCCGCCTTTGATCAGCATGAGCGGTATTCCCCTGGTCAATCAAATACCCGGGCTAGGACAGCCGTTGCCGATGAACTTCCGTGCTGTAAAGATGGTGGAACACCCGCAGGGACTTTCCTTCAATGCGCCAAATGCAGGATCCTCCAGCGGACAGCTTCCGCAGTTGCCGCGCGCACCGATAATCACAGTCAATCAGACGAGCAGCACGTCTGCGCCCACGAGTACTGCGCCCATTTGGCGCACGCCTAACATTTACAATCAGATCGCCGCAGCCGGTGAAACCGTAGTCAGCACTACAGTGTTTTCAGTCAACGACGCCCTGAACTGGCAGGCGCCAGGTTTGACGATAAAACCAGGAGAACAAGTCTGGATGGACACGAACGCTGTGGGCTCCTGGCAGGCTGGCAACGTTGTATCTGACGCCAACGGTGTCAGCAGCTCGAGCACCTTAACGTCAGGATTGTCCATAGGAAGCACAGGCGCAGGAGCGCTTGCGAGCATTGCTTTTTACTCCAAATTCCCCACCAACGCCTTGATCGGATACGTCGGCACCCCGCCCACGCCCATGTTGGCGCCAGCAGCGAATCAAAGTGATCCCAACGCCTTTCTCGTTGGCGACACTCTTACAAATTACCAGCTGCCTACAACAGGCGCGCTTAACTTTATGGCCAACCTTGAATACCACACGGGCAATATCTCCGGTATCCAGCTCGTGCGCATCATTATCGTTCGCTGAACGCGCAACCTCTCAGGACCAAGCGGTTCAATAATTCATACACGCCTTGCGGAGAGCAAGAGCACATGATGACAGAGCCACTACTATCGGTGCTATAGATGGCCACGGAAACGGTTGACTTTAGCGGCTAGCCGATGACGAAACCTTACCTTTGAGTCCATCTTTGGGTTCAGCTTTGTAGACCGGGGTCAGCCACTTCATATATTTGGGATCTTCGCCGCGACAGGCAGAAATATAAGTGTCTTTAATCAAATTGGAGATGCGACCGGCTTTGCCATCACCAATGGGACGACGGTCGACTTCAATAATTGGGGCTATTTGTGCGCCGGTACCGCAAAAAAATAACTCATCGGCAATATATAATTCGCTGCGATCAACTGTACGGCACTCAGTCTTGAGACCAAGATCCTTGGCGATTTCGAGAATGCTTGCCCTGGTTACGCCTTCAAGAATGTTTTCGGTGGTGGTCGAGGTTATTAAAACGCCCTTTTTCACGAGAAACAAATTCATGGCACTGCCTTCAGAGACGTGACCATTTTCAGCAAGGACGATGCATTCATCAAAGCCCGCATTAAGCGCATCTGTTTTAGCCAGAGCCGTATTGGCATAAGCACCGACAATCTTGGCTCGAGCAGGAATTGCGTTGTCTTCTACACGGCGCCAGCTAGAAATCTGCACCTTCAAACCGTCAGCACCGTGGAAATAATCACCAAACGGCACAGTAAACATGCAGATGTCGCTTGGATTATTTTCAAGACTTGGTCCGATGCGGTGATTCGTTTTGTAGGCGGCCGGACGAACATACATATCGGTTTTCGGGCTGTTGCGACGAACAAGCTCGGCGGTTATTTCACAAAGCTCAAAGACTGTGTGCGGAGTCTGCAAATGCATGATTTTCATACTGTCTTGCATCCGCTCGAAATGCTCTTCAAGACGAAATAGAAAAATCTCTTCCTGCTTTTCGCTCCAGTAACCGCGAATCCCTTCAAACACGGCAGTGCCATACATGAATGAATGATTCATGATGCTGACGTTCGCTTCTGCAATTGGCACGAAATTGCCTTTGAAATAAGCTATGTTTGGTTCATTGCTCACAATTGCGTCCTCAGCTTGATGTGGGTTACCGATGCTCTCATTATTACTACCTTTGATTGCGACAGTAAGTAATTCTGTCCGATATGGCCCGTCTTTGTCCCGAATCAGGCTTAAGCTGGAGATATTTTTCAAAAGCTTGAGCGGCGTTCTCAAAGTCCTTATCGTCTTCGAGAACCTTGCCATATTCTAGAAACCCCTCGGCAAATTGGGGCTCAACTTCTGTAGACTGGCGAAATTCTGACTTGGCGTCGCTTATTTTGCCAAGACGACGTAGGGCAATACCAAGACCTGTGTGACAGTCACCGGAAGTTGGATTTTTTCGAACCTTGCCTCGAAAAAATTCGATGGCCTGCTCAGTATTGCCATTAGATATCTCGGTATAGCCCTTCTGTAGTTCTTTATTCCAGTCTTGCTCCTTGCAAAGAGCAAACCCTGGGCCAAAACCTGTCACAGCCACGACAATCAATATAGAAGCGACAAGATATTGCCGACTCCAAGTTTTAGATTTGTCTGTTCTCATTTTGTCGTGGTCTTTTTGATAACAGAACCTGTGGCATTGAGCGAATGATTGATATTTGAACCAATCGATGTGCCACCGACAGATTTGATGATCACGGCGCTAACATCAGTTGTCACTTTCTTGACTGAATCACCAACAGCTACGCCTGCTCCTCTGACAATATCGCCAGTAGCAGAACTTGGATCAACTGAGGAGATTTTAATCACGGCAACAGTGTTGGTCAGCTCTTTCAACGTCTTGCCAGAAGTTGGATCTTTGATGGTTTTATAAGGATGATCGACAGAAAGATTGTCACCGATGGCGATACCATTTTGTTTGCCGACGTTGATCACTACCTGGGTCCCTGTAACATCGGCGACCTTGCCTTCAACATTAGCTGCTGCAAGCGATTGACCGTCTGGAACTTTGGCAGCCAATTCAATAATTTGACTACCCATTTGATCTACAGCAGCAAGCGTTGCTTCACCAGCAATGGACGTAG
>Ga0182030_10013999_pt1 | contig 15895 bp, 13 predicted proteins | sample 812S3MmetaG_FD_121299 | JGI IMG/M metagenome (GOLD analysis project Ga0182030, IMG submission 121299) | Permafrost microbial communities from Stordalen Mire, Sweden - 812S3M metaG (Illumina Assembly) | ecosystem: Environmental > Terrestrial > Soil > Wetlands > Permafrost | place: Sweden...
GGCGATCTGCATGGCTGGCCGCAAATGGACCGCGCAATACGAGTTCTTTGCGCACCGGCGCCTCGCCATCCAGGCGGGACTGAAGCCGGAGATCACGGACGCGATCGCCAATGGCACGCGGCCTCAGGGCATGGATGCGGATGAGGCCGCGGTGTACGATTTCGCCACCGAACTGCTGAGCTCCGGGCAGGTGTCGGATGCGAAATACGATGCGGTCAAGAGCAAATTTGGCGAGCGGGGCGTGATGGATCTGGTCGGTGCGGTTGGCTATTACAGCCTCGTGTCGATGGTGCTGAACGTTGCCCAGGTGCCGTTGCCGGACGGCGAGACGCCGCCGTTGAAGCCGCTGTAAGCGGTTACGGCCGTCTCGCCAAAGACGGGCGCAGCAGCCACGCCAGGGGCAAGGTCAGCAGGCAGACCGCGGCGACGATGAGGATGGCTCGGGTCGGGCCGAAGGCGTCGCCGGCAAAGCCGTAGAGGAACGGGGCGATGGCGCCGCCGCCGATGGTGCCGGTGTAGAACAGGCCAAATGCCTGCGCGTGCCGGTCCGCCGCGACGAATTCGGGCACCGTGCCGTACAGCACCGACGATGTGCCGTTCAGCGCTATGCCGATCAGTGGCAGGCAGGCCATGGCGAACGGCAGCGGCACCTGGCCGAGGACGACGATGCCGAGGGCGGTGCCAAGCTCGGTGAGCAAAACCGTGCGCAGCACTCCGAGCCGTGCGCCGAGCCAGCCGCAGGCCAGCTTGCCGGTTGCGCCGCCGGCGAAGATCAGGGTCAGGGCGATGCCGATCATCGGCATGTCGGCGCCTTTCGCCTTCAGCACGAAGGGCAGGAAGGCGAGGAACCCCATGCGCGTGCCGCTGTCCAGCACGCCGATCGCGAGCAATATGGGGAAGGCGCCGCGTTGGCGGGGTTGTGTCGCGCCGGCGATGCGGGTTGGCGGCGCTTGTGGCAGTGCGGGCTCGGGCCCGGGCGCATCGGCGATGCGGGCGCCGTGCGGCAGCAGCGCCAGGATCAGCACCGACCCGATCAGGCCGAGCATGCCGATCGAACCGAGTGCGGAGCGCCAGGGCATCACGCTCAGCAGCCAGGCGGTGGCGGCGGGCAACGCCATCTTTCCCAGGTCGCCGGCGAAGTTGTAGGTGCCCAGCGGACCGCGGGCGCCGGTATCGGCATAGGCCGTCGCCACCAGAGACGAGCCGATCGGGTGCTGCGTGGCGGCCCCGGCGCCGCCGATCAACAGGGCAATGACCAGCACGGTGAAGCTCGCGCCGGTGAGGCCGATCGCCAGATAGGCACCTCCGGCGACCGCGGTGCCGATGGCCAGCAGCAATGGTCCGCCCAGACGTTTGGCAAGCAGCGATGCCGGCACCTGGAGCGTGGCCATGGCTCCGGCGAACAGCATGCGCAGGATGCCGAGGGCGGCGTAGCTGAGGGCGAACTCGGTACGCCAGATGGGCAGCAGGACGTAGAGCAGATCGGTGAAGCCGTCATGCAGGGCGTGGGCGCCGCAGGCGACGGCGAGGATCCGGCGTGGGTTGGCTCGCTGTGCCGGTGTGACGCCGCCGAGTTGGGTGGAACTGGACGTGGCCTGATCCCTCGAACGGGGGCGGGAACCTGCACCCGGCGGCGCGTCCCTGGGAACCCGGAGAATGATCGCTATTTGTCTAGATGTCTAATCTAATTCAGGGAGCGTCCGGGAACAACCGAGTCAGTTGCCGGCGGATCGCACCCCCCGTGTCATGGCCGGCGAAGGCCGGCCACCCACGACTTTGCTGCTTGCAACAAGCAAAGACGTGGGTGGCCGGCCTTCGCCGGCCATGACACGGAAATTGCAGCGCGGTCACTTGGAGGACTTGTTCCCGGACGGACACTTAGTCCAAGCGGCGACAACGGCCAGCGTAGCGCGTGGCGCGGTCGATGCCGGTTGCCGGGGAAGGCAGCCGAACGACGACGGCTGCTGAGCACGCGGCTTTATTGGGTCGCCGGCCAGGGGCCTTGCACTGCGTCGGCTTCGTCGTCGCCGGGCCAGGGCGGCATGGTGACGCCGACCGCCTGCAGCGGCTGAGCGGAGTCCGAGCGGAATTGGAACGCTGTGCCGGCCGGGATGGCGACCGACAGTCCCGCTGCAACAGCGACGATCGTTTCATGGTGGTTGTTGCGCAGCCACATGCGGCCGTGCCCGGACAGGAAGTACCAGACCTCGTCCACCGTGCGATGCACCACAGCGCGCGAGACGGCGAACGGCGGCAGGCTGAACCGGGCCATGCTGCCGCCCGCGCTGCGCACCAGGACACGCACCGCGGAGCCATCGGGCGCGATGACTTCCGGTGCATCGTCGGGGTGCAGCGTGGCGAAGGTCATGTGTGGTTCGTTGGAGCTTACCGGCATCGCTGGTTCCTTCAGACCGACCGATACGGCGGCGCCGCCGGACCCGGATGGCGCATGGCTCTGCTGGCGGACGGACCGGCCAACCGGCTTGACGATGCTCCGCCTGATCTGTGCGTATTATACCAACCCGTGGAAAGAGTGACCCATGTGTCATGGCCGAGCTTGGCCCGGCCCCCCACGGCTTTTGCAGTTGCCACAGCAAAGTCGTGGGTGGCCGGCCGGAGCCTGCCCTCGGGCGCTTGACCCGTGGGCCGGCCATGACACGAATGAGTCAGCGTCAACGCGGCATGGTATTAGCGCAACACCAACCGCCGGGAACCACCGATGTCAGATGCCGTCATTGCCCATCTCAGCGCCGAGCGCGACACGATTCTCGAGCGGCTGAAGGCGCTGCTGCGCATGCCCAGCGTTTCCACCGATCCGGCCTATGCCGATGCGATGCGGGCCGCGCGCGATTTCCTGCTGCAACGGCTGCGCGCGATGGGCATGCAGAACGTGCAATTGCTCGACGGTGGTGGCCAGCCGGCGGTGTTCGGCGAATGGCTCGGCGCGCCTGGCCGTCCGACGCTGATCGTCTATGGCCATTACGACGTGCAGCCGGCCGATCCGGTGGAGCTTTGGGTCTCGCCGCCGTTCGAGCCGACCGTGCGCGACGGCCGCCTGTACGCACGTGGTGCGTCGGACGTGAAGGGCTCGACGACGATTGCGATCGAGACGGTGGCCGGATTCCTGGCGGTGACCGGTGGCTGCCCGGTGAACATCAAGCTGTTCATCGAGGGCGAGGAGGAAACCGGCAGCCCCAGTCTGCGGGCCATCGTCGAGCGATATCGCGATCTGCTCTCGGCCGATGCGATGCTGTCGGCCGATGGCAGCCGCGCCAGCACGACGATTCCCACTTTGGGGATCGGCGGGCGCGGCCTGGCCGGGTTGCAGTTTTCGTTGCGCACCGCGGCGAAGGACGCGCATTCCGGGCGCTATGGCGGTGCCGTGCGCAACGCGCTGCACGAGATGGCGGCGCTGCTGGCCAGCCTGCATGACCGGCAGGGCCGCATCCAGGTTGCCGGGTTCGGCGATGACGCCACGCCGATCAGCAATGCGATGCGCGCGGCGACCGCGGCGCTGCCGTTCGATGAGGCGGAATTCTATGCCAGCATCGGCGGCACGGCATGGGGCGATCCGGCTTACACCGTGCGGGAACTGGTCACGCTGCGGCCGACGATCGAGGTGAACGGACTTTGGGGCGGCTATACCGGCGCGGGGACCAAGACGGTGCTGCCGTGCGAGGCGCACGCCAAGGTCACGATGCGGCTGGCGCCTGGCATGGATCCGCACCGTGCGCGCGAACAGTTGCGGGCGCATCTGCAAGCGGCGGTGCCTCCTGGTGTCGAATTGCAGTTCAGTGCGCATGATGGCGGTACGCCGGCGCCGACTTTGCCTGATGACCATCCGTTGCTGCTGACCGCATCGCGCGTGCTGGAGCAATTGCATGGACGCGCGGCGGTGCCGGTGCGCGCCGGCGGGACGCTGCCGATCACGGCGATCTTCCGCGAGATGCTGGGTATCGATTCGCTGGCCTATGGCCTGGCGATGCCGGACGAGGATGTGCATGCGCCGAACGAGTTCTTTCGGCTGTCGTCGTTCGATGAGGGACTGCGAAGCTGGCCGATGCTGTTGAGCGAGCTTGGGTCGCTGACCGAGGCCGACTTTGCGCCGTTCCGGCATTAGGGCGGTTTCACGATGGGCGGATACGCGCGACGACCCAACCCGTCATTGCGAGGCGCGAAGCGCCGAAGCAATCTCCTGCCTGACAAGCCGAGGAACGCTCGTCCCGCGGGAGATTGCTTCGACGCTTCGCGCCTCGCAATGACAGGGAGGACGGCGGTTCCGGTCGCAGTGGAAATGCCCTGACGTGGCCTGGGCGATTCCGTCATGAGACTCGTGGCCATGATCGCGCGGCGGTGCCTGTGGATGCCGCCGACCTTGCTCGGCCTGGTGCTGCTGGTGTTCGCCATTTCGCATGTCATCCCGTCCGATCCGGCACGGGTGATGGCGGGCGAGAACGCACCGCCCGAGCAAATCGAAGCGCTGCGGCACAAATACTGGCTGGATCGGCCGCTGCCGGTGCAGTTCGCGCATTACGTGGCCGACGTGGCGCGCGGCAATATGGGGATCAGCCTGTTCACCCAGCGTCCGGTGTCCGAGGATTTGTTCGCCCGCCTGCCGGCGACGCTGGAACTCGCGCTGTATGCCATTGTCATTGCGGTTATGGCAGGCGTGCCGTTGGGGGTCGTCGCCGCGCTGCGGCGCAATTCATGGCTCGATCACGTGGTGCGGGTGGTGACGGTCGCCGGCCTTGCGATGGCGGCATTCTGGCTGGCGATCCTGTTGCAATTGCTGTTTTCGATGTGGCTCGGATGGACGCCGCTGCAGGGGCGCATCAACGGCTGGGGACCGGACCCGATCACCGGGTTCTACACGCTGGATGCGGTGCTGCGGGGGGATTGGGAAACGCTGGGCCAGGCATTGCGCTATCTGGCGCTGCCGACTCTGACCCTGGCGCTGCCGGCGATGGCGACGATCGTGCGTTTCACCCGCGCCGGCGTGCTGAACGTGATGTCGAGCAATTTCGTGTTCTACCAGGCGGCGATGGGCATCCCGCGCCGGCGCGTGGTGTGGAAATACATTTTGCGTAGTGCCTTGATCGGCACGCTGACTCAGATCGGCCTGATCTTCGGCAACCTGATTGCCGGCGCGGTGGTGGTGGAGACGGTGTTCGACTGGCCGGGCCTGGGCAGTTTCGCGGTGAGTTCCATCCTGCAATCCGACTACAACGCGATCATGAGTTTCACCCTGTTCATCGGCGTCGTGTTCATCCTGGTCAATCTGCTGGTCGATGTCGCCCAGGCCGTACTGGACCCGCGCGGCCGATGATCGTCGGGCCAGCGCCGGACCTGGCGTGCGTGCAGCGTGGGTGTGCGCTGCGTGAGGGTGTGCAGCGTGCGTATTTGCAGCTTGCGTGTGTGATGCAGCGGGCGTTCGCCCGTGATGCTGCATGAGCGCGTGGCGCAGGCTGCTGCGCGACCGTTCCGCCATGCTCGGGCTCGCGATCATCGTTGCGCTGCTGCTGGTGGCGGTGTTCGCCAGGCCGCTGGCGAATTTCCCGCAGGACGTCACGGCCTACCATCCGCCGAACCGGCTGCTGCCGCCGGGCGGGAGATTTTGGTTCGGCACCGATCGAATGGGCGGCGACATTTACAGCCGGCTGCTGTTCGGCGCGCGCATCACCATCCTGATCGCCGTGGTGGCGACATCGGTGTCGGTGCTGATCGGCGTGGCGGTCGGCCTGGTTGCCGGTTATTACAACAATCGGGTCAGCGATTTGCTGATGCGGGTGTCGGATGTGTTCCTCGCGGTGCCGCAGATCGTGCTGGCGATCGCCATCGCGCAGACGCTGGGGCCGGCGATCCAGAACGTTATTCTCGCCCTGTCGGTCACCTATTGGCCGTTCTGGGCGCGGCTGGTCTATGCCGAAACGCGCAGCCTGCGCAACGAGGTGTTCATCGAAGCCGCCGTCGCGTTGGGCGCCTCGCCGTTGCGGGTGATGGCGCTGCATGTGCTGCCGTCGATCGCGTCGTCGGTGATCGTGCGCACCACGATCGGCATGGGCGGCACCATCCTGGTGGCTGCCGCGCTGGGGTTCCTCGGATTGGGGCCGCCGCCGCCGTCGCCGGAATGGGGCCGCATGATCGCCGAAAGCCGCGCCTTCCTGCCGCAGGCCTGGTGGTACGCCGCCGCACCCGGCATGGCAATTCTGCTCGTTGTCATGGGCTTCAATCTGCTGGGCGACGGGCTGCGCGACGTGCTGGATCCGCGGCTGCGGCGAGGCGGCGATGCAGCCTGAACAGCTGCTGTCTGACACGCTGCAGTCTGGGTCGCTGCTGTCGGTGCGCGATCTGTCGGTGTCGTTCACCACCGAAGGCGGCGTCGCGCAGGTGCTGGACTCGGTCAGCCTGTCGTTGCGCGCCGGCGAGATCATGGGACTGGTCGGTGAATCCGGCTGCGGCAAGACGACGCTGGCTCGCAGCATCCTGGGCGCGTTGCCGCCCAATGCGCGGATGCGCGGCACGGCGCTGCACTTTGCCGGACAGGACCTGTTGACGCTCGATCCTCGTGTCGTGGCGGATCGGGTGCGCGGGCGCGCCATCACCTTCGTGCCGCAGGACCCGTTCAGCGCGTTCAATCCGCTGTTCACCGTCGGCGATCAGATCATGGAGTTGCTGCGCTGGAAGTCGCCGGATCGGCCGTTGCGGGAGGTCGGCTACCGGCGCGCCCGGCGTCGCGCCGATCGGGCTCGCGCACTGGCGATGCTGCGCGCGGTGCATTTGCCCGATCCGGAGCGGCTGCTGGCGAAATATCCGCACGAATTGTCCGGCGGACAGCGGCAGCGGGTGATGATCGCGATGGCACTGCTGCCGGAACCGAAGCTGGTGATTGCCGACGAGCCGACGACGGCGCTGGACGTGACGATCCAGGCGCAAATTCTGAAGCTGCTGCGCACGCTGGCGAACGAGCACGGCGCGTCGGTCTTGCTCACCACGCATGACCTCGGCACCGCGTGGGAGATCTGTGACCGCGTCACCGTGATGTATGCCGGCCAGACGCTGGAGACCGCGCCGATCGAGGCCTTCGTGCATCGTCCGATGGTGCCGTACACACGGCTTTTGCTCGAGAGCCTGCCGTCGCGCAACGCGGCGTTGTTGGGTATTCCGGGCGACGTTCCGAGCCTGGTGTCGCCTCCGCCGGGCTGCCGCTTCCATCCGCGCTGCCCGCAGGCGAGCAATGCGTGCCGTGCCGAACATCCGGCGCTGTCGGAGCCAGACGCGGGGCATTTCGTGCGGTGCCATCATCCGCAACTGGCTCCGGTCGAAGCGGTTGTGGGATGAGGCGTGGTAGGCTCGACCCATGAGCAGTACTGCGCCGATTCTTGAATTGCGTGACGTGCACACGCAGTTTGCCATTCGCAATGCCTGGGGCCGGCAGGTCGGCTGGCTGCGCGCGGTGGATGGCGTGTCGCTGTCGGTGGCGCGGGGGGAAATCCTTGGCGTGGTCGGCGAATCCGGCTGCGGCAAGACGACGCTGGGCAAGACGATCGCCGGCATTCACCGCGCCGGCAGTGGAAGAATTTGGTTCGAGGCGAATGAGATCGGCGCGCTCACCGCCGGCGAGGGTCGCGCGCTACGACGCAATTTGCAGTACTGCTATCAGGACCCCGGTGCCTCGCTCGATCCGCACTGGAAGATCGGCCGCGCGTTGGAAGAGCCGCTGGTGATCCATACGTCCATGCCGCGCGCCGAGCGGCGGGCGCGCGTGGGAGAAGTGCTGGCGGCGGTGGGATTGCCGGAGGGGCATCTCGATCTGTATCCGCACGAGATCAGCGGCGGGCAGCAGCGCCGCATCGGCCTGGCGCGAATCCTGATGCTGCGGCCGAGCCTGGTGGTGCTGGACGAGCCGACCTCGGGTCTCGATGTGTCGGTCCAGGCGACGGTGCTGCGGCTGTTCCTGGAATTGCGCGAACGTTTCGATCTGACCTACCTGTTCATCAGCCACGATCTGGGGGTGGTGCGGCTGGTGTCGCAGCGGATCGCGGTGATGTATCTGGGGAAGGTGATGGAATGTGGGGACACGGCGCAGGTCTTCGCCGCGCCGGCGCATCCGTACACGCAGTCATTGCTCGCGGCGGTGCCGGTGGTCGGCGGGCGCCGGGTCACCGAGACGTTCCTGCTGGAGGGCGAGCCGCCTAGCCCCGGTGCGCTGCCCTCCGGCTGCCGGTTTCGCACGCGCTGCCCGCTTGCGGCGGCGCGGTGTGTTGCGGAGGAGCCGGCTTTGCGGGTGCTGGCGGACGGCCGGCAGGCCGCGTGCCATTTCGCGGCGTCATAACCTCTCCCGCGAAGCGGGAGAGGTCGATGTGCGAAGCACGAGGGTGAGGGTGATCGGGAGGCAGGTAGCAAGTAGTGCGAGGCGACCCGATCACCCTCACCCTCGACGCTGCGCGTCTCGACCTCTCCCGCGCGCAGCGCGGGAGAGGTTTTTCTGCTGCTACGTCATGCTCATCCAGCGAATGTCCTGGGCGTCGCCGATCGGGCAGAAGCGCACGTCGTGCACATTCTTGGTGAACGGGCCATACCACTTGGTGTTGTAGATGTACAGGCCGGCCGCGTCGTCCACCAGGATGCGCGATGCCTCTTCATACAGCGGCTCCCGCTCCTCCCGCTTGGTCAGCACCAGCGCCTTGTCGGTGAGCTCGTCGAAGCGCGGGTTCTTGTAGAAGCTGGCGTTGCCGGCGCCGATATTGCGGCTGTTGTACATCACGCCGGTCCAGTTGTGCGGGTCGGCGAAATAGGCACTGCGCCAGAGCGGCACCAGGTCGTGCATCTTCTCCGGATCACCGAACTTGCCGGAGATCACCGGCCAGGGTTCGCTGTTCAGCTTCACGTCGATGCCGAGCTTGGCACAGCCGGCCTGGAGCAATTGCGCCGCGGCCTCGCTCTGGTCGAAGCCGGCCAGCACGCCAATCTCCAACGAGCGCATGGGCTGCTTCACCAGCGCCAGATGCTGCTTCGCCTTGTCGAGGTCGTAGGTGTAGCCCTTCAGGTCCTTTGGCACGCCCCACAGATTGTCGGGAATGATGCCGGCGTTGCGCGACACCGAGCCGGACAGGATGTTGTTGATGAACCCGTCATAGTCGAACGCGTAGCACAGCGCCTTGCGCAGGTTCACGTCGTTCAGCGGCGGGCGCTGGTTGTGAATGATGAAATACATCGTGCGCAGCGACGAGGCTTCCAGGATCTGCACGCTGTCGGTGGCGCGCAGGCGCTTGATCTGGTCCTGTGGCAGGTAGCCGTCGGTGGTGTTGAACTCGCCCTTCTGCACGCCGAGCGCCCGGCTGGCGGTTTCCAGCACCACGCGGAATTCCATCGTCGTGATGTTGGCCTTGCCGAAGCCGGCGAAATGGTCGTCGAACCGGTCGGCCTGGAAGCCGATCGCCGGGTCGTAGCGGCGCAGCTTGTAGCCGCCCGAGCCGGCCTCGTTGCGGGCCAGCCAGGCTGCGCCCCAATCGCCGGCCTTTTCGTTCGCTTTCACAAGCTTGCTGTTCACCACCCAGAGTTCCGCCAGGATGGAGGTGAACACGGCGTAGGGCTGATGCAGCGTGAATTGCACGGTGCGCGCATCCAGCGCCTTGGTCTTGCCGGGATCGACGACGCCCTTGAACAGCCCATAGGCACCCAGCTTCATCGCCAGGATGCGCTCGATCGAATAGACGACGTCGTCGGCGGTGACCGGCGCACCGTCGTGGAATTTCGCGCCAGGCTTCAGGGTTACGGTATAGGTCACGGCGTCCGGCGCGATGTCGATCTTCTCTGCCAGCCAGAGATCGAGCTTCGGCGGATTGTCCACCCAGCGCACCAGGCAGTCATACATGTTCAGCCGCGTTGCGATGCGGCCGATATCGAACACGACATGCGGGTCCAGCGTGTCGTAAGGACTGTTGTTGGCGGTCACGAAGTGCTTGCCCCCGGCCGCGCGGGCGGCGGGGGAGAAACCGGATGCCAGGGCCGCGGCGCCGGCCAGCGTCAGCAGGTCGCGGCGATGCAGGCCAGGCACGATGGCGGCGCGTGTGTCCATGAAGTCCCCCGGTGGTTGCGTCCCTGCTGGTGGGATGGTCGCTGGCGGCGTACTTGCGTGTCAAATGCATGGAGGGTGTGAGCGGCGCGGAGGATGTGAGAGGCGCAGAACGCTCCGCCCCTGTGGGAGGGGGAGCAGATTCTTGCCAGAGCAGTTTCACCCTGACGGGAATCGTCGCGTCGTTGTCCGCACACCTGTCATTGCGAGGTGCGAAGCGCCGAAGCAATCTCCTGCCTGACGAGCGGAGGTACGCTCGTCAGGCAGGAGATTGCTTCGGCGCTGCGCACCTCGCAATGACAGGTTTGGCTTTGACAGGTTTGGCCGGCGTTTCCACTCACAGCGAAAATGCTCTAGCCTTCGAGGAACTCGGCGAAATACTCTTCCGGCGTGACGCGGCGATCGACGATGCCAAGCGAGAACGCCTCGTCGTTGAAGACTTCGATCGTGCGGCGGTTGGCCTCGAAGCCGTAGGGGTGGAAATCCGCGCCCATCAGCGCCTCGGTTTCCTCCAGTTCCGCATCCTGCCACGGCGACGCATAAGGAAACGAGCGCTGCGCCTTGCCGAACATCTCGTTGCACGCGAGGAACGCGCCGGTCAGGCTGCGGGCGATCCACTTGTTCGCCTCCCAGACCGGGCGACGCACGACAACCAAATGCTGCGGCGGGAACATGCCGGTCTGGCGGAAGTAATCGCGCTCGATCGAGCGGATGTCGGGAAACAGCCGCAGGATCGGGCCATCGGCCGGGTGATAACGGCGCGGCCGTGGCGGGCTGTAAATTGCGTCCAGTTCGCCGTCGATCAGCATTTCGGACAGCGGCTTGCCCGCGGGCGCGGCGTGCACGCCATCGGGCAGCCTATAGACGTGGTTGGTGATTCCCGGCTCATCCACGCTGCCGATCCACCACTGCACCTGGTCGGGCTGCACACCGGCGAAACGCAGGAAATGCCGGTACCAGATCGAGCCGCTCGCCACCCAGTCGTACATGCCGATGCGCCGGCCCCGCAGGTCCGCCGCCGTCTGCACCGCGCCATCCTTGCGGACGTACAGGTCGCGGGCGGTGAAATTGCGCAGCGGGAAGACCGGGATGGCGACATGGCTGCGATCGCCCTGCGCGATGCGGCGCAGATGGCCGGCCATCGACGCCTCACCGCCCTGTACCGACGGATCGTTCAACGCGCGGCGCAGCAGGTCGGCTCGCGCCGGCCAGGAGCCTTCGCGGCCCAGGATCAGCGTCAGGTCGATGCCGTCGGGCGTTACCTGGCCGGTCGCCAGCGGCATCATGCGCGCGTAGTCGGCCATGGTCAGGGTCACGTTCAGATTGGGCATCGACCGATCTCCTTATGCGACCCGCACGGAGCGATGCGTTGCCGCCGACTGCGCGATCGCTTCGAATACTTCCACGCCATGCAGGATGTCCGCCAGCGGCGTCGGGAACGGGCGGTTCGCGGCCACACAGCGGGCGAATTCCGTCAGTTCGGCGGTGAGCATGTTGAAGCCTGGCGTTTCGATCACCTCGGGCGGCGCGCCGGCCATCTGGACGGGATCGGCCGACGGCGTCAGGCGGAAGGTGTGCATGGGATGGTACAGCACCTCGCCCAGCCCCTGCGAGCCGTACACCGCCATGCGGTAGTGCGGTGTCGCCACGGTGGAGCAAAACAGGTGACCGGTGGCGCCGCTGGCGAAGGACAGCAGCACGCTGGTGGTGTCGTCGCCGCCATGCAATGCGGCACGGCGCGTGACGATCGCGGTGACCTCGCTGATGCGGCCGAGCAAATCGATCATGCCGTCCACCAGGTGCACGCCGATCGGCGTCATCGCGCCAACAGGCGATTCATCGGGCTGCGCGCGCCAGGCGTCCTGGGTCAGCAGGAAACCGTGCAGGGCGGTTTGCTCCGCGGTGATGGTGACGATGGTGCCGAGGCGTTGCTCGCGCACCGCGCGGCGCAGATGGCCCATCGACGGGTGGAAGCGGCGGTTGAAGCCGACGGCGAGCACGATGCCGGCGCGGTCGGCTGCCTCGATCGCCGCGGCCGCAGCGGCGACGTCGAGCGTGAACGGCTTTTCCACGAACACCGATTTGCCCACGGCGGCGGCTTGCAGCACCTGGTTCGCGTGCAGGCTATGCGGCGTGGCGAACACTACGGCGTCGAGCGTTGGATCGGCCAGCACGTCGGCCAGGTCGCCAACCCAGCGCAGGTCATGCGCGCGGCAGAAGTCGGCGACCGGCGCGGCGTGGCGCGTGTGCGCGACGGTGAAGCGGATCAGGTCGCCCTGGTCTCGCACCGCGTTGACCAGATTCTGGCCCCACCGTCCCAGGCCCACAATCGCGGCGCGGATCATTTTTGCCCTCCCTGTGTTGCGCCGACGAACCTGAACGTGCCGCCGGCGCGTTCGACGTGACCGAGGCCGGGCCAGGGATGGTGATAGCCGATCACCGCCAGCTTCTCGTCCGCCAGCCGCGCCAGCGAGCGCTGCCTGGTTTCTGCCGCCTCGACCGGGTCGGTGTCGAAGGCGCTGTGTGCCTCGGGGAAGGCGTAGGACAGCGGATCGTGGAACGCGACGTCGCCGGTCAGGCACCAGCCGCCGGCGAACAGATACGCCATGTGGCCGGGCGTGTGGCCCGGTGTTGCCCAGGCCTGGACGCCTGGCACGAACTCCTGCCCGTCGCGGATCAGCGTGATGCGGTCGCGCAGCGGCAACAGGTGCTTGCGCACGCCGGCCAGAGTGCGATCGCGCTTCTCGCCGGGCGGGTTGGATTCCCAGAACGCCAGTTCGGCCTGCGCCATGTAGATCGTCGCGTTGGGATAGTTCGGCACGCCGTCGTCGCCCATGGTGCCCCAGCAATGGTCCGAATGCGCGTGGGTCAGCACCAGGGCGTCGATGGCGGCGGGATCGACGCCCGCCTCGGCCAGGCTGTCGAGCAATTGTCCGCTGTCCGGGCCGAACCATTTCGACGTGCCCATGCCGTTATCGAACAGCACGCGCTTGCCGGCGGTCTCCAGCAGGAGGCAGTTTTGCTCGACGTGAACCTTGTCGGTGGCCTGGCCGGCGGCGCCGAGTGCCGCGTTCATCGCCGCTGCGTCGGGACCCTTGAAGATACGTGCGGCGCCCGGCAGCACCAGAGGGCCGTCGGAGACGATCGTGGCGTGCATTGCGCCGATTTGGAAACGATGGAACATGAGGCACCTTACCAGATTGTCGGCACGCCGTAGGCCGCGAACACTGCGTCATCGGTGATGATGGTCAGATCGTTACGCAACGCCGTCGCGATCAGCATGCGGTCCATCGGGTCCTTGTGATGCAGCGGCAGGCGGTTGGCTTGCTCCGCGTCATCCCATCCGAGTGGTTGCAACGCAAATCCTTCGCTCCGCAGCAACGCGGTCAGCGACGCATGCGGTGCCCAAACCGAGGGCAACTTGCCCAGCGCGGCCTTGCGCGTGATCTCCCAGACGGTGATCGGCGAGACGCGTATCTCTGCTGTGCGCATCAGCGAGGCCGAATTCGGCATCGTCCGGTCCGGATCCGGTGTGGCCAGGAAGACGATCAGGGCGCATGCGTCGGCGAGGTAGCCGACCGTCATTCCCAGCCTTCCTCAGCAAGTTCGGCGTCGGTCATCGGTGCGAACAGGGCAGGGTCATAGGTGAAGCCGCGCCATTCGGGGACGTCGCGCAGCAGTCCGGGTTGCCGTGCGTGCGGTGCGGTCACGCGCACCAGCTTTGCCACCGGCGTTCCATTCCGCGCGATGACAATTTCCTCCCCCTGCTCGATTTCCGCCAGGAGGGCGGAAAGGGTGGTTTTCGCCTGATGCACGTTGACTGTCTTCACCGGGGAGGTCCTGGACTAAGGTTGGACTAAGCTAATAGCTGTAACGCGGGACTGCAATCGTGCCGGGCCCATCGCCGCAGCCAGGTCAGCACCGTCACTGTTGCGGAATGGCGTTGTTCCCCGGTGCCCTGACATGCAACGATCCGTCCTGACGCGTCCTGGCAGTCGCACAAGCGGGGTCCGATGCCGTTCGGCAGTGAGTTCGGTAAGGAGCTGACCCACACGCTGGTGGCAACCGCCATCTGCTGCACCACCGCGACCGTCGCCATGCCGGCCGGCATCGGTGTGATCGGGGTCGTCGAGGCGGTGCTCGGTGCCGCGACCATCGGCCACCTCCTGTGGCGCCGGCGCGCGAGCAAGGCCGATGCGCTGCTGCGGCGCTGCACCGCCGAAATCGAAACCGGCAGCGACGCCCTGCTCGCGACGGAGTATCGCGACGACCCGGACGCGCCCGCCCGGCGCGACGCCGCCGTCGCCGCCATCCGCGAGGTGTTGCCGCGGATCGTGCCGCAGCCCGCGGAACTGGTCGCCGCACGCTTGACCAACGATCGCGTCGTCGCCTTCTACCTGGACCGCGCGGCCCAGGCGCGGCCGGCGGTGTTTGGCGCGATGGCGCAGGACGACATGCCGCGCCGGCTGCTGCGGGACGTGGTCGATGGCGCCTGGAAGCTGGTGCTGCGCCAACCCGAGTTCCGCGACGATGTCGCGTTCGACATCCTGCGGGAACTGCTGACCGGGCAGGACGAGCTGCGGGCGGAGGCCGGCCAGGCCAAGCAGGAGATCCTCGGCGCGGTGGCAGCGACCCCCGCCGAGACACTCCGCCTGCTCATGGCGGAACTCGATGCGCGCGGGCTTACCGGCAAGGCAGAGGCGGCCGGCCTGGAACGGCAGGCGATGATCCGCATCGCCGGGCGCCTGCGGCCCGACGAGCGGCTGAACTTCGACCAGGCGGTGGTCGAGGTGGAACACGCCGTCGGGATCGCGCTGGAGGTGATCGCGCGCGGCGAGCGCGGCGGCAACCTGGACGCGTTCGTCGAGACGGTGCTTCGCCGCTTGGCCGAGACCACGCGGACGGGCGACTTCGACCGCGGCTCGCGGGCCGTGGACGACGCGCTGCGCGAGTTGGAGCGGCGGGAGGCAGAGCAACTCGACGCCATGCGGCGCTCGCGGACGGCGCTGCTGGAAGCGGGCATCGAGCAGGACACGCTGCGGCGCGACGCTGCTGCCGTGGCGCGGCGGATCGAGGCACTGGTCGCGGCGGAGCAGCCGCCCGGCGAGCGCCCCGCCTGGACGCCGTCGTTCCGGCAACGCTGGGACGCGCTCTACGACGAAGGCCGCGACAAGGGGATCAACTTCTCGCTGGAGGTCGCAGCGGCGCTCGCCCGCCGCATGCTGGACACCGCGCGCGACAGCGACGAGCGCGGCGCAGCCGGCAACCTGCTCGGCATCGCGTTGTGGACGCTCGGCGAGCGCGAGAGCGGCACGGCGCGGCTGGAGCAGGCGGTCGCGGCCTACCGCGCCGCGCTGGAGGAACGCACGCGCGAGCGCGTGCCGCTGGACTGGGCGGCGACGCAGAACAATCTCGGCATCGCGTTGTGGAGGCTCGGCGAACGCGTGAGCGGCCCGGCGCGGCTGGAGCAGGCGGTCGCGGCCTACCGCGCCGCGCTGGAGGAACGCACGCGCGAGCGTGTGCCGCTGGACTGGGCGATGACGCAGAACAACCTCGGCATCGCGTTGTGGAGGCTCGGCGAACGCGAGAGCGGCCCGGCGCGGCTGGAGCAGGCGGTCGCGGCCTACCGCGCCGCGCTGGAGGAACGCACGCGCGAGCGCGTGCCGCTGGACTGGGCGACGACGCAGAACAACCTCGGCAACGCGTTGCAGACGCTCGGCGAGCGCGAGAGCGGCACGGCGCGGCTGGAGCAGGCGGTCGCGGCCTACCGCGCCGCGCTGGAGGAATACACGCGCGAGCGCGTGCCGCTGAGCTGGGCGA
>Ga0182030_10014000_pt1 | contig 15895 bp, 12 predicted proteins | sample 812S3MmetaG_FD_121299 | JGI IMG/M metagenome (GOLD analysis project Ga0182030, IMG submission 121299) | Permafrost microbial communities from Stordalen Mire, Sweden - 812S3M metaG (Illumina Assembly) | ecosystem: Environmental > Terrestrial > Soil > Wetlands > Permafrost | place: Sweden...
ATCTGACGCGGAGACGCAGAGACGCGGAGGAAGACGCGGAGAAAGCGAGGACAAGAACAAGCTGGCGGGAAAGAGCAGGATTCGCCTCTTCTCCGGGGCGCGCGCGGAGAGAGCGGAGATCGCCTGGAAAGTGGGGGATGCCGGGCACGCGCGCGGGCGGTATACTCGCGGTTACAAGGTCATAATTATGATACACACCAGGACCAGACGAGAAGCGCTGAAATCGGCCGCCGCGACTTTCATGATTCTGCCCGCCGGGCTGGCGCGCGGATATGCGGCGAACGAGAAACTGAATGTCGGGGTGATCGGGCTCACCGGTATGGGCGGGGCCGATGCCGAGGCGCTGACCAAGGTGGGCGAGAACGTCGCCGCGCTGTGCGACGTGGATTCCGCCATGCTGGAACGGCGCGGGGCGCAGTACCCGAAAGCCGCGAAGTACACCGACTTCCGGAAGATGATCGAACGGGAGAAACTGGACGGCGTGGTGGTGGCCACGCCGGACCACTGGCATGCGTATATCAGCGTGTGGGCCATGAAACACGGGCTCAATGTCTACTGCCAGAAGCCGCTGACGCAGACCATACACGAATCGCGCGTGATGGCGCGCGTGGCGGCCGAAACCAAAGTCATCACGCAGATGGGCACGGCCAGCACTTCCGAAGCGAGTGTGCTGCGGCAGGTGGAATTGATCCAATCCGGCGCGCTGGGTGAGATCGTCGAGGTCCACGTGACCACCGACCGGCCGGTGTGGCCGCAGGGGTACGACCGCCCGCAGGGGCAGGACCCGGTTCCCTCCACGTTCGATTGGGACATGTGGCTGGGCCCGGCCGCGGCGCGCCCCTACCAGGGTGTATGGGCGAAGGACCACCCGGTCTACAAGCCCGAAAGTTGGAAGCGGTTCATCTATCAGAAGGACCCGGACCTGCCGATCTACCACCCGTTCACCTGGCGCGGCTGGACCGAGTTCGGCAGCGGCGCCGTGGGTGACATCGCGCCGCATGCCATGAACGTGATCTTCATGGCGCTGGACCTGGGGGCGCCCTCGGCGGTGGAAGTGGTGGAGACCAGCGGGATGCGGCGCGAGATGTACCCCGAATGGAGCATGATCCGCTTCGATTGGGCGCGGCGCGGGGTGCATCCGCCGCTCACCATCTACTGGTACGACGGCGGGAAGCAGCCTCCGCCCGAGGTCGGGCGCGGCGGCCTCATCTGGATCGGAACCAAGGGCAGTCTGCCGCAGGCGCGGGGGCCATTCAAAGATGTGAAGATGGACCCATACGAGGTGCCTCCGCGCCGGGAGTGGGGCCGCGAAGAGGTCCACAAGGACTGGGTTACGGCGGTGAAAACGGGCAAGCTGCCCGGGTGCAATTTCGGGTACGCGGGGCCGTTCACCGAGGCCTACCAGTTGGGGAATATCGCGCTGCGCACCGGCCACCGCATCGAGTGGGACGCATTGGCTTTCCGCGTGACCAACTGCCAGGAGGCCAACCAATACCTGAGGCGCGAGTACCGCAAGGGTTTCGACCTGAAGGAAATCGCGGGGGCGGCCTTCGCGGTAGGGAGAAGCTGACGGCGTTCCGGGTCAAACGGCCGCTGCGCCCTTCGACAGTTCCCCTCACTTCCGTGCCGCGCGCCGTGTTGCCGTCTGGCCCCGCGTCCGGCCGCGCAATTAAGTTATAGTCACTGGAATGAGATTTTTCCGGTGTCTTGCCGCGACGCTGCTCGCGCTTCCCCTTTTTGGCCAGCCCGTTGCCAACGTCCCTCTGAAGCCCGGCCGCGACGCGTCGCAGGCGGTGGATGAAGAGTACACCAAGAAGATTCGCGAATACACCACCGAGCCCTTCTTCAACTCGCCGCTGACCGACTACCTGCCCGCCTCCAAGACCGTGCCCACTCCCAAAGCGGTGCTCGGCGATATCGCCGGGGCGCCCGGCATCCTGCCCTACGCGGAGGATGTCTACCGCTACATGCGCATGCTGGAGAAGGCCACGCCGCGCGTCAAAGTCTTCAGTATCGGCAGGACCGAGGAAGGGCGCGAGATGATCGCCGTGGCGGTGGCCTCCGAACGCCTGCTCGCCACGCTCGACGAGAACCGTGCCCGCCTGGCCAAACTCGCCGATCCGCGCAGCATCAAGCTGGACGATGCCGAAGCCGAAAAGCTGGTGGCCGCCTCGACGCCCATCTATTACATCACCGGCACCATTCACTCCACGGAGACGGGCGCGCCCACCGCACTCATGGAACTGGCCTACCGCCTGGCGGTGGACGAGAGCGCGTTCGTCAAATCCATCCGCGAAAACGTGATCACGCTGATCACTCCCGTGGTGGAGGTGGACGGGCGCGACCGGGCGGTGGACATCTACCGCTGGCACCGCGAGAACCCCGGCAAGGAGTTTCCGCCGCTGATCTACTGGGGCCACTACGTGGCGCACGATAACAATCGCGACTCCATGGGGCTCACTCTGCAACTCACGCGCAACGTGCTCAAGACCTTCGTCGGATTCAAGGCGCAGGTGCTCCACGACCTGCACGAATCGGTGCCCTACCTCTACGACAACACCGTCGGCGACGGCCCGTACAACGCGTGGATCGACCCGATCCTGGCCGACGAATGGCAGATGATGGGCTGGAACAACGTTTCCGAAATGACCAAGTTCGGCATGCCCGGCGTGTTCGCGCACGGCACGTTCGACACCTGGTCTCCCAGCTACCTGATGTTCATCGCCGCCATGCACAACGGCATCAGCCGCCTGTACGAGACGTTCGGCAACGCCGGGGCGGATACCGAAGAGCGCAGCCTGCGCCCCAATGAGTACGCGCGCACCTGGTTCAGGCAGAATCCGCCGCTGCCCAAGGCGCAATGGTCGCAGCGCAACAACAACAATTACGAACAGACGGGCGTGCTGACCGCGCTACACTACTTCGCCGGCAACAACAAGCTGTTCCTGCGCAATTTCTACCTGAAGGCCAAGCGCTCCATCGAGAAACCGCGCACCGAAGGACCGGCCGCCTACGTGTTTCCGTCGGACGATCCGCGCCCCGGCGCGCAAGCCGACCTGCTGCGCATGTTGCAGGATCAGGGCTGCGAGGTGTCGCGCGCCACCGCGGCCTTCACCGTCATGATGCCGGGCAAGAAGGCGCCCGCGCGCGGCGGCCGCGGTGGACGCGGCGGGGCCGCAGCCACGGATGCCGCCGACGCGGCAGCCGACGCCGCACCGGCCAAGCCCGCGGAAAAGCCCAAGCCCGAGCCGCGCACCTTCCCGGCCGGCAGTTATGTTCTGCGCATGGATCAGCCCTACAGCCGCATCGCCGACGCGCTGCTGGACTACCAATACTGGGCGGCCAACGATCCGCAGAAGAGCATCTACGACGACACCGGCTGGACCTTCGGCGAACTGGGCAACGTGCAGGTGTCGCGCGTCACCGACGTGAAGGTATTGGAAGCCGCCATGGACAAGGTCGGGGGGCAGGTACAGGCGCAAGGCGGCGTGACTGGCGCCGGCGAGGTTTTCCTCATCAACCACAATGCGGATAACGCGCTCGTCACCCTGCGCTACCGCTTCCCCAACGCCACCTTCGATTCCGCCGAAGAGCCGTTCGAAGCCGCCGGCCACAAGTTCAACCGCGGCAGTTTCATCGTGCGCAACGTGGCCGCCGCCGACCTCGTCAAGGCATCGCTCGAACTCGGCGTGCAGGCCTATGCCGTGGCCGCCGCGCCCGCGGTGAAAACCCATCCGGCGCGCGCCGCCCGCATCGCGCTCATGCACACCTGGCAGAGCACGCAGGCCGAAGGCTGGTGGCGCCTGGAGTTCGACCGTTTGAAGGTGCCCTACGAGTATATCAGCACGCAGACGGTGTCCAAGGCCGCCGACCTGCGCTCCAAATACGACGCGATCGTGTTCGCTCCGGGAGGAGGAGGGCGCGGCAACCCGCAGGCGATTGTCTCCGGCATGCCGATGTACGGCAATGCGCTGCCCTGGAAAACTACCCAGCTCACGCCGAATCTGGGCAAGATCGACGAAACCGACGACATGCGTCCCGGCCTCGGCTGGGCGGGGCTCGACCACTTGCAGGAGTTCGTGCGCAAGGGCGGATTGCTGATCACCGCCAACGACACGGCCAATTTCGCGGTGGCGTTCGGCTTCACGCCGGGCGTCAGCATCGGCGCCACCACGCGGCTCAAGGTGACCGGTTCGGCGCTCCGTTCCAAGATGGTGGACGCGGCCAGCCCGATCGTGTACGGCTACAAGGACAATCTGGCCATCTTCGCCTCGAGTCCGCCGGTCTTCGGTCTCACGAATATGGTGGGTGGAGGTGGTGGGCGGCGCGGCGCCACCGAAGAGCGCGAACGTCCCACCGGCCGCGGCACGGCCGACGATCCGGACTTGCCGCAGGGCCGCTCCCCGGTGGAGATACCGGAAGAACCGCACGCCGAAGTCTGGGAGGCCACGCCGCTCACCAGCGAGCAGCTTCGCAACCCCATCAACGTGATTCCCCCGGCGGCGCGCCCGCGCGTCGTGCTGCGCTACGCCAATGCGCCGGAGCTGCTGGTGAGCGGCCTGCTCGATGGCGGCACGGAACTGGCGCAGCACGCGGCGGTGATCGATTCCCCTTATGGCGAAGGCCATGTGGTGCTGTTCTCCAACAATCCCATGTGGCGCGCGGAGACCAAGGGCAGCTATTTCCTGGTGTTCAACGCCATCCTGAACTTCGACAGCCTGGACGCGGGGAAAAAGCCGGCGGATAAGTAGCGTGGCATAAGGCTCCGCCTGGTGCATCCGAGCGAAGCTCGAACTCTTTTCCGCCCCGCATAGCGCTAGAATTGGGGCGTCATGGGGAAAGCGTTTCTAAAACTCGGAGTCGCCTGCCTGTTCCTGTTGGGAATCGCGCAGTTCGCGCCTGCTCAGGCGCCGAAGATTCAAGTGCTCATCATTACCGGCCAGAATGGCCATGACTGGCGCGCCACCACGCCCGTGCTGCGCAAGTTACTGGAAGACACCAAGCGGTTTGAGGTGCGGGTCACCGAGGAGTTCCGCGGCGCCGGCCCGGAAACCCTGGCGCCCTACGATCTGGTAGTGCTCAATTACTACGATGGCAACAAGCCCGCCCTGCGCTGGGGCACCCGCGCCGACAGCGCGCTGGTGGACTTCGTGCGCGGCGGCAAGGGTCTGGTGGTGTACCACTTTTCCAGTGCGGCCTTTAACGGCTGGAGCGAGTTCGAACAGATGTCGGCCGGCAACTGGCGCCCCAACAACGGCCATCACTCGGCGCGCCACGATTTCACCGTCACCGTCACCGACCGCGAGCATCCTATTACCCGCGGCATGCGCGCCACTTTCCCGCAGGCCAATGACGAGTTGTACGCCAATCTGAAGTGGCAGCCGGAAGGTTCGTATCACCTGCTGGCCACCGCCTATGACGACCATGCGCTGTACAAACCCGGCGAGAAACAGCCGATTCCCGGCCCCGGTCTGAATCAGCCTATGCTCTGGACCACTAAGTTCGGCAATGGCCGCGTCTTCACCACCGCGCTGGGGCACGATCCCGCGGCTATGATACTACCCGGGTTCATCGCCACCTTCGTGCGCGGCGCCGAGTGGGCCGCCACCGGCGCCGTCACACTGCCGCTCCCGGACGAGCTAAAATAGCCTCAAAGGCAATCTCGCCCGTGGGGCGCCCTACGCAGCCCCGGCACTCCCACGAACTGCCTGGTGAAACCGGGGATTGCATAGACGCGTCCATAAAATCAACGACGAATGCCGATCTGATGCCCTTTCCCGCACTGGTTGCCCTACTTCTGTTTTGGCAGGGCGCTGCAAGCAGCCTCGATGTTTCGGTAGTCGATTCGTCCCACCGGCCCGTTCCGGGCGCTCGCGTAGAATTGAAGACTGGCGGAACGGTTGTCGCTTCGGCGCAGACGGCGGAAGACGGCCACGCCCGGTTCGATGCGCTAAAGCCGGCGCATTATGAACTCCGTGCTTCGAAGGACGGATTCGAACCCGTGCAAAAGGACAATCTCGAATTGCCCTCTTCCGTGGAGTTGATGCTGACGCCGGCCATGGCGCCCAAGGAGAGCATCGAGGTCAAGGGAACCGCCGCGCCATTGGAGCAAGGCGCGTCGCCGTCCAACGAGGTCTCGGCGCAGACCGCCAAAGAGCTTCCTGGACGGCCGCCGACGGTAACGGAGGCCTTGCCATTACTGCCGGGTGTGATGCGCGTGCCCGGGGGCGGCCTGGTGATGTCGGCCGCCGGCGAACATCGCAGCGCCCTCATGGTCAACTCGGCCGATGTCACCGACCCGGCAACCGGGCAATTCGGACTGACGGTGCCGATCGACAGCGTAGAGACCATCAACGTCTATCAGACGGCTTTCCTGGCCGAGTACGGAAGGTTTACGGCGGGCCTGGTTTCGGTGGCGACGCGGCGCGGCGGCGACAAATGGAAGTGGGAGCTGAGCGATCCGTTTCCCGATTTCATTATTCGCAGCTACCACCTGCGCGGCCTGCGCGACGCCACGCCGCGGATCAACGTGGATGGGCCGATCGTGGCGGGAAAGCTGTACTTTTCCGAAGGGTTGGAATACGCGGTCCGCAAGACCGAGGTCTACGAACTTCCTTTCCCCTACAACCAGAAAAAGCAGGAAGGGTTTAACTCATTCGCGCAATTCGACTGGGTGGCATCCCAGAAGCAGCTTGTCACCGCGACCGTGCACGTGGCGCCGCAGCGCATGGCCTACGTGAATATGAACTACTTCAATCCGGAGGCGACATCGCCGGACGCCGCCACGGACAATATCACCGTCACCCTGGGGGACAAATGGACGCTGGGGAGCGGGCTCTTCGAAAACACCTTCTCGGTGACCCACTTCGACGCGCACGTCTGGGCGCAGGGCACCCAGGATCTGACCATCGCCCCCGGCGGCAACAGCGGGAATTATTTCGCCGAGCAGCGCCGCGACGCTTCGCGCCTGAGCTGGACCCCGGTCTATTCCTTCGGGGCCGTCCACTGGCTGGGGGGAACGCACAACTATAAAGCCGGCGCGTACCTGGCGGAAAGCACCGACAACGGTGTGGTGACGGAGCGGCCCTTCAACGTTGTGGATGCGTCGAACCAGTTGCTGGAGCGCGTCACTTTCACGCCGGGGCTGCGCTTTCTCAGATGGGACCTGGAGTACGCATTTTTCGGGCAGGATCACTGGCTGATCACGCCGCGGCTGGCGGTGGACCTGGGTCTTCGCACGGAGTCGCAGGAGCTATCGGAGAGTTCGCGCGTGGCGCCGCGGGCGGGTATTGCCTGGACGCCGTTCGAGAAGCTGGGCACCGTGCTGCGTGCGGGCTTCGGATGGTTCTACGACCACGTGCCGCTGAGCGTCTATTCGTTTGCCCAATACCCCAATGAGATCGTCACCATGTTTGGACCCGGCGGGCAGATTACCGCCGGACCGTCGCTCTACCAGAACGGACTGGGCACGGTCAGCACGAAATCCGCGTTCGTGTTCCAGGAGACGAACCAGGGGAATTTTTCGCCACGCAGCGACACCGGAAACGTACAGATCGAGCAGCCCCTCACCGAGCGTCTGCTGATGCGGATCGGCTACACCCAAAAGCAATCGGCCGGACTGGTGATTATGAACCCGGTGCCGCCGGGCCCGTCCAACGGCGGTGTGGGCACGAACCTGTTGACGGGGGGCGGGCAATCGCGATATCGCCAGTTTGAGGCTACGGCACGCCTGCGCATGAATGACAAGCGCCAATTGTTCTTCTCCTATGTGCGTTCGCAAGCGCGCGGGGATTTGAACGATTTCGCCAACTACCTGGGCAGTTTTCCGGTGCCGATTATTCGCCCCAATCAGTTCGGCAATCTACCGGTCGACGTTCCGAACCGGTTCCTGGCGTGGGGGGTCGTGCAGCTTCCGGCGGGCTTCCGCATCGCCCCGCTGATCGAATTCCGCAGCGGCTTTCCCTATGCCGTGACCGATGCCCTGCAAAACTACGTGGGAGTGCCTAATGCGCAGAGATTCCCCAGCTTCCTATCGGTGGATTCGCGTTTTTCCAAGGACATCAAGGTGAATCCCAAATACGCGGTCCGGCTGTCGGTGAGCGCGTACAATCTCACCAACCACTTCAATCCCGAAGCCTTCCATAACAATATCGCCGATCCGGCATTTGGTCTGTTTTTCGGACAGAGAGGACGCCGTTTCACGGCCGATTTCGATGTCATTTTTTAAGGTGGGGCGGATGGGATACCCTCCGGGTTCGTCCGCGCGCGACGCCCTGGTTGCGCTGCGTTTGGCCCTCATCACGTGCCTCGCGGTGCTGGTGCACGGCTACCATCTGGGAGTGGATGACGCCGCCATCTATGTGCCCGCCATCAAGCGCGTGGCGGACCCCGAGCTGTACCCTTTCGGGGCTCAGTTCTTCCTCTCGCACGCCCACCTTTCGATTTTTCCGAACCTGGTGGGCGGTTCCGCGCGGCTGACCCATTTGCCCATCGACCAGGTGATTTTCGCCTGGCACATCGGGAGCATTTTTCTGCTCCTTCTGGCGGCATGGCAGCTTCTCGGTACCTGCTTTGAAAGCAGCTACGCGCGGTGGAGCGGCGTGGCGGTTCTGGCGGCCACCCTCAGCGTGCCGGTGACCGGCACGGCGCTGGCCATCATGGACCCGTACCTGACGGCGCGATCCCTGTCCACGCCAACGACGCTGTTCGCGGTGGCCTGCTATTTATCGAACCGGCGGCTGAGCGCCGTGGCGTGGCTCGTATTGACCGCGGCCGTCCATCCGCAGATGGCCGTCTACGGCTTGTTGTTCATCGGCGGCATGGAGCTGGTCCGGCGGCGCAGGGCATTCCGCGGCGTTGCCCAGCCGGTGCTCGGAGCGACGATCGGTCTGCCGGCCCTATTTGACTTCGCGCCGGTGCGGGGCGCCGCGCGGGAATGTCTGTTGTCGCGGACGTTCTTCTTCGTTTCCACGTGGGCCTGGTACGAGTGGGCCGGCGTGTTCGCGCCGTTGGCGGTGCTGTGGTGGTTCGCCGTGGCCCGTTTCCGCGGCACGCTGCCCGCGTTCCGGGAATTGTCGGGCAGCCTGATTCCGTTCGGGCTGTTGTTCACCGCCGCCGCCGTGATCCTGACCATCCCGCAACGCCTGGAAGTCTACACCCGCTTGCAACCGATGCGCAGTTTTCATCTGCTGTACGTCATTTTCTTCGTTCTGTTGGGCGGGCTGATTGGAGAGTACGGAATCAAGAAGAGCGTGTGGCGATGGCTGGCGCTGTTCGTTCCCCTGGCGGTCGGCATGGTGCTGGTGCAGCGGAGTACGTTCCCCGCCAGCCAGCACGTGGAGTGGCCGGGATCGAACAATGGCAACGCCTGGATGTCCGCCTTCCTGTGGATCCGCCAGCAGACGCCCAAAGACGCGGTGTTTGCCACCGATCCGAACTACATGACGGCTCCTGGCGAAGACGCGCATGGATTCCGTGCGGTGGCGGAGCGCAGCGTGCTGGCGGACTACGTGAAAGATAGCGGGGCGGTCTCTTTGTTCCCGCGGCTGGCCACGGAATGGGAGAACCAAGTGGGGGCGGAGCGCGGGCTCGATCGCTTTGAGCCGGCGGATTTTGAGAGGTTGGCCAAGCGCTATCCGGTAACCTGGATTCTGACCACGCGGCCGGCGCCGCCAGGGCTCGTCTGTCCTTATGCGAATAAGGACTTGACGGTTTGCCGCCTGTAAGCCTCCTTCCGTCTCAGTAAAAGGACGGGTTCTTCTCCCGTTCGAGAATTCGCTGGATGTCCCGCCGCCCGTGCAGAACGCGAACGACGCGCAGGGCGTCAGGCTGAACGACGTAGAAAATGAGGATGTCCTCGAAGCCTCTTACGGCCCATGAGCGTAGCCCGGAAAGAATCGGGTTCTTGACAGCTTTCGGTGCTCCGATATTCGGCATCTGGCAGATGGTTTCAATGGATTCATCGACGGCGTCGAGAAAGCGGACTGCGGCTTCAAGCGCATCCTCCGGCAGGTAATACCGGAACTGCCGGTTAATGTCATCCTTTGCCGCCGGCCTGATGATGTGCTTCACGCTCTCCTTTTCCGCGTCTTGTGTTTCTTGGCGAGGTCCAAGGCCTCGGTCTTGAGTTCCTTCCAGAAAGCGCGCGTCAACGGAATGTCATCGCCGCCCGTGGCCAACCCTTCAAGAAGGAGAGCTTCCAACCGCGCCTCCTCGTCGCGTTCCTGCGCATCCCGCAGCAGCGAGCGAAAATATTCACTGACGTTGCCGTAGCCTTTTGTGGCGAGCTGTTCATCGATGAACGTCTTCAATGTTTCCGGCAGCGATATGGTCACCGTGGTCATGCTGAGCCTCCCTGTTGCTTCTCCTCTTCACTCTACCAAGCATAAGAACGGTTCTCAATAGATAAGATGATTGAACTTCGCTCTTACCCGAAGAACAGCGGCAACTGCTCGTCGAACTCCATGGCGCGCGTCTGTTCCAGTTGGCGGGCTTCTTCCGTGCGGCCCCAGCCATCCAGAATCCAGACGAGCTCGCGGCTGGCCTCGTCCACGACCGGGCGATCGTCGTGCTCCTCCGCCATGGCCCGCCATTGGGTCATGATCTCGAAGCATTCGGCCAGGCGGAACTGCTCGTGCGCCACGCGGCGGGCCTGGCGTGCCAGCCGGCAGGCCTCGGTCCAATCCTCCACGGCATCGAAGGCGCGCGCCAGTTGGCGCAAGGCGTCCTGCGAGGGCTCGCCGGGCTCGGTCGAAATGAGCGTGGAGCAGCGCCCGCCGAAGGTCAGGTCGGTGGGGGCGGCGCCTTCCAGGACGATCAGAAAGCGGCGCGCCTCCGAGAAAATGCGCAGGTGTTCCAGATTGGCGGTGAGTTCGCCTTCCAGGTGGAGGCCCACCTGGCACGCCAGATCGCCGGCCATGTCGGCCAGCGTGCCGGTGGCGCAGTCGAGGTGGAGCACGGCGTCGAAATCGCCGCCAAAGGCGCGGGCAAATTCGCGGGCCAGCGCGATGTGGCGCACGGTCTCCGCGCCCGGACGGTCGGCGATCGCAATGCCCAACACCTCGAGGTCGGCGGAGAATTCGGCGGCGGGCGGTTCGCCCGGTTCGCTGCCGCGCACCCAGCGCTTGACCTCGCGCAATCGGGCGGCGTCGAAGATGGGGGTGAGGACGCGCGGCGGGATGCAATCGTCGCACTGGACGAAGGCGATGCGCACGCCTTCCTCGGCCGGCTCCTTCAGCAGCGCGTCTTCCCACTGGGCGCGCGGCCAGCGCGAAGGCAAAGAACTGCGCGAGAACAGCACGAGCACGATATCCGCCATGCGGGCCTCGCGCGCCTTTTCGGCGAGGTCCGCGCCGTCCGCCATTTGGCCTTCGTCGAGGAACACGCGCACGTCGGCGCCGCGTTCCAATAACGCCGCCAGGCGCTCGGCGATGCCGCGATCGGCCGCCGCGTAGCAGGGGAAGATGGTGGGCGCGGTCAGAGTTTGCACGCCAGTGTCAGTCCGTCGCCCAGCGGTACGATGCTCAAAGACACCCGCTCATCGGCTTGCAGTTTGCGATTGAAGGCGCGGATGATTTCCGTCTCCGCATCCGTCTTGCTCGCGTCGGAGACGTCGCCGCTCCACAACACATTATCGATGGCGATGAGGCCGCCGGGGCGCACGAGCGCCAGCGCGCGGTCGTAATAGTTCGCATAGTTCGCTTTGTCGGCATCGATGAAGGCAAAATCGAAGCTGCCGCCGTTCCCCTCGGCGAGCAGCGCATCGAGCGTATCCAGGGCGGGGCCCAGGCGCAATTCGATCTTGTCTTCGACGCCGGCCGCGCGCCAGAGGCGCCGCGCCTGCGCGGTGTACTCTTCGCTGCGGTCGCAGGCGACCACCTTACCGCCTTCGGGCAGCGCCAGCGCCACCCAGGTGGAACTGTAGCCCAGGAACACGCCCACATCCAGCGTCTTTTTCGCCCCCGCGAGGCGCGCCAGCAGGTGCAGCAACTGGCCCTGCTCGGGCGCGGACTGGAAGGAGGCTTGCGGATGGCCGTTGGTGGCCTCGCGTTGTTGGCGGAGCGCTTCGGGTTCGCGCAGCGTTACTTCGCGGATGTAGTCCGCGAGTTCATTGGTGACCGGAGTATGGGTTCGTGCCATGGCGAAGAGTTAATTTTACCGCGCCACGCCGGAAAACCGCTTGTCCCCGCCAAACCCGCGCCGTTTGCACGAGCCGGATTTACAGAGTCGCGGGCAAATTCAGGCCGCTTTTGGCCAGGGAGCGCTGCATCAGGGCCACGGCATGAATTTCGGGGACGCTGCGCGCAGTCGAAATCTCCGAAACCAGCATGTGCCGCGCCCGGTCCAGCATCTTCTTTTCGCGGAAGGAGAGCGGCTTATCGATGTGCAGTTGCAGCAGACCCTTGAAAACCTCGGCGGCTTTCAGCAGATCCCCGCTCTGCATTTTGTCGCTGTTCTCCTTGAAGCGGACCTTCCAGTCGGCAGTCAGCGAACACCAGCCGATCGCCAGGTACGAGAGGATTCGCGAGATCTCCCGGTCTTTGGTTACCCTCCGCAGCCCGATGTTGGCGGCGTTGGCCAATGGCACCAGCACCGTCATGCTGCAACCAAAGCGCAGCAGGTAGAATTTTTCGAAAGCGGCGCCAAACGAACGGGTGCTGATATTTTCGATGGTGCCAACGCCTTGGTTGGGATATACCACCTTCTCGCCGATCTGAAAGGTCATACGGGGGCCCCCCACAAACCACCGCTACCGAGTGTTGTTTTGGAAATGGTGCAACGACCCTAAATACTACGCTCGTCGCCGCACTCTGTCAAGTAGGAGTGTTCAAAAAATCGTCAGTTTTCTCCCCATACTGAACAATTTTGCAACACTAACAGACAAAACCTGGAAACAAGGAAGGGAATAGGGATACCGGAAGCATAGAACCAGGCGGGCACAATACACCTCTTACATGTGTATTGCGTGATGAGCTTTTGTAGTGCGGCTTACTCGCTGGCGCCGACTTCGCTTTCGTCCTGCGCGGGTAGACCGCGCTCCGCCAGAAGCAGGCGCCGCAAAGTGCGCAGATCGTTCAATATTCGCCGGCTGCTGGTGATATGAAGGTTGAGCTTGGCCAGGTTGAACGCAACCAGAAGGAGAGCTTCTTTGCGGCGGTCCGCACGATCCTGCTCGGCTGCGGCGATTTCCTGTTCCACGTCGCGCCGGGCTTCGTCCACAGCTTCGGCGAGCATTCGGACATACTCGTGCGACCCCTCGATATTGTCAAACGGCGTTTCGGCTTTCTGGCCCACAATCCGCCTTTCCGACCGCCTTGCCCGTGTCGGTGGCCCTGCTAAGATTAAGTGTTATTCATTGTCGCACAAATGAAACCCGGCGCAAATAGCCAATCTGGGCCTTCGCAAGATCGCGCGCCGTCCATAAAATGTGATGGAACGTACATTAAAGGCCGTCGTGGTGGATGACGAGGAACTGGCACGGGGATATCTTCGCGAGTTGCTGGCCGCCCATCCGGAGATCGTGGTCGCCGCCGAATGCGCCAACGGGTTCGAAGCGGTCAAAGCCATCGCCGAAACCAGCCCCGACCTGCTCTTCCTCGATGTCCAGATGCCCAAACTCGACGGCTTCGAAGTCCTCGAGCTGATCGAGCCCTCGCAGGCGCCGGTGGTCGTCTTCGTCACCGCGTACGACCAGTACGCCATGCGCGCCTTCGACGCCCACGCCGTGGACTACCTGCTCAAGCCCTTCAGCGCGGAACGCTTCGAGCGCGCGCTGGAGCGGGCGCTGGCCCGGCTGGGAGAACGCCGCGCGCTGCCGGAACTCGCGCCCGAGGTCCGGGCCGCCGGCGTTCGCCCGCAGCGCATCGTGGTCAAGGACGGCACGCGCGTGCACGTGATTCCCATCGGCAAGCTGGATTACGTGGCCGCGCAGGACGACTACGTGGCGCTGCACAGCGAGGGCAAGAGTTATCTCAAGCAGCAGCCCATCGCCAGTGTGGAAGCCCTTCTCGACCCCGCCTGCTTCGTGCGCATCCACCGTTCCGCCATCGTCAACCTGGAACGGGTGGCGCGCATCGAGCCCTACGGCAAGGAAAGCCGCATCGCCATCCTGACCGATGGCACCCGTCTGCCCGTCAGCCGCTCCGGCTACGCGCGGCTGCTCGCAGCCATGGAAGGCTCGCAGGGGAATTGCAACTCCACGCGATAGACGCCATCGCGCGCGCCGGCCTGCATGCTGGCGGCGCCGCCATAGCGCAGTTCCAGGCGGCGGCGCACCTGCGGCAGCCCCATGCCCAGCCGGTTGGGCGGCGCCGCTTCCGGGTCAAACCCGTTTTCCACCGCCACGCACACGCTCGCATCGCGGCGTTCCACCGACAGGCGGATGGCGCCGCCTTCCACCAATCCGGCAATGCCGTGCTTCACGGCGTTTTCCACCAGCGGTTGCAGCAAGAGCACCGGGACGGCGCAATCCTCGCAGGATTCCTGGATGTCCTCGCTGAATTGGAGCCGCGCGCCGAACCGTACCCGCTCCACTTCCAAGTAGCTGCGGGCCAGCGCCAGTTCCTCGCGCAGCGGAACGCTGTCGCGCTCGCCCAGGCCGAGGCTGCTGCGCAGAAAGTCCGAGAGGCGAATGCACATCTGGCGCGCACGCACGCCATCCACCGTGGCCAGCGCGGCGATGGAGTGCAGGCTGTTGAAGAGGAAGTGCGGGTTGATCTGCATGCGCAAGGCGTTCAACTCCGCGTCGCGGGCCAGCGTGCGCGCCTCGGCCACCGCCAGCGCCGCCTCGCGCGCTTCCTCGGCGGCCAGCGCCGCGTAGTGCAATCCGGCGGAGAGCAGGTAGAGCAGGATGCCCACGCCGAACAGCAGGTCCAGGTGGGCGGCGGGCAGCCCTTCCATCCGCGCCAGCGCCCAGGCGGCGCCGCTGAACATGGCGCCGGCCGCCGCCGCCGCGCCCGCCCAGGTCACCGCCAACATGGTGCTGTCGGCCAGGCGCAGCGGCCGCACCCGGCAGATCGGCCCGGCGGAAAGGCAGGCGAACGCGAACAGGAAGCAGGCGGGGCCGAGCACCGCCGTATTGCGCACCCACGACGCGCCGCCGGACGCCCCCATCAGGTAATCCAGCAGCGCCACGATGGGTACCCAGCCGGCGAGGTACGCCAGCGTCCGCCCGCGGGTGGCAAGGAGGGGATGCATGGAAGCGTCAGTTCTTCACGCCCACGCCGCCGAACATGGCCGTCCCTTTGATGTACAGGCGCTTCACCCCGGGCGTGTCCGCGCTGGGCTGCACGCTCTTGTTGCCGAAGCCGCCGAAGATGGCGGCGATGGAAGCGACCGCGATCCAGTTCTGCGGAATCTTGAATTCCACGCCGCCGAACATGCTGGTGACGTCGATTACCGCCGAGTCCCCCCGCATGCCGGCGCGCCGCAAATCGATCTCCACGCCGCCGAACATGGCGGAGACCTGGCCGCCGCGAAAATCGTCGGTGGTCACCTTGCGCTCCACCCCGCCGAAGAGCGCGTACTCGTTCAGGGTGCCTTCGTGCGCCCCCGCCGGGATGCCGGAGGCGGTCCCCGCCCGTGCCCATATCGGCGCCGGCGCCAGGCGGTGCCACAACATCAGCAAGCCGGCGCCGATCAGCGCCAGCGGCCAGAAACTTTCCCAGGTGAGGTTGAGGAAGCCGAGGTTGTCGGCCAGAAAGAGCGCCCCCACTCCCACCAGGATTCCGCCCGTGATGCGCGCATTCGACAACGGCGAATCCACCAGCTTCACCAGCCCCACCGCGATCAGGATCACCGGCCAGAAGCGCCAGACGTCGTGAATGAAAAAAATGTTCAGGTTGCTGAGCAGGAACAACACGCCGATGCCGATCACGATCAGCGCCGGAATGATGCC
>Ga0182030_10014004_pt1 | contig 15893 bp, 12 predicted proteins | sample 812S3MmetaG_FD_121299 | JGI IMG/M metagenome (GOLD analysis project Ga0182030, IMG submission 121299) | Permafrost microbial communities from Stordalen Mire, Sweden - 812S3M metaG (Illumina Assembly) | ecosystem: Environmental > Terrestrial > Soil > Wetlands > Permafrost | place: Sweden...
CTGGGTATTGGTGACGCTGGCGACATCGGCGGCGTTGCTGGAGGTCACGCTGGGAGATTCGGTGGCGCTGACCACCGGTGGCGTCGTCGGAGTGGTGGTGCTCGTGCCGACGCTCTGATTGGGCTCGGTGGCACCGGTGGGCGCAATCCCGACCGCGGCAGAATTGGTCGTGACCGTGTCAGTTTGAGACAGTGCCCCCTGCTGCCATACAAGACAGCCCAGCAGTGTGGCGATTAACATTTTTGTTTTCATACCTTTATCTCCGATCTGGCTCTGATTCGTTCGTAACGTGTGTTTAACTTGACTCCTAAACCGTGTGTGAGCGCCTAGACATTTCATTTGTGGCGGTCACTCCTCTTGCCTTATTCAGCAAGAGAAGAAAGTTTCGTGCCAGTAATCGGCCCGTCTTGAAATAACTCTTTCCGGGCGAGCAGGCTGGGACTGAATGAGATCGCATAAAATCTGGTTTTAATGGCTGTTCGTATAGGTCAGTTTGTGACGTTGCCCGCCGGTTTCGATCACCACTGAATTCTCTTTAATCTCAACACAACGGAAATGAATCCGGCCTTGGGAAGTGACCATGTCTTCTTCGTCGCCGACACCAACCGTATGATTATTTATAATGGCAAGCCGGTTGTTTGGCGGACCAGATATGCCTCTTAAAACCAATGATGACACATCGCCGATCTGGGGTCGGGCTGCCGCCACGGTCTCGTACACGCGTGTGGAAGTGGGGAAAAACGGATCGCGTCCTTCTTTCTGGTTGGTGGGGAGGACGAACACCGAGCGCGCCATCACCTCCGGCGCGACGGCTTGGGCAACGGGGGCTGCCGCCACGGACGAACCCGCGGCCAGCAGGGCTGAAAGCCATGCGGCCACCAGGCCTTTGTTGAAATACACGTGCCGGTTCATGTGATTATGAGGGATTGGGTTTCACTAATGCGATAATTTCCATTCTGAATGAAAGCTTCTCGCCATTGCCATCTCCCGAGGAACCGGGTTCGACAACCAAATGTACCACCCGTGCGTGAGGAAAACTGTTTTCGAAGTCGGCAATGAACTTGCCCAGATCGTGGTAGAAAGCCGTGCCGCTGATGGTAAACCGGATTTGTTTGTAGGGGAAATCCGGCAGCAAATCCATCTCACCTGTCGTTGGATGGCCGATTTCAGGAATTTCCACCTTGTATGGCTGTTTGAACCGGCGGATAGTGTCATACGTCCACGAATACAAATCGCCGGAAGCCATGTCCTCTTCGGTGTGAGCCAGCTTGTAGCTCGCCTCATTCACGTCATTCGCGATGGTGTCGGTGTTGGTAATGGCCTGCTTGATGCTCAGAAGTTTGTTATCCGCAGCCTTTTTGTCCATGGCGATTCTGGCCAGCGCCGCATACTGCGGCCGGATCAATGCGATGCCAATCAATGTCAGGACCGCCAGTGTGACGAGAACGACGATGATGAGCTGATTGCGCTTTTCTTTGGTTAATCTTTTCATCGGGCGTACTCCGGAAAATTGCACTGCAAGGTGAACAACACGTAGGGCTTGCCATCTGCACCCGTCTGCGGCGCCGACAATGTGACCAATTGCACCCCGTTCGTTTTGTTCAAAGTCGTGTTAAAATAGGATTGATTGGCCACGGCCTCTTTGAACTTATTGACTTGGTCTCCCGGGTTTGCGCTTGAATCCCGGGCATCAATCCAGACAACAATTTTTTCCGTCTCCGTCCCGGGCCGTCCCGGTATGACCCGGTCTCCATTGGTTACTGAGCGTGTTCCCGCCGCGTAAAAATAATCCTGGTCCACCTTGATCTGCATCAGCCGGACACCGTCCGTGAAAACCTGCTGCAGCGCATTGAGCAGGTTGCCCTGAAGAAAGCGGCTGTTGGTCATTCGGTTCAGCGCTGCCAGCTTGTCCTTCGTGCTGGACAGTTTTTTCTGGTCCGACTGCACCCGTTGAAATTCATTGGTGTGTGCCTCAACCTCCGTTTGCCGGTCCGACACGTCCTTCTTGGCCAGCATGGATTCCAGTTGGAGCGAACTGCTCCAGACCAGCATTACCACCACCAGAAATGTGCCGAAAAAGATCACCCGCTTGACCGGATCGTTCCGGCGCATCTCTTCCGCAGCCTTGGCCTCCGCCAGTAAATTAATGCGAATTGGCATAATTATAATTGGTTCAAAACGATGCCAGTGCGGCGCCAATCGCCACGCTCAATTGTGGTCCCAGGTGTTCAACTTCCACCGCCTGCTGTCCGGGCAGGGCCAGTTGCATGGCTGCCGTAGGATTCCAGGTTTTGCATTCCACGATCAATTCCGAGCGCAACATCTGCAGGATCATCTCCGACCGTGCCGAACCGCCGGTGACATAAACATGCGAAACGGGGCGGTCTTGCTGATGCTCAAAAAAGTCAAGGGAGGCGCGCAGTTCACGTCCCAAGGGTTGCACTTGGGATTCAAGCATGCTTTGGACTTCCGGCGCCATGCCCACTTTGATGCCTTCGGCCTCGGCGTAAGTGATGTTCATCGCCTCGGCAAGTCCCGCTGTCAATTGGTCGCCGCCAATGTTGACCACCCGGGTCAGGACCAGTTCACCGCGATCCATCACGCAAATCGAGGCATGTTTGAAACCAATGTCCACCAGCGCGATGGATTCGCTGGCAAACATTTCGGGCAGCACGAGTTCAAAGGCGTTTACCGGGCCGACGAGTCCCGGGACGATGTGATCGGGGATCAACCCCGCGTCTCTGATTGCCGTTTGAAAATCTGCAATCAACTGCTGCTTCATGCCCGCCACCAGCACTTTTAATTTGGGAATCGTGCCCGTCCGGGCGGCTTCGGCGGACTTCGATGACTGCTTCGGGGGAAAGACGTAACAGTCAAATACGTAGTTCGGCATGTCCTGCTGCAAATAACCCTTGGTGTTGTTTTTCAGCACCATCCGCATTTCGTCCACTGGAATCTGGGGCAATTCCACCTGGCGCACCACCGTGTCGTCCAGGCCAAGGGCCAGGGTGACCAGCTTGGTTTCCGATCCCAGAGCTTCGACCACGGCGCGCAAATGTTCGGTGAGCAATTCGGTGGAAATTTTTTTCTCGTAGATGGGCGCATCCAGCAGGGCAAAGCGGTTGAGCACCAGAAGCTCACCGCGTCGTTCCAACAGGACGGCCTTCGTTGTCCGGCCGCCCAGATCTATCACCATCATCTGGGCCCGGTTTTTCTTGGATACGCCGTTTAAAAATGGCAGCGCCATGCTTTGTTACGTATTAATTGTGTCTGTTTCTGAATTGCGAACGGCAATTCTAATAAATCGTTGGTTTGGTTGAGCAACTGCCGCGCCAAGTCAGGTCGCGCTAGAATAGCGTTCAAAAACCGCGGCGTTGTCCCGACTCGGGGCGGAGGTGTCCCGGAACTTGCCGCGTGCTGGGTGGATCCGGGATAACGCGGAAAGAAGCCATTGACGAGCCCGGCAAATCCGCCTACGGTCACACCTCGGGCAAACCGTAGATGGCAATGTCATTTCTCCCGCTTGTCAGACTCTGGCTTGGGGTTTCCGCGCTCGCGAGCGTTGCGGGCTGGACATTGTCCGCGGTGGGTCAATTGAACCGCGCCGGCTACATTTTTTGCTTCGCCGTGTTCGCCGCCGTTGTTTTCATTTATCGCGAAAGGCTGCAGTTGGTTTCGGAGGGAAAAAATTTGTGCTGGAAAAAGTTCCTGCGCCGTTTCCGCCGGCCGTTGCCATTCTTTTTCGCGGTGCTGGCATTTTTGATTTTTCTGGGCGGCGCTTTGTATGCGCCGACCCATTACAACGCGGTGACCTACCACATCCCCCGGGTATTGCACTGGCTGACGGAGGGACGATGGCATTGGATCCATACGCCGGTCACGCGGATGAATTACTCGGGTTGTGATTTTGAATGGCTGACCGCGCCGCTGCTGTTGTTTACAAAATCCGACCGCGGCCTGTTTCTTCTGAACCTCATACCGTTCCTGTTGCTGCCCGGGCTGATTTTCAGTGTCTTCACTCGTTTGGGTGTCCGTGCGCGCGTGGCCTGGCAGTGGATGTGGTTGCTGCCGACCGGCTACAATTTTTTGCTTCAGGCTGGCAGTGCTGGGAACGATGCTTTTTCCGCAGTCTATGCGCTGGCGGCCATTGACTTTGGTTGTCGCGCGTGGGAATCACGCCGGCCACGCGATTTATGGTTTTCGTTGCTCGCGGCTGCCTTGCTGACAGGAACCAAGCCCACCAGTCTGCCGTTGCTGTTGCCGTGGATGATTTTGATTTTCGCGCTCCTTCCCCTGCTGCGGCGCAATCTACCGTCAACGTTGCTCGTGCTGGCGATGGCAATGTTGGCCTCCTTTCTCCCAATGGCCTTGATGAACAAGCTTCACAGCGGCGACTGGCTCGGAACATCCGTTGAAACTTCTCATCTCCAGATGCAAAAGCCGCTGATCGGTATTTTGGGCAATAGCATTCAGCTATGGTTGGACAATTTTGTTCCGCCGTTGTTCCCGCAAGCCAATTGGTGGAATCAACATGTCTTGCTGATCCTGCCGCGTTCCTGGGTCGTGGAATTTCAGGACGGTTTTTTTCAACTGGGGGAATTGCCCACCGAAGATTGGGCCGGCGTTGGTTTCGGCCTCAGCCTGCTGGCATCAGTTGTGGCGTTGGTTTCCTTTTTTTCGGGAGGTTTTTACAGGGCATCTGGGACGGCAAGATTGTTTGTACCGCCGACATTGTGTCGCTGGGTACTGGTGACTCCGTGGGTTGCCTTGCTGGTGTATTGTGCCAAGGCCGGGATGGCGACCCCCGCTCGTCTTATCTCGCCTTATTATCCGTTGCTCCTGCCGTTGCTGCTGGTTGGAGCAGGGCAATTACAAATCATCCGCCGGTGCTGGTGGCGTATGATGGTTGGTGGGGTTTTGGTTTTGGCCTTGATTGTTCTGGTGTTGTCGCCGGATCGTCCGCTGTGGCCGGCGCAAACCATTCTGTCCAGAATGTTGGCGCGGCATCCGGATCAGCGCTTGATTGCCCGCGCCCTGAATGTTTACACCATCTATTCCGAACGCTCCGACCCGCTCGCTGGCGTCCGTACGCTGCTTCCGCCGGACATCAAGGTCGTTGGCTTCATCGGAAATGAAGATGACTGCGACATATCGTTGTGGCGGCCCTATGGCGGAAGGCGGGTGGAACATTTTTTCCTGACCGATCCGCCGGAACAAATCCGAAGCCATGTCCGATATGTTGTCCTAGGCGGATACAACCTGAAGGAACACCACCAGGACCTTGATGCTTGGTTGCAGCAATCGGATGCGGAGCTGGTAGCCACCACCAATTTAACATTGAAGGTCAGCGAGGGACTGCAACCGTGGTTTGTTGCGCGGTTTAAACAGTGAAGTTACTCCGGTTGCCGCGCTAAACCAGGTTAGACCAGTTCCTTGGCCCGCACCTTGGATTCCTCGAGGAAAGCCTGCAACAGCGGGGTTGTGCGGCCACGCCACAATCCGCCAATCCTAATCGGCGCAAAGCCGGGCAACGCCAACGCCCGCACACCGGCGGCCAATGACTTCTTGGGAATTGCCACCGACAAACCAATGCCCAACCCCTTGGACACATAGATTTCAATCAAATCAGTCGAGCTGGCCTCGATGCTGGGAAACCATTCCACGCCCAGCTGGTTCAGCCGGTCGAGGAAGTTTTTTGAAATGGATTCCGTCGGGGGCAGGCAGACGAGTGATTCATCAATCCGGTCCCGCTGCCACAATTCCTCCGCCGATTTGATGCGGCTGCCTGTTTTCACGAGCAGCACCAGCGGCAACTCCAGCAGCGTCACCGACTGGAATCCCGGCGGATTTTTCTTTTCGATCAAGGTGATGGCCAGGTCAATCTCATCCTTTTCCAGGAGCTGGTACAATTGAACCGGAAAACCGTCGCGCAATGAAACCTTCAAGCCGGGAAATTTTTTGCGCAATCCCTGCAACAACTGCGGCAGATGATCGCGCAGCACAATCGTCGAGGCGCCGATGCGGAAATGTCGTGCGTGGCCGCCCTGAAATTCCGCCGCCAGCTTGTCGAGGTTGGAAAAGAACGGCGCGATGAACGCGTACAGTTTTTCGCCCGCCGGCGTCAACGCGAACGGCCGCCGCTGGAACAGCGTCACGCCCAGGAATTCCTCGAGTTGCGCCACCTGTGCGCTTACCGCGGGCTGCTGGATGCCGTAGGGGATGTTCCGCACCGCCGGCATGATGCCGCCGTGCCGGGCGACGAAATAAAATAATTCCAGATGGTGGACGTTCATTGAACCAGCCGATGTTCGTCAAAGTTTCATCAATTAACTCGTTCACATCAAGCGCGGATAGAGTTGCGGCGAAATGAAAACCGAATTGGCACAAGTCAACCTGCTCCTCGCCTGGCTTTGGATTCTGCCCGGCTTCGTTTCCGGCATGTTACCGAGAATGTTTTTCCATCGCGAAAACTGGCTGGGCGGCTACGCCAGTATCAAACGCCGGATGTATCTGCCGGTGCGGGGGGATTGACGATTTCATGGACGCCATACTGCTGCAAGGCGATGCGCACCATGCGAATGTTTATTTCCGTCACATGGTTGTCGCCATACATGATTCGCACCACGGCGAGGACGATTTTTTCAAAGGCTTCGTCTCGGTCGTTGCTAACAATGCCGTTTTGGTTTCTTCCTCCCGGCAAGGTGTTGCCATTCAGCGTGCCAGTTTCTACAGGGTTACGGGCTGGTTTTGGGAATGGCGATGCCGGTGTGATGTTGGCAGTGCGGGGCTTTTCCATGAGGATGGCACCGTTTGGGACTGGCAAGGCGCTGGGAGGTACCCGATGGTTCGCCGTTCCGTTTTTGAAAACATCAGCCTCGACGGGCGAATCATTGATTGTCGGATCAACTTCTTCCGGCGGCCTGGCGGGCTGTGGTTGAGTCACGGGCAAGGTCACCTCGGATGGAATCCCATTTCTTGCTTTGCCCTTCAGGGTGCCGTTGCCATTCACATGCTGTTGGACCGGAGCCGGAACGGGAGCCTTGGTTTCAATTTCAGGAGTGTTGCTGGTTCGTGATTTGATTTCCGGTGGCAGCGGGTTTGACGGTTTAATCTGGGACTTGAGCAAATGGATGGTCACTTTGAGCGCCAGTTCCAGCGGATCAACCGGTTTGGTAATGAAGAAGTTGCCGCCGCTGAGCACGCTCTGTGTCCGGTTCCCCAAATTGCTGTGGGCTGTGACAAAAATGACGGGAGTTGTCTTGTAATGAGGCAGCGTGCGCAGCTTTTCGCAGACTTCAAACCCGTTCAGCATGGGCATGTCAATGTCCAGCAGCACCAGATCATAACGGTCGGCCTGTAGCTGGCGCAGGCCTTCCAAGGGATCATCAAGGCTGGTAACGTCGAGATGCGCCCGTTTTAAAGTGTTTACGATCACATGGTTGCAAACAGCGTCATCATCCAAGGCCAGCACTTTGGATTTGGGAGCCGATTCGGTGGATTCCGCCGCGCCACTTTTCAACAGGAGATCCAGGCAATCAGCCGCCTCGGCCAGGGTTTGCAGTATCGAAGGTGTTACTCGCGATGGCTTGGCTGCTATTTTGGAAAGCAACATGTCGAAAGCCGTTGTCAGCTGCGCGATGCGGGTGCAGCCGGCCTTGTCGGCGTCAACGCTCAGGGAATGAATGTTCTGAAGCAGCGGCTCCAGCTTGGTGGTGGAAGCGGGCGACTTGATGTAGGACAGACATTGATCATGGACCATCGCAATGTGTTCCGGCGCATCTTTTAGGAATTTCTCGCGTTCCTGGGTGGGCGGGTTTTCGACAACGGATTCTTCGTCCGATTCAATCCCATTGTCGCCATTCGATGCCCCGGCCGGATCGGTGCTCAACATTTCCTGGATGGTTTTGAGCAACAGAGCCGGGGTGCAATCACTCTTCTGCAATTGTCTGGTTTTCGGGTCTCCTGCCAGATCGGCAATCCGAACATTGGAGAAGAGTATAATTGGCATTACTTTCAAACGGGGGTCGGCGCGTATGAATCTTACCACGTCCGCGCCGTCGAACTTGGGCAGCATCAGATTGAGCACGACCAGATCGGGCGTGGACTGGGAAAGCGCCTTGAGAGCTTCCAAGCCATCCTGGGCCGACTTCACGAGCACTCCCTCCCGCTGAAGCAGATTCCGATACGTCGTCAATGCAACGGCGTCGTCCTCGACAAAAAGGACTGTTCTATTAATTTTCATGGCTCTGATTCCGCCCGATACCCGTTTTTAGGTATAAAAATGATTAAAAATCGGCAAACCACGTTCACAACCAGGTTGAAAGCGCGCTTGCTGAAGAAAAAAACGAGCACCGTTCATGCCAGTATTTGACGAAATTCCGTCTTATTCACAATCAAATATGAATTCTTTCAACTCATTGTCTGTTGAGTGGCATTCTTTTTGTCCCGCGGAATGTCTGAAGAAGCTTCCGTGAACCGTGAAACTTGTTGCGGATGCTTTGTTCTTCAACGGCTAAGCTCCTGAATCAGGCGCAAATCCGCCCGTTGTATCCCAATGATGAAAACGATGTTGGGCGAATTTTTTTCGATTGTGCCTTTCCCGGTCCGGCTTGGTACGCTCCTGCCGCCAATCAAATCAGCCGGATGAACGACATCAATTCAGAAATCAGGATTCGGGATTCAGCGTCCCGGGCACCTGCGGGGTTGCGCGGTTTCTGGGCGCTCATTGTCACCCAGTTTCAGGGCGCCTTCAGCGACAACGCGCTCAAATGGCTGGTGGTTTTTCTCATCACGCAGTTGAATCTGCCCACGGAGCAGCGCGACCGGCTGGTGACGGTGGTTGGAATGCTGTTCGCCGTGCCGTTCATTTTGTTTTCAATGACCGGCGGTTTTCTGGCCGACCGTTTCAGCAAACGCCGGGTCATCCTAGGGGTGAAGGTATTTGAAGTTTTCGTGATGTCCCTGGCGCTGGCCAGCTTGGTCACCCGCCATCTTTACCTGACGATCAGCTGCGTGTTTTTGATGGGGGTCCACAGCGCGATCTTCGGCCCGTCAAAATACGGCCTGCTGCCGGAACTGTTGCCGGAAAAAAAGTTGTCGTGGGGCAATGGCATCCTGGAATTCGGCACCTTCATCGCCATCATCGCTGGCACCGTTGCGGGCGGCTGGCTCTGCCAAGCCTTTGCCGCGCAACCGGCGTGGCCGGGTGTGATCTTCATCGCGCTCGCCTTGGTCGGTTTCATGACCGGTCTCGGCATCGCGAAAGTTCCCGCCGCCGATCCGGCCAAAAAATTCCGCGCCAACTTTGCCGGCGATTTGTGGGCGCAGTTGAAACTGGTTCACCGTGACAGACCGTTGTGGCTGGCGCTGATCGGCAACACCTATTTTTTTGGCATCGCGGCGCTCATCCAGTTCGTCATCGTCATTTACGCAAAGGATGCGCTCGGCATCAACGACGCGGCGCAGACCAGCTACTTGCAGGCGGCCACGGCCATCGGCATCGGGCTGGGCTGTTTTCTGGCCGGATTTCTGTCCGCCGGAAAAATCGAAACCGGCCTGATCCCGCTCGGCGCCATCGGCCTGACAGTTTGTGCCGTGCTGCTCGGCCGGAACGGACTGTCGTTTGAAGTGGTGGCGGCCAATCTGGCTTTTCTTGGGCTGTTCGGCGGATTTTACATTGTGCCGATTTCCGCAATGTTACAGTACCGGCCCGCCCCCGAAAAAAAGGGCGGTGTTCTTGCGGCGGCCAATCTGGTTTCGTGGATCGGCATCTTCCTCGCGTCGGGCGTTTTTTATCTTCTCACGTCGGTCATGAAATTATCGCCGCCGGAGATTTTTCTCTTCATTTCAGGCATGACGCTTGTCGCGACGGTGTATTTGTTCACCTTGATGCCGGACGCGCTCCTGCGGTTTTTGTTGTGGTGCGTGACTCATTCCATTTACCGCATTCGCGTCGTCGGCCGCGACTTTATCCCGGAAAAAGGCGGCGCACTTTTTGTCTGCAACCACGTTTCCTGGGTGGATGCGCTGCTGCTCATTGCCTCGACCGATCGGCAGGTGCGGTTTCTGATGCTCAAGGACATTTACGAGCAGCGCTGGATGAAACCCTTTGCGCGCATTCTCGGAGTCATCCCGATTTCATCCGAACAGCGGCCGCGCGAGATGTTGAAATCGCTCCAGACGGCCAGCGAGGCGATCCGGAACGGCGAGGTCGTCTGCATTTTTGCCGAGGGACAAATCACGCGCATCGGCCAGTTGTTGCCGTTCCAACGCGGCTTGGAACGCATCATGAAGGACGTGGATGCACCCATCGTGCCGGTGGCGCTGGACGGTGTGTTGGGCAGCCCGTCCAGTTTCAAACAGGGACACGTGGTGTGGCGGCTGCCCTCCCGTATTCCGCATCCGGTGACCGTCAGTTTCGGCCGGCCGCTGTCATCAAACGCAACGGCTTTCGAGGTGCGGTCGGCGGTGCAGGAGTTGCTCGCCTTCGCCTGGCAGTATCGCCGGGACCGGATGAAGACGCTGCCGCGGCAGTTGATCCGGACTTCCCGGAGGCATCCGCGCCGGTTTGCGATGGCCGACGCACAAACACCGGGCGTGACCTTCGGCGCGGCACTGGTCAGGACCATCTTTCTCGCGCAACGGCTGAAAAAAGTCTGGGCCGGCCAGAAGATGGTGGGGATTTTCCTGCCGCCATCCGTGCCCGGTGCGCTGGTGAATTACGCGGCGTTGCTCGTGGGCCGGGTGCCGGTGAATTTGAATTACACCGTGTCCGAAGCCGCCCTCGCCTCGTGCGTGAAACAGTGCGAACTCAAAACCGTCATCACGTCCCGGACGTTCCTCGAAAAGGTGAAGCTGACCGTGCCCTGCGAAACGATCTTTCTGGAAGACCTCGCCGCCCGTCCGAATTTTTCGGAAAAACTCACAGCAATTTTCATGGCGAAGTTTTTCCCGGCTGGCTTGTTGGAACGCACGCTGTCTTCAAATCGTCAATCGTCAATCGTCAATCGTCAATCTCTCGACGATCTGGCCACGGTGATTTTTTCCAGCGGCAGCACCGGCGATCCGAAGGGCGTCCTGTTGAGCCACTATAACATCGGCTCGAACATCGAACAGCTGGAGCAGGTGTTCGGCCTTGGCAGACGCGACCGCATTCTGGGCATTCTGCCGTTTTTTCATTCCTTTGGTTTCACTGGCACTTTGTGTCTGCCCGCCGCGCTCGGCGTGGGGGTGGTGTTTCATCCGAGTCCGCTCGATTCCAAGGCCATCGGCCCGCTGGTGAAAAATCATGCGGTGACGTTTCTGCTGGCGACGCCGACGTTCCTGCAAATCTATCTGCGGAGCTGTCCGCCGGCGGATTTTGGCAGCCTGCGTCTGGTGATGACCGGTGCGGAAAAACTGCCGGACCGGCTGGCGTCCGCCTTCGAGGAGCATTTCGGCATCCGGCCGATGGAAGGTTACGGTTGCACGGAATGTGCGCCGGTGGTGGCGGTCAACACGCCGGATTTCCGTTCCGCCGGCTTTCATCAGGTGGGCGCCAAGCGCGGGAAAATCGGCCACCCGTTGCCCGGCGTGTCGGTGCGTGTGGTGGATGTCGAGAATCCGCAGGCTGAAACGTCCCTGCCGCTCGGTCAGGCGGGCTTGCTGCTGGTGCGCGGTCCGAACGTGATGCAGGGCTACCTGGGCCGGCCCGACAAAACGGCGGAAGTTTTGCACAATGGCTGGTACACCACCGGTGATGTTGCGGCGCTCGACGAGGATGGTTTTCTGCAAATCACCGACCGCCTGAACCGTTTCAGCAAGATCGGCGGCGAAATGGTGCCGCATATCAAGATCGAGGAAAAATTGCACGAGCTGGCGGGGGTGACGGAGCAGACCTTCGTCGTCACCGGCCTGCCGGACGAAAAGAAGGGCGAACGCCTAGTGGTCCTGCACCGGCTGGCGGACGCGGAGCTGCAAACGTGTCTGGAAAAACTTGGGGCCAGCGACCTGCCGAACCTCTGGAAGCCGCGTGCCGACCAGTTTTTCCGCGTGGAGAATTTTCCGGTACTCGGCACCGGCAAGCTGGATTTGCGGAAGGTCCGCGAAGTCGCGCAGACTTTTTCTTCAGCCACAAGTGAGCACGGATGAAACGCAGATTCCGGAATCCGCATCTGTGGCTGAATCACAGCGGAATGAATTCGTGGCGGATTTCTTTTTTACCGCAATGCAAAATGGCCACGCTGCATTCCGCGCCGGGCTTCGGTTTGCCGGCGTAGCCCGGGTTCAAGAACATCACGCCGTCAATGATTTCGCAAAAGGCCCGGTGCGTGTGACCGAACACCACTACGTCCGGCCGCGCCCGCGACATCTGGAGCCGGAGATTTTCGTTCAGCGCCCGGGGCTCCACGATGTGGTATACGAGAAATTTGCGATCGGCCAGCGCAACCACTTCGTTGAGCCGGAAGGCCGGCGAACTGTCCGTGTTGCCGAGCACGGCCGTGACCGGAGCGATGGTTGCCAGTTCAGCGACGATGGCATCCGCCCCGATGTCGCCGGCGTGCAGGATGTGGCTGACGCCGGTGAACAGCTGTAGGACTTTCGAGTCTAGGAAACCGTGCGTGTCGGAGATGACGCCAATCTTCATAAACGTTTCACGTTTCAGCCGTCACGCCTCGCGTCACGTTTCACGCCTTCGCCTCTTCCGGGGTTTCTTCCGCTTCGGATTCCGGGCTGCGCACGCCGCCTTCTTTTTCGACGGGCGATTCGGCGGGGGCCGTGAGTTTGGCCGCGCCGGCAAACAAAGCCGTAAACAGGCCGCCGCTCAAAAGCGTGTTGCGGAAGAATTCCCACGTTGACGGATAACCGCCCGTTCCCCTGGTCAGGGCGATGATCCAGCCTGCCAGATTTTTCACGTATTCGGGATTGTTGTACGGATTAAAGAACCACGACGCCGTGTTGGTGATGAGATAAAACAGGATCGCGCCCAGAATCCCGCCGCCAAGCAGTGCGACGAAGGAGTTCTGCGGTTTGAAGCGGCGGCCCAGCCAGATGAGGACCAGATAGGCGACGTAATTAAACGCCAGATTGGCCAGATTCCGTGAATCCCAGACGTTATGCGCCGGGTCTTGGTGCTGGTAATACAAGTTCAAACCGACATCCGTTGCCAGCATCACGGCAAGCGGCAGCCACCAGGCGAGTCGCTTTGAAAAATAGACCCCGGCGCAAAAGACAAACGCATAGACCGCGCTGAAATTCGACGGCAGCAAACCGGGGATGCGCGACACGGCCAGCAGCGCGACGAACAGCCACGGCAGCCAGCGATTCCATTTTTCTTTCACGGCGGGACAGAATAAATCATGGCCCGGCCGGGACAAGCTTTTCAGCGCTGTTGGCAGCAGGGCTTCCGGCAGCCGCAATTCCGGTCATGGGTTGGTCGTTTCGCGGTACGGCTGGTGGGCGCGATATAAAACCAGCAGCTCCTGGTTTCTTTGCAGCAGGTTTTGATCACCTGCTGCCGCCGCCAGCGCGCACGCTTTTTTCGCCGTTGCAATCGCCTCGTCGAAGCGGCCTGCCTCGGCGTAGGCCGCCGCCAGGGTGCCCACCATGGGTGTCATGTGATAATGCGTCAGTTCGCAGGCGCGTTCGGCGTATTTAACCGCTTGAGCGCCGTTTCGGATGTTTGCATCCGTGCAGGTGGCCAGCAGCCATGCCAGATTGTTCAGCACGTCCGAGGAATCGGGTCTCAGGCGCAGGGCTTCGAGGTAATGCCCGATGGCGTCCGGATATTGTTCCTTTACGGCCAAAATCACGGCAATCTCCGTGTGCGTCTCCGCCGTGGGCAGGATCTTCAAGGCGCTGTAAAGTCCTGGGAGCTTTTGATCGTTCTCGGCCTTCAGATTGGCTATGGCGAGGGCTTTCTCGATGCCGGCATCACCGGGTTTTATCATCAGCGCGTTTGAATATTCGGCCTCGGCCTCGGCATATTTTTCCTCCCGGACCAACACGTTTCCGAGATGTTTGTGCGCGTTGGCGCTGTAGGGATTACGCGCCAATATTTCACCAAATTGGGCTTCGGCCTCGGCATACTTATTCTGCTGGGCCAGGACCTGCCCCAGTTGGTCGTGGGCCTGCTCAAAATCCGGGGCAACTTCAAGCGCCTTTCGAAAGCACCGGGCGGCCGCCTCCATGTCCCCGGCCTCAGCATAGGCATTGCCCAGCAGGAAATTGCTCATGCTGTTATCCTGTTGGGTTACTTCCGCGGCGCGGCCGAACAGCGTCACGTTGTCCCGCCAATAATGCAGTTGATGCCGGGTGTCCAGCAGGCAGGCCGCTATCAGCGCGGTCGCGGCCAGCACCATGCCGGTTCGCCACTGCTTTGAAAGCGATGCCAGGCCGGCCATGCCCCAGGCTACCACAATAAACAAACCAATGGCCGGCAGATACGTGTAACGGTCGGCGATGGATTGCATGCCGACCTGCACCAGGCCGATGACCGGCAGGAGCATCACGACAAACCAGCACCAGCCGGCCAGCAGCCAGGGCTGGGAACGCGCCCGCCGGATGCAAAAAATCGTAATCAAGACCGGCACAAGACCCATGCAGACAAATTGCCAGACCGGTATGTGGATGTAGGGATAAAAAATGGCCAGGTTTTGCGGCCAGATAATTTTCCCGAGGTATGCCGCGTAAAACACCAGTGAATCCGCCACCCGCCAGCACCAGGACAGACGGTCAATAGCCACGACTGCGCCTCCTCTGTCCTGGGCCCAGACAGTCACGATGCAGGATGCCAGGCTCAACACCGCGAATGGCAACTTTTCGAATAGTAAATGGTTGAAGGTTGAGAGTTGAGGGATGTTCTTTGAATCCGCTCTCGTTCCTCGTCCCTCGTCCCTCGACATTCTTTTGAGCGGCCAGAAATCCAGCAGCAGCAGAATCACCGGCAGCGTCACCAGCATCGGCTTGCTCATCAGACCCAGGGCGAAGAAGATCAACGCTAGGCAATAGTAAGGTGACATGTGACACGTGACACGTGACATAAAGGAATCGCGTACGGTCTTCCCCGATCCTGCCACCTGCCACTTGTCACCTGTCACCCGTTGCGCATACCGCGCCCACGCCCACAGCGTCAGCATCGCAAAAAAAACGCTCAAGACATCTTTGCGCTCGGAAATCCAGGCCACGGACTCCACCCGCATGGGATGCAACGCAAACAACGCTGCCACCAGCGCACTCCGCCAGACCGTTTGGGTTAGCTCCCGCAATACCACGAAGAGCAGTACCGTGTTCGCAATGTGAAACCCCAGGTTAACCCAATGGTGGCCGCTGGGATCCAGGCCGAACAATTGAAAATCCAGCATGTGCGACAACCAGGTGACCGGATGCCAGTTGCTCGCGTGTGCCGTGGTAAATGCCCAGCGAAAGCTGTCCGCGGTGATCCCCGCCTGGACGTTCGGGTTTTCGGTGACATAGTCATGATCGTCGAAAAGCATGAACCCCAGCTGCCCCACCGGCCAAAAGGCGGCCAAAGTAAGGACCGACAGGGCTACGCAAATCAGAATCTCTCGACGCATGCCGTTTTACTGCTTTGAATCCGCCTCAATTGCAAGATTTACCGTGCGGCAGGGACAAATTCTTCATATGGCTCGTGGTACGGCTGATGCCTTTCATACCGCGCCAATAATTCCTGATTTTTCTTCAACAGGTTCAAGTCACCCGATGCGGATGCCAGGGCGCAGGCTTTCTCCGCCGTCGCAACCGCTTCATCGTACCGGCTCGCTTCGGCGTAGGCCGCCGCCAAAGTGCCCACCAAGGGAGTCACGTGGTATTGCGTCAATTCGCAGGCGCGTTCGGACAGCGTGACGGCTCGGGCGCCGTCCCGGATGTGTGCGTCCGGACAGGTGGCCAGCAGC
>Ga0182030_10014005_pt1 | contig 15893 bp, 15 predicted proteins | sample 812S3MmetaG_FD_121299 | JGI IMG/M metagenome (GOLD analysis project Ga0182030, IMG submission 121299) | Permafrost microbial communities from Stordalen Mire, Sweden - 812S3M metaG (Illumina Assembly) | ecosystem: Environmental > Terrestrial > Soil > Wetlands > Permafrost | place: Sweden...
GCTTCTTGCCGCAGATTTCGCAGACTGATGCCATGATGAACGTTCTCCTTGATCCCAGCTCCCACCCATTGCGGGACCGACGTAAAGCGAAGGACCATTGTAGCATCGCTAGCAATGACCTCTTCTACGTCGCTGTCCGCCCGGGACCTGCGCACCACAATTTCAACATTTGGCGAGCTTTTACGCTCCCATAAAGAGGTCATCAATCGCCTCAACGTCTACCCGGTACCCGACGGCGACACCGGCACCAACATGTCGCTCACCGTCGAGTCGGTCCTCGTCGAACTGGAGCAGCTCAATGAGGACGCCTCCATGTCGCTGGTGTGCCAAGCCATCGCGCACGGTTCGCTCATGGGCGCGCGGGGCAACTCGGGCGTCATCCTCTCCCAGCTCCTGCGCGGTCTCATGGAGAGATTCCGCTCCTGCGACGAGATCTCGCCCGAGCTGCTGGCCGAATCCCTGGAGCACGCGGACGTGCTCGCGCGCCAGGCGGTCGTGCGTCCCGTCGAGGGGACCATCCTCTCCATCGCGCGCGCCGGCGCGTTGGGCGCACGCGAGGCGACCGGATCACTGACGAACGAGGTGCGCTCCGCGCGCGACCACGCGCGAGAGGCCTTGGCCTACACGCCCGAGCAGCTGGCGGTGTTGAAGCAGGCGGGCGTCGTCGACGCCGGCGGGGCCGGACTGCTGCTGCTGTTCGACGCGCTCTGCAAGGTGGTCGCCAACGACACGCCTCCCGAGGCGCCGCCGCTCGAGTCGATCATCGTGCACCTCGATCATCGACCCGACCCGCACGACCGCGGCGTGGCGGACCTGCGCTACGAGGTCATGTACCTGCTCGACGCCGACGACGCCAAGATGCACGCCTTTCGCGACGTGTGGACCGGCATCGGCGACTCCATCGTCATCGTCGGCGGTGACGGGCTCTACAACTGCCACATTCACACCGACGAGATCGGCGCGGCGATCGAGGCGGCCCTCGATGCCGGGCGTCCGCGCGAGATCCGCATCACCGACCTGAGCGAGCAGATCGTCGAGGAGCGCTGGGTACGCGAAGGCTTCCCGCTCCAGCCCGACGAGGTCGACGCCGGGCCCCCGCCCGCGACGGCCGTGGTGGCGGTGGTCGCGGGCGACGGCGTGGGCCGGATCTTCCGTTCGCTCGGCGTGCGCACGCTCGTGAAGGGCGGCCAGTCGATGAACCCCTCGACGGCCGACCTCGTCGCGGCGGTGCGCGCGAGCGGGTCGACCGAGGTCGTGATACTGCCCAACAACAAGAACATCCGCGCCGTCGCCGAGCAGGTGGACGCCTTGGTCGACCAGAGGGTCAGAGTTGTGCCCACCAGGTCGATCGTCGAGGGATTCGCCGCGCTGCTCTCCTATGACCCCGACGCCTCGGCCGAGCAGAACGCGCTCACGATGTGCGAATCGGCCGCGCACGTCGTGGCGGGCGAGGTCACTCGCGCGGTGCGCGACACCACGACCGACGCCGGCGAGGTGCACGTGGGTGATTGGATCGGATTGAGCGACAAGGGTGTCCGCTCGATCGCGGACTCGATCGCCAGCGCGGCCAACCAGCTGCTGGCCCAGCTCGTCACCGGCGAGCACGAACTGATCACGATCATCGAGGGCGACGGCTCGACGCCGGCCAACACGCGCCGGATCACGGAGTTCCTGGCCGACGAGTTCCCCTCGCTCAGCGTGGAAGTGCATCACGGCGGCCAGCCGCTCTACCCGTACTACTTCGGCATCGAGTGAGCGAAGCGGCGCCGCGCCGACTACGCCAGCTCGGCGACGTGGCGGTGAGCAATCTGCGCCACGTGGGCGAGAAGCGGGTCGCGGCCCTGGCGTCGCTCGACATCGTGAGCGTGTTCGACCTGCTCACCGTCTACCCTCGGCGCTACATCGACCGCACCAAGCGCGTCGACCTGTCGGACCTCAACGTCGGGGACGAGGCGGCCGTGTTCGCCCAGGTGCAGAAGGTCTCGAGTCGCCGGACCCGTCAGGGCAAGATCATGGTCGAGGTGACGGTGAGCGACGACGGCGGCAACTTCAAGGTCGTCTTCTTCAACCAGGCGTGGCGCGAGCGCCAGCTGACGCTCGGCGTCCAGGCCCTCTTCTTCGGCAAGGTCACCGACTACCGCAACCAGCGTCAGATGACCAATCCCGTGGTCGACGTGATCGTCGGGGCGTCGGGCGAGGAGCGCGACGCCTCGCGCGTGGGCCGCGTCGTTGCGATCTATCCCGCGTCGGGCAAGGCCGGCCTCACCAGTTGGGAGATGGGCGGCTTCGTCGAGGAGTCGCTGCGCCGAGCCGGGCCCCTGCTCGATCCGGTGCCGCCCCGGGTGCTGGAAGAGCTCGACCTGGTGGACCGTACGACGTCGTTCTGGGGGATCCACCTTCCCGCCGACGTGTCGGATATCTCCCCGGCGCGGCGACGCCTCGTGTTCGACGAGTTCCTTCGCCTGCAGCTGCTGCTGGCGCTGCGGCGTCGACGTCTCGAAGAGAGCTCGGCGGGAGTGTCGCACCCCATCAGCGCCGAGGACCTCGACGTCGAGCCGGGTGCCCTGGCGACGCCCGACTCGACGCTCGTGCGCCGCTTCCTCGCGGGGCACCGCTTCACGCTCACCGGGGCGCAGCGACGAGTGCTGGGCGAGATCGCGGCCGACATGTCCTCGCCACTGCCGATGCACCGCCTACTCCAGGGCGACGTGGGCTCGGGCAAGACCGTGGTGGCGCTGACGGCGTTGTTGGCCTCGATCGACGGCGGGCGCCAGGGGGCGCTGATGGCCCCGACCGAGGTGCTGGCCGAACAGCACCTCGCCTCCCTACGCCGGGACCTAGAGAGCCTGAGCATCCACGATGAGTCGGTGCTGGGCGGGGAACGGCCGCTCTCGATCCAGCTGCTCACGGGCCGACTCCGCGCCAAGGAGCGGCAGGGCGTGCTCGAGGGCCTCGCGAGCGGGTCGGTTGACATCGTCGTGGGTACCCACGCGCTGCTCACCGACGACGTGACGTTTCGCTCGCTGGGGGCGGTCGTGATCGACGAGCAGCACCGCTTCGGCGTCGAGCAGCGCGCCGCGCTGCGCGAGAAGGGGAGGGACCGCTCCAAGGAGCAGATTGACCCCGACCTGCTCGTCATGACCGCGACGCCCATTCCGCGCACGGCGGCCATGGTGGTCTTCGGTGACCTCGACCGCTCGGTACTGGACGAGCTGCCCAGCGGGCGCGTACCCATCGCCACCGCGTGGGCGCGCGACGACGACGCCGTCGCCGCCTGCTGGGCGCGCGTACGCGCCGAAGTGGCGGCCGGACGACGGGCCTACGTCATCTGTCCCTTGATCGAGGGTTCGGACCGCGTGCAGGCCACCAGCGCCGTCGAGGAGCGTGACCGCCTCGTCGGCCACGAGCTGGAAGGCCTGCGCGTGGGGTTGCTGCACGGTCAGATGAAGGGAGCGGAGAAGGAGGAGGTGATGGCGCGCTTTCGCATCGGCAGCCTCGACGTGCTGGTCGCGACGGTCGTGATCGAGGTGGGTGTCGACGTGCCCGAGGCGAGCGTGATCGTGATCGAGGACGCGTGGCGATTCGGCCTGGCCCAGCTGCACCAGCTGCGAGGTCGTGTCGGACGCGACAACGCCCAGAGCTACTGCTATCTCCTGGGGGAACCGCCGAGCGAGGACGGCGAGACGCGCCTCGAGGCGCTGGTCAAGACCAACGACGGCTTCGTGCTCGCCGAGATCGACCTCGACCTGCGAGGGGAGGGAACGCTGCTCGGCGCGCGCCAGCGCGGCCGCAGCGACCTGCGACTCGCGTCGCTGCGCCGCGACGAGGAGCTGCTGGTGGCGGCGCAGTCGGTCGCGACGGCCATGGTGAGCGAGGACCGGCTCAGCGCGGACTCCGACATGGTCGACGAGCTTCGTCTGTTCGTCGACGACCGCGAAGCCGACTACCTGTTCAAGTCCTAGGGGGGAAACGCGTAGCCTTTATGCGTGCGCGTAATTGGAGGGGTAGCTCGGGGACGACCGCTCAAGGCCAAGATCCCGTCCACGGTGCGTCCAACGACCGATTACGCCCGTGAGGCCATTTTCTCGATGCTCGAGAGCCGTGGCGGGCTCTTCGACCTGGTGGTGGCCGACCTCTACTGCGGTTCCGGGGCCATGGGCATCGAAGCCATGTCGCGCGGCGCCGCCAAGGTCTATTTTGTCGACAGCGACCCCGCCTGCCTTCTGGCCGCCAAGGCCAACCTGGAGCCGCTTTCGATGGACGGCGAGGCGGTCTTTGTACGGTCCACGCTGCCGTTCTGGCAGCCCAGCCCCGACCTCAACCTCGTGCTCGCGGACCCGCCCTACGGGCCGCTCGACCTCGCGAGCGTGCTCAGAAACGTCACGGCGCAAAGGGTTGTCATCGAAAACGACCGCCATATGGACGCCCCCGAGGGCTGGATCGTTACCAAAACCAAGCGGTACGGCACTACGCTCGTAACGATGTTGGAACACGGCGAAGAGGATGACCAGTGACGGTAGGCCTGATCCCGGGCTCTTTTGATCCCTTCCACAACGGCCACCTGGAGGTCGTAGAGCGCGCCTCGCACATCTTCGACGAGATCGTCGTGGCGGCGATCCGCAACCCCCAGAAGTCCGAGCCGCTCTTCGACCTCGAAGAGCGCCGCGAGATGATCGCCGAGAGCTGCGCGCACGTGAAGAACGTGAGCTTCGTCTCGATCTCGACGCTGCTCGTGAACGTGGCTCGCGACGTCAGTGCGACGGCCATCGTCAAGGGTCTGCGGGCGGTGTCGGACTTCGAGAGCGAGCTGCAGATGGCTCAGATGAACCGGTCCCTCTCGGGCGTCGAGACGCTGTTCATCCCCTCGAGCTCGCACCACTCCTTCATCTCGTCGGGTCTGCTGCGCGAGGTGGCTCGCTACGGTGGGGACGTGTCGCAATTCGTACCGGCCCCGGTCTACGAGCGCCTGAGGGGCAAGTTCCTGGGAGGTGGCGAGTGACGTCCTTTGACGGCTACGACGACGCCGTGGAGCCCGAGGAGGTCGCCGGCCGCCACGCGCGTCGCGACATCGAGACCGATCTGCGCGACCTGATAGAGCTCATCGCCAACGCCAAGCAGATGCCCCTGTCGAACTCGGCGCTGGTGCCGCGCGACGACGTGCTCGCCCTGCTGGAGCAGGCGTTGCACAACCTGCCCGACGAGATCCGAGAGGCTCGCTGGGCACTGCGCGACCGCGAGGAACTGATGGCGGCCGAGGTGCAAAAGGCCTCGCAGCTCATGGACCAGGTGCGCGCCGAGGCGGCGCGAATGGTCGACAAGACCGAGGTCGTGCGCCAGTCGCGGCTCAAGGCCGAGCAGATCGTCTCCGAGGCCCAGGCGCAGGCCCGACAGATGGTCAACGAGCACGAGGACTACCTGGACGGCAAGCTCGGCAGCTACGAGATCGTCATGGAGCGGCTCCTCAAGACCATCCGCTCCGGCCGCGAGCGCCTGAACGCGCAGAGCCTGCCCAGCAACTCGCTCGAGAGCCACCCGGTCGCGGACGAGTTCTTGGGCGCCCCCCCGCCGCCCGCCGAGTACGGCCAGGTGTCCAGCTACGACGAGGCGTCCTTCTTTGATCAGGACGCCAACTAACCGCCGTGCCGTCGCCCTACCTCGTCCCGGCGGCCAGCTGCTGCGTGACGTGCCGTCGAGCGCCACGGTGACCTTCGAGGCGCCCTTCGACGAGACCCACGAGTTCGCACCGCTACAGTTCGCCGAGACCGACGTCTTCGCCGAGGCCAGTGTCAAGGTCGACCTGAAGCTTGAGAGTTTCAGCGGCGGGCTGCGCGCGCGCGGGCGGGTGAGCGCCCCCTGGCACGGGATCTGTCGGCGGTGCTCGACGCCGGTGCTCGGCATGAGCGAGGTGTCGGTCAATGAACGTTTCGTCGACGATTCGACGACCATCGACGACCTGGCCTACCCGATCGAGAACGACTTCATCGATCTGGCCCCGCTGGTGCACGACGCCATCTTCCTGGATCTGCCGCTGGCGCCGCTGTGTCGCGAGCAGTGCAAGGGGCTGTGCCCCCACTGCGGAACCGACCTCAATGACGAGACCTGCGACTGCCCGGGACCCGTCGACCCGCGCTGGGCTACACTGGATGAACTCCGTTTCATCGATGTTCGCGCCGATGAAGCCAAAGAAGCGTGACGGGTCCGCCCGTTCTGTTGAAAGAGAAGATCGATGGCCGTTCCCAAGCGCAAGACCAGCAAAGCCAAGACGCGTAGCCGACGGGCGGCGAACTGGACCCTCGATCGGCCCGCGCGCAGCGTCTGCCCGCAGTGCGCGACCTCCAAACTGCCCCACATCGTGTGCCCGAACTGTGGCTGGTACAAGGGTCGCGTCGCCGTAGAGGTCAATTAAGTTGACCCTGCCCATCGCCTTGGACGCGATGGGTGGTGACTTCGCTCCCGCTGAGATCATCGCGGGCGCCCGGCGCGCCGTGGATGAACTGGGACTGGGCGTCACCCTCGTCGGCGTGCCCGAACTGCTGGGCGACCCGATGGGTCTCGAGGTCGTTGCGTGCAGCGAGGTGATCGCAATGGACGAGGATCCCGCGTCGAGCGTGCGCAAGAAGAAAGACTCCTCGCTGGTGCGCGCCGCGGAACTCGTGCGCGACGGCCGGGCGAGCGCCATGGTCTCCGCCGGCAACACCGGAGCGACCATGGCTTCGGCGCTGCTGCGCATGGGTCGCCTGCCCGGCGTGGTGCGGCCCTGCATTGCGACGCCGATCCCCAACCCCGGTCGCACACCCACCGTGCTCGTCGACGCCGGCGCCAACGCTGAGTGCACGCCCGAGATGCTGGTGCAGTTCGCCCAGATGGCCTCGGCCTACGTCCAGGTCCACTACGGGGTTGCGAGCCCCAAGGTCGGACTCTTGTCCATCGGCGAGGAATCGACCAAGGGGACGCCGCTCGTCAAGGACACCCACAAGCTGCTCGCCTCGCTCGAGGGGATCAACTTCTTCGGCAACGTCGAGGGCCGCGACCTCATCCCTTCCCCGGTCGACGTCGTCGTCACCGACGGCTTCACCGGCAACGTGGCGCTCAAGACGCTCGAGGGCGGTCTCAAGTTCATCTTCGCCACCGTGCTCGAGGTCATCGCGACCAACGAGACGACCAAGGCCGCGGGTGACGTGCTCTTCGAGTACCTCCTGCCCGTGGCCAGTAGCTTGACTCCCGAGAACCAGGGCGGCGCGATGCTGCTGGGCCTCAACGGCATCTGCGTCATCAGCCACGGGTCCTCCAACGCCACGGCCATCATGAACGCGATCCGCGTGGGCGCCGAGATGGACCGCGTTGGCGTGGTGGAGAAACTTCGAACGACCATACGACCTGATCAGAAGTTGTAACGGGCGCGACCCGCGTGGTTGCTCGGTAATCTGGAGTAGCAACACGAAGGAGTGGTCATGACCGCTGACGCTGGAACCTCATCATCGCTCGATCGAACCGCCATTTTGGCGATTGTTCGAGACCAACTGGCCGAAATACTGGAGAAGCGCCCCGACGAAATCCCCGAAGACGTGCCCTTCAGCGATATCGGTGCCGATTCGCTGGCCCTGATCGAGCTCGTCGAAGCCCTGGAAGAGAACCTGTCGGCCTTCGTGGCCGGCTTTCACATCGACGACGAGGACTTAGAGGGCCTGCTGTCGGTGCGCGACGCCGTGGACTACGTGGTCGTCAAGCTGCAGGCTGCGTAACGAGGTTCGTGAGCGTATTGCTCTCGCCACTTGACGTGCTCGCGCAGGAGCTCGGGTTGCGACCCGAGAGCGAGTGCTTAGCCCTGGCCGTGACGCATTCGAGTTACGCCGCCGAGCACGACTGCAAGTCCAACGAGCGACTGGAGTTCCTGGGCGACGCGGTGGTGGACCTGGCGGTCGCCGACCTGATCGTCACGCGCTACCCCGACCTCGACGAGGGTTCGGGCTCACTCGTTCGATCGAGGGTCGTCAACGAGGCGTCGCTCGCTCGCGCGGCCCAGCGCCTCGACCTCGCCCGCTACATCCGCGTCGGGCGCGGCGAGGTCAAGTCCAACGGGCTCGAGCGGCCGTCGCTGCTGGCCGACGCCTTCGAGGCGGTCGTCGCGGCGCTCTACCTGGAGCGGGGCTACGAGGCGGCGAGGGATTTCGTGCAGTCGGCCCTCGGCGACGACGTCGCCGCCGCTGCTCTCCGTCCCGACGACGTCGACCCCAAGACGCGGCTTCGACAGTGGAGCGAGGCGAACGCCCTGGGCGTGCCGGTCTACGACGTCACCTCGGACGGTCCCGCGCACGACACGACCTTTAACGCGATGGTCAGCGTCGGCGACCGCCTTCGCGCGGGCGGCCAGGGTCGCTCGAAGAAGATCGCCGAGACCCACGCCGCCGAGGCGGCGTGGGAGAGGCGTCGTGATGCCTGAGCTCCCCGAAGTCGAGACGGTCCGCGCGTCGCTGTCGCGCGACCTCATCGGCAAGCGGGTGAAGACGGCCGTCGTCACCAACGGGCGCGTCGTTCGTCGCCACAAGACGGCCAAGGACTTCCGCGCGGCGATCGAGGGGCACACGATCAAGACCGTCCAGCGCCTGGGCAAGAACCTCATCTTCGCTCTGGAGAATGGGACCCACCTCGTCGTGCACCTGGGCATGAGCGGCCAGCTGCTGCGGGCCAAGGGACCCAAGGACCCCAAGCCCAAGCACACCCACGTGGTCTTCAGCTTCGTCCAGGGCGGCGAGTTGCGCTACGTCGACCCGCGCACGTTCGGCGAGCTCTACGTGTCGACCCCGCTGCCCGAGGGAGCGGAGAACGAGATATCAAAGTTCGCGCGGCTCTCCATCGGCGGCGACGGGTTGGCGCTGCGCCGCGAGATCCCCGAGCTGGCGCACCTGGGCATCGACCCCTTCGAGGACCAGATCGGCTGGGACCGCTTCGCCGCCATCCTGCGCAGCCGCACCACGACCCTGAAGGTCGTGTTGACCGACCAGGACATCATCGCCGGGCTCGGCAACATCTACGCCGACGAGACCCTCTTCGCCTCGGGCCTTCGCTACGACCGCCCGGCCGAGTCGTTGTCGACCATCGAGATCCGTCGACTGCACCGCGCGATCAGCGAGATCCTGACCAACGCCATCAAGTACGGCGGCACGACGCTCGCCGACGAGCAGTTCGTCGACCCCGACGGCAAGCCCGGCACCTACCAGCAGTACCTCCAGGTGTACGGCCGCGAGGGCGAGCGCTGCTACCAGTGCCGACTGCCGATCACGAAGATCTTGGTGCGACAGCGTTCGACCTTCTTTTGCGAGAAGTGTCAGAGCTAGCCCCGGCTCGGGCGCGGAAGGTTGGTAGCGTCTACGCGTGTTTCTTAAGCGATTAACCATGAAGGGCTTCAAGTCCTTCGCCGACAACACCATCCTGGAATTCGAACCCGGCGTGACCGCGGTGGTGGGCCCGAACGGTTCGGGAAAGTCGAACGTCGTCGATGCCGTCATCTGGGTGCTCGGCGCCCAGAGCACCCGGGCGCTGCGCAGCGCGAAGATGGACGACGTCATCTTTATGGGCACGGCCACTAAGGCCGCACTGGGCCGGGCCGAGGTCTCCCTGACGCTGGACAACTCCTCGGGTCGCCTGCCCATCGACACCGCCGAGGTGACGATCTCGCGCACCCTCTTTCGCACCGGTGACTCCGAGTACGCCATCAACGGCGCGACGTGTCGCCTGATGGACGTCCAGGAGCTGCTCGGCGACTCGGGCGTCGGACGCCAACAGCACATGATCATCGGTCAGGGCCAGCTCGATTCCATCCTCAATTCAAGTTCCGAGAGCCGCCGGGCCGTCATCGAAGAGGCCGCTGGCGTGCTCAAGCACCGTCGAAGGAAGGAGCGCGCCGAGCGGCGCCTCGTCTCGACCCAGGAGAACCTCGAGCGCCTGGGCGATCTCGTGCGCGAGGTCCGCCGCCAGATGCGTCCCCTCGAGCGCCAGGCCATTTCGGCGCGCAGCTACGCCAACGTCGAGAGCGACCTTCGAGGGGCCCGTCACTCGCTCTTCTCCTCTCGACTCATCGGCTTCGAGGAACGTCGCCGCGAGCTCGAGATCGAGCTCATCGGTTCGTCGTCGCGTGATCGAGAGCTGCGCCACGAGCTCGTGACCCTCGACGCGCAGGCCGCCACCGCGGCCGCAGAGATCGCCAGTCGCCGCGAGGAGATGCTCGCCTCGACCCTCGGCACCCTGCAGGGACTCGTCGAGCGCGCCCGCGGCACGTCGTCCATCATCCAAGAACGCGAGCGCTCGCTGCGCATGGCGCTCATCGCGTCGGCCGACGAGAACGTGATCGCGAACCTCGAGGCCGACGGCGCGAAATTGCAGAGTGAGCTGGTGGCGCTCGACGCGCAGGAGGCGCAGTTGATCCCCCAGCGCGAGGCCCTCCAAAGCGCGCGCGAGGAGTTGGCGCAGTTCGAGCAGCACTACGAGACGACCTGGGGCTCGAGCTCGACCGAAGGCGACGAGGCGAACCTGAGGGCGGCGCTCGATCGCGTGGCGCTACTCGAGCGCTCCCTGCAGTCCCTGCGCGAGAGCGAACGTCGCAGCGGCAGTCGCCTGGGCGACGTGCTGACGCGTTACGACGAGGCCGTCGCGGGGCGCGACGCCTCGCACTCAGCGCAGCTGGAGGCGAAGCGGGGACTGTCGAGCGCACTCGCGCAGCGCACCCTCGCCGAAGAACGGGCCCGGCTCGCCGAGGTCGAGCGCACGGAGTCCGACGAGGCCCTGCGCGAGGCGACCGACGTCGCGGCGCGCACCCAGGCCCGGGCCGAAGCCCTGGCGCGGGCGCTCGACGAGTTCTCCGGTGCCGGCGGTGGCGCGATCATCGGCGGACTCGAAGGCGTGCTCGGATCGTTCCTCGACCTCATCGAGGTGGACGCCGGATGGGAGCTGGCCGTTGAATCGGCCGCGGGCGCCTCGGTGGGAGCGATGGTCGTCGACGGGCGAAAGTCAGCGCGCGCGGCCTTGGCGGCACTGCGACGCGAAGGCGGCGCGGGACTGATCCTGCCGGTGAGCGACGGCGACGTCGCGCCGGCCGCGACCCCCCAGGGGTGCACCGCGCTGCGGTCCCTGGTGCGCGCTCGCTCGGGCGCCCCGACCCACGTCACGCGCGTGCTCGATGGCCTCTTTTCGAAGGCCTTCGTGGCCCGCGACTGGGAGTCGGGCATCGAAGTCGCCATCTCGAACCCCGACGTGGTGATCGTCACGCGCGAGGGCGACCGCTTCGCGTCCTCGGGCTGGCGGGTCGCGTCCGGGCGCGCCGTCGTCACCCGTTCGACCGTCGAGGAGGCGAGGGTCGCGGCCAACGAGGCCCACGACGCCGTGGCTCCGATCCGTGAACGACAGCAACGGGCCGACGAGAACGCGGTGAGCGCGCGTCAGTCCCTCAACCAGGCCACGACCCAGACGGCCCAGTCCGAAGCCGAGCTGGAGCGTCGCGATCGAGAGATCGTGCGTCTTAACGTGTTGGTGAACGAGCTCGAGGTCTCGCGAGAGTCGCTGTCGAGCGACGTGACCGCGCTGAGCGAGCAGATCGCGAGCATCGCCGAGGAACTCACGACGCTCACGGCACAGGTGCCGGCGCTCGAGGGCGCGGTGCACGAGGCCGGTCAACGCAAGCACCTGATCGACGAGGCGAAGGCCTTCGTCGAGGGTCATCGCGAACGGGTCGGCGAACATGCCACGGAGCTGTCGCGAAGAGAGGCCGAGTTCGGCGAACGACGACGCCTCATCAAGCAGCGCCAGCTCGAGATCGAACAGCGCCTGGAGGGCCGCACGAGCGAGCGGGCGCAGGCGGCGGGGCGTCGCGAATCCCTCGAGTTCGACCTGCAGGTCCTGGAGCGGCTCGACGCGCTGGTGGCGCGGGCCTCGGAGGAGATCCGCGTCTCCCAGGAAGCGCTCGACTCGTCGTACCGCGAGCAGCTCGAGGCGACCCGCGCGGGCGCCGAGAGGCTCGAGGAGATCCGCCAGGCGCGAAACGCTGCCGACGCGCGCCTCGGCGAACTGAGCGACGTCGTGCACCGCCGCGAGATCGAGCAGGCCGAGCTGGCGGTCAAGATCGAGAACCTCCACGAGGTGATCAGCCGCGACCTCGGCGTCGAACCCAACGAGATGGGTCCCGCCGAGGAGGTGGAACTTCCCGAAGGCGTCACGATCGAACAGCACGTCGGCGACCTCGAGGCGCGCATCACCAGCCTCGGGCCGATCAACCCGCTCGCGCTCGAGGAGCTGGCCACGCTCGAGGAGCGCTACAAGGATCTCGACGCGCAGGTGAGCGACGTGCGGCACGCCCGACGGGAATTGCAGGAAGTGGTGAGGGCCGTCGACGAGGAGATCATGACGACGTTCTCGAGCGCGGTCGCCGACGTGAACGAGCACTTCTCGACCTTGATCGCGATGCTCTTCCCCGGAGGTCAGGGCCGCCTCATCCTCACCGAACCGGACGACCCGCTCAACACGGGCGTCGAGATCGAAGTGCGGCCCATAGGCCGAAACGTGCGGCGCATCTCGCTGCTCTCGGGCGGCGAGCGATCGATGGCCGCGCTGGCGTTCCTCTTCGCGGTGTTTCGTTCGCGGCCGTCGCCCTTCTACATGATGGACGAGGTCGAAGCGGCCCTGGACGACGTGAACCTGCAGCGGTTCCTGAGCCTGGTTGATGAGTTCCGCGACGAGGCCCAACTCCTGATTGTGACGCACCAGAAGCGCACCATGGAGGCGGCCGACGCGCTCTACGGCGTGACCATGGGGCCGGGAGCGTCCTCCAAGGTCGTCTCTCAGCGGGTGAAGCGCGCGGAAAGCATCGTTCCGGCGTGATCATCGCGCTGATCATCATCGTTGTGCTCGTCGTGCTCGGCGCGACCGCGCTCGTTCTTCGGCGTCGTCGACGTGCGAGCGGACTGCGCCGCGCCGCGCCGCGTGCGCCCATGCCCGAGGTTCTGGTCACCCGGGCCGAGGCCCGTCCGACGCTGAGCGACTCCGCGACGCCGGCGCTGGCCCAGCGACTGGGATCCTCGCGGAGCATCTTTGATCGGGTGCGCTCGATTGCCAGCGTCGGAGCATTGAGTGCCGAGCAGCTCGACGTGGTCGAGGAAGTACTGCTGCGAAGTGACGTCGGCGTCGCCACCACCCAAGCCCTGCTCGGACAGCTGCGCGAGAACGGCGCACCCAACGGCGTGGCCGCCGCCGTGCGCGACGCCTTGCTCGATTCTCTCAGGTGCGATCGTTCGCTCACCGTCACCGCCGCTCCCGGGCGGGTGCCGGTGTGGCTCTTCGTGGGCGTCAACGGCGTGGGCAAGACCACCACCATCGGAAAGCTGGCCCAACGCCACGCCGACGAGGGCCGCAAGGTGGTGCTGGCGGCGGGCGATACCTTTCGCGCCGCGGCGGGCGAGCAGCTCCAGCAGTGGGCTGAGCGCACCGGCGCCGATATCGTGCGCGCGGGGGAGGGGGCGGACCCCGGATCCGTGGTGCACGACGCGCTCGGTCGCGCGCACGCGCGCGGCGCCGACATCGTGCTGGCCGACACCGCGGGACGTCGATCGAACAGCACGAACCTGCTCGACGAATTGAGCAAGGTGCGCCGGGTGGCCGACCGCGAGCCCGGCCAGGTCGTCGAGACGTTCATGGTGCTCGACGCCACCACCGGCCAGAACGCCCTGGCGCAGGCCCGAGAGTTTCTGGCCGCCGCGTCGGTGACGGGGATCGTGCTCACGAAGCTCGACGGCACGGCGCGCGGCGGCATCGTCGTCGCCATCGAACGTGAGCTGGGCATTCCGGTGAAGTTCGTGGGGATCGGCGAGGGTGTGGGCGACCTCATCGCCTTTGACCCTCGCGACTTCGTCGATTCGCTGCTCGACGCCTGAGGGTAACCTGCGGGAATCATGTTTGACGCACTGAGTGAACGATTGGACCGACTGAGCACGTCGCTGCGTTCGCGCGGACGCCTCAGTGACGGCGATATCGACGACGCGCTGGGCGAGGTGCGAAGCGCCCTGCTCGAGGCCGACGTCGAGCTCGGGGTCGTGCGGGCCTTTCTCGACGCCGTGCGCGAGCGCCTGAGTGGCGAGGCCCTCAGCCAGAGCCTCACGCCGGGCCAGCAGGTCATCAAGGCCGTCCAGGAGCAGCTGGTCGAGGTTCTGGGCGCCACGCCGCTCAAGGTCACCTACGCGTCGCGTCCGCCCACCGTGGTGCTGCTCGCCGGCCTCCAGGGCGCTGGCAAGACCACGACCGCGGCCAAGTTGGCGTCGTGGTTCAAGCAGCAGGGCCGCCAGCCTTACCTCATCGCGGCCGACCTGCAGCGTCCGGCGGCGGTCGAGCAGCTGCGCGTGCTCGGCGCCCAGATCGGCGTCGACGTCTTCAGCGAGGCGAGCGATCCCGTCGACGTGGCCAAGAAGGGCGTGAAGGAGGCGACGCGTCTCGGACGCGACGTGGTCGTCATCGACACGGCCGGTCGCCTGGCGATCGACGAGGCGCTGATGCGCGAGGTGCGAGCGATCTCCAAGGCCACCTCGCCGCACTACACGTTCCTCGTCATCGACGCGGTCACCGGTCAGGATGCGGTGCACACGGCGCGCACCTTCCACGAGACCCTGGAACTCTCGGGCATCATCGTCACGAAACTCGACTACGACGCGCGAGGCGGTGCCGTGCTGTCGGCGCGCGGCGTGGTGGGTAAGCCCATCGTCTTCGCCTCGACGGGCGAGAAGTTGAGCGACTTCGATCTCTTTTATCCCGAACGCATGGCTTCGCGCATCCTGGGGATGGGCGACGTGCTCTCCTTGATCGAACAGGCCGAGCGCACGATGGACGCCGACGTGGTGGCCGAGTCGGCGGGACGAATGATGAGCGGCACGTTCACGCTCGATGATTTCATGGCCCAGCTCAACCAGGTCCGCAAGATGGGGTCGCTCGGCGGCATCATGAAGCTGATGCCCGGCGTCACCAAGGAGATGCGCAGTGCCGCGAGCAACGTCGACGACGGCGAGCTCAACAAGGTCGAGGCGATCATCCGCTCGATGACCGCGAAGGAGAGGCGCAATCCGACCATCCTCGACGGTTCACGCCGCAACCGCATCGCCCGGGGATCGGGCACCAGTGTCAGCGCCGTCAATCAACTGCTCAAGCAGTTCGCCGAGATGCGCAAGATGATGAAGCAGATGGGCAGCGGTGCCTCCCCGGCGATGCCGGGCGGGATGGGCCGCATGGCGAGCATGGCCGCGCGCGCCAGCGCTGCGCGAAATGAGGAGCTGCCGGCCGGTTTCGAGGCCCTGGGCGCGGGCATGGCCGCGGGATCCAAGCAGGTCCGAAGCGCAGGACCCAAAAACAAGAAGAAGAAGGGCGGGAGGGTGACGCCTCCCAAACAACGCTAAACTTTGACGCTCGGGTATATCGCCCAGTCCCGGTGGACCGGGGCAAAAGGTTTGAAGGGACTTCCGTCGTGGCTGTGAAACTTCGTTTGGTACGAATGGGCAAGAAGAAGCAACCGACCTACCGTGTCGTGGCGGCCGAGAGCCGTCGCGCCCGCTCGGGCGCGTTCCTCGAGATCGTGGGCACCTACCAGCCCCGCGGCATCTCCGTGGCGGAGCCCGAGATGGTCTACTCCATCGACAACGACAAGGTCGTGCGCTGGCTCGGCCAGGGTGCCCAGCCCACCGAGCGCGTCGCCAAGCTGCTCGCGGCCAGCGGCGCCCTCGAGGCGTTTGCGGCCACCAAGGCCGCGAAGGCCGCCCAATGAGTGACGTGCACGACGAGTACGTCGCCGGCGACGTGAACACCATCGACGACGAGGCCGACGAGTTCGACAACGCCGACGAGGGCAGCGAGGGTTTTGACAACGCCGA
>Ga0182030_10014006_pt1 | contig 15892 bp, 7 predicted proteins | sample 812S3MmetaG_FD_121299 | JGI IMG/M metagenome (GOLD analysis project Ga0182030, IMG submission 121299) | Permafrost microbial communities from Stordalen Mire, Sweden - 812S3M metaG (Illumina Assembly) | ecosystem: Environmental > Terrestrial > Soil > Wetlands > Permafrost | place: Sweden...
TGAGCAGATCGCTGCCAAGCTCGGCTTCCCCATCCTGGTTCGCCCGAGTTACGTGCTCGGTGGACGCGCTATGCATGTTGTGCAGTCGATGGATGCCTTGAAGAAGCTCCTTAAGAGCGCTTTCTCAGTTGAACCTGACAAACCGGTTTTGCTCGATCGCTTCCTTGATGGAGCCATCGAAGTCGACGTTGATGTTGTTTCGGATGGTCAAGATGCCGCCATCGCCGGTATCATGGAGCATGTGGAACACGCCGGGGTGCACTCGGGTGATAGCTCTTGCATCTTGCCGCCGCAAAATATCTCGGCACATTTATTGAACGAACTTAGACTCGCCAGCTTCAAGCTTGCCAAAGCATTAAAAGTAGTCGGCGCTCTAAATGTTCAATTTGCTATTTTCGAAGGGCAAATTTACGTTCTCGAGGCTAACCCAAGAGCTAGTCGCACACTGCCTTTCGTTTGCAAAGCTACAGGTGTGCCCTGGGTAAAAATTGCAACTCGCGCGATTATGGGTGAGAGTTTGCAAAGCATGAGCCATCTCTGGCAGCATACCGCATCTGAATATGTGGCTGTCAAATCTGTGACGATACCGTTTTCGCGCTTCCATGGTGCCAATGTAATACTTGGACCTGAAATGCGTTCGACAGGGGAAGTAATGGGGGTCGCCCGCGATTTCGCTACGGCTTATGCCAAAGCGCAAGCCGGCATCGGCATGAAGATTCCCACTGAAGGCGGCACTGTACTTGTCTCCGCTTCCGATAAATGCTTCGGTCAAGCCGAAGAGATCATGGCTGCTTATAGAAAACTTGGCTTCAAGGCAATTTTGTCACACTGGTACTCTGACTCCGAGATGGTTGATTTCAGCGGTGCCGAAATACTTGAAGCGGAAAAACTCAGCGAACTTGCTCTAACACAGGAATTGCAGGCTTACGATGTTCGCCTTGCCATCAGTGTTGGAGAACTCGGTGAACCTGCGGCGATCGATCAGAAAATTCGTCGCACTTGCATCAAGTCGCGTATTCCTTTAATTCTGACAGCCGAAGCGGCTTTCGCGCTGGCTGCTTCAATTAGCTCTTTGCGCAAACAAGATGAAAGCGTGGTGAGCATTCAAGAATTGCACCGTGCCATGCTTGTTCTTGCCGGCGCTGCTTCCAGCACCGACTTTACTCCATTGATGCAGAATAGAGGTTCAGCATCCATAGTGGAATTCTGAGTTCTGATAGGATGAAGGCGCGGCCTAAAGTGCTGTTTTGTCTTCTCACTGCTATCTGTATTGCGGCGGTGTTCTGGTCAAGCTTGATTGGTCGCACAGCGATCAGTCGTTTCAATTTGATCCAGCAGCTTGACGTATTGTCCAACCCAGCTTTGCAAGGGACAGGACTCAATGTGGCTTGGGATCCCAGTGCCTGTCTGCAAAGTATTCCAAAAGAAGTCTTTGTCAGGCAGTCGCTTCTGCGTGGGCAGTCGCCAATTTGGAACCCTCATTCGGGATGCGGACAGCCAATCATTGCCGATCCGGCTAACACCGTTTGGGCACCATTAGATTTGATTTTTGCGCCAAGCGCCTCGGACCAACGCCTGTATAACGTGGGTCTTGTGCTCAAAATTATTCTTGGCGGCGTTTTTAGTTATTTGTTTTTTCTGGCTAACGGCGCCAGTCCCTGGGCTGCCAGCAGTGCGGCGATTGGTTTTGCTCTATCCGTCCGTGTACTTCGCGGCGTGGAACTTGCTACGAATTTTGAAATGTTGCCTGCCATATTTTTGATATTTCAGAATCTGCCTGAGCGTCCGAGTTGGAAACAGATATGCCTTTCGGCGTTGGGATTGACTCTCTGTTATTTGAGCCTGCATCCGGAAGTGTTTTTTGTGGCAGTATTGTCGGCGTCATTCTTGTGGATTTGCAAGCCACGTCTGGCAGCAGCGCAGGATTCATCTGCTGCCGGGGATAGCTCGGGCGCAAAGCGCGACTACGGAAGTGTGCTTTTGGCAAGACGTTTGTTCTTTCTTTGTGCACTGGCTTCGATTTGTCTGGCCATGGTGGCACCATTTCTCTTTCCATTTATTGAATATCTCAATCATGCTCATAGCTATAAATACGATGGTGCTAGCATCGAATTTATTCCGCTGGCGCAATTCCTGTTTTTTTTGATAATACCGCGTATATCCGGTGCCCTGTTTCCTGGATGGGTTGTGCTGCTAGGTCTGCCGCTTGGGCTTCTGCGCTTTATTAAACTTAGACCGGCAAGCCTGGCGCTTCTCGTCGGGCTTATTCTCTTTGCCTGTCGCCCTGCTCCGCTCGATCTGTTTTTATCGAGGGCACCATTCTCGTATTTGTTGCCAGAATATACGCTTGGGACTATTTTGTTGATTCTCTGCTGGGCGGCTGCGCTCGGTTTAACAGAGCTGGCGAACCTGGTTAGCCGTCCGATTTTGCAGCGTGTAGTGCTTGCACTTGTCACTTTTGCCGTAATTATTGTGCCCGTTATCTGGTTCGGCAAAAACCTTGGCGCTCTTGGGCTGCTGCATGTTTCCATAAACAATAAGTTTGTGACAAGTGCCGTCCTCACATTGATTGGTGCGTTACTGGCCATATTGTTTTTGCCACCGCGCTTTCTATTCTCTAAGATTCTACTGATTCTGCTACCGGTGCTAAATATGTTGGCTTTATGGGCGCCGGCGAAGGCTGAGCTGCCCCTGAATAAACCAATGTCTTTGCCGATCGCAAGCAGGGGTGCTCTTTTCCAAAAGCTCGAGTCGTTTACCGATGCACGAATTGCAGCATGTGGCTCGGGCGTGATGCCGCCAAGCAGCAACTTGCTTTATGGGCTTGAGGACTTACGAACTTGTAGTCCTTTGAACAACAGTCGCTATCTCAAATTTATGCAGCAGATGGGAGCCACACTAGGCTATTGCAACATGGTCGAGTTGCCTTTTGTACTGAACCATTTGATTGATGTCGCTGGTGTCGACTTAATTGTTAGCAGCAGCCCTCTGTCTTCGCTGGAAACTTCCAATCTTAACAACGTTCAGTTCGAGCAGGCTTCAATCTCAGGGCACATTCTGCCTGGAATGCGTCTACTGCGGGCTGATTCGAATTATTATGCCGGAGCTGCCGAAATAAAGGTCGTCACGCAATTCCGTGTTCATCAAAATATTTCCGGTCGTTATCAGGCTCAGGTGATTCTGTGTGATGAGCAGTTGCATGAAATCTGGCGCGGAACTCCACGTGTTCTTGCTGTGTCGCAATCTCAGCCATCCCAGCCGTCCCAGCAAGTGTCTTCGGCTCCGGGTGAGCAGGATAGATCTCACCGCATTTCTTTGAACTGGGACTTACCTGCGCCGATTAAAGGGGTGTCCCGAGTAAGAATTATTTTGTTGGTCTACGACACCTGGTCAAGTTCTTTCATAACTCCGGATGGCAATGATTTGTCAGCGATGCTCATCGGGAATAAGTTGTCCCTGGCTACGTTTCGCCTGAGTGCGCCAGCTAAAATCCAAACACCCGATGGACACTTCGCTTTACTTGACGAAACTAGCGATTTGCTGCGTCTCTACAGAAATACTAAAGCCCGCCCCCACGCTTATCTTATGCACAATGTGACGCCGGTAAAAAATTCGGATGAAGCTCTGCAGATCGTCTCGAATGCTAATTTCGCTCCCGAGTCTCAGGTCGTCGTGGAAAGCAAAACTGGAGATTATAAGTTACTTAGAGCCCAGCCACACGCGTCAGATGGAGATGAAGTGAAAACCATCAAGTCAGAGAACACGAGATTGGATTTTCAATGTAAAACGAATTCAGATGCAATGTTTGTTTTGACTGATCTTATCGATCCGGGCTGGCAAGCCTATCTTGATGGGAAACGGGTAGATATTGCCGCGGCTAACTATTTGTTTAGAGCTGTAGAGCTTCCCTCCGGGCGACACTCGGTTAGTTTTAGATATGTGCCTGCCACGTTCGTTCTCGGACTATTGTTGTCGCTACTTGCAGGATTGCTTTTACTTGTGTCATGGTTCAGAACCGGCAAAAGAGGTATTTAATTACTTCTTTGGCTTATTTTTTGCTTGCAAATCGGCATAATTGTTTGGCCGTCATGGGATAATTCACGATGCTGTTTAATTCGTAGAAATTAGTCAGAGCAATGCCCTTAAAGATCTCAAACATGACTTCGTCCAAGTCGCCTGTTGATTATGGTGATTCAGCAATGGTGGCATCCAGACTCGAGAAAATTTTGTCGTCACCAGTTACACCATTTGTGATAACACTATTTTTTGTCGCAGTTTTGCTCGTCTGGTCTTTCTACGACCATGCTTTGCCCGGGCATGATGCTGCCTGGCACAGTTCTTACAGCAGTTCAGTAAAGCAGTGGCTAGGGCGACCAAAGGCATGGAGTCTGCTGTCATACTGCGCTTTGCTTTCTATGCAACCGAACTATCCTGCTGGATCTTGGTTCTTTAACGGATTTTGCAAAATTATTTTAGGCGATAGCTTGTTTTCCGAGCATGCGATTCTTGCTGTGCATCTTTGTATTCTGAATCTATCTACGTTTTTGCTAGTGAATTTACTTTTGAAAGATCGCCTGAAAGCGACTCTATCCTTGCTCGTTCTGAATTGTTGTCCTCTGATTCTGTTTCTTGAACATATTTCGTATATTGATCTGCCTCACACCGCGTTCTTTTCGGCGTTTCTAGCTGCCGCTGTTTGGTGGTGGCAGAAGCGCGATTGGAAAAGAGCCCTTGTCTGTGCCGTTTTGTTCTCGCTTGATTGCATAAGTAAGCAAATTGCAGTTCTGTACAGTGTGCCTCTGCTTTGTGTTTTTGCTGGAATCTTGGTCTACAAAAAACAATTCGCATCGTTGCTTCAGCTCGTCGTAATCGGTTTGAGCGGTGCTCTTGCGCTATGCAGCTGGGTAATTCCCAATCTGAATTCTCTTTTGTTCTACACCCATAATAGAAGTAGTTTGGAAACCGAGCGAGTCGGTTTTTTTGTGGGTGTAATGCGAAACTTGAAAATGGCCGGTCCCGAAATTCTTGAAGCAGTCTCACCATTGATGGCTCTTATGCTCCTTTTGGGATGCAGGAGGATTTCTAAATCTGATTGGCAGGCAGTGTGGCCCGTGCTTCTGGCACCTCTACTCGGGGCCGGATTTATGCTTTGTGGTGCATTTTTCAATTTACCTGAAACCAGATATTTCGGCCCACTGATGATTCCATTCTCATTGCTTCTTGCTTGCGCCTTGAGCAGTTTTATCAGGGAGTCCAAACTTAGCCTGGCAACTGCTGCTGGTCTATCCGTTTGTATCGCGCAGGCGCTAATTCTATGTTTCCAGCAAACACCGGTTATCTTTGACTTAAGTAAATCAGATAAGAGGTCTGCTTTTGTCTTTTTTGGAGTAACCGATCCGCAGCTGACTCAGTATCTTTCTTATATGCCAAGTGGTGACCCGTGGAAGCAGCAATGGTTATTTGATTTTATCGAGAAAGCTGAGCATAAGCTGCGTCCAGTTTATCTCAATGTTTTGGATAATTCGCCAGAATTCGATCAGGGATCCTTGCTTTGTGTGTCCAGGATGCGCCGAAGCTGCGTTTTCCCGACCACCTGGCACTGCACCATGGGCGATATGTCTGATTCTTTCAAATGTAGCGATGAAGAATTACGCGCAATGCAGTGGCTATTGCTTGCTGGCGGAAATCGCAGTTGTCGCTGGTACGATCAGGCGAGCCAGGATAACTACAATGCTGTAATTGCAAAATTGAAAAACAGCGGGCAGTTTATCGAGGCTGCACGCCAGCCTTTGCCCGACGGGTCGCAAATGGTTCTATATCGCAGTAAGTTGTGGTTTGTAAGCACTTTGCCTGAAAACAAGCTTGCTCGATGAAGCCTTACTCGATGGACGCCGTGTCGGCTAAGTAGCTAATAAGTATTCTGGCAATTACGGAGAGTTTCTCCGCCTCGTGAGTCTGCCTGCTAACTCACGAGGCGCTAGCAGGCGGCGCCGAACGGAACGTCGTTATTTGGCGTGGCGCACGGTTCGTCGTAAGTTGGAGCGAGCTAGTTCGATTTAGAACAACGTGTAGATTAAAGGAGCCAATCCGGTACTCTGAGCAAACACGCCGAGCACGCCGAGAACAAGGAATAGAACAAGGCAAGGCATGAAAATCAGCTCACCATGGCTGGCAAAATAGCCGAGAACTTGAATCGGCTGAAGAAAGGCATTTTGCTTACGGGTTTGACCAGCTACGCTACTGCCTTCATCTGTGCTTTGCTTGGCTACCCAACCTTCCATGTTCGCCGGAGCCGGGCCATCCCAGGAATAAAATGGGGCACTGCCTTTAGTGGCTTGATAAATAAGCCCTACTGGCATGATGGCGACGAAGTAGACCACAGCAAGAAGTACTCGAAATAGCTGAGTCGCGACAAAGCCGCCCACCTCTTTTATGATGTGCTGCGGCTTCTCCAGTGCTTGCGGTACAACCAACGCGACAAGCAAGAGCATTATGCCCAATATCATGCCGTAGAACCAACCTTGTTCAAGAAGCATGAAACAGCGGAAAGCTCCCATAAGAGTTAGAACCCATCCGAGTGTCAGTCCGAATACGAGGCTGGTCTTTAGCGATTCGTCAAACTTTCGTTTGGCCAGATCTTGCAAATATTTGTTATTAGTCAAGGTCAAATCTCCTCAGCCAAGCTTCGCGCTCGCCCTCTGAAAGCGGACGATCCTTTTGTTCTTCCCGATCGATAAAGCGGTTTCCGACTACCAGGCAGTCGATTTCCGTTGCCATCAAACAACGATAGGCGTCTTCGACCGTGTTGACGATCGGTTCACCACGAACGTTGAATGAGGTATTAACAATAACCGGACAGCCGGTTTTGTCTTTGAACTTACTGATTACCGAAGTCATAAATGGATTACGCTGCGAATCTATAGTTTGCACGCGGGCGGAATAGTCTACGTGAGTAACCGCTGGAATTTCAGAGCGAATCTGTTTCAGCTTGTCGATGCCGAAGGCACCGCCCTCATCCACTGGCTTACGGCGCTTTTCCAGAACCGGATAGACGAGCAACATGTATGGACTTTCCTGTCTGGTGTCGAAGTATTCGCTGGCGTCAGCTTCGAGCACCATCGGCGCAAATGGCCGGAAACTTTCTCTGAATTTGACCTTCAAATTTAAACGGCTTTGCATAGTGGTATCACGCGCATCACCAAGGATTGAGCGTGTTCCGAGCGCGCGTGGACCGAACTCGGCGCGTCCACGTGCAAGTGCTACTACGCGGCCTTTGGAAATTTCCAAAGCGATTTTGTCCGACAATTCTTCGTCTGGCATAACGTGCCAAACCGCACCAAGCTTGGTCAAGACCTCATCGTCGGCTTTGTCTTCAGGTGGAATTTCATAGCCAAGGAATGAACCTTGCATGCTGTCTGGAACGCCGACCGTGCGTTCATTGCCCAACACTTGATACCAGATCCACTGGGCTGCACCAAGCGCGCCACCAGCGTCGCCGGCGGCTGGTTGAATCCAGATTTTGTCAAACGGACCTTCACGAGAGAGCAGTCCTGTTGCCACCACATTTAGTGATACACCACCGGCAAGTACTAGGTTCTTCTGCTTCGTTTGCTTATGAACATAAGCTCCCATTTTCAGAATGACCTTGTTTAGCACTGCCTGAATTGAGGCGGCGATGTCCATTTCTTTTTGCGAGATGAGCGACTCAGCTTCGCGCGGAGGACCACCGAGAAGATCGTGGAATTTGTCGTTGGTCATGGTCAGTCCACCGACATAATTGAAATACTTCTGGTTCAAAGTAATGGCGCCATTGTCGTCTACGTGAATCAAGTTTTGTTCAATTACGTCTACATATTTTGGCTCACCATAAGGAGCCAGACCCATCAACTTATACTCGCCCGAATTGATTTTGAACCCGGTATAAGACGTAAACGCTGAATAGAGAAGACCCAGTGAATTAGGAAAGCGAATATGATGAGTCAGGTCAATCTTGTTGCCTTTTCCCACACCATATGTGGTGGTAGACCACTCTCCTACGCCATCAATTGTAAGTATGGCTGCTTCATCAAATGGCGAAGGGTAAAATGCACTTGAAGCATGCGAAAGATGGTGATCGCAATAATAGACACGTTTATCGATGCCCAGTTCTGCTGCGATTTCGCGACCAATCCAGAGCTTCTTGGTCAACCATGAAGGCATTGAGCGCAAGAAACTGGTCAAGCTGGCTGGAGCTGTTGCGTGATAGGTTGTTAAAAGTCGTTCGAATTTTGCATAAGGGCTTTCGTAGAAAACCACATAATCAAGCTCTTCGGCTGTGATGCCGGCGCGATCTAAGCAAAAACCGACGGCGTTGTGAGGAAATTCGCTATCACCTTTTATTCGCGAAAAGCGCTCTTCTTGCGATGCGGCTATTATTTCCCCATCTACTACCAGGGCTGCTGCCGAGTCGTGGTAGTAGGCGGATATACCAAGGATTTTTGCTGACTTGGCCATTTTTGTGTTCCTCCTACTCTTGCTCTGCTTTGAGCAAGACGACCCTGTCGGGACCGTCTACATCAGCCGTCACCAAAATCTCATCTATATGCTGTGCCCAGCTTTCAGCCGGCAATTTGAAAGTGCCACCACCTTTGCCCTTGGCTTTGCCAAGGTCGTGGATGGCAACCACGACGTCAGTGCCGTTTTCGTCGATGCTCCTAACGGCTAGACCACAGGTCTTCATATCCTTGCCTGCCAGTTCAATCTGCTTGAATGCCATCGGCTTGGCAAGATTGAGCTGAACAAAAGGACGCTTGAGCGGCATGCTCAAAAAATCTGTTTCTTTCGTCGGAAAATAGAACCCTAAAATGTTTGGTTTAGGGCTACTAACACTCAGGCTGGGCGGTACAAAGTCGTTTACTTCCAGCTTAGTTCCAGACTTGGCTGGAGCTGGGCTTGTCTTTTCTCCGAGCACCTGGGGAAATTCCTTTTCCAGAATATCGATCGTCTTGCGAGCATAAAAGTCGGTAAGCGTGACGCCCGGATGCCCGTTGGCCGGGTTGACCGCTAGTGAAAGCGGACCTTTCGCATAACCAGAGCTGACCAGTTGCTTGTACCAGGGACCTAGTTCAGGAAGCAGATCGTGAAATTCAACTTTCTGAGATTCAAACAGTTTTTGAACGGGCTTGACGCTGCTCTCCGCTTCCCAGGGATTGCAGAGTGTCACAACTGTGGAGGGAATCTTCGAGTCGTGGACGAATTTGCCAAGGCGTTCGATGGTCTTTTCGTAGGACTTCCAGTTCTCACCTTCGAGAATTTTTTGCGCCCAGGTTCCGTAGTCATATCCATAAATCGGACCGCTGTATTTTGCCGTCATGTTTTTACTGCGCAAGCCAGAAAGCTGTTGCGTGAAGTTCGGGAAAAATGTGGTGGCTTGCTGCCAGAAATTGTCGAAGCCCTGGTCTTTAGGCAATTGAATCTGTTTGACTATTCCCTTTCCGGACATATCAGAGCCTTCTTCCGGATCGTTTGTGACGTATCCCCATACGATCATGTCTGGTTTGTAGACGTTGACTAATTTTTGCGCCCACCTCAATTCTCTATGTGTCGCAGCTCCGCAGAGCCCAGCGGAGATGACTTGCACGTTGTGGTAGCCACGTTTCTCCAGGTCGATTTGCAGACGGCGCCACCATATATCATTCATATTGGCGCTGCCGTCTCCCCAGACATACGAATCGCCCATGACCAAAATAAGTTTCATGCCGGGTTTGACGTCAGACACTGGGAACGTTTTTGTGCGCCAGGTTGGATCGTCTTCATTTGCGGCGTTACGACCGCCCATGAATTCATAGAGTCTACCGTTATCTGTTATCCAGCCCTGACTGACGATTTTTCCCTGTTCTGCCATGTACGGCAGCAGTACACGGTCAACCAACAATAAGATCGACAGTACTATCACAATAGATATCAAAGTGTAGACGATCGATATTGGCGGGAGCACTAACAGGCGTTTCTTTGGATTGCCATAAACTATGCTGAGCACGCAAGACCTCGATAAAAAGCGCAGGGCAGAGGATGCAGAGCTTAACATACCGATGTTGTGATAGCCTGAAAGCGCTTTCAGGCTGCGCCTCGTCCTGCACAAAAGTTTGCGATCAGTTTCCTTGCCAGCCGGGCGACGCATTACATTTATGCTCAAGCTCGACCAGCCGCCGGCATATTGCCAACGACAGCGCGCTTAAGCCTCTCCCATCTCGAACAGCATTCCCCTTGGCGAAAAATCAACGCAGGGGCGGTCTTTGCGCCGCCCATGTTAGAAAGAGTTCAATAAAAGAAAGGCGACACTGAATTTGTGTGCATAGATTTAGCTTTAGTAGATTTTATTTTGATTTCGGTGAATCTAGCGTGACTTTTCGTCAACATCTTCGACTCGTTCGATGGATTTTTGAATGCTTGCTATGGTGTTTTAGAAGCGCCGACGGCGCTCTTTTTGAGTGACAGCATTTCTTTGCGGCTGTTTAGTACCCAGTTACGATAGGAATATCGTTTGATCACTGTATAGCCTTCACATTCAACCTGGCTGATTACATATTCATCGTTAACGGTCGGCCACCAGCGGACCTTATTTAGTGGTGGCGTCCCTCTGTCACTTTCTTCGATCTTCCAGCCGCCCGGAATAGGATGCATCGTCTTGATCAGCTCAGGTGTCTGCATCATGTTAAACTCCCAGCCGCCATCGAGTTGTTTCGAATTGACGCCCGAGGCAAGCAGGTCATTTATAGCCTGCCAGCGCGCACGATAAGAACTCATCGAATCATGAACTGTGGCAATACTGTAAGCCGCAATCAGGCACAGCGAAACGACTAGAATAGCCATAGGCGTAGCTCCCTTTATTCTCAGCTTGCGCCAGACAATGGCAAAAACAATCAGGGCTGGTGCTATTACCATCGAATAGTAGCGGTCATTATCATGAGCGACAATCACCAACGCCACGAACGAGTAAGTTGCCGCTAGGGATGATATCGCGATCAGATCTCGTTTCAAAATGGTCTGCATGGTCGCAACTCCAGCCCCTGAACGGGCAATTTTGCTGGCGCGATTAAACAACGCAGACAAGGTGCGCCAGGCGAATTCGACACAAACGCAAATGTAGGCGAAACCAAGGATGGTGCACACAGCCGTAATGCCAGCCCAATACTCGTGATACCAGCTGTGGGGAAAACCAATAACTGCTGGTATGGAGGTCCATGGCGGATAAAGAATGTTTGAAGTAAAAGGCATCAATTTCTCATTGTGCCCAACCAGAGTGGCAATTGTCGCAGTAATAATCGCTGTTGCGCTAAGCCAGGCAATGCGAGGTAGTTTCGAATTCTTTTTTAAATGATAGTAGAGCAGTACAAAGATAATCGGCGCGCAGAATGGACCTTCATATATAGCCAACTGTCCAAGTGCCACCAGAACCTTCCAGCCCATTTGTAAAGGATGGTGTGCCATTAAAATCATGAAGTTAGACATGTCCATTTGCATCGTGACTAGACTCACCGACGCCATGACCGGGTCTGTTATGCGAAACAACGCAGGCAAGCCAATAACCAGTGACAGAGGACCTATAATTGATAAGACCAGCACCGCCCAACTTGCTTTACCCGAGCGCCAGTTCAAAAGTGCAGCTAGTGCAGCCGGCACCATAAATATAGCGGTGAAAAGTCTCGATGCCAGCGAAGTCATCAATGAAAGTGTGCCTTGCGCCAGGTTGAGCAGTGACTTCTGGCGCAAGCCGAGCAAAGTGAGATAGATAAACCAGTTCGTGAGCGAAAGACTCATCGCGTCTGTCATGTAAGTGAATGAGAGCCAATAAATGATCGGATTGAACAAGTAAGTGGCGGCGAACGCAGCAGACAATCGTGGTGCCAATCCAACCGTACGCACCGAAAGATACATGCCGAACATGCCGACAAACGTCCAGAAAACATTATCAATTCGCAAGACCGAATATGAGAATCCAAACAGTTTGCATATAATCGCGCCGATCAAGATATGTAGATAACAGGCTTGTGCGCTCCAATTTAACTTTAACGAACCGGCTGCCAGCGTTTCTCGCACCGCAGCGTTGTAGATGAAATCATCACCGATCGGGAATTCACCTTTGAGCGAGATCAAGGCGATACTTGCGAAGTAAACGACACAGACAAGCAAAAGAGGACAATGCAAACGAAGCTCAAATCGCTTTTTCGCGAGTGTCTCTCGCGTTTCTGCTGGATTCGTGTCCAAGCCGGTTTCTGCGTTTTTGATTGCCATCACCGCACACTGTTAAGTGGACAAGCCGAAAGAAGTAACTCGTGGGCGCGAGTTGTCCTGATGATAACATCGAGACGATGATTCGAAAGTTATACAGAAACAAGTTGTTGCAGCCGCAACGTCGGATTTGATTAAGCTCAGCTCCCTCTCTGCTGGTCTGAACGCATTAGTTATCGTTTAGTTATGAACTTCATCCGCTTCAATACATACGTTTCATAAACGCCGAATTTCTTTTCCTGACATGATTCTGGCGAAGTCGTTGATTTAATTTTAAGCTTGCTGAAAGCGATGCTGTTGACAGCAGGCAATACGCCCTGCTACCTTTGCTTTGACTCACTAGTCAGTTGCCCAATTTTGCTGCCGAGGTGCTTCGTTTTGAGACTTGATTATTCAGTCGTGGTTCCGGTGTATAACAACGCCGATTCCTTGAAGCAGCTCCATTCGCGTATCGTTACGACGATGGCATCTCTGGGTGGCACGTGGGAATTGATTTTTATTGATGACGGATCTCGCGATGAGTCTCTGGCAATATTGAAGCATCTTCACAAACAAGACGAGCACGTCAAAGTGCTGGAAATGGTGCGAAACTTTGGACAGCATCCGGCTGTAAGCGCCGGTTTCGAAGTCGCAGCTGGCGAGATTATCATTACTCTTGATGCTGATTTGCAAAATCCGCCTGAAGAAATACCGCGTCTTGTAAATCATTTAGCAGAAGGCTACGACCTTGTCACCGGATGGAGAACTGTCCGCGAAGATCCTTTCATGCGCAAAATGCCCTCGCTGATATTTAACAGCATGCTTCGCAAGATGACCGGCTCTAATTTGAACGACCATGGCTGCATGCTGCGAGCATACAGACGTAATGCTGTCGAATACTTAAAGCAATTTCCAGAAAAGGGCAAGTTTATTCCAGCCGTAACCAGTTGGTTGCGCCTGAGCACATGCGAAATTTCTGTAGATCAGGTAGCTCGTGAAGGAAATTCGAGTTACAACTTTGTGCGTTTGTTCCGCATGGTGATGGATGTTGTCACCGGCTATACATTGGCACCACTGCAAGTGCTATTTCCTCTCGGTGCGGCACTTTTTGCATTTGGTCTTTTGCTCGGCTGCTGCTTGCTCTTCACGAGTCTTGGCAGCTCAAACGCAGCACTCACTGTCTTCGCCGTTGTCACTTTAGCTGGACTACAGCTGCTTACTGTAGGAATTCTCGGTGAATACATCGGTCGAATCTTTGTTCAGGTGCAAAAACGTCCTTATTATATTGTTCGCAATGTTCTGCCAAGTCGTGTTGAGTTAACTCTTGAGTCCAGCCAGGAAGCTATAGTTCTTCCAAGCGCCAGTGCGGCACCAATCGAAGCCACTGTATAGGGAATATCCTGTGAACGCTCATGGGAGCGCCACATCCTGTCGGCATTTATAGATCCGTCATCAAAACGGATCGGTAAATCTGCGAGATTGCCCGAAACTATATTACGACAAATGGAACTTTAGAGAGTATATGGCGGCAAGATGCCGGCGTTCCCCGCCGACTGCTACTTTGAGCAGGCCGCATCCTTGGGGGTGTTGTCTGCTTGGCTGGGTTCTTGATCTGGAGTATCTGTTCGCGACTCTAGAAGATTCGAGCGATTTTGTCGGGCTCGAATTAGTGACAATGCCAGCACAACAACTGTCAAAATAAGAATGCCAATCAAAAGCTTCAGGCCTAGAGCAAAGGAATTTGGTTTGTAGTCAAATGTAATCTTATGCAGTCCAGGTTCAACATGCACCGCACGGAACATATGATTTGCCGGAATAATTGGAGCAGATTTGCCATCAACTTCGGCAACCCAACCGGGATAGTAGGAGTCAGTGAAAACCAGCCAGCCCGGCGCGATAACTTTACTTAGTATCAGCACCGAATTAGCGGAACGATCCAAAATTCGAGCAAACTCTTTTGTTGGAGCTGAACTCTTAGTCGGAACCGCGAGCAATTCTGTTTGCTTCAGTTCAGCCGCGGTTTCACGACTGCTTGAAGACGCCAGATCAGCTGGCTGGCGAGTCTCCAGCACCACGGTGGAAGTCCAATCGGTTTTATTGTCAGCAATCAGCTTGAGAGATTCTGCTTCGGAGCTCACTGATTTTGCTCGGTGAACAATGTATGCGGCGGGAAGGGCTTGCCTGTTTTCATATAAGAACAACTGTCCGGGAAATTCTTGAAGGCGGAGAAACCGATCATCAGGCGACTTGGCTGAGGCTGTGACTTCAAACATTCCCAACTTTAAGCCATCATTAGATCCAAGAATTTTTCTAGTCCAATTGTCTCTCACCAGAAGCACAGCTTCGAGATGGCTGGATGGAGCAATGTTTTCTGAAATCGGCAAAGTGAATTCAAGGGAATATTGGTGCGCGCCAACTCGGCTGCCGACCTCTTCGATGCGGTCATTGAGCCAGCGGACAGGACCAATTAATTCTCCTGCAGGGGTGCTGGCGGCCAGGGCGCAGGCGTAGTGTCCTTCGGCGTTTCCATGCAATGTGAAGATTGCTTTTGCTCGTAACTCTCTGCGAGCTTGATTATATGTGGCTTCTGCATTTTTCAGGCGAAGTCCATCTGCCAGTTTTATGGTCGTGACCTTCGGCATGAGTTCCACGTTGCTGGGCAGTCGTGAAAGAGTTTCCTCAGAAGTGGAACTCAACACTTTGTCGCTGAGGATGTATTTGACTCCAGCCAGATCGAAAATCTGATTCAAGCTGCTTGGCGCTTCTGGAATGGTACAGAATTTGCCGCCTCCGCCTCCAAGCCTGAGGAAATCCGCATATCTTCGTGGGTAGAGCGGCGCGGTGCTACGGAAGTCATCTATTCCATATATAACGTTCGTATTCGGTTGGAAAAGATTGTAGCCCGTTGCTATTACTCTTGCGCCCAGACCCTGCAGCGTGTCAGTTATGACGTTATGCTGATAGGCAAAAGCCGGCCGCTCTCCTAGTTCGTTTGGTATCAGTGCTACTAAGATTAGAGAATTAGCCAAGGCCAAAAGTGCGAGGATGCTCGATCTGAGCTTCGCCTGTTGTTCTTTCAAAACGCCGAGCCAGAGCCAGAGGACAGTGAGGATTAAAGATGAAATCACGAAGGGGAGGGACACTGATGGCAGTTCAGCGCAATCAATAAATTTAGGCAGTATAGCCGAAATTTTTGGCAATTCTGCAATTAACAACAGAAGACACGGTATTGCCGCGAGCGTCTTAAGTGAGCTTGAAATTCGGCTGCTTAAGGCCTGCTCAATTAGCTCGTCAAGCCCAGAGGCAGCACAAAGAACAAGCAACAACAGGCTTGCATAAAGCGTGTACTCAGGAAGCAAATAGCACCATGGTTGTTTGGCAAGAACTTCTTCAATCAGTCCTGGTCGCGTGGAAAACAAAGTTATGGCCAGGAGGGCTGCAAGCAATACTGGCGACTTGCGGCTCCAGATAATTAAGCCGAGCGGCAATGAGAGCCCGAGCACGACACCAAAATAGGAATTGCCTACGCCGCCAGGCAAAAACAAATTTGCCAGAAAGTCGGCGAACTGAATATGTTCGATCTGGTGCGCTGCAAACTTATAGCTAGAACCATTTGCAATAAATTCAACGAGGGGCAGAACAA
>Ga0182030_10014007_pt1 | contig 15892 bp, 15 predicted proteins | sample 812S3MmetaG_FD_121299 | JGI IMG/M metagenome (GOLD analysis project Ga0182030, IMG submission 121299) | Permafrost microbial communities from Stordalen Mire, Sweden - 812S3M metaG (Illumina Assembly) | ecosystem: Environmental > Terrestrial > Soil > Wetlands > Permafrost | place: Sweden...
ATCCGGCCGTATGTCCTCGGCAGGTTCGCCGACATGCTGCGCGCGGTCGAACAGCACCCGGCGATGCTGAACTTCCTCGACAACGCGCAGTCGATCGGACCCAATTCCGTCGCCGGCCACAACAATCGCGCCGGCCTCAACGAAAACCTGGCGCGCGAAACCCTCGAACTGCACACGATGGGCGTCGACTCGGGCTACACCCAGGCCGACGTGACCCAACTCGCCTACATTCTCACCGGCTGGACGATCGTCGGCCGCGACGGCAGGCTCGGCGAGCCGGGAAGCTTCGCCTTCAATCCCAACGCGCACGAGCCGCTGGCGGCGACGGTGAGCGGCCGTCTCTATGTCGAGGACGGCGTCGCGCAGGGCGAGGCCGCGTTGGCCGATCTCGCCCGCGAGCCGGCGACCGCCCAGCACATCGCCACGAAGTTCGCGCGCCATTTCGTCGCCGACGCGCCCGACCCGGCGCTGATCGCGCGGCTCGCCAAGTCGTTCCGCGACGGCGACGGCGATCTCGCCGCGCTCGCCCGCGCGCTGATTGCCGACGACGCGGCGTGGCGCGCGCCGGTCGCCAAGGTTCGCAATCCGTGGGAGCTGACAGTCGCCGCCTATCGCGCCTTCGCCCGCAGCCCGAGCGACGCGGGCCCCGCGCTCGGCGCGCTCGATTTGCTGGGCATGCCGCTGTGGCAGCCGGGCGGCCCGAACGGCTTTTCCGACGACAGCGTCGCCGCCTGGGCTTCGCCGGAGGGAATGAAGACGCGCGTCGAGCTTGCCGGGCGCTTCGCCACGCAGATCAAGGACGCGCCGCCGCCGCCGGCGTTGCTCGAGGACGTGATCGGCCCGACCGCGTCGAAGGCGACGCGCGATACGGTGGCGCGCGCCGAGTCGCGTGAGCAGGCCTACGCGCTGCTGATTCTGTCTCCTGAATTCCAGCGGAGGTGAGCGATGACGGGTTCAAGCCCTTGGCCGCATCTGTCGCGCCGCGACATCCTCGGCGTCGCCGGCGCGACCTTCGCCGCGGCGATGATTCCGCGTTGGGCGAGCGCGGCGGGCGCGCGCGATCCGCGCCTCGTGGTCGTCGTGCTGCGCGGCGCGCTCGACGGCCTTTCCGCGGTCGCGCCGATCGGCGATCCGCGCTACGCCGACCTGCACGGCGCGCTGGCGCTGCGCTGGGACGGGCCGCATCCGGCGCTGCCGCTCGACGATGTCTTCGGCCTCAATTCGGCGATGACGAATTTCGCCCGGCTCTACGGCGCCAGGCAGGCGCTGGTCGTCCACGCAACGGCGACCAATTATCGCGAGCGGTCGCATTTCGACGGCCAGGACGTGCTCGAAAGCGGAATGCCCGGCCCCGGCCGGGTCGACAGCGGCTGGCTCAACCGCGCAGTTGCAGCGCTGCCCGCCGGCGAGCGGGTCGGCGGCGCGCGGGCGCTGGCGGTCGGCGCGACCGCGCCGCTGGTCATCCGCGGCCCGGCGCCGATCCTCGGCTGGGCGCCGACCGGTCTCGCGGCGCCGAACGACGATCTCCTGATGCGGGTGATGGAACTTTACGACCATGCCGATCCGGCGCTCGGCAAGGCGCTGCAGGCGGGGCTCGACGCCGACCGGCTCGCCAATCGCCAGGGCATGGACGGGCTGAGGCCCGGCGGCGACGTCGCCCTTTTGATGCGCAAGGCGGCCGAGGGCGCGGCGCGGCTGATGGCGTCCGACGACGGTCCGCGCATCGGCGCGCTGGCGTTCGACGGCTGGGACACCCACGCCAATGAGGGCGGCGCGACCGGCCGCCTCGCCCAATTGCTCGGCGGTCTCGACGGCGCCTTCGCCGCCTTCGAGAGCGAGCTCGGGCCGCGGTGGAGCGACACCGCGATCGTCGCGATCACCGAATTCGGCCGCACCGCCCATATCAACGGCACCGTCGGCACCGATCATGGCACGGCGACGGTCGCCTTCCTCGCCGGCGGCGCGTTGGCCGGCGGCCGCGTCGTCGCCGACTGGCCAGGCCTCAGGGTCGCCGACCTTTACCAGCAGCGCGACCTCAGGCCGACGACCGACCTGCGCGCCGTGCTGAAGGGCGTGCTCGCCGACCATCTCGGCCTTTCGGCCGAGACATTGGCGCGCTCCGTTTTCCCCGACACGCTCGGCGTCGCGCCGATGAAGGGGCTGATCGCGGCGTGAGCCGCCGCTACCTGCCCTGCCGAACGATATAGGCGGCGAGATCGTCCGCCTCGTCGCGCGTCAGCTGCATGTCCGGCATCTTCGGGTGCGGGTTCATCAGGAAGCGCGCGATTGCGGCGACGTCGAAGCCGGGAATCCTGGCGATCGTCGCGAAGGGCGGCACATTGTCCTGGCCGTGAGTCTGGTCAGGCGCGACGATATGGCAGGCCGCGCACCAGCGCTTGGCCAGCGTTTCGCCCTGGCGGAAGTCGGCGGCCAGGGCGCCGGTCGCCGCCGTCAGCGCGACGAAAGCGACGAGCGCGCGGGCGATGGGCTGGGGCGTGAGCCGGGCGCGCAAAGGCGAAGCGGCGGCTTGCGTCATCGGCGATTCCTCCTCGCGGCCTGTCAGCCAGTCCCGGGGAAGATGTAGCGGATAGCCGACGCTGTCCAGGACGGGTGCGCGCACGCCGCCTGGCCGCAGGGCCGTCGGGCTCGCGCGGCAAAACAAAAAGGGGCGGCCCTTCGGCCGCCCCGTGATCGCGTCTGAGCGTCGGCTCAGTAGGAGTAGTACATGTCGAACTCGACCGGATGCGGCGTCATTTCGAAGCGGTGCACGTCGGCCATCTTCAGCTCGATGTAGCTGTCGATGAAGTCGTCGTTGAACACGTCGCCGGACTTGAGGAAGGCGCGGTCCTTGTCGAGGTTGAAGAGCGCCTCCCGCAGGCTGCCGCACACCGTCGGGATCTTCTTGAGCTCCTTCGGCGGCAGGTCGTAGAGGTCCTTGTCCATCGCGGGGCCGGGATCGACCTGGTTCTGGATGCCGTCGAGACCGGCCATCAGCATCGCCGCGAAGGCGAGGTAGGGGTTGGCCATCGGGTCGGGGAAGCGCACTTCGACGCGCTTGGCCTTCGGATTGGCGGTCCACGGGATGCGGCACGACGCCGAGCGGTTACGCGCCGAATAGGCGAGCAGCACCGGCGCTTCGAAGCCGGGGACGAGGCGCTTGTAGGAGTTGGTCGACGGGTTGGTGAAGCCGTTGAGCGCCTTGGCGTGCTTGATGATGCCGCCGATGTACCACAGGCATTCCTGGCTGAGGTCGGCGTAGAGATTGCCCGCCATGACCGGCTTGCCGGCCTTCCAGATCGACTGATGGACGTGCATGCCCGAGCCGTTGTCGCCGTAGATCGGCTTCGGCATGAAGGTGGCGGTCTTGCCGTAGCTCTGTGCGACCTGGTGGATGCAGTACTTGTAGATCTGCAGATGGTCGGCGATCGTGGTCAGCGCGCCGAACTTGAGGCCGAGCTCGTGCTGGGCCGAGGCGACCTCGTGGTGGTGCTTCTCGACCACTGCGCCCATCTGCGCCATCGCCGCCAGCATCTCGCCGCGCATGTCCTGCGCCGAATCTTGCGGCGGGACCGGGAAATAACCGCCCTTGGTGCGTATCCGGTGGCCGAGGTTGCCCCCCTCGTACGCTGTGTCCGAATTGGTCGGCAGCTCGATCGAGTCGATGATGGCGCTGGTGTTGTAAGGGTCGGCCTTGAAGCGGACGTCGTCGAAGACGAAGAATTCGGCTTCCGGCCCGAAGAACGCGGTGTCGCCGATGCCGGTCGACTTCAGATAAGCCTCGGCCTTCTTCGAGATGCCGCGCGGATCGCGGTTGTAGGGCTGGCCCGAGGCGGGATCGAGAATGTCGCAGACGATCGTCATGGTCGAAGCGGCGAAGAACGGGTCCATGGTCGCCGAGGTCGGATCCGGCATCAGCGTCATGTCGGATTCGTTGATCGCCTTCCAGCCGGCGATCGACGAGCCGTCGAACATCAGGCCCTCGGCGAAGCTTTCTTCATCGATGATGGTTTGGTCGAAGGTGACGTGCTGCCACTTGCCGCGCGGATCGGTGAAGCGCAGGTCCACGTATTTGACGTCATTGTCCTTGATCGCCTTCAGGATGTCCTTGGCGGTCTTCATGGTGTGCCTTTCCTGCTCAAGTTCGGTTGTGCCCCTGCCCGCCGCCGGCTGGCGGCGGGAAGCCCTGAAAGAAAGCGCAGTCGCGCGTCGGAAATGTCGTCAGACCGCGTCCGCGCCAGTTTCACCGGTGCGGATTCGGATCGCTTCGTCGATTTGCGATACAAATATCTTGCCATCGCCGATGCGGCCGGTCTGCGCCGCGCGTCGGATCGCTTCGACCGTGGCGGCGAGATTTTCGTCGGCGACGACCACCTCGATCTTCACCTTGGGCAGGAAGTCGACGACGTATTCCGCGCCCCGATAGAGTTCGGTATGGCCCTTCTGGCGGCCGAAACCCTTCGCTTCCAGCACGGTTATTCCCTGGACGCCCGCCTCCTGAAGCGCTTCTTTGACCTCGTCGAGCTTGAAGGGCTTGATGATCGCTTCGACTTTCTTCATCGGCCGGGGGTCTCCCTGATTGGCGGACGCCGAACGCGCCCGGCGCCTCGCTCGCGCGAATTCGCCGAGATTTGAGCGTGATGAAGGCCCGTCCATAGCATCGCCGCCCAACCCGCGCCACCGGCGGGGCATTTCGACGCAGGCGGATGACTGCCGGCGGCGGCGCTTGCCCGAACCATCGGCATGGCGCCTAATAGCTAGGCGCCATGCTTAGATGGTCGGCCCCCATTCGCCGGAAGCGAAGATCCGCCACGAGCTGAGGCCCGCCTTGGCGACCACGGTGCGGCCGGTTTTGGCGACCCGCACAAGGTGGGCGAAAACCAGCGGATGCCGCCAGGCGAGCGGTCGGTTGGGCGAACTGACGGCGCGATATTCGTCGGTGTCGTCGGCTTCCATCAGGATCGCGCCAACGCGGTCGGGCCTGAGCGTCGCCGGCAGCGTGCGATCGGTCAGCCATTCGCATTCGAAGTCGCGGCAGAGCTGCGGCCGGCTCGCGTAGATCTTGCAGCCGCCGGAGGCGATGCAGTGCTCGCACGGCGGCCCGGCGGGCTTCTTGAACTCGGGAATCTCCAGCGCCGTGCAGCACATCGTGCACGCGCCGCAGCTCTTGCCGGGGACAGGGGCCAAGACGATCGACCTCATGGCGCGCCGCCGACCATTCGCGCGACGCCGAGCCCCCTCACTCTACGATTCTGCCGTTGCGATCAATGGCGCAGCTTGGGCCGGGATCGGCCTCCGCGCGCGGACCACGAAATAGAGCGCCGCGGCGATCGTTGGCGCGGCGATCGGCAGGTCGAGGCCGCCGGCGACAATGCGCGACGCCAGCGGCAGCAGATAGGCGAGGACGAGCAGGCTTTTCTCGTAGGGCGCGAAGCCCCGCGCGAGCCCTTCGCGCGCGAGATAGGCGAGCGGGAAGCCGAGCAGCGTCAGGTCGTAGTCGAGCAGGAAGGGGCTGGCGAGCAGCGTCGCGGCGATGAGCGCCGGCGCTTCGCTAGGCCCCCGGAAGTCGCGCCGTTGCAGCCAGAAGAGCGCGGCCGCTGCTGCCAGCGCGGTCAGGGCTTGCGCGGCGTAGGCGAGCGTGAGCGGCCCATGCAGCAGCCGCACCGCGGCGAAGACGCTCTGCATCTTCTCGTCCCCGACGAGGTGGCGCTCGAGAGCCGCGCGCGCCAGTGGCGAAGCGTCGAGGAAGCCGCGCCAGACGGGTTCGCCCCAGATCACGTAGCTTGCCGCGCAGAGCGCCGCGGCGGAGACGGCCGCGGCGGCGAAGGTCGTCCAGCGTCGCGACGCGATCAGCGCGATCGGGATCATCAGCGCCAACTGCGGCTTGTACGCGAGCGCGCCGAACAGCGCTCCGGCGACGAGCGGCCGTCGGTCGAGCGACAGCGCGCCGGCGCCGATCAGCGCCGCGGTCAAGAAACCGTTCTGCCCATGGCCGGCGTTGACCAGGAAAGCTGGGAAAGCGAGCAGGACCGCCCCGTCAAAGCGTGGCCCGGCCCAGGCGCGCAATACGCGCCAATAGGCGTAGCCGGTCGCCGCCAGCCAGGCGATCAGCGAGACAAAATAGGGGGCGAGCGCCAACGGCAGGCAAACAAGGAGATAGGGCGGCGGATAGAAGAAGGCGGTGTAGCCGTGCGTCGGGCCGAACAGCGCCTCCTCCGCCGCCAAGTGCGTGTCCTTGTCGTAGGCGCCGGCCGCGTTGCCGTGGAGGGTCAGATCGGAGGCGGTCCAAAAGCTGATGAAATCGGTGCCGAGCGGCTTGCCGGCGAGATCGACGCCGCCGCGCGCCGCGACGATCCAGATCAGCGCCAGGACGACGCTCGCCGCAAGCAGCAGTCGTGGATAGACGCGCGCGCGCCGGCCGTTCAGCCAGTCGGCGTCGCTCAGCGTCGCCCCGATCGCTTGCATCGCCCGGTTCATCGCCGGCAGGCTAGGGGGCAGGGGTTAATGCGTCGATAAATCGCGCCCGGCGCGGCGATTGGCAGCCGGCGACTTGCAAGCCCCGCCGGCTTCGCGCGAGACTTGGGGCGGCGCAGTTCCCGACGCGGCGCGCAAAGCGGAGACGCATCGATGAACGTCGCGAGGCCGGCGGGCTGCCTGACGATGGCGTATCGCCGCGCATTTTTCTTCACGACCGTCGCGCCGCTCGCGCTGGCCGCCTCGGCCGGCGCCGCGAGCGCGGCCGAGGCGCGCGTCGACGGCATGCGCGTCGTCGATGTCGGGGTCTATGCGGCGACCGTCGTCGAGAAGGAGCCTGCCGATACGCCGTCCGGCGTCGTCCTGCTGCAAAAGGACATCCGGCTGACCAGGCCGACGACCGACGTCTGCCCCAAGCCGGGCGTCGTGTTCGGTTTGCATTACGCGCCGGAGGGCGCGCCGGCCGGCGCGCCGATCGAGGTCGTGGTCAGGGTGAACTTTCCGCCCTCCGGCGTGCGCTATCCGGGTTCGAAGAAGCGGGAGCGCTACGCCGAGCAGGCTTATGAGCGAGAGATCGGCGCCGTGCAATTCGCGGACTATGCGATCGGCGGTCCCTGGGACGCGTTGCCCGGTCATTGGAGCATCCAGTTCTGGTCGCGGGGAAAAATGGTCTTCGAGCAGGGGTTCGATCTGCACAGATCGGCCTGCCGGAGCGGCGCTTAGCGAAGCGGTCGGCCGAGGCGCGCGCCGCCGTTCGCCGGTTCCGCCGCGCTGCGGTTCGGCCGCGCCCTTGACAGGCGGGCGCGGCGCGTGTCTTTCCCGGCCGCGGTTTGTGGAGAACGGCATGACGACGGCCTTGGTGTTTCCCGGGCAGGGCTCGCAGACGGTCGGGATGGGCAAGGCGCTCGCCGACGCGTTTCCCGCTGCGCGCGAAGTATTCGAGCGGGTCGACGCCGCGCTCGGCGAACCGCTGTCGAAGCTGATCTTCGCAGGGCCCGAGGCCGAGCTGACGTTGACCGCCAACGCTCAGCCGGCGCTGATGGCGACGAGCCTCGCCGCGTTCCGCGCGCTCGAGAGCGAAGCCGGGCTCGACGTCGCGCGCGATTCCGTCTTCGTCGCCGGTCATTCGCTGGGCGAGTATTCGGCTCTGTGCGCTGCCGGAGCGCTGACGCTCGAGGATACGGCGCGGCTGCTGCGCATTCGCGGCGCGGCGATGCAGCAGGCCGTTCCGGTCGGAGAGGGCGCGATGGCGGCGATTCTCGGCCTCGAACTCGATGTCGTGAGCGCAATCGCCGCCGAGGCGGCGCAGGACGGCGGCGTCTGCCAGGCGGCCAACGACAACGGCGGCGGGCAGGTGGTGATCTCCGGCGCCAAGGCCGCGGTGGAGCGGGCGATGGAGCTCGCCAAGACGAAAGGCGCCAAGCGCGCGCTGTCGCTGCCGGTTTCCGCGCCTTTTCATTGTGCGTTGATGCAGCCGGCGGCCTTCGCGATGGCGGCGGCGCTGGCGGCGACAACGATCGTCAAGCCCAGGGTTCCGCTGGTCGCCAATGTCAGCGCCAGGCCGCTCAGCGACCCCGAGGCGGTTCGGGCCAGCCTGGTCGCCCAGGTGACCGGCGCGGTGCGCTGGCGCGAGAGCGTGCAATTCATGGCGGCCCAGGGCGTCGATCGCTTCGTCGAGATTGGCGCTGGCAAGGTTCTCGCCGGCCTCGTCAAGCGCGTCGCGGCCGGCGCGAGCGCGATCAGCGTCGGGACTCCGGCCGACGTCGAAGCCTATAAGACGGCGCGCGCCGCCTGACGGCGCGACGAAAGAGGAAAGGCCAAGGCGGTGTTCGACCTCGCGGGTAAGACGGCGCTCGTCACCGGCGCCTCGGGCGGGCTCGGCGGCGCGATCGCCCGCGCACTCTATGGCCAGGGCGCAACGGTTGCGCTTTCCGGCACCCGTCGCGAGGCGCTGGAGGCGCTGGCCGGCGAACTCGGTTCGCGCGCATATGCCCTGCCTTGCGATCTTGCCGACGCGGTCGCGGTCGAGGCGCTCGTCCCCGCCGCCGAGGCGGCGATGGGCTCGCTCGACATCCTCGTCAACAATGCCGGCGTCACCCGCGACAATCTCTTCATGCGGATGAAGGACGCGGAGTGGGACACGGTTCTCGCCGTCAACCTCACCGCCGCCTTCCGCCTGTCGCGCTCGGTTCTCAAGGGCATGATGCGGCGCCGCTTCGGCCGCATCGTCAACATCACGTCGATCGTCGGCGTCACCGGCAATCCCGGCCAGGGCAATTACGCAGCCGCCAAGGCGGGCATGATCGGCATGTCGAAGGCGCTGGCGGCAGAAGTCGCGAGCCGCGGCGTGACCGTCAATTGCATCGCGCCGGGTTTCATCGCCAGCCCGATGACAGACGCGCTCAACGACAAGCAGCGCGAGGCGATCCTCGCGTCCGTGCCGATGGGTCGCCTCGGCGCGGGCGCCGACATCGGCGCCGCAGCGGTCTACCTCGCGAGCGGCGAAGCCGCCTACGTGACCGGCCAGACGCTCCATGTCAACGGTGGTATGGCAATGATTTGAAGGCTTTGACGCGACCGATCGACGCTGCGAACTCGGCCTCCCGGCCTCTCGCCATGCTCGGTGAGATATGCTATCGAGCCGGTTCGTTGACGACACGCGGTTGACGTCGGAGGGGTCGTCCGGACGAAATCGCATTCGCGTTGCGGCCCGTCGCAGAGCGGATGCCGGGCGCTGGGGACGGTTCGCAGACTCGATCGATCGAAGGGCGGAACAGGGGTCAACGGGCGGGCGTCTGTCGCGCCTGACCAAACGAAGGAACAAATAAAATGAGCGACGTGGCGGAGCGGGTAAAAAAGATTGTCGTCGAACATCTCGGCGTTGACGCCGACAAGGTCGTCGACAACGCCAATTTCATCGACGACCTCGGCGCCGATTCGCTCGACACGGTTGAGCTCGTCATGGCCTTCGAAGAAGAGTTCGGCGTCGAGATCCCCGACGACCAGGCCGAGACGATCGTCACCGTCGGCGATGCGGTCAAGTTTCTCGAAAAGGCGTCCGCCGGCAAGTGACGGCGTCGGCCGTCGACCGTCGCGCTGAATTCTCAAGGGCCGGAGCACGTCCGGCCCTTGTCGCGTCCGCGATCGGCGAACGCGACGATGGAGGGAGCTAGGGAGCGGCTATGAATCGAGTCGTCGTCACCGGCCTCGGCATGGTCACGCCGCTGGCCTCCGGGGTCGAACCGACTTGGCGCCGTCTGCTGGCCGGCGAATCCGGCGCCGCGCGCGTCCAGGGCTTCGAAGTCTCCGACATCGCTTGCCAGATCGCCGCCCAGGCGCCGCGCGGCGACGCGCCCGACGCCTTCGATCCCGACGAATGGATGGAGCCGAAGGAGCAGCGCAAGGTCGACGACTTCATCGTCTTCGCGCTCGTCGCCGCCGGCCAGGCGCTCAGGGACGCCGACTGGTCGCCGAAGAGCTACGAGGATCAAGTCGACACCGGCGTGCTGATCGGCTCGGGCATCGGCGGCCTCGGCGGCATCTACGACGCGTCGGTGACGCTGCACGAGAAGGGACCGCGGCGCATTTCGCCGTTCTTCATTCCTGGCCGGCTCATCAATCTCGCCGGCGGGCAGGTGTCGATCGCGCACGGACTCAAGGGGCCCAACCACGCGGTCGTCACCGCCTGCTCGACCGGCGCGCACGCCATCGGCGACGCGGGCCGCCTGATCGCGCTCGGCGACGCCAAGGTGATGGTCGCCGGCGGCGCGGAATCGGCGGTCAACCGTCTGGCGCTGGCCGGCTTCGCCGCCTGCCGGGCGCTGTCGACCGGCTTCAACGACCGGCCGACTCAAGCCTCCCGCCCTTACGACCGCGACCGCGACGGCTTTGTCATGGGCGAAGGCGCCGGCTGCGTCGTGCTCGAGGACTACGAGCACGCCAAGGCGCGTGGGGCGCGGATCTACGCCGAGCTGATTGGCTACGGCATGTCAGGCGACGCCTATCACATCACCTCGCCTGCGCCTGACGGCGACGGCGCCTACCGCGCGATGAGCGCCGCGCTGAAGCGCGCCGGCCTGTCGCCGGGCGACATCGACTACGTCAACGCCCACGGCACTTCGACGCCGGTCGGCGACGAAATCGAGCTCAAGGCGGTCGAGCGGCTGCTGGGCAACGCGGCCGCGACGGTGACCATGTCGTCGACCAAGTCGTCGATCGGCCATCTGCTCGGCGCCGCCGGCGCAGTCGAGGCGATCTTCTCGATCCTGGCGATCCGCGACCAGATCGCGCCGCCGACCCTCAATCTCGACAATCCTTCGGTCGAGACGGCTATCGATCTCGCGCCGCATGTCGCGCGCAAGCGAAAGATCGATGTTGCGCTGTCCAATTCGTTCGGTTTCGGCGGCACCAACGCGTCGCTGATCTTCAAGCGCGCGCCGGCGGCTTGACCGTTGGCCACTTCATTTCGCCGCAAATGCGGCTAGACTGACGCTGGCGAACGAGGCGGCGCGAAAGCGGATGGACGAGGCGGCGAACCAGGGCGACAAGGCGAAGTCGGGCGCCGCCGCGCAACCCGCGTCGCGCGTGAGCCTGTTCGGCCGCGGCCGCAAGAACGGCAATGGAAACGGCGCCGGGGACGGCAAGGCGCCGCCGCCCAAGCCGCCCCGCCGCCGGCGTCGCTCCGGCCTTTCCGGCTTTTCCGGCGTGCTCACCTTCGCGCTGGTGGTGGGCATGCTCGGCGTCGCGGTCGTCGTCTGGGCGATGATCGAGTCGCGCAAGCCTGGTCCGCTCGCCGTCGACAAGGTCGTCGTCATCGAGCGCGAGGACGACGCCGGGCCGATCGGCGACCAGCTCGAGCGCGCCGGCGTGGTCGACAGCGCGTTGTGGTTCTGGGCGGTGACGCTGCTCGACGGCAGCCGCGCCGGACTGAAGCGCGGCGAATATGCGTTCAAGGCCAATGTCAGCCTGCATGACGTCGAGATGCAGTTGATTTCCGGCAAGGTCGTGCTGCATTCGCTGACCATTCCGGAGGGCCTGACCAGCGACCAGGTCGCGCAGCGGCTGCGCGACGACGATGTCCTGTTCGGCGAGATCAAGGAGCCGCCGCGCGAAGGCTCGATCCTGCCCGAGACTTACAAGTTCGCGCGGGGCATGACTCGCCAGGCCCTGCTCACGGTGATGGAAAAGGCGCAGACGAAAGCGGTCGACGAAATCTGGGCCAAGCGCGCGCAAGATCTGCCGATCAAGTCGCCGGGCGAACTCGTCACCCTCGCTTCGATCGTCGAGAAGGAGACCGGCAAGCCCGACGAGCGGCCGCGGGTCGCGGGCGTGTTCGTCAACCGCCTGCGCAAGCACATGAAGCTCGAGTCCGATCCGACGATCGTCTACGGACTGGTGTTCGGCAAGGGCACGCTCGGCCATCCGATTTCCAGGGCGGAACTGCAGGAGCCGACTGCCTACAACACTTACATCATCGCCGGACTGCCGCCGGGGCCGATCTGCAATCCCGGGCGCGCCGCGCTCGAGGCAGTCGCCAATCCGACGGCGACGAAGGAAATCTATTTCGTCGCCGACGGCACCGGCGGCCATGCCTTCGCCGAAACGCTCGACCAGCATCTCAAGAATGTCGCCCATTGGCGCGAGATCGAGCAGGACGCGAAGGATCGCCTCGCGCCCGACGCGACGCCGACGCCGAGTCCGGCAAAGCACGGCGAACTCGACGGCGTCGATCCGGCGATCTACGGCGCGGTCGCGCTCGCCGACGCGCCGGCCGACGTCGGTCCGCTGGCGACGCGGCTGGCGAGGGTCGCCGACAGCCGGCGGCTCGCCGGCGCATTGCTCGGCCCCGGCGGCGCCTTGTCGCCGAGCGGCTCGGCTTCCGCGACGCTCGACGCGCTCGGCGCGGTCGTCACGGGCGTCAACGACGCGCCGCCGGATCAGAAGGCGTTCCCTGACGACCCCGGGCCGGACGACGCGACTGAGCCGGTCGCCGCCTATCCGATGTCTCCGTCCGCGCTTGCCGACCAGAAGGCGCGCATCGCCCGCTACGCCGACGCCGGCGTCGGCGAGCCGCGGCTCGCTGGGCTCGACCCGCCCAATGCGCCGGCCGCGCCTGCGGCGGCGCCGCCGCCGGTTCGCCGCGTCTTCGACGCCTCCGAAGGGACGCCGATCGACCCGCTGCGCAACAAGACCTACGATCTCAACTACGCCCACGCGGTGCCGGCGCTCGATACGTATTGAGGCGACGCGCCTGGCGCGTCTCAGCCCGGCTTCTTCGCCGCCTCGGCGACGGATAGCGCGATCGCGCAGGCGTTGGAGACGTTGAGGCTCTTGATCGCGCCGGGCAGGTCGAGCCGCGCCAACGCATCGCAATGTTCGCGCGTCAGCCGTCTCAGACCGCGGTCCTCGGCGCCCAGGACGAGCGCCAGCGGCCGCTCGAGCCGCGTCGCCTGCAGCGTCGCCGGCGCCTCCGAATCGAGGCCGACGCGCCAATAACCGAGGTCGCCGAGTTCGCCCATCGCCCGGGCGAGATTGGTCACCGAGCAGATCGGCACATGCTCGAGGCCGCCGGAGGCGGATTTCGCCAGCGCGCCGGCGAACTCGGGCGTGTGGCGCTCCGTGGTCACCAGCGCATCGACGGCGAAGGCGGCCGAGGTGCGCAGGATCGCGCCGACATTGTGCGGGTCGGTGACCTGGTCGAGCACAACGACGAGGCCGCTGGCCGGCAGCTCGGAAATGTCGATCGGCGCCAGCGGTCGCGCCTCCAGCAGCGCGCCCTGATGGACGGCGTCGCGCGGCAGGCGCTGGGCGATCTCCTCGGCCGATGTGACCCGCGTTTCGACGCCCCGCGCGGCGATCTCGGCGGCGAGCCGCTCGGCGGCGGCTGGCGTGACGTAGAGCCGCACCAACTCGCGCCGCGGCGCTTTGAGCGCCGCCGTCACGCTGTGAAAGCCGTAAATGCGGACGAAGTCGACGGCGCGCGGTTCGCCCCGCCGCGGTCGCGAAGTGGGTTGGCCCGCGCCTGCCTTGTGCGGGCCATCGGGTCGGCCGGCCGCCTGGCCGGACTTGGGGGGCGGGGGGCGCGCGTCGCGCGAGCCGGAGCCGCCGCTGCGGCGAAGGGTCTTGCGGGTCAAGTCGATCTCCAGGGATGCGCGGTCAGGGGCCGCCATAGCGCAACGCGCGCCCGGGCGCAAAAGCGGCGCGCGCGGCGGCGCGCTTGCTTTCGCGGTCGCCGCGGCCCGCGCCGCTGGCGCTCTCGGCGCTTCCGGCCCACGCGAGCGCCAGGAGGAATTGGCGGACGCTGAGTTAAGAGCGCTGGCGACCTAACCTCGAGGCTTCTTTTCACGAAGCCTGTCACTGAATTGGCCGCGTCTCACTTTCGCGGTCCGCTCCAGCCGCGCGTTGCCTGTCATGCTTCCGCATGGTCGAATCCCGCCTTGATGCAACCTGAGCGAGCGCACGAGGCGGTCGGCGAGCTTGAATCTCAAGGCCTTGCGCCGTGCGCGACGCGGCGCCGCAAGGTTAAGGAGCGCGCCGGGGCGGACCGTAACGCCGAGCGCGCGGGCGGTTGACGCCCAGGGTGCGCGGCTCTATATGAACGTCATCCCGATGCGTTCAGGGTCCCGGCGCTGTAGAGAGCGCCTGGGGCCTTTTGTGCGTCGGGACGCTCGACAGGGGCCGGCCTCCACCGGACGTCGAGGCGATGCAACCGCGGCGCGTCGGCTCTTATCGAGTCTCGCGCCGCCGACATGGAGTTGAGAGCCGTGGCTCGTATAGCTGGCGTCAATATTCCCACCAACAAGCGCGTCATCATTGCGCTGCAGTACATCCATGGCATCGGCCCCAAGAAGGCCGAGGAGATTTGCGAAAAGGTCCACATCCCCGCCGAGCGTCGCGTCGCGCAGCTCACCGACGCGGAAGTGCTGCAGATCCGCGAGACGATCGACCGCGACTACATGGTCGAGGGCGATCTGCGCCGCGAGGTCGCGATCAACATCAAGCGCCTGATGGACTTGGGCACCTATCGCGGTCTGCGCCACCGCAAGCAGCTTCCGGTGCGCGGCCAGCGCACCCACACCAACGCCCGCACCCGCAAGGGCAAGGCCAAGGCGATCGCCGGCAAGAAGAAGTGATCTTCCGCCGCGCATTGAAAGTCACTGATGGTTTTTCGCGCTTCTGGCGCGTTTGAAGGACAGACTGATGGCCAAGGAAGCAACCCGCGTTCGCCGTCGCGAGCGCAAGAACATCGTCTCGGGCGTCGCGCACGTGAACTCGACGTTCAACAACACGATGATCACCATCACCGACGCGCAGGGCAACACCATCTCGTGGTCGTCGGCCGGCACGATGGGTTTCAAGGGGTCGCGCAAGTCGACTCCCTTCGCCGCGCAGATGGCGGCGGAAGATGCGGTCAAGAAGGCTTCCGAGCACGGGATGCGCACGCTCGAGGTCGAGGTGTCGGGCCCCGGTTCGGGCCGCGAGTCGGCGCTACGTGCGATCCAGGCGGCGGGCTTCAACGTCACCTCGATCCGCGACGTCACGCCGATCCCGCACAACGGCTGTCGTCCGCGCAAGCGTCGCCGCGTCTAATCAGCCCGGGCGTCTCTTTCGCCCGCGTTCCGCGCCGGAACGGCATGGCCCCGGCGCGCCCCACCCGTCGAACGGAAGGCTCACACACGTGATTCAGAAGAACTGGCAGGAACTCATCAAGCCGAAGAAGCTCGAAATCACTCATGGCGACGACCCGCGCCGGATGGCGACGGTGATCGCCGAGCCGCTGGAGACCGGCTTCGGCCAGACCCTCGGCAATTCGCTGCGCCGCGTGCTTCTGTCGTCGCTGCAGGGCGCGGCGATCACCTCGATCCACGTCGACGGCGTGCTGCACGAGTTCTCGTCGATCCCCGGCGTGCGCGAGGACGTCGTCGACATCGTGCTCAACGTCAAGGACATCGCGGTCAAGATGCAGGGCGACGGCGTCAAGCGCCTCATCCTCAAGAAGCGCGGTCCGGGCGTCGTCACCGCCGGCGACATCCAGACCACCGGCGACATTCAGATTCTCAATCCGCATCTCGTCATTTGCACGCTCGACGAGGGCGCCGACATCCGCATCGAGTTCACAGTGATGACCGGCAAAGGCTACGTCCCGGCCGAGCGCAACCGCGCCGAGGACTCGCCGATCGGCCTGATGCCGATCGACAGCCTGTTTTCGCCGGTGCGCAAGGTTTCCTACCGCGTCGAGAACACCCGCGAGGGCCAGGATCTCGACAAGGACAAGCTGACGATGACGATCGAGACCAATGGCGCGATCTCGCCGGAGGACGCGCTCGCCTACGCCGCGCGCATCCTCCAGGACCAGCTCGCCGTCTTCGTCACCTTCGAGGAGCCGCGGCGCGAAGAAGCGCAGCACGCGATCCCCGAGCTC
>Ga0182030_10014008_pt1 | contig 15891 bp, 20 predicted proteins | sample 812S3MmetaG_FD_121299 | JGI IMG/M metagenome (GOLD analysis project Ga0182030, IMG submission 121299) | Permafrost microbial communities from Stordalen Mire, Sweden - 812S3M metaG (Illumina Assembly) | ecosystem: Environmental > Terrestrial > Soil > Wetlands > Permafrost | place: Sweden...
GCCCCAACTACAACCCGTCACCCGAGATGCTCGAAGGGATGAAGAACGAGGCGCTCGGCACGTCCCCCGGTGACAACGGTTCGGTCACACCCAGCTCTTCCTAGAGGGCATCCCTGAACATCCACGCCTTAGTGGGTGAAACTAACGCGGTGGACTCTCATACCAGAGGCGACGGCGGTGGCCCGGTCATTAACGGCCTGGAGATTCGTGACGCCATGGGCGGCGAAATCAAGGACGTGGACGAGAGCAAGCGCCAGGCGCTTATCGAGTTCCCTCATGACGTGGTGGACACGTACAAGACGCGCTTCGCCCCCGACTGCTTCCGTGAGTCGTTCGAGAAGTTCAAGCCGCTCATGTGCTGGCAGCATGACCTCCGCGACCCCATCGGGCGTTCCATCGACGCGCAGGTGCTGCCGAGGGTCAACCAGGTGCGCACGCAGTTCGATGACTTCGCCTCGGTCCCCAACGCCGGGCGAGCCTTCTCGCAGATGGCATCGGGCACGCTCACCGATACCAGCTTCGGATTCAAGAACGCCCGATTCGGTCCTAAGGATCGCATGGGTGTGCGGTCGATTCTCTCTGCGTTCATGGCAGAGGTGTCTCCGGTGTCTATCGGTTCAATACCTGGCGCGAAAGTCGTCAGTCTCAGAGAGGATGGGTCCATGGCTGTCTACGAGCTGAGCGAGCTGCTCGAAATGCGGAAGAGCGGCCTGCTGTCGTTCAGGGCATTCAAGCGTCTCATGGCCGAGCACTACCCTGAGGCTGCGCTCGACCTGCGCAATCCCAACAAGGGCAAGAGCGGGAGCAAGAAGGACGACGACGACGGCGACGACGGGAAGTCCGACGACGACGACGACGACGACGACGACGATGATGACGACGATGACGACGACGACGACGACGGTGGTCGCAGTCGCGGCAAGCGGTCATCGCGCAGGCGCGCCAGTCGCAAACAGAAGGCTCCCGAGGTGCGGGCCGACCTCAATGTGGTCTACACACCAGAGAACCCTCTGACCGCCGACCACGTTCGCGCTGCCATCGAGCACAGCTATCCGCAGATGGCGTTCACCCTCCGCGGTGCTTCGCTCGCCATCGAGCCACTGGGCACCAGGCACGAGGACCCAGAGGACGACGGCTTCCGCACCGACGAGTGGGCCGAGAACCTCATCACGGCGGTGGACAACTCGCTGGTGCAGGCGGTTCGGTACCTCGATGGCGTGGACCAGGGTGCGCTGCCTGACAAGGTGCAGCAATCGGTGGCCCTGCTCATCGCCGGGCAGACAGCTTCGGAGATGTTGGTGGACCACCTGCGTGAGAGCGGCTCTGCCGACGACCAGAAGGCCAACAAGAAGAAGGGCCACGCTGCTGGCTACGACGTGCTCGATGACGCACCCGACGACGATGACATGCACGGCAGCGACGGTGCCCACGACGCCGAAGACACCGGAGCGGTGGACGACGCCGACTCCAAGTACGCCAGCATTCATGGTGGAAAGAAGGGCGTGCCCGAGAAGGACTCGGCTGCCGGGACGAACAGTGCCGCCGAGGCCAAGCGCAAGAAGGACGCCGTGGCCTTTGCCAAGAGCGGCGCAGGTGCCCGTGCCGACCAGGATGACCTCGACGCAGCGCAAAAGGCGTTCGATGATGCCACCAATGGCGACCGTAAGACCGAGGCCCGTGCGCTCATGAGCGTCCTTGGCAAGCTGAAGAAGCCGGTGCCGCCCGTGGTGCTCAAAGCCTGTCAAGGCAACGACGACACCCGGTCCGAGTTCACCGTGGACCCGCAGGAAATCGCCGAGACGCAGGCCCGCCTGGAGCGCATCGGCAATCGCCGGTCCCGCTAGTCCACCGCAGTCCTTCTAATCGGGGGTACCCTTCGCGGCGATGAGAGTAGCGCTGTGGCCAGCAGGGGACCAAAATGATGGCACTTCCCAGTACCGTCTCTTCATGCCGGGCATGGCCCTGCTCGCTCATGGTGCCGACGTCATCATCGACACCACCGGCCCGACAGTCGAGTGGAGTTCAAGGTGGCCCGGTTGCGAGGGTGACCAGTCCAACAGCCCACCCGACTGGGTTAGCGTCCGCGGTATCCACAAGTACGACCGAGCCGACGTGGTGGTCATGCAAAGGCCGTCACGGCGCTGGTGGACCGACATCATTCCGTTGCTTCAGGCTCAGGGCATTCGCGTCATCGTGGACATTGACGACCGTTTCGACAAAATCGACAAGGGCAACGTCGCCAAAGGCATCTTCGACCCACGGTACGACGCCATCAATAACTACACCTGGGTCACACAGGCAGCCCAGCTCGCAGACAAGGTGACCGTGACGACGCCCTCACTGCTGAAGGCCTACGGATTCGGCCACGGTGTCGTCCTGCCCAACTACGTCCCCGAGCGGTACCTCTTCATCAATGGCTTCCGACCGACCTCAGTGGCATGGACGGGCAACATCGGCACCCACCCGAGGGACCTCCAGGTCACCGGAGGAGCTGTCGGCCAGGTGCTCAACGAGCAAGGGTGGAACTTCCACGTCGTCGGAACCGGCCATGGGGTACAGCAGGCGCTCCAACTCTCAGAGCCACCCACCACCACCGGCTGGGTTCCGTTCGCTGACTACCCAGAGGAGATGGCAAAAGCCACCATCGGCATCGTGCCGTTGGCCGACACCGTCTTCAACGAGGGCAAGAGTTGTTTGAAGATGATCGAGTTCGCCAGCCTCGGCGTGCCCGTCATTGCTTCACCGACCGCGGACAATGTGCGGATGCACCAGGCAGGTGTCGGGCTGCTGGCCAAGACGCCGCAGAAGTGGAGAACGATGCTGTCGCTGCTCATGGACAACCGCGAGCAACGCCTCGACATCGCTGGGCGCAGTCGGGACGTGATAGCTAAGCAGTTCACCTACTCAGCGCATTGTGACCGTTGGTGGGCGGCGTGGACTGGCGAGAAGCGTCGGAGATGAGTGACGACATCGCTCTCGTCGTTATCGGTGACGGGCGCTTCGACTACCTCACACAGACCCTCGCAGCCCTCGACGCCAACGTCCCGGTGGACTCATTCTTCCCGCGCATCATGGTCAACGACTCAGGCCTCGGACCAGACTACGACCGCCAGCTCTACGACCTCGCTCCCGAATGGCTCCACATCAATCACCCTGGCCGGTTCGGCATGAGGATGGCGGTCATCAGCGGATGGCAGGCTGCCCTCGACTCAGGTTCCGATTACGCGTTCTGGCTTGAAGAGGACTTCATTGTCCAGCGCCCGCCCTTGCTCCAGCTCATGAAGGCGCTCCTCGAATATGACTCGACCCTGGCCGAGGTGACTCTGCGTCGGCAGCCCTGGAATGACCAGGAGAGGGCGTGGGGCAACCTGTTCGGCGACGATGCGCGATTCACGCAGCGGTCCCAGTGGGTGGAGCATGATGTCATCTTCTCGCTCAATCCCTCACTCATCCCCCGGCGCACATTAGAACTGGGCTGGGCTGGTGGCGAGAACGAGATGATGACTCGATGCCGCGAGCACAAAATGAAATGCGCGTTCTGGGGTCAGAAGACCGACGAGCCTGACGTGATCCACATTGGCTACGACCGAGGACAAGGATGGCGAAGGTGACCTACGACCAAGCGTTCTTTGAAGCCAACCTCCCGGTCGCACTCTCAGCTGCCGAGGCTGTCCTGCCTCGCGTGCTCACGGACACGGGCGTTCGGTCGGTCATCGACATCGGGTGCGGGCAGGGCGCGTGGCTCTCGGTCGCCAAGCAGTTTGGGATGACGGTCCACGGCATTGATGGCTACGCCGATCCGCACCTGCTCCTTGATGAGGGCGAGTTCACGCTGAAGGACATCTCCGATGGCGAGGTGGACTGCGTTGGGTTCGGCCTCGCCATGTGCCTTGAAGTCGCTGAGCATCTGCCAGCGGCAGCCGCCGACCGTCTGGTGGCCGGTCTATGCCAAGCCGATTACGTCCTTTTCTCTCCAGCGCACCCAGGGCAGGGTGGGGTGAATCACATCAATGAGCAGTGGGCCAGTTTCTACTGGGCACCCAAGTTCGCCCAGCACGGCTACTTCGGCTCATCCGACATCAAGTGGATGGTCTGGGACGACCTCAGGGTGGCCGAGTTCTACCGGGAGAATCTCCTTGTGTTCACGAGCGTTGAAGGGTTGCTCACCACGGGCTACAGCGAAGGCGTGGTCGATGTCATTCACCCCGAGAACTGGGAACACGGGCGTCCGACTCCACCGATGAACTGCGGGCACGATGGAGGCCCGAGCTGGGTTCAGCAACAGCGCGATCGGCAACTTTGAAGCTCGAACTCGGCTCAGGCCACAGACCCACGCCCGGCTATGTCTCCTCGGACCCGAACACGCGACCCGTGGACCTGGCAATGCCCGCGTGGGAGGCAGCGCGCCATGGTCCTTTTGATGAAGTGCTGGCTCTCGGTGTCATCGAGCACCTCACGTTTCACCAGGCAGAGAACACGTTCAGGGCCGTCTATCAGAACCTCGACAGCGGTGGCGTCTTTCTCTTCGACGTGCCAGACCTGGCCGTGTGGTGTCTCTACTACATCTACCCCAACACGTCGATGTTCGCCCCAGAGCACGTCCTGGCGACCATCTACGGATGGCAACGCTGGCCCGGCGATGAGCACAAGAGCGGCTGGTCGAAGCAATCACTTCGCGATACCCTGGAGAAGGCCGGATTCCTCGACATCGCATTGGCCACCGAGGCGCCGCCCTCATTCCGCCAGATTGCCGAACGCAATCGGTTCGACCGACCTCATGACGCGCACATCTACGTGGAGGCACGAAAGTGAACACCTACGCCGAGGACTATTTGAACTTCACTCATTCCGTGCTCTCCCAGGTGAGCGCAGCTGCGTTGGAAAGCGTCGTTGACGTGTTGGAGCGAGTGCGGAGTGGTCGCGGTCGCGTGTTCTGCATCGGCGTCGGTGGGTCGGCTGCGACGGCCAGCCACCTCGTCAACGACCTGCGCAAAATCTGCGAAATGGACGCCTACGCCCCGACCGACAACGTTGCTGAGCTGACAGCCCGCACGAACGACGACGGCTGGGATCGTGTCTTCGTGGACTATTTGACCGTCTCAGGGCTCAACGACCGTGACGCCATCTTCGCCCTGTCGGTGGGTGGTGGAAGTACCTCTGCCTCGGAGAACATCTGCCACGCCATCCAGCTCGCCCTCGATCGGGAGGCCTACGTCCTCGGCATAGTCGGGTCGAACGGCGGGGCCATCGCTCAACACGCCAACCCTCACATCATGATCCCGACCTATTCAACTCCTCACGTCGAAGGGATTACCTCAGTGCTTTGCCACCTCATCATCAGCGATCTGTACTGGCGACCATGACCGTCGTCTACCTCGACAGCGCCAACGTCTTCGAGATTCGCCGGTTCGCCAACGACCCGAACATCGAAGGATTCACCACCAACCCGAGTCTCCTCCGCAAGCACGCCGACCCAGGCCTCACCTATGTCGCATGGGCCACGAGCATCCTCGAACTGGTCGCTCCCAAGCCGGTGTCGCTGGAGGTGGTCTGCGATGACCTCAAAGAGATGCGCGAGCAGGCGCTCCGCATTAACGGGTGGGGACCGAACGTGGTGGTGAAAATCCCCGTCATGCTCACCGATGGCACCTCGACAGCTCCGTTGGTCTGGGAGTTGCAGCAGGAGGAGGGTGTCCGTGTCAACGTCACCGCCGTCTTCACCACTGAGCAGGTGAGTGAGATGGTGGCAGTAACCCGGTCGGCGCGCCCCCACATCATCTCCATCTTCGCCGGGCGCATCGCGGACACGGGCACTGACCCGCGGCCAATCATCGCCAGGGCCAAGGAACTGGCGGGCGAGTCCACCGACATTCTCTGGGCCAGCTGCCGCGAGGTCTTCAACATCACTCAGGCGTCGCTTTCTGGGGCCGACATCATCACCGTGCCGCCCGAACTCATCGACAAGGCACGCGCCGTCCACGGCACGCCGCTCATCGAATACAGCCGGGAGACTGCCCGCCAGTTTCTGCGCGACGGCGAGGGCATCGTCCTGTGATCCTCACCAGGGCACCGCTGAGAATCACTCTGGGTGGTGGCGGCACCGACCTCTCCCCCTACGTCGAAGAGCATGGCGCGTTCTTCATCACGGCTGCCATCGACAAATATGTCCACGTCGCGCTCAACCCCATCTACGAGGACCGCTACCTTCTGCGCTACTCGGACCATGAGAGCGTGTCGCACATCCGTGCTATCCAGCACCCGATTATCCGCACGGCATTCTCCATCTACGAGGTTGCGCCCGGCATCGAGCTGACCAGCTTCGCCGATGCACCCGCGGGTACCGGCCTCGGTTCCTCTGCTGCGTTCACCTGTGCGCTGCTTCAAGCACTGGCAACCTGGTACGGCGACCCGGCTCCCACGCCGATGGTATTGGCCACCGACGCCACGTACATCGAGAAGACGCTCCTCGGTCGTTCTATCGGCCAGCAGGACCAGCTCGCCACGACTCACCCTGGCATTAACGCCTTCACCATCGACCCCGAAGGGGGCTGCGCAGATGATGGCACCCCGCAACCGGGAGGGCAGGTCCACCAAGAGGTGGCAGAGCCAATCTGGACCCCGACAACATCGGTCCTAACGGATCATTTGCTGCTCTTCTACACAGGCCTGGGCAGTCGAGACGCCAGCCGGTGGCTCACCACGTACCCGCCCAGCACTGAGCAGCTCCACCGCATCAAGCGCATCGGCCTTGACGCGTGGGTGGCACTCATGAGCGACGACCTCCCAGGGTTCGGTGACCTGCTGCACGAGCACTGGAAGGTCAAGAGCGAGTTCACACCCGGTCATCAAACCATCGCCGACGCCTACCGAGTGGCAGGCTCCGCTGGGGCGAGAGGCGGCAAGCTCGTCGGGGCAGGTGGCGCGGGCTACCTCATGCTTTACGCCGACGAACCCGAGGCACTCCGCGCCGCCATGGCCAAGAACTTTCCCTTGATGCCAGAGATGAAGTGGAAGCTGGACTTTAAGGGTGTGGACTCATGCAGGTGGTGATTCTCGCAGGTGGGCGCGGGAAGCGGATGCGCCCCATGACCGACACAACGCCGAAAACGCTGCTGTGCGTGAACGGCACACCGTTCGCCCGACTTCAGCTCCAGCTTTTGAAAGAGGGTGGGGCATCCTCGGTTCTCTATCTGCTCGGCTACCGGGGGCAGCAGGTTCACGATTACGTCGTCCAGGCCGGTCACGAGCTAAGACTGGCCATCAGTACGCTCGTCTCCCCCGACAGAGGCACTGGGGCGGCTCTCATGACAGCCCACCACCTGGGCCTGCTACATCGTGAGTTCGTGCTTACCTACGGCGACAGCTACTTGACCAACACGTCGCCCTGGACGGCCATCGACTTCCTCCACCGCTTCGCCCCGACGCCCATCGCCATGTCACTTTGGCATGGCGCGGACAACGGCATGATGGCTATGCGGCGGGAGGTGGTCGACAACCTCGACTGCGCCGACCTCAACGACTTCTTGGGGCGCGTCGACCACTACGACTACCCCGTGAGCCACAAGTGGCAAGAAATCGGGTCCCCTGAAGGCCTCCGCGAACTTGAACTGGACCTGCGGTGTCTGTAGTCATCGTCGGTGGCGCCGGATTCGTCGGACAGCACTGTGCTCGGCTGGTTAGGAACCCCATCATCTACGACCTGGCCAACGGCGACGATGCCCGTGACATCGACAAGCTCACCGCCGTCATGCGGGACGCCGCCATGGTCTGGCATCTGGCCTCCAATGCCGACATCGCTGCTGGGGCGAAGGACCCGACCATCGACTTCGAGAACGGCACACGAGTCACCCAGGCTGTGTGCGAGGCGACGCGCCGATCCGGCGCTCAGGGCCTCATCTACTTCTCGGGGTCCGGTGTCTACGGCGAGCGCCACGGGCTGCCCTGTCGTGAGCACGCTGGGCCGTTCATGCCGAACTCCCCCTACGGCGCCTCCAAGCTGGCAGGTGAGGGGCTGGTAGCGGCCTATGCCCAGATGTACCGCATCCCCGCCATCATCCTGCGCCCGGCCAACATCGTCGGTCCCGGCCAGACTCATGGCGTGGGCCTCGACTTCATCCGCAGGCTGAAGGAGAACCCCGAGCATCTCTACGTGCGAGGCAACGGCTGGCAGACGAAGAGCTATGTCCACGTCCAAGACGTCCTCGGGGCGGTCCTAGCAATCTCGCAGACCGCGCGCATGGCTGTGACGGTCGTCAATGTGGCCGCTGATGATGCCCTGACCGTCCGAGAGATTGCGACGATGGCAGCCGCCACCCTCGGTGTGAATCCAGAGTTCCACTACGAGGAGTCCGACCGTGGCTGGGCTGGCGATGTCCCAGTGGTGACCCTCTCCTGCGAGTACCTGCGCCGCACCGGCTGGGAGCCGCGTTACACGTCCAGAGAAGCCATGCAGCTGGCCCTGTCGAGCTTCGTGTGATCGCGGGACCACACGCGCAACCGGCCCCTCCGGGGGGTTGGAGGAGCCGATTGCATTGCCCATGCCATGCCTTGCCCTGCCACGCCTTGCCCTGCCTCGCCCCGCCGAGCCATGCTACCTGATAGGGGTTCGTTATGAGCATCGCGGCCGTCGCCCTCACCAAAAACGAAATGGGCACCATCGGGCAGAACGTGAAACACCTGCTCAGCAATGGCGTGGACCTTGTTCTCATCGCCGACGGAATGTCCACCGATGGCACCAGAGACGTGCTGGCTGACCTCGGCCCCCAGGTCGAAGTGGTGGACGACTCCAACGAGGTCTGTCGCCAAACCGGCGTGATCAATGCGCTGCTAGAGGCAGCGGGCAGGCGCGGGTTCGACTGGATTGTGCCTTTCGACGCCGACGAGTTCGTCTACGCCTGCGGAGGGGGAACCATCGCCGAAGCGTTGGCTGGCTGTTCCCAGCAGGTCGTCGCCATGCACTGCTACCTGCACCTCGACTGGGACCGGCGCTGCACGATGCCTCGGTTCGACAAGATGGCATTCCGTTGGCACCCTGGAGCCTGGTTGGCAATGGGCGCTCACTCAGTGAACGGTTACCATGGCGTCGTCCCGGCGACCGACGTGCTAGCCATCCGCGAGATTCAGTTCCTCTCGCGGGAGCATTTCATGAGCAAGATTGCAGCCCGACTGGCCACACTGGACCCATCACTGCCTGATTACCAGGGGGGCTTCTATCGTGAGTTCGTCGGACTTTCGCAAGAGATGATGGAGTCGCGATGGCAGGCGTTCACAGCAGTAGAGACTGTCTTCGACCCGGTGCCCAGTGACTACCGGGTCTGAAGTCGCCATCGTCGTCCCCTCGATGCGCCCTCACTGCATCGTTCCCCTAGTCGAGAACATCCGACAAGTGACCCCCACCCCGCATCGCATCATCTTCGTGGTCGGGGACGATGAGTCCGAGGCGCTCTGTGTCAAGGCGAACGTCGACTTCTATCGCGACGAGGGCGACACCTGGGGTCATCGACTCAATCGCGTGGCTCAGGACATTGAAGAGCCATACATTTTCTGCGGAGCCGAGGACGTGAGGTTCTACCAGAACTGGTTGCATCACACGCTTCAAGTGATGCGCCAGGTCGACGGCGTGGTATCGGTGAACGACGTGCTCACAGGGGAGGGCACGCTCGCCCTTGTGTCTATGCGCTACATCCGCGAGGAGTCGGGCTGCGTGGACACTCCGAACGTCATCATCTATCCGGGCTACCACCACAACTTCAGCGAGCGCGAACTGTTCTTGACGGCCCAACGGCGTAACCGATTCGCTTACTGCGCGCAGGCTGTTGTCGAGCATCTCCACTGGCTCAATGGCAAGGTGCCGACCGATGATGTCTACGTCCTCGGGCAATCGACCTGGGACCTCGACATGGCAATGCACTTGTCCCGGTTGCGGCTGTGGGAAGCTCTACCTCCACCGCCCACCCGTGACATCATCATCAATGACGGCTGGAGGCATGGTTGAGCAGCGATATCACTGTGGTCATCTCGGCCATCCCTGAGCGGGCCGACCTTCTAGCAAGGGCCGTGGCTTCGGTTGCATCCCAAACCCTGCCGCCCGCCTTCATCATCGTGTCCATCGACGCCAACGGCGACGGTGCCGCCATCACCCGCACCCGCGGGCTGGAGCAGGTGACTACCAAATGGGTGGCATTTCTGGACGATGACGACGAGTTCATGCCCGAGCACCTGGCCAAGCTGCGCGAGTGCGCCGACCAGAACGATGCTGACTTCGTTTTTCCCTGGTTCGTGGTCAAGGGCGGCACCGACCCCTTCCCCTTGAACGAGGCACGAGACTGGGACATCACCGACCCGCATCAAACCACGGTCACCGTGTTGGTCCGGACAGAGGCGGCGCTCAAAGTGGGCGGCTTCATCTGGGAGGGAATGGATGACACGCCGGGCGAGGAGTTCGAGTTCGCGGTGCGACTGGGAAAGGCGGGCTACAAGATCGTGAAGCTCCATGAACGGACCTGGTACTGGTACCACTGGGCGCACCGGGGGAGGGCAGCTAACACGATGGGCCGACCCTCTCGCCGAGAGTTCGCCTACCACGGCGAGCGCCAGCCAGGGCACTCGACATGAGGGCGCCGATCACGGTCGTCACCGCGTCCATCCCTGGGCGTGAGCAACTGCTTGGCACCACGCTCGCCTCGGTCTACGCGCAGACGGTTGAGGTTGAGGCGCACCTGGTTATGGCCCAGTCCTGCACCGAGCACCTCGTCCCACCGCATCACGTCGCTATCCAGCAGAACTGGCTCCTGCCCGCGGTGCGCTCGGAGTTCACCATGCGCCTGGCCGATGACGACCAGCTCCTGCCTCATCACATCGAGACGATGCTGCCTCACCTGGACGACTACGACGTGGTGTACAGCTACGACGCCAACGGCGACCGACCTCGGCTCGATTGCACGAACTGGCCGCAGGACCAACTCGTGGACACCTTCCGACGCCAGAACTGGATAGATGGCAGCGCATCCGCAATCCGCACAAGCCTGCTCCGAGAGGTCGGTGGCTGGCCTGAGGATTATGTCGGCGGCAATCACATGACCGGCGAAGGCGGGTTCGTGGCAACTGGGCTGCCCGCTGAGGACTGGGCCTGCTACCTCAACCTCGCCATCGCAGGCGCTCGGTTCCTGTGCATCCCAGAGCCGACCTGGCGCTACGGCAATGGCAACTGGGTGCGCAGCTCAACGCACGGCTGGGCGCCATGAAACGCGCGCTCATCACGGGAGCGTCGGGGTCCATCGGCAGTCACTTCATGAAACGCCTGCTCCTCGATGGGTGGACGGTGCGAAGCGTAGATGTGGTGGACCCGAGCTGGCCGCTCGACTGCCGTGAGTTCTTCCGCTTCCACGGGCACTCATCACGCTTTGAGCTGGTCATTCACTGCGCTGCCACCATCCCCTCGGTGGACAAGCGTGCCGCCAACGGACTGAGCGTGGCCGAGGACTTTTCCATCGACGCCGAGTTCTTCCAGTGGCTGCTGCGAGCTAGGCCCTTGAAGACCTGCTATTTCAGCTCGTCGGCTGCCTACCCCACGCACCTCCAGACCAAGCCCTACAAGCTGGTGGAGTCCGACATCGACCTCGATGACATCCGTTCGCCCGATGGAATGTACGGGCTGACCAAACTCGTGGGAGAAGTTCAGGCGCGAGAGGCTCGCAAGACTGGACTCGACATTCTGGTGGTGCGACCCCAATCGGGCTACGGCACCGACCAGTCACTGAACTACCCCTTTCCGAGCATGATTCAGCGTGCCAAACGACGATTGGACCCTTTCGAGGTGTGGGGAACGGGCCAGCAGGTGCGCGACTTCATCCACGTCGATGACGTAGTGGGCTGCGTGCTGGCCATGCTTGAAGCGGACTGTCAGGGACCTGTCAACATCGGCAGTGGCGTCGGCACCTCGATGCTGGAGCTGGCTCAACTGGTCAGTGAAAACTACGGCCCCACAGTCCAGACCCTGCCAGACAAGCCCATCGGCACGCCCTATCGCTGCGCCGACACGACGCTCATGGAAACGTTCTACAAGCCGACCGTGACGTTGGAGGAAGGCATCCGGCGCGCGTTGGCTGGCATTATCTGATTCAGTTGACCCGGAGGATCAGGGCGACGATCCCTACGAAGGGAAGAACCCGGCAGCGGTAGAGCTGGGGCGGCTCGGGGGCCAGAAGGGCGGAAAGGCCAGGGCTGCGAAGCTGACGATGTTCGTGCCAACTCGCTCGCCAAGTTGACCTTTTGATTTTTGATAATGCCCAGGTCACGGGTGTGCGTCCCCTGGCATTATCTGAGACGCGCAGTCATATTGAGTTACCACACGCGCAACCGGCCCCTCCTGAGAGGGACCGATCGCAGTATTGCCCATGCCATGCCTTGCCGTGCCCCGCCTTGCCACGCCTTGCCCCGCCGTGCCCTGCCATGCTACCTGAATTAGGGGGCGTGTGAGCATCGCGGGCTATCCCGGCCCGCGCATGGCATCGTGGAGCCATGGGCCTGCGCGACCTCAGCTGCATCGACGCCTTCATGCAGGGCGGTGACCAGCCGGGCAGCGACCCCAAGCGCAAGCTGCTCTTCTCGCCGACCGACGACATCCACGGCGCGCTGAAGTGCATCCTCGCCTCAGCCGAGCAGTCCATTATCGTGGCGATGTTCGGTTTTGACGATGACGAGCTGGCCCAAATCCTGAAGACCAAGCTCGAAGCTGAGGCCATCTACGTGCAGCTCACGCTCGACAGCTCTCAGGCCGGGGGCGTCCACGAGAAGGCCATCCTCACCGAGATGGACTACCCCAACTCATCGGTGGCCATCGGGCGCTCTGAGCACGGGGCAATCATGCACCTCAAACTTGGCGTCATCGACTCGGCCATCGTGTTTCGAGGGTCCACCAACTGGTCCGAAAGCGGCGAGACGTTGCAGGACAACGAGCTGTCCATCGCCATGGACCTGGAAGAGGCCGGTCGGGCTTCCGCCCGCATCACCGCCATTCACACCTGGATGTTGGGTCATCCCCCAAAACCATGACTACCCGCACGAAGGTTGCGCTTGCCGCCTGTCTTCTCGTTGGCATTGTGTTCTGGGTCATCTTCGGATGGCACCGCTTTCTGGACGACTTCTGGCCGATTGACGCCAGCCGAATCGCTCCCAACATCGTCGCTGGTGCGGTGCAATGGGCCATCATCCTCATCGCCGCGGCCCTGCTGTACCCGCCGATTCGTCGTGCCATCGACGCCTATGTGACAGGCCACGTCCAGTCACTGAAGGCTCACGTTTCGGCAGAACACGATGCGCTCCACGAGAAGCTGGACCATTTGATTCGCCATTCAAACGTCCCAGACTTCGAGCCAACTTCGATTCGACCGACACCATCCCCGAAGCACGACAAATCCCTGGGATAGTTTTTTGTCAGACCGCTGAGGGCCGATTGCTCCAGGGGATCGTTGGTAATCCGAACGACCCATGAGAGGAGCAGATCATGCCTGAAGGCGATGTGAAGACTCTCAGCCTTGATGAGTTGTATACCGAGGCTGAAAACCTGCGACGCGAGTTCGCAGCCCTGCCCGAAGGGGTCCGCAACGAAGAGGATGGGATGCGCGTGCGCTCCATGCTCGGACGGGTGGACGAAATCGACGGGCAGATCACGCTTGGTGAGCTGGAGGAGCGGCGTGCCCGTGGCCAGCTTGCGAGCACCCGAGGTGCGCGGAGTGCCGACCCGGCCATCCGCAGCCTGGGCGAAGTCATTGTCACCCCCCAGATGATTGAGTTCGCACTCGGTCAGGACACTGAGGGCGTGGTCGGTGACGGATTCCGTCAGAACTTCGACGGGCAAGGCTCCCTGGACGAGATGCTCACCCGAGCAGTCTCCGACTGGGGTACCTCAGGCCCGCCGAACTATGACCCGTCCGGTTCGGGCTACCTGCTCCCAGTAGGCCAGCCCATCGCGCCGGTCCCTCGCCAGGCGAGGTTGTACCTTCGGGACCTCATCCCGAAGATGACGACCACGCTGGCTGCGATTCCCTACGTGCAGGAACTGAACCCGACTCTGTATGAGTCGGCGTCAGCGGTGTCCGAAGGTGGAACGAAGCCCCAGGCGACGCTGAGCTTCACGGGTGCCAAGGCAGACCCCACGGTCATCGCCTCGACCCTCGTGCTGTCGAAGCAGCTGTTCGAGGATGCGGCCGCGGTTGTGCAGTACATCAATCAGCGTCTGCCGTACCTCGTGAAGTTCAAGGAGGACAACGAGTTCTTGAACGGATCGGGGACCTGGCCTGACATCCAGGGCATCCTTCAGACGCCCAACGTCCAGTCGCAGGGATCGGTCAACACGGACAACGCGCAGACATTCGGCGCCGCGTTCGCGCAGATCGAGAACCACGACGGGACGCCGACAGCCGTGGTGCTGAACCCGACCAACGCGTGGACGATGTTCGCCAAGCGTGCCGCAGGTGGCTCAGGGACATTCGACGCCGGGACCCCGTTCTCGGCGCTGCCTCTGACCATCTGGGGCGTGCCCTCCTACCGGACCCGTGCAATCCCGGTAGGTAGCGGCCTCGTGGGCGACTTCCAGCTCGGCGCGATGATTGCGGACCGAGAGCAGGTCAATGTGCAGACGTACCGTGAGCGTTACGCCGAGCTGAACCAGATTCTTCTGGTCTGCGAAGAGCGCGTAGGCCTCATGGTCTTCCGCCCTGACCTGTTCTCCAACGTTTCAGGCCTGGTCTGACCCACAAAAATCGGGGGACGAACCCGAAAGCAGAAGTGGCCCCCTTCTTCGGAGGGGGGCTGCTTCGCGCCCATCCCTCGCGCTCTTGACCCCCTCCGCGAAGATGAAGTTCATGGCTCGCATGGTGAATGCCAAGGAAATCCTCGACGCACGCCCTGGGGGGGCCGTAGAGCCGGGCTGGGACATGGTGTCGTACCCCTGGCCATCTGACCGCTTCAAGGACGACAGGCCCAAGGCTGTGGCGACTGAGCGAATGCTGTGGCGTGAGGACTACCGACTCTGCGCCGCCATCGGCCACGAGTACGCCATTGAGGACGAGCCGCTCCTCATGACCCAATCCGAGTTCGATGCGCTCCATGCGCCACGTCAGACGAAGAAGAGCCGATGACCCTGCCCTCCACTCCGATTGCGGGCACCGCCAATCCGAACCCGCTGATGTCCCTTGCTCAGTACCGGTCGCTCATCAATGACATCCAGTCGGACGACAACGATGTCGTGAACGCCCTTGCCGACGCGCTCTACATGCTGAGCCAGCAGTGCAAGAGGACGTTCCCCTATGGGACCTACAACGAGAACCTCTACCTCTACGCCAACGGCATGGTCTTCCCCTCGGCTACGCCCATCGACCATTCGATGCCGATTCAGTCGGCGGCTGGCATTGAGGATTCCAACCTCATTTACAACCCGGCGACGGACGGCCTCGTGGGAGAAGGCTCCATCATCCAGGGCGCTGGCGTCTGGGTGGGCTGGTTCACGCCACTGCCGTGGATGCCGGTCTGGACGGGCGTCATTCCCCCGCAGACCTATATCACCTACACGGGCGGCTATCAGCCCTACCAGGCCACTCCCGACCTCATCACAGGACAGACGCCCACGCTCCCGCCGCTGCTTGCGTTCATCCTGGTGCGCATCACATTTTACCTTCTGTTCCCAGTCATGCTTCAGGGAATGCCGAGCGGTGTGAAGTCGATGTCGGTCGGTGGCGTGTCCATGTCCGGTTCACTGTCTTCGATGATGCTCGTTGACCCCCAGCTTCGGGCCGACATCCGCAGATTCACGCGGCCTCAGGCCCACGCCTGGGAGACGTAAAAGGTGCCCATCCCGTTCAGCACCACGGTCATCGCCATCACGCGCACCGA
>Ga0182030_10014009_pt1 | contig 15889 bp, 14 predicted proteins | sample 812S3MmetaG_FD_121299 | JGI IMG/M metagenome (GOLD analysis project Ga0182030, IMG submission 121299) | Permafrost microbial communities from Stordalen Mire, Sweden - 812S3M metaG (Illumina Assembly) | ecosystem: Environmental > Terrestrial > Soil > Wetlands > Permafrost | place: Sweden...
CAGAAGTGCTCGAATCCCATAATGTTGCGTCGTCCTTAGGGTTCTAAAAAGTCACTGGGGCCGGGGTATCGCCCCGGCCCCAGTGACGTCCATCATCAATGGCTCAAACTATCAGCCCTGGTTGGTGAGGAACGTAATTGTTCCGCTCTCCACTTCTGAGATGGCCGACGTGCCGGTGTCGTTACGCAGGTCACCGTCACCCGCGAAGGCGATTGTGCCGGTGATGCCCTTGAAGTCCACCTTGTGCAGGTTCGCGACAATTTCCTTACGGAGCGTCGTCGTCACGGTCTTCGGCGTGTTCGTCTTATTCAGTGCAGCGATGATCGCGTTGGTCGCGTCGTAGGCCTGAGCGGCGTACTCGGCGACGGACGCCTTGATCTTCGTCAACTTCACGTACGCAGAGGCGAGCTTGCCGGTCAAGAAGTTGACCTTGCCCGCAGCGCCCTCAGAGAGGAAGACACCGTTGGCCGCTGAAGCGGGCGACGTTGACGTAATCAGCGAGGGACTGTTGGAACCGTCGCCCGACATGATCACGTGAGCGCTTGCGGTGTAGCCCGCACCCGACAATGCGCCCAGCAACAGGCCGAAGTCAGGCGAGTAGCCACCGTAGAACACGGCACCCGGGTCGCTCGTAGCAATGGCGGTCGCCGCCGGACCGTACTCGGTCGTCGTGCCACCACCACCGGTGCTGACATTGGGGATCTGCTGGGTCGTGACGGTCGCACCGAGAGCCTTGGCGTCAGTTGCGACGACCGTCGCAAGTCCGTCACCGTAGAACGACGCGTCCGAGATGACGAGCAGGTTCTTGACGCCCTTTACGGTCACTAAGTAGTCGGCGTCCGCTTTGCCCTGGACGGAGTCGTCCGCAATCGTACGCATGAAGTTGCTGTTCGAACCCGACGCGAGGGCCACGGCGGTCGCCGAGGCACTCACTTCGGCGACGTGCGCCTTGGCGTAGTAGGGAGCAGCGGCTTCGGAGGCACCGGAGAAAGCGGGACCAACAACAGCAACCAAGTTCTTGGTGCCAGTCGCCTTTTGAGCGGCTGCGGGCGACAGGGATCCGGAACCCTGATCGTCGAACTTCTCAGCCTTCAAGGTGAACTTGTCTTTTCCACTGGCGTTCGCCGCATTGATTGCAAGCTCTACGCCGCCAATGATGTAGTCGCCGTAGTTAGCGTCGGAACCCGAGAACGGACCCTCCACACCAATCGTGTACGTCGGCTTGGCGGTAGCGGCAGAACTTGTCGATGCCAAACCGGCCAACGGAATCCCCGCCGCCACCAGTGCACCAACGGAGGTGACTAATACCGCTTTATTTAAACGAAGCTTCATCGCTACGTCCTTCCTGATAGTTGAATTCATTAACTGCTCACCATTGGTTCACCCACCCTCACTCAACTGTCTGTTAAGAAACAGCGAAGGAAACCATTGGAGATTCATAAGCCAACCTGGCCATTGAGGAACGATACCAGCCCCGAACACTTCAAAAAGCGCGCCCTCACTGAAAAGTTCAACCTTTTGGGCCCAAAGGAGTTCTGAGGCGATGATGGAGTTTCGCTCTCGCTTGGTGTAGCCTACGAACAACTGTTCGTTACCGGGAGGACCCCATGGCCGAAGTACTCACACCGATGCGTCGCCAAATTTTGGAGTTCATCGTCACCTGTCAACGTGAGAGAAACTTCCCGCCGACCATCCGAGAAATTGGCGATCACGTGGGACTCAAGTCGCCCGCGACCGTCGCCAACCACATTGAAGTGTTAAAAACGGCGGGCTACATCCAAAAGAATGCGCAGCAGCCGCGCACCCTGACTGTGCGGCTCGACGTCGAAAATCCCGCTCCCGATCAGCACATCCGCTACATCCCCTTCGTCGGTGACGTTGCCGCCGGGACGGGCGTGCTGGCCCTGGAGCACGGTCACGAACTCATGTCGATTCCCGAGCAGTTCGCAGGACGCGGCGACAGTTTTGTCCTGCAGGTACGCGGCGACTCAATGATCGAAGCGGGCATCCTCCCCGGTGACTATGTCGTGGTGCAGCGACAAGGCACCGCCAACAAGGGTGAAATCGTGGTGGCCGGCATTCCTGACGGCGAAGCGACGGTCAAGCGCTATTTTCCCCAGGGAGCACGCGTTGTCTTAAAGCCAGAAAACTCGCGTCTCGAGCCACTGGAGTTCAGCGCCGCCGAGGTGCAGATATTCGGCCGCGTGATTTCAGTGCTGAGAAATTATTAGCCTGCCGCGCTAAGCGCTTCGGCGTCGCCAACGATCGTTACGACCTTTTAGCTCAACCATTCGCGCAGGACCCGGGCGAATTCGTCAAGCTCTCCAAGTGTGACGAACTCGTCGCTGCGGTGGGCCAATAGTGGGTCGCCGGCGCCAAAATTGGTTGCGGGTACGCCCAATTCGCCAAATGTCGCAACATCGGTCCAGCCCATTTTGCCCCGAGCCTCCTGTTTGGTCATTGCGACCAGGCCACGCAATCGGTCGTTATTGAGTGACGGCACCGCGCCGGGAGCCCAATCCATCACTTCAAGAACGTCACCGTCTTCGAGGCAGTCACCCAGAAAACCACGTAACCACGAAAGTGCCTCCTCTCGCGTGCGGTCAGGCGCCACCCGATGATTGAGTGTGCAGTTCGCGAGGTCGGGCACAACATTGGGTGCAACGCCGCCACCAACGCTGACCGCCTGCAGTTGTTCGGCGAACGTCACACCGTCAATTGACACCTCTCGAGGTTCGTATGACCCCACGCGGTACAGCAGGCTCCCGAGGCGGTGCAACGCATTTCTCCCCGCAAAGGGCCGAGCCGTGTGCGCCCGCTTCCCGCAGAGCTCGACGTTGACGCGCAAGGAGCCCTGGCATCCCGCCTCGACCACTCCCCCGGTGGGCTCAGCCAATATCGCCACGTCGGCCTCTAAGAGATCGGGTCGTAGTTGGGCCAGCTCCAGCAGTCCCGACTCCGTTCGGGCGATCTCTTCTCTGGCGTAGAAAACCCAGGAGACCTCGACCGAGCGAAGCGTCGGCTCCTTGGCCAATTCGAGCATCACCGAGAGCGATCCCTTCATATCGCAAGCGCCGACGCCACGTAGCTCACTGCCCGAGATGACGGCATCACTCGCGTCACCGGGCACCGTGTCGAGGTGGCCCGCCACCAAGAGCCGAGTCCCATGCATCCCGGTCGTGCGGGCCACCACGTTGTCGCCCACTCGCTCCACATCCAGTGACGCATTGGCCCGTAACTGTCCTTCGATGTAACTGGCCAGCGGCGCCTCGTGATTACTCGCTGAGCCCATCGCGACGAGTGTTAGCGCGTTGTCGAGACGACTCACGTCGCCACGCCGTGGTCACGCAACAGGTCGTTCAGGGCCACCTTGTTGTGCCGCTCGCCCTCGTTCATGCGCTTGATGATGAGCACGCACGCCAAGAAGAACTCGCCGCCGGGGTATTCGCGACGACGACTCGCCGAGACCGCGACGCAGTAGTCCGGCACGTGGCCCCGCGAAACTTCGTCTCCCGTCTCGGCGTCGATGACGGGAATTGAAGGAGTGAGGATCGTGCCCGCTCCGAGCACCGAGCCCTTCCCCACTCGCGCACCTTCAAGGACCATGCAGCGGCTGCCGATGAACGCGTCATCTTCGATGACGACGGGCACCGCGTTCGCGGGCTCCAGAACGCCGCCAATTCCCACGCCTCCGGCGAGGTGCACGTTGGCCCCGATCTGGGCGCAACTGCCAACCGTGGCCCAGGTATCGACCATCGTGTTCGCGCCAATCCACGCGCCGATATTGACGAAGCTGGGCATCAGCACCACTCCCGGGCTGATGTAACTACCACGCCGGGCAACGGCGCCGGGGACCACGCGCACCCCTCGGCGAGCAAAGTCATGCTTAAGGTCAAGCTTGTCGACGTATTCGAATGGGCCAGCCTCGCTGGCTTCGAGGCCGCGCAAACGAAAGAGCAAGAGGATTGCCTTCTTCAGCCATAGGTGCACCACGACCTCACCGTTGGCCGCGATTTCGGCCACACGTAGTTGACCGTCGTCAAGTTTGGTGATGACGAGCTCTACGTCGCGACGCGCCTCCACGTTGTCGGGGGTCATGTCGCCAATGTGCTCGTACCACTGATCGATGCGGGTTTCGAGCGAACTCATCATTTCAGCGTACTGGCGAGGAAACTACCGGCCCCGGAGTCTCGATGCGGCCACCGCAAGGCGGTCATCGGGCTGGACCACCGCGAGACGAATGAAGTCTGCGCCCGCCTCGCCGTACAGTTCGCCGGGGCTGACGACAAGACCGGAACGTTGCGCGATCAGTTCGGCCAATTGCCATCCGTCAAGTCCCTGCTTCGAGCACCAGAGATAGAACGATCCCTGCGGGAACGGCGCGACGACGCCGAATGCGCTCAACGCGCTACTCAGTAGTTCCAGGCGCGCACGGTAGATCGCTCGTTGACGATCGACATGTTCGTCGTCGCGGTAGGCAACGGCAACGGCCGCCTGCACCGGACCGGGCACCATGAAACCTGCGTGTTGACGCACCGAACGCAGGTAGGACACCACGTCAGGGTCGCCCGCGTAGAAACCGGCGCGGGCGCCGGCGAGATTGGACCGCTTGGAAATTGAGTGCACGGCGAGCACGCCGTCGAGCCCGTGCTCGAGGATGGACCTGGGCCGACCCTCCCAGGTGTATTCGGCGTAACATTCGTCGCTCGCGACGAGCACGCCATGGTTCCGCGCCCACGTGGCGACACCCGCGAGGTCGTCGAGTACGCCAGTGGGGTTCGATGGTGAGTTCGACCACAGCACCAGGGCGCGATCGCGATCCTTGACACTGATCGAATCGAGGTCCAGACGTCCCTCGGTCATTTTCACCGGCACCGAGCGCACGCCCGCGAGCGTGGCGCCCATGGCGTAGGTCGGATAACTGATCGACGGAAAGAGCACGGTGTCGCGCTCCGGCGAACGCAAATGCAGGTATCCCGACACGGTGCCCACGAATTCCTTGGTGCCCACGCACGCGGCCACTTCGTCGGCGGACAGCGAAACGCCAAAGCGCCGCTCAACCCACTGGGCGCACGCGCTGCGGTAGTCGACTGATCCGGCCGAGCTGGGATAGCCCCGCAGCCCAACCGCGCGCGCCAATTCGGCCAGCACCGCAGCCGGGGGTGGATCGACCGGGGTGCCAATTGAGCAGTCGATGGGTCCGCCCTCAAACTGCGTGGCGATCTTCTTGAGGCCGTCCAAGCGTTCGTATGGATACGGCGGCGGCGAGAAACTCACGATGCGCGCCATTCACTGAATCGGGCGATCCCCACGGGGTCCAACACGACGTGGACCACGACGCCGTCATCCTCGAAGGTCGTCTCAATGACCTCACCCTCGCGATGTGCCGCCGCGAGCAAGTCTCCCCGTTCGAGCGGAAGGTGCAGCGTGACAACTCGATCGTTCGTGCGCAGGCACTGACCGATGGCGCCGATCACCTCGTCGAGATTCTCTCTCGTGAGTGCGGACACGAAGACGCTGCCTTCGTAGAGTTTGGAGAGGTCGCGAGCGCGAGAGCCGGGCAGGTCCACCTTATTGAAAACCAATAACTCGGGAACGTTATCCGCGTCGATCTCGTGCAACACCTCTCGTACCGCGGCAATCTGCAGTTCGGCGTTCTCGCTGTCACCGTCGACGACGTGGACTAACAGGTCCGCCAACTGAACCGACTTGAGCGTGCTCATGAAGGCCTTGACGAGTTCGTGGGGCAAGTTCGAGATGAACCCCACGGTGTCGGTGAAGAGCACTGTTTCACCGCCGGGCAGTTGGCGTTGTCGGGTACGCGGATCCAACGTCGCAAAGAGTCGGTCCTCCACCTCTACGCCGGCGTCGGTCAACGCGTTGAGCATCGATGATTTGCCAGCGTTGGTGTAGCCCACCAACGTGACTTCTCGATGGCGGCCGCGAGCTCGGCCCTGGCGTTGGACACCGCGCGTGCGGTCGATCTGTTTGAGTTCGCTTTGAATACGGTGGATGCGGTGCACCAGTCGACGACGGTCGACCTCGAGCTGCGTCTCGCCGGGTCCGCGGGTGCCAATGCCACCGGCCTGCTGAGAGAGAGATCCGTCGTCGCGACGCAATCGAGGCAGTCGGTACTGCAGCAGGGCCAGTTCCACCTGCGCTTTGCCTTCAGGGGTGCGAGCGTTCTGGGCGAAGATGTCCAGAATCACGGCGGTGCGATCGATAGCCGTGCGGCCCAGGATCTTCTCCAAGTTGCGTTGCTGGGCCGGCGAAAGATTGGGCTCGAAGACCACCGTGTCCGAGTCGACCGCGAGACATATCTCACGCAACTCATCGACCTTGCCCGATCCGAGGAACGTCGCCGGATCCGGTGCGTCACGACGCTGGACAATTCGGGCCACGACGTCAGCTCCCGCGGTGTCGACGAGCAGGGCCAGTTCGTCAAGTTGTCGATCGAGCTCTTCGGAGGTTACGCCCGGGAACAACACGCCGACCAGCACGATCCGCTCGCGAAAGGTGCGATCTATCAGCGTGCTGGGTATATAGGTCAAGCGTCGAGCCACTCCACGTGCGCCACAAACTGCACCGGCCCACTCAGCGTCGCCTGTCCGCGATCAAGCTGAACGCGCAGCGGGCCACCGGGATTGTCCACCACCACGTCGCTGTCACAGATTCCCTCGCGGTGAAATACCGCCGCGACCGCGCACGAACCCGTGCCGCAGGCGAGCGTCCAACCAACGCCGCGTTCAATGACGCTCATGCGCAGGTGGCCCGTGTCGATGACCGACACGAACTCGACATTGGCGCCGCCCTCCAAGCTCGACATCTTGGCCGCGATCGCTTCGCGTTGCACGTCGGGCCATGCGTCATTGTCGATGATCACGACGTGCGGGTTGCCCACGTTGGCGACCCCGAGCGCTCCTTCTATGTTGTGACCAAAGGTGACCTCGCCCATCGACACGCCGCCGTAACCCGCGTCACCATCCATCTCAAGGCTCACGGTGCGAAGTCCCGCGCCGGTTTTCACCTCCAGCGACTCCCAGGTGGCCTTGGTGACCGCGCGCACCGCGGCCGCGAGACAGCGAATGCCATTACCCGACATCTCGGCCACTGAGCCGTCGGCGTTAAAGAGCTCCATGGTCACGGGAGTGCCCAGTCGCGCAACGATGAGGCCGTCGGCGCCTACTCCCGTGGCGCGTTGACAGACCGCGCGGGCTCGCTCAGTGTTCCACCACGCGTCGCCCTCGTCAACCACGTCCACGAGAAAGTCGTTTCCCGCCCCGTGCCATTTCTGAAGAGATCGCAGCGTCACTACCACTCAGTCTCGCACGAAGCCGTCAGGGCTTCCAAGCACTTCGCCGAGACGCTCACGGGCGAGTCGTGGGTCGTCAAACCATTCAATGCGCGGGTCGCGCTGGAACCACGAACGCTGGCGTCGAGCCAACCGGCGACTCTGCGTGATTGCGTCGCTGACGCACTCATCAAGCGCCGCGTCGTCTTCGACGTGGCGCAGCAGTTCCCGATAGCCAACGGCCTGGCGGGCGGTGCGACTGAGACCGCCCGGAGCGCACGCCAACGTCGCCACCTCGTCGAGCAGGCCCTCATCGAGCCAGGCGTGGAAACGCGCGGCGATGCGCGCATCGAGTTCGTCGAAGTCGCAGCGCAGTCCTACCTGGACCACGCGCACCGGCCCGTAGGTGCGCAGCCCCGCGCCGAAGGACGAGAAGGCGCGGCCACTACCGATCGTCACTTCGAGGGCGCGTACGATTCGCCGGGCGTTGGTTGGCTCCATCCGGCTCGCCGCGAGCGGATCGAGTACGCGCAGCTCTTCGTAGAGCTGCGCCAATTCGTTCTCCGCGCGTAGATCCAACGTCGCGCGCACCTCGGGATACTGCGAGGGAATGTCGAAGTTGTCGAGGATTGCTCGCCCGTAGAGTCCCGTGCCGCCCACGTAGAGCACTGATCCGGCGCGTAGCCAGACGTCCTCGGCGGCGTCGCGAGCGGCGCTCTGGTAGGCGGCGACCGTGAATTCCTCGCTCGGCGCGATGAGGTCGAGCAGGTGGTAGCTGACTTCGCCGCGCTGGGACGGCGTTGGTTTCGCCGTGCCCAGATCCATGCCGCGATAGACCGTCATGGCGTCGACAGCGAGGATCTCGATGTCACCGTCACTCGCGAGCGCCACGTCGTGGGCCAGCACTGACTTGCCTGAAGCCGTGACGCCCACCAATGCAACGGCCATGCCGCCGTGGTTTCTCACGAGAGCAGTAGTGGAATTCGCACTTTGTGACGCGGCGGTCGCACGACCGAAGAGAGTTCACCCAACAGGTGATACGGCGCGCCGTGCAGAACGTCCACCATCGCCAACGATCCGGCGCGCAGGGGCTCGGACGTAACGGGAAAGTGGATCAGCTTGCCCTGTCGCGTTCGTCCCGACAACATCTGCGCGTTACGCCGCGACGGTCCCTCGACGAGCACCTCTTCGCACGTGCCCACTCGCGCTTCGTGCTTCAACAGCGCCGAACGGTCGAGCACGGCCTTGAGTCGCTCAAATCGCGCCTTGATGACGTCATCGTCCACGAAGTGATCGATCATGGTGGCGGCGCGCGTTCCCGGACGCGGCGAGAAAATAAACGTGTAGGCCGAGTCGAATTCAGCGGCGGCCACCACACCCAGGGTCTCGTCGAACTCATCGTCGGTTTCGCCCGGAAAGCCGACAATGATGTCCGTCGTCACGGCCAAGTCCTCGATCGCGGTGCGGGCGTCGCTCAATCGTTCAAGATAACGCTCGACGGTGTAGCCGCGCCTCATTGCGCGCAACACCCGGTTACAACCGGACTGCAGAGGCAGATGCAATTGGTTGCACACGGCGGGCGTTTCGTTCATGGCGGCGATGGTTTCGCGACGCAGGTCCTTGGGGTGAGGGCTGGTGAAGCGGATGCGCTCGACGCCGTCGATGTCACCCAGCGCTCGCAGCAGCTGGGCAAAGAGCGGACCGCGCTTGGTGATGTCGCGTCCGTAGGAGTTCACGTTCTGGCCCAACACGGTGATCTCGCTCACGCCGGACTGGGCCAACATTGTTGCCTCGAGCACGATGTCGTCGAAGGGGCGGCTGATTTCTTCACCGCGCACCGAGGGCACGATGCAGAACGCGCAACTATTGTCACATCCGGTTTGAATGGTGATCCAGGCCGCGAAGTCGAGTTCTCTCACGGCGTAGAGCGCCGGTGCCATGTCGCGATTGGCCTGCGGATCGGGCGCGTCGAGAATTTCCACGATTGGCCCCTCACTGCGCGCGCGCTGCAGCAGCGCCGGCGCGGACGCCAGATTGTGGGTGCCGAAGACGACGTCGACCCAGCCCGCGCGCCGGAGTATCTCACCGCGGTCCTTCTGGGCCATGCATCCGCCCACGGCAATCTGCATCTCGGGCCGCTGCTCCTTGAGGGCCTTTAACTGACCCAGCGCGCTGTAGAGCTTGAGGTCGGCGTTTTCGCGAATGGTGCAGGTATTTAAAATGATGACGTCGGCCTCGTCGTCACTCTCCGCGCGCACCAATCCATCGGCCACCATCAGCCCGGCCAGGCGTTCTGAGTCGTGTTCGTTCATCTGACAGCCAAAGGTGCGGATGGCGAAGGATTTAGGCGTAGCCATGCCCGTAAGCCTACAGAGCCTCTTTTATGTCCTCTTTGGCGGCGTCGTAGGTAACGCCAATGCCCGCGAGCACCACGCAGGCCAGTCCCACCAAGTCCCACGCGGTGACCCGTTCGTGCAGCAGCAACCAGCCAATGAGGAACGCCACGGCCGGATCGAGCGCTAAGAGCACACTCACGATGGAGGGTTTCAGATGCCGCAGCGCCTGCATCTCGAATCCAAATCCCAACACCGTCGCCATGACCCCAACGAGAAGTAGACGCGCGAACAGCGAGGGATGACTCACCAACGTGTGAGTAGCGCCGATGCCAAAGGGGCATGTCAGCAGTGCGGCGAACGCCATGGCGACCGCGAGTCCCTCGAAGCCGTTGGTGTTGCCGCCCACTCGATGCGACGCAAACGTGTAGGTCGCCCAACTAGCGCCCGCCACGCCGGCGAAGAGGGCGCCGATGAGCGTGATGCCGCCTCCGGGACGAGACAGCGCCAATACGCCGAGTCCCGCTAACGCGACGAAGGCAAAGTGTCGCAGGGAACGCTTGGCGAGCGCGGCCACCAGGAACGGGCCCATGTATTCAATGGCGACCGCCGAACCCAACGGTATCCGCGAGATCGCTTGGTAAAACGCTTGATTCATCAACGCCGTCGTCGCGCCCAGCACGAGGGCCCCCAGCCACTGGGCGTGGGACCAGGTTCTTAACTTCGGTCGGGTGAGCATCAGTAGGACAACCGCTCCAAGGAGAAAGCGCCAGGAGCTCGAGGCCGATGGCCCGATGCTGACGAATGCCGGTTTGACAATCGCCGCCGACCACTGGATGGCGGTGGCACCCATGAGCACGAGCAGCGCGCCGCGAAAGGCGTGACCCTGCGACGTTCTTGCGAGTTCGTTCAACGCGTGACGAGTCCGCCTAGATCGGCCCTCAACGTGAGCACCGTTCCCGGAACATCGTACTTAGTTAAGAACTCCTGCGCGGCGTCGGCGACGTCGCTCGCCGTGCTGGGCGTCGCCAGACCCAGCATTGCCGAGCCCGCACCCGACCAGCACGAACCGACAGCACCGGCCTCGAGAAGTCGGTCGAGTAACGGTTGGGCAAATGAGAGCAGCGGCATGCGGTAGGGCTGATGTAGATAGTCATCCATGGCCGAAGGAACAAAATTATGGTGGTCGGCCAACCCCGCAATCAACAGCCCGAGGGCGTTTAGATTCTTGACCGCGTCTTCGAACCTAATCTTCGACGGCAGTACCCGACGGGCCTCTGAGGTGAGCAGTTCCTGTTCGGGCACGACGACCACGAAACGCCACGCCTCGTCAAGCCGTAATGACCTCGCGATGACGCCGTCACGCTCGCTGAAGCTGGCAATGACGAGTCCACCAAACATCGACGCCGCCGCATTCTCCGCGTGCCCGTCGAGCGCGGAGGCAACTGCCAGGGGGTCATCGGCGCCGGCCGCTGCGGCCGCCGCGAGCGCCAATGACGCCGACGAACCGAGCCCTCGCGATAACGGAATATCTGAATTGACGTGCATCTTGAAGTTTTTGTGCCCGAGAATGCTCGCCGCGACCTGGACCGCGAGATGATCCTCGTTGTCGTAAAGTCCCGCGCCGAAGCCCTCACTCGAGATCTCGAACGAATCCGAGAGTTCCAGCGTTACTTCGAGATATAACTCGAGGGCCACCGCGAGTGAATCGAAGCCGGGCCCAAGATTGGCCGAACTGGCGGGGACGCGCGCGTACATCGCTTCAGCGTAGGCGTTGCCATAGCGTCAGCGGTGCAGCGTCGCCATTGGCAACCAGCGCCAGGCGGTGCGTCGTCGTCGCGTGCACGCTCAACCAACCAACGATTTCACCGCGATGGACGGCGCGAGAAAAATGCCGCATCCGCACGCTGACGTGCAGCGAGCGCTGGCGGTGCGACCAGGAGATCCGGGTCGTGGCCGCCACGCCAAAGGAGGTTCTGCGCGATCCCCAGCCAATGGTGCCCAGTGAGGTCGTGGCACGGAACACGTGCACGTGAGGGACCTCCACCGCGCGCGCCGAGTTCGCCAGTGCCAATGCTGCGGCACCGGCCGGGCCCAGCAGGTCACCGCCCTCTTGACCGAGTACTACCGCGTAGAGGGTCCTCGTCTTCGCGCCCAATTTAAAGGTCATGGCCATGACGTCACAGCCCCCCGCCGCCTGGGTTCGACCCGATTTCACGCCAATAACGTTGTTCGTGCCCACGTCGGGAGTGAACGAATCGACCGTTCCCGCGTCGGGCAACGTGACGCGGGGCTGATCGACGATGGATCGCACCAGCGGGGACTTCATGAGCAAGACCGCTAACCGCGCCTGGTCGAGCGCGGTCGATACCGAGTCGGGGTCAAAGCCCGAGACGTCCGCGTAGGTTGTGCCGGTAAGCCCCAGCGACGCGGCCGTCTGATTCATTATCGCGACGAATGCGGTTGTGCTGCCCGCGACCATGTTGGCCAAGAGCACCGCGTAGTTGCTCGCCGAATGCACGAGTAGACCGTTGAGCAAATCGCTCTCGCACAGGCTCTCGCCCGCGTAGACCACGACGCTCGACTGGTCCTCTTGGTAGAGCGACTCGTAGCTCGCGACGTCGTCCGCACTCACGGTGATGCACGGACCTGTCTGGCCAATCAACAGCGGGTCCTTCTTCAGCACGACGTAGGCCGTCATCATCTTGGTCAGGCTCGCGATCGGCACCACCCGGTTATTCCAACTTCTTTCGACCCCCAAGGTCGGAATGACGAGCGCGGCACTGCCCAGTGAGGGCCAGACCAACGACGACGCGCCCGTCGACGTCGCGACAATCGGTGCCACGGTCAACTTCACAGTGGCGCTCGGGTGCAGCAGTGGCACCTGCATGCCGACGATCAATCCCGCGGCGACGACGGCACCGACGACCAGGGCGAAGAAACGGGCAAAAAGTCCGCGCAGAGCGGGGCGGCGAGGTCTGCGCTGACGGGTCACTGGTTACAGCGAAGTCTGTTCGTCGTACTCTTCACGAGTCATCAACACCCGGCGGGCTTTAGAACCGTCACCGGCAGCCACGATGCCCTCTTCTTCGAGTTGGTCCATGATCCTGCCGGCTCTCGCGAAACCCACGCGCAATTTGCGCTGCAGCATCGACGTCGAGCCCTGCTGATATTGCAGCACCAAATCCCGTGCTTGGTGCAGCACCTCGTCGTCATCGCTACTCGCCGACGCATCCGAGCGGCTCGCCGGAATGTCCAGGGCCACCACTGTCTCTTGGCGTCCGCCCTGGGCGCGCCAGAATTCCACGACGCGGCGGACCTCTTCTTCGGAGACCCACGGCGACTGCAGGCGCCGCGCGATGTTGCTCGAGGCGGTCACCAATAACATGTCGCCCTTGCCGATGAGCCGCTCGGCGCCCGCCTGGTCCAGGATGACGCGGCTATCGGCCAGCGACGAGACTGCGAAGGCCATGCGACTGGGCACATTGGCCTTGATGACGCCCGTGATGACGTCGACGCTCGGTCGCTGGGTCGCGAGCACCAAATGGATCCCGACGGCTCGGGCCATCTGGGCAATGCGCACCACCGACTCTTCAACGTCACGGGCCGCGACCATCATGAGGTCGTTGAGCTCGTCAACGACAATGACGATGTACGGCAACTCCTCGGGACCGGGCAACTCTTCGACGTCCGACGCCAAGCCCGTGGTGCGCTCGAACACTTCGGCGATCACCTCGCGATCGCTGGGCTCTGGAATGAGTTCACCGTCGTCGATCATCTGCTGGTAACTGGTGATGTCGCGCGCGCCGCTTTCGGCCAGTAGGTCGTAGCGTCGTTCCATCTCCTTGACCGCCCAAGCCAGCATCCCCGCGGCCTTCTTGGGGTCGACCACGACGGGCGCAATGAGGTGGGGCAGGTCGTTGTACTGACCCATCTCCACACGCTTGGGGTCGACCAGTACGAGGCGAACCTGGTCCGGGGTCGAGCGCATTATCAGCGAGGTGACGATGGAGTTGATGCAGGAACTCTTGCCCGCGCCGGTGGCGCCCGAGATCAGTATGTGCGGCATCTCGCCCAAATTCATCACCACTGTTCGGCCCGCGATGTCGCGGCCGATCGGCACGTCGAGCGGATGGGTCGCGGCAACTGCTTCGTCCGACGCCAATAGGTCGCCCAGCGCCACCAGGGTGCGCTGGCGATTGGGTACCTCAACGCCAATCGCCGAGCGACCCGGAATGGGCGCCAGGATTCGCACGTCCGGCGAGGCCATGGCGTAGGCAATGTCCTTATTGAGCGACGTCACGCTCGACACCTTGACGCCGGCGCCCAGTTCCAGTTCGAAACGCGTGACGGTGGGTCCCACGGTGTAGCCAACCAGCGTGGTCTCGACCCCGTGGGCGGCGAGCGCCTCGACGAGTTGGGCGCCGGCGGCCACGATGGCGCTGCGATCCTGCTTTTGGTCCTTGGTGCGCACCAGCATCGTGAGCGGTGGCAGTTCCCACTCGCTTTCCATTACTGGTTGCGCGCGAGGTTTCGGTGGCGCCGCGCGGGCGGGCGGCGGCGGAAGATCTTCTTGCTCGTATTCGGGCTCGGTCTCGTCGGCCAACTCTTCTTCGTATTCGAAATCGTCGGGTTCAACCTCGTACTCTTCGTCGCCGCCGAGGTCCTCGACCTCGGTTTCTTCGTCGTCCCCTTCTTCGGCGAACTTCTCGCGCGACGTCCACCACCTTGCGAATCGTCCACCAATGCCGCGCAGCAATGTCCCGGTGCCACTCGCCAACGCGCGCAAACCAACGCCCGTCGTAATGATGAGCGCCACGACCAAGAGCGCGAGCAGGATGACGAGCGCGCCCGCCACCCCCACCGTTCGGTGGAGCCCACCGCCGACCAATACGCCAAGCCATCCGCCTCCGTGGGCCAGCGCCTTCACGCCAGCGTTGAGGTGCGGGCGACCGCCGCCCAGATGACCCAGCCCGCACACGCTGATCATGCCGAGCGCCACTCCCCAGCCGAGACGGGCCCGCTCGACTTCGATCTTGCCCCAGATGAGCGCGATGCCCAGGGCGAGCAGCACGAGCGGTAAGGCGAAACGGCCGACCCCGAAGGTAAGCGCCAGTGCCCGTGAGACCTGGTGGCCCACGGGGCCCAAGGCTCCCGCCTCGGCGAGCAGTGCGAAGAGGCCCACCACGACCATCACCACGATCCAAATGTCGCGCTCGTGGCGCTGCCAGATCGTGGGGCTGTCCGACGAGGCGCGCGAGCGCTTGGCCGTCTTTTTAACCGGCTTTTTCTTGTGTCGTGCCTGTACCACCACCATCCAACTTACCGAACGTGGGTTCGTAATCGGTGCCACCAGTTCTAGGCTGCTCTCGTGACAACAAGCCCTCACAGTTCATCCGTTGACCTGGCCCAGCGTCTGGGCACGAACGCCCACGTGTGCGAAGTGGTCAAAAACGACGCCCTCAGCACCTCACTGCGCGAAATAGTCCTGCGGGGCAGTGCCGAGGAGCTGTGCGGCGTGCCCGGCAATGACGTCATGATTCGCCTCGGCGATGGGTCGGGTTCTTTCACCCGTCGCCGCTACAGCGTTCGCAGCGTTGACGCCGAGCTCGACCAGTTCACCTTGTGGATTTGCACGACGCACGACGGGTTGGGCAGCCAGTGGGCCCAATCGACCGCCCCCGGCGACGCCGTCGACGTCGTGGGCCCGCGCGGCAAGATTCCTCTCGACCCGAACGCCGATTGGCACCTCTTCATGGGCGACGTCACGGGCTTCAGCGCCTTCTATCGGATGGCCCAGAGCATCGTCGCGCCTGGAAAAGCCACCTTCATCATTGAGATCGATCACGACGACGACACACCCAGCGCGCGCTTCGCCGACGGCGTCGTCGTGTCGGCCGTCTTTGTCAATCGTTCGGGGAGGAGCCGCACCGATCCCTCCGGTCTACTGAGCGGTCTCGGGGCCTTCGCCCTTCCGCCCGGTGAGGGCCACGCCTATCTCTTTGGCGAGTTCTCGTTAATGAACGTGTTGCGCACCGCGTTGCTCGACCGCGGACTCAGCGACGAGCAAATTAGTCGCAAGGCGTACTGGCGCACGGGCCGACGTAACGCCGACAACGGTGAGCCAGAAAAGGACCGGGCTTAGAGGACGACGACCGCCGGCAACAGCACCGGTTGGCGTCGGAATTTCTGTCCCAGTAGTCGACCCGCGGCGCGCTGGGCCACCTTATTCAGTGACGCTTCGTCGTGGTCGCCCTCGCGCAAG
>Ga0182030_10014010_pt1 | contig 15889 bp, 17 predicted proteins | sample 812S3MmetaG_FD_121299 | JGI IMG/M metagenome (GOLD analysis project Ga0182030, IMG submission 121299) | Permafrost microbial communities from Stordalen Mire, Sweden - 812S3M metaG (Illumina Assembly) | ecosystem: Environmental > Terrestrial > Soil > Wetlands > Permafrost | place: Sweden...
GACAGAAAAGGAACTCAACTACTACAGAAGTGCCGCAAGTCTCGGCCTGATACCCGATGAAGAGAACCCCCTCTTCCTGTTCAACGGAACGCGCGCGGAATTACTGATTGATATAATCAACGGGAAAATAGATGCGCGCGAACTTGCTATTTTGGAACTGAGAGCGCGCGGGCTTGACGAAAAAACAGGTCGGTGGATTGGCTGGAAGTCACAAGAAACGCGCACGGAGCCAGCCTAATGGTGCGCAATCTTTCCGGGATACGATAAACATCGCGCACAGTTGAGAGAAATCTTAGTGCACTCTATGTCCCCCCACGCTGAAATGCGCGCATCGGATGTTCTTTCTTCCGAATTCGCGACCATTCTTCATAAGAGTATAAACGGCTATCGGGAGAAAATCGGCTTGAATTCACAACCTGATATAAAGCTTAAGGAAAGGAGCTTCAAATCTTCTTAAAATATTCGGACAACAATATATCGAAGTATTCGAACAACTTCAACATGATCTTCGCGATTTTCTAGTATTGATTAGCTTTTGTATGGTTTTTCAGTGCCAGTTTTGCACCGATTGTATAAACAAATATTTGATACCAAAAGTAGGTATATTTGATACCTAAACTTCAAAACATGCAATTAGATACCTCAGTTATTAAGAAGTGTATTACTGAAAAGAAAGAATTTCAAATTAACGTCAGTTTGCATCATAATGAAATAACGTTTGCTGAATATCAGAACAGTTTAATCCTGTTGAAACTACAACAATTGGAAGATTTTTTAGCCTCGCCCACTAAGGAATAAATACCATTTCTCTTCGTGTAGCATTGGTAGATTCAACCCCCACGCTTAAATCGTGCGCATCGGCTTTTCTTTTCTCCAAATTCACGACGGTTCATCGATAGTAGATAAACAGCTTAGAATCAATCTGCGCGCATAAAATCAAGGATCAAAGTACATAACTCCAGACTCTTATGAAGCCGCCGCTGCATTCCAGAGGTATTTTTCTGCCTATTATATTGGGAAGTTTTGGGGGAATTAAACAAAAGTCTTCGGTTTCAAGCCGGTTCAGGAATTATCTGTTTTCTTCGCTATAACTAAAAAACAAAATGAATGAACCAGACAAAGAAACAAGAAGAAAGTTTTAAACAGGAAGCAACAGACGGTGAATTGTGTTGCATGTTCTGCGGCCAAGGCAAATCGATTTACGATTTCGACTGCAAGGAGTGTGGTGAGTCAAGCATCGCAATCACGAAATTACATTTTCGGAAGAACGTTACCGAGTTTATAGAAATCCATGAGGCGAATCTTAATTAAGTTACCCTTATAAAAATGTGATCGAGTAAGGATGCCGTCTTTAGGATGGCATCCTTTTCTTTCGACATAAGCCTAAGCAAGTTGCACAAATCTCGACAATCGCTCTCCTGGCGCGTTTCGACGCTTGTTAGGAGCCTCCAAACTCTATTTTAGCATAAACAGCTTGCAGCAAGCGACGAACGGTCTCACAAGAAACAAACAATGTCGATCTTGGTGGAATTGTACAAACGAAAAACGGAGGCCTGATGAAGACCCCCGTTTAAAATTCACAGATACTTTGGATGCTAATTGATGGTGTAACCAAGTTCCTTAGCAACCTGGAGCAACGGCAAAATGTTATCCGATGTTCATTGGTTGGTTACAACCACTTTTTTATCTTTGAGCTTGATGACGTGCTCCTCCTTGAAGAAGTAACGATCGTATTTCTTACCCGATATTTCACGGGCTTTTTCAATTTCCTCAACCACACCAAACCTTTTCAGAAGCTTCGTTGGGAACACTTCAAGCAACTTTTTGTAAGTAGTATTTTGATTTCCCTTTACATACTTTTCAACAATCGCCCGGGCCAATGCACCTTTGCTTAGATCATTTACTCCGTCGAAGGAAAACTTATCATTGTTCCTTCCCGTCGTTTTTGAAACCGCAGGCACAGCATCTTTTGTTCCTTCATTCTTGACTTCTGCAGGCGGGTTTGGGTTAAGTTGCTCAGGCTGAGTGTCAGTAACAATTTCCTGAGAAGCACCAACTCGTGGCTCAGATGCTACATCAGTTGCAGATAATACAATTGTCTCTGTAGCAGTAGTCGCAAGTATAGAATAGACAGTATCGCTCCCCTCACCTGCTGAAATGATCTGTCCATCTTTCACCATCTGTTTGAGCAGGTTAAACAATGGAAGGCCTTTCATTCCGGTCGTTTCTGTAATGGCGGCTTTGTTTAAGGGACCACCCTTCAGTGATTCGAGCACTTGATTTGTTGTGTTCATAAATTTTGTTTTTAGATTTAGTACACAGCAAGGGTATCAGATACTTTTCACACTTTCGATAGGAGCAATAGGCTTTAGCGCACCTTTAGCATTTCACCATAAACCTCCTTAAATGACAATTACTCAATTCTGTGATCAGGCATAATCGACAGTTTAGCCCTCTTTTCAACTTCGATACTTGCAAGTCCAAACACAGGAACAGAACCAAATATTTCTTCTCGTACTCCAAAAAATCGTAGGCAGTACCTAAATCGTAGGTCATTTGACCTTTTTCGATGAGTTGAAATAAAAATGATTTCCTTCACATAATACAAATTAATAAAATGACAGACGTTCAAAAGGCAACAAAGTTTCTAGTCGCTGGATCTCCCGCAGTTCAAATCAAACTGCAGCTAACTGCCTTACAAAGAACCCGCCATTACAGGCGGATTTTTTGTTGCTTGTGTTTATCAAAAACTAAGCAACCCAGTCAATGGAAAAATTGTTAAAAAAAACCATCCAAAAACAACTTTTGGATGGTTTTGCTAATCGATCATTTCATGGTCATCGGTCAATATGTGCAAGGGGTACCTAGCTTAAGGCGCAATTCCTCTTGCCTACTCGACCATTCAGGAGCAGCGCAGATAGCATTGGATGAGTAGGAACATCCGGCGCAGCGGGTAAAAATAATAAATGCAAAAAAACAGGCGGCTCAAGGTGCATAATTCAACTGTATTGTTCTGATTATTACCTTTATTATTTCCCACTTTGTTTTGAAAAGTAATGTTCATTGATAGGAGAAAGACTATTAGGCATTCCCGCTTTCAAGTGCTCTGATCACTTGGTTTGCCGCTATGAAACCGCTATGGAGGGCACCGCTGATATGTGTATGAAACGAAAACTCATCTTCCGAATAATGTACTTCTTCACCTGCTTTGTAGATATCCCTATCTAGTGGCTTTGAAAGCTCCATCCTTGAATTGAAATTGTCTTTTGTGGCAGCGCTGTACGAACCGTAAAAATATTTGTTCTTGCTCCATTGGGACAAGTATGAATCAATACAAAATGTATAAACATCTTTTCCAAAAACTGAAGCTAAGATTCTTAGTGAATCATTTCTCGCATAAGCAAGACCATTTTTTTCGTATAGCAGGGATTTTCTCCCGCCCACGAAATTGATAAGAAAACATTTGTCATGCATTTTTAAAGCTAAGAAATTCGCCTCTCCATTCAGGCGATTACTCCTGATATTGATGTGAGTAAATGAACCAATATTGTTATCAGTAAAAAAAAGCTCATCCATGATCAATATATTCTTATTGAGATGTCCCATCTTAATATTATTGATCAGGGTTATTTTTTCTTTTGAAAGAATAATCTTATTTTCCTTTATCCAGGATTGCAACACACCTACAGACACCGTGATCACTAGTTTATGAGCACACGCTTTGAAGAAATTTCCGGTGGCAGTATCCATATATGTTATGCTGCAAAGTCCATCTTCGTTACGGACCGAGGTTACTTCTTTATTGAGTGAGATAAAATTTTTGAGCGATCTAGCATAAGCTTTAAGCAGCACGCCCATCCCGTCTTCCGGAAACAGCCCAGGGGTGGAGGACAGGGTATGAAAATAATCCAAGAAGGAAATATCCGCGGCATCAAGGCCTGTATCCGTGCTTGAAAAAATTGTTGAAATTAGCGTGCGGCAAATATCGTCTTTAACCAAGTCGGATAGCGCATCCTGAAGGGATATGTCTGGCTGTAACTCTTTTCTGCTTATTTTATTAAATGCACTTTCTATGGCACTTTCGATTAAAGAAATGGCTCGATTCACTTCTCCTTCTTTTATCTTTTGCCCATTTCTGTATAAACGGAATTTTTGCTTATTATTTTCCCTCCAAAGTTTAAAACCATTTTTTTCTGCAAAAATGACCAGTTCTGCAGCTCCCCAAAATTCTTTCTGCAAATTTTCAAGATTATGAAATTTTTCCGGCAAATGCAGGCACATGCCTCCTATATCACCAAATTTTTTGTTGAACTTAACGCGCCCGCCGGGTTCATTTAGGGCTTCGAGACACAGAATATTTTTATAACCCCGTCTCAGAAGTTCTGCCATGCAAGCAATCCCGGCTGCACCGGCGCCAATGACTATAACATCAAAGGTATTATTGTATCGCTTTTCGGAGGAAGCCATTTATCAAATGTAACATTCTTTGCTTTTTTTTGGCGAACCATTACTTAATGCCAGACTCTTTCTTATTCTCCTTCACTTCCTTTTTGTCGCTTCATTTACTTTTCCTTTGTTCTCCTTTTTGTTGATTTAAATTGAGGCAATGCTGATGCACCTAAAGTCAAGCAACGTTCAGAAAAAAGCCAGCCCTGATTATGCTCTGTGCGATAAAACAGTAAGAAAACAATTACAAATTGCTTTTTGCAGATCTCTCACATTTAGTACTCAAAGATAATATTGTCCACTGTGGCGCCTAGACTCAGAAGCAGTTTTCTCAGGTCAGTGACAAAATTTTCCGGCCCGCAGATGTAAAAGTGTTGTTTAAAATCTCTTATGTGGTCAATTAAAAAATTTCGGTCAATCCTTTTTTCAATAAATCCAACCACATGTTCGCGCGTAAATATGGTGATAAAATGATCCTTCAGCATTGTGTGTAAGCTTTCTTCCATAATTACATCTTCCGAAGCTTTATTCGAATATATCAGCATGTTTTCCTTTGCACGATGTTGTTTATACAGGTAGCGGAAGATGGATAGAAAAGGAGTAATACCGGAACCTGCGGAAATAAAAACTCCTGGTTCCTCGTACTTAATAGTTCCGAAGATGTCATGTAATATCAATTCATCTCCTTTATTGATGCTTTCCAGCTTTTGGGTTACATCTTTGTGTTCACGGTAAATTTTTATCATGAACTCCAGATAATCGTCATCGGGCAAATTGGTAAAAGTAAACGGGCGCAACTCGCTTTTCCATTCTGGTAAATTAATGGAGACATTAACAGATTGTCCGGGAATGAAAGTATAATCCGGTGGCTTTTCAAGAACGAAACGCTTCACATCATGTGTGACGTAACTCGTGTCAAGAACCTGTAAAATAATATGCGGATACAGCTGAGCTGTTTTACTTTCTTTAGGGAATTCTATCAATGAATGGGTTGGCTCATCTGATTTTTCGGTTTCCGTTGCCACAGTTAATTAAATTTATAGTTCATTGAATTTAGTTAAGCAAATATATTCTATTTACATCGCATCCAGGTAGAAGGGCTTAAACAATCTGACTCCCTGTTCTTTTGAGAATTTGTTGAAATAGTGCATTCGTTGCATAGTTTCGTGATTGAATATTAAGAGTTGGCCGTAATATCTCAGCTTCTTTCTATTGGCAATGAAAAGCTAAAAACAGAACCTTTTCCATAATCACTTTTAACTTCAATTTCTCCGCCTTGCGCTTCTATAAATTCTTTAGAGATTGCAAGACCTAATCCAGTGCTGCTTTTTTCAATACCGCCGGGAACCTTGAAATAACGATCAAATATTCTTGATAGATATTTTTCTTCTATTCCCCTCCCAAAATCTTGAACAGAGAACCGTACCACATTATTTTTTGAGGATACGGTTATCAATATCTTATTTTGTTCTGGAGAGTACTTGATGGCATTAGTCAGCAGGTTTATCAATACCCACGAAGTTTTATCGGCATCTGCACGCACTTTGGGAAGCGTATCTGGACAATCTACTTGCATTTGTAAGTTTTTTTGTTCAGCCTGAACCTGCACTGAATGTATTGAATCAGTAACAATTTCCTTAGGTGAAACAGTCTGAAGTTTTAATTGAATATTACCAGATTCCAATTGTGTCATATTTAATAGTTCGCCAGTAATTCGCAGTAGGCGTTCTGCATCTTCAGCTATATTATTGATTAGCTCCGTTTGTTCTGCATTAAGATTACCGACCTGACTGTCATTAATAAGTTTCAGGCCCAATTTAATGGACGAAATTGGCGTTTTTAGTTCGTGCGAAATTGTCGCCAGCAAATTTGTTTTGGATATATCAAGTTCTTTATACGATGTAACATCTTTTAAAGTAATTACCTCACCTATACTTACTCCCTCATTGTAAACTATTCGATTATATACAGAGAAGTAACTTTCCTTCATATCGATGATTATTTTTAAAGGTTTTTTATTAGCTTCCTTTTGCATAACAGTTCTTAACAGGTCATTATACATGGAAATGTCAGGAACATATTTACCTGTTATTTCGGTTTCCTTTAAATTAAATAATACTTCAGCTTGATAATTAATGAAAAGCACCTTCTTATTCGCGTCCAATCCTATCACGGCATCTTCCATCTGGTTGATTATTGTCTCAACACGTTTTTTTTCATACATAAGTTTAGAAATATTACTGTGTTCATAATCGTACAGTTTCTTAGCCATTTGATTAAATGCGCTCGCCATCTCTCCAAACTCATCATCATTGTCTATTATTATTCGCTTATCGTAGTTTTTCTCTCCGATTTCCTTAATGCCTTCTGTAAGCATCCGAATTGGGTTGGCTATATAGCCGGGGAAATTAACGACGAGGGAGAAGCTTATTAAAATAAGGACAGAGGTAAGAATAGTGAGCAAGATTTTTGCGCTTGCCGCTGTTTGCAGTGCATTGGTATTTTTTCGTTCCAGCGCTTGCTGGTTGAGTAGATAGATGATGTATATCTCCTTATTTATTTTATGGAACAACATTGAGTCCCTGCTTCCTGCCTTAACCAGGTCAAAATAATTCCTAAGTTGTTGGGTTGCTTCCTTTTCGCCTGGTTCTGTAATATTATTTTCCTGAAGCCTTAGGTTGGTTTCAAATTTGGCAATTGCAGCAGGATTTGCATCCACATCATCTATTGCCGTTGACATCTCGCTGCAGTAACGAATGGTGTTATAGTTGGCAGTCAAAAGGGTTTCGGTTTTTGTTGAAAGGAGGTTGATGCAAACAATGGCTACAATACTCACCGTTAATAAAAGGGCGAACAGCATTCCGATACCCAGTGTGATTTTTGATTTTATAGAGAAGGCCATACTAAGACATAATTATGAGGTCAGTATTGTTATTTGCAAGCTTTTTGAGTAGTTGGTTAAAAACATTCGTAGCCAAAATGATCTCAATCAGGCTTAAAGTTGGTTTACCTATGCATACCGTGGTAATGTTTTTTTCTTCTGTTACCTGCATGATCGCCTTTGCCACTTTATTGTTTTTGAGCCTTATCACCTCTGCACCTAGTTCTGTTGCCAATTTAAAGTTATTTATTAAATGCCGCTGTTTGTCAAGGGGAATTTTGTCTGGGTTTTCATTCGGCGTTTCTACATACAATACAAACCATTTTGCGTTGTAATAGTTGGCCAGGCGGGCTGATTTACGGATCACTATTTTAGTTGTCAGATCATTACTGCTTATGCATGCCAGTATTTTTTCGTGTTTGAAGCTGAGATTTCTTGGCACTTCCGTTTCTACTTTCCGCTCAATCTGCCCAGCTACTTCTTTAAGGGCTAATTCACGCAATTGGAGAATGCTATCAGATTTGAAAAAATTGCGAAGAGCAATCTCTACTTTCTCGGGTGCGTAGATCTTGCCTGCTTTCAACCTGTCTATAAGTTCATCAGCGGTCAGGTCAATGTTCACCACCTCATCAGCCATCTTCAGGACTTTGTCGGGTACGCGCTCCGCAACTTCAATGCCTGTAATTTCCTTTACTACTCCATTTAGGCTTTCTATGTGTTGGATATTAACTGCGCTTATAACGTTAATGCCTGCATCCAAAATATCTATGACGTCCTGCCAGCGTTTTTCATTTTTACTTCCCGGCACATTAGTGTGTGCTAATTCATCGACCAATACCACTTCCGGATGCATATTTAAAATTGCCTGTACATCCATCTCATCCATTAATTTGCCTTTATAAAAAGCACTATACCGGGGTATGGCGGGTATGCCCTCCATCAGCGCCACTGTTTCCTTCCTGCCGTGCGCCTCGATAAATCCTATTTGCACATTGATTCCGTTTTGCATCAGCGCATGAGCTTCCTGCAACATCCGGTATGTTTTCCCCACACCCGCGCTCATGCCGATATAGACCTTAAACTTACCCCGTTTCGAGTGTTTTATCAGTTCGAGAAAATGTTCCGCGTTCTGGTCATTATCAGATATTGCCATAGTAAATCATTTCTCTTGGTTTTTGCATTAGGGGTTGTGCATGGTTTGTGGTTTTTTTTTTCTTTGTACTGATTTTTTTGCGAAATCAGAAGAGAGCACACTTACATTTCCATCTACTTCAAGCACCACCAGGTTTGCGTCGCTGACATGCTCTACGCCATGTTCTCTTACTATCATGCACAGTTCATCTTCAGTCATGTTAGCCTTTTTAAGGCCGTCTTGTGATATTTTGCCATTTAGTACAAGCACTATTTCTTCGCCCTGCACTGTATCGCTGAATTTCTTTGATCGCAGCAGGAAAAACCTGAAAATATAGTTGCAAATAAACAGGCCGAGTGCCGCTGCCATTCCTCCCTGCACAGAAGTATCATTACCCACCATCGCATTCTGCACGCTATTGCTGATCAGCAATATGAATACCAGGTCAACAACGGATAGCTGGGAGACTTCTTTTTTACCGAACAAACGAATACCAATGATAATAAAGACGTAAATGCTAACAGATTTCAAAATAATGATCAGGTACGGATATAATAACGACATGGTAATTCCTTTTGAATATTAAGAGCAATTTATTCCGACAGCAATCTAAGCCTTTCCAATTTATGTTCTTTAGACGTTAATATAACAGTATAGGTTTGGTCCTCATTATCATAAATTGAAATTATGAATTCATTTTCATTTGGATACAGTTCATGATTATAGGTTTCAAATATAAAAACTGAACCGTCACGAAGAATTGAATATTTATGTTTTGGCTTAATATGGCTCCAAACAATATCGCTCCTATGCATAAATAAACTGATGTTACCTGGTAATATTGCATAGGTATCATCTTCAAAAAGATAGGATCCTTTATGTTGGATTGCAAATATTTTACTACTTAGAATGTCTTTGACTTCCTGCGTCGTCTTTAATTGTATTTTCATTGGGTTTTATTCTTGTTGATACTGATATATTAATCTGATTGTAACCTTAGCACCACATTTTTATCTTCCAGAGAAAAAAGCGAAAGGGTACAGTTGTCATTTTGATTCTTAATAATTGAGATAATAAATTCGTTTTCTTTTGGGCTTATTTCATTTTGATAAGTCCAGAATATAAAATTTGATTCGTATTGAAAGATAGAATACTTGTATTTCGGATTTATTTTTTTCCAGACAATATTGTTTCGCCTGATGAGCAAGGTAAAGTCTCCCTGCAGGATTGCATATGCATCGTCTTCAAAAATGTATGATTCTTTATTTTGGAATACAAATATTTTGCTCTTTAAAATATCCTGAACTTCCCGGATGTCTTTAAAATGAGTTTTCATTTTTTTCAATTTGTACATATGGTCCCTTTTTAACCGCACCAGGTTATTGAACATGTTCGATAATAGGCCCAATAATAAAAACTATGAACATTGACAAAACGCTTAAGATCATGATTACACTGAACAAAAAAACGCCGAAGGTGTATGATTCGGTTTTTAATGTCCCCAAAGACGGTTCTACATACAATTTTGTTCTGTACGAACCGATAATAGCAAATGCTCCCATTATTGGGATAAACCTGCCGAGTAACATAGGGATGCACGTAGTCAGATTCCAATAAGGAGTATTGTTTCCCAAACCCGAAAATTCAGACCCGTTGCCAGCCATAGCGGAAACATATTCATAGAACATGGTGGTAAACCCATGAGGCCCTTTATTGCTCAGCCACCCTAACGCTTCACCGCCCGCAGGATAATTCATAAAAACAAAGCAGGCAATCGCGGTTAAAATAAGAGGCACAGCTGAGGACAGGATGGTAATTACAACTGCAATCTGCATTTCAATCATTGATATTTTTCTCCCGAGCAGTTCGGGTGTTCTTCCTATCATCAGGGACGCTATAAATACCCCGATGATCAAATAGATGAACATATTAATCCAACCGGTTCCCAGGCCTCCGAAAAAAGAATCAACTTGCATACCGACCAACATTCCTATTGCTGACAAAGGCATGTAACTATCGTGCATACCGGTTATTGTTCCTGCTGGTATGATCATATTCACTGCGCTATAAAAGCCGGAATAAAAACCACCGTAACGCACTTCTTTACCTTCCATGTTTCCCATAGGCTGGCTGATCCCCATAGATGAGATGTGTACATTTCCCGCCGTCTCACTTGATACAATGGGTATCAGTGTAACAATGAATCCAAGTATCATCACAACGAAAAGCATGTAGCTGAATTTCTTTTTGTTGAGATATTTGCCAATAAAAAAAACGAAGGCTACCGGCAAAAGCATGACGATTATTAAATGAATAATAAAAGTGATAAAGTTTGGATTTTCAAAAGGATGGGCGCAATTTGCGCCATAAAATCCACCACCATTAGAGCCAAGTTCTTTTATGGGTATCATTGCTGCTACAGGGCCTAAGGCTACTTGGGTAGTGTCTCCCTGCATTGAAATGACCTGATCCGGTCCTTTGAATGTCATCGGCATGCCGTTGAACATGAATATTACGGCTACTACTATACACAATGGCAACAATATGCGGGTGCATGACCTGATAAAATCGTTATAGAAATTGCCGAGTGCCGATGAAGAATTTGAGGCTAACCCTCTTACGATAGCCACACCGGCACACAAACTCGTTGCGGCGCTTACAAACTGCAAAAACATGAAAACGCTGAGTTGTGATAAGTAAGTGGCGCCCGTTTCACCTGAGTAATGCTGCAGGTTGGTACTTGTAAGAAAACTAATTGCAGAGTTTAAAGCCAGTGTCCATTCCATATTGGGTATGTGGGCAGGATTTAATAAAAGACGGCCTTGTACCAACAAGATCAGGAAGCCAAAAACAAACCAGAATATTTGTATTAATAGCAGAGTTGATAAGTATTTCTTCCAACCCATTTCCTCACCTGGGTCAATATTGCATATTTTGCAAATGAACTTTTCGAAAGGCAGCACGAAATCCATGAAGCTTTCATCATTGTTATAAGTTTTCTTCATTAGCGTTGCAACAGGTATAGCCAGCAAAATTGCAACTATGAAAATGAAAACCGCTCCGAGAATATTTGCTGTCATGGTCAACAATTTAAAAACGTATTATTACATCCGATGATGCAGAAAATTGATTCCTTTTTGTACCCAGGTCATATGCACTTATGTTGTTACCGCCTACTGTATAATCATAACGTATTTCAGGACGGACATACAGCCAGCTAGTGAAATAATGTATGAAACCCACAGTATGGCTTAAATAAGTTGTCACATATCCCGTGCGCCAACCGTTCATGTCATTAAGATAATCATTCCTAATAGAAATGTAATTTTTGTCTTTATGGCCTACAAGAATCTGGAAATAATTTACGACACCAATTGCTCCTGAAATGCCGGGAATTATTACTCCCGGGCCACCGCCAGCTCCATATTGTACAGGCCCCGTGCTTGCAGACCCACCTGTTGCAGCATCCAGCTCCCATTCATAATATGCCTCAGTCATCATGTGTACCCGCTCACTGAATTTGTGCCCCCATGTGCCTGCGACCATTTGCAGGTCGTCGTGATTATTTGTGTATTTCCAGTTAGGGCCAAAAGAATTAATACCCACCCAGATACCATCGTTATTATTTTTTGAAACCCAGCGCACGAATGCCTGTCCATTCGGCGACGAAGAATTGCTCCATACTGACATATCATTGCCTCCGTGAATAGCAAATTCAATTTGCCAATGGGAATTGAGCCTTATGGTTGATTGAATGCCTGTTAGGGTGAACGGGTCATAAGAGAACATAACAGAATGGGTAAACAAGTAGTTATCCGTGGCAAGCTGCGCCTCAATGTCGGGAGGTGAAATAAAACGCCCAACTTTCAACACCATTCCTTCTCCAATTTTAGGAAAATAAATCATCACATAAGTTTCTGCATTATCATAACCGTATAAATTGTTGTACTTATAATACTGGTCGCTGAACCAACCTTTTGCTACAGTATAACGATAATCAATCCCATATAAATTACTTACCCTGAAACCCCAGTCTATATTGTCTGTTTGCACGGTGTTTGGCTGGCGCTCTATGCGAAGTACTGCCTGGTCGAGTTGAAAGGAATTGGGGACAACATCATAGGCTACAGGGACGTTACAGTTTTTAGATGTACTGTAATTGTAAGATGGATTAATCCAACCATATATTTTGATTCGACTTTGATCGTTAGCCATTCCTAATAGTTTTTGTAATGCATAATCAGGCGCATCGGCGGGCTCGCCTATAATAGGGCCGTTTAGCCAGTCGCCGCCTGGGAATGGGGGGGATTTCAACGGGCTTGGTAAAGCTCGTGAAGCTGTTCCGGTTGATGTTGATGTGTCATTTTGCGCTTTAGCCATATTTACGCTTACTATTAACAAAAAAACGGCCACTACGGTTTTTGCAAAGTTTTTCATTTGATCATTATTCAATTTGAGGTAAGTTGTTGAAATCAAAAACCATACATAATTATGGTTCCTCAACTGGTAATTCGACAGAATCCTTTCCAGCAAATCATATGCTATTTTATTTACCTTAATTTTCGATCTCTTTAATTTGCAATGAATCCTCATTTTGAACGGTATATTTTATCAAAATGAGAAAATATGGTTGTTGCTTTCCTTATATATGTCTCCATCAGAACGCTATCGACAATGAAGTAGTGACAATCACGCATCTATTGGAGGGTACACCATTTTTATCAGGAAAAATAGCATCTGCATTATTGAACAACTTGCCCTCCACACGCCAGTGTACGTTTTCTAATATATTATAATCGCAATTTGCCGATATCCCTGTAGTTTTAAAACCGTTTGGTGTCCCGGTAGCAATGATTACTCCATTTTTATCCACATAATATTCTGCTCTTACATCAATGGCTGTCTTATGACCAGGCTGGTAACGTAGAATGACTGCTAAACCAAACCAGTTATTCCAGTCGTTACTACCTTTGAATTTCTGTTCCATTCCGTAATCAAAACATCCAATCACTCCGAATTTCTTTGTCATCTGAAAGATGCCAAAAAAGTCATGATAAATCCTTGTTTGCCGCACGCTATCCGGTTTGTCATTGCCGAAAAATGTACTATAATTCAATGTTACCCGATCAACGGGTTTATAAGTGATCTGTGTACCGCCCGCAATTGTAGAATTCCCATCTGGTCTTTGTATTCTTTGCCATCCGTTTAACACTAATCCGGAAACATACCATTTACTATTGTCAGATGTATAACTAAGCTTAGCCCCGCTCTCAAAATAGGGAGAGTTATCAGCCAAAATACTACGTGTCAAGGTCCAGTTATCCGGTGAGTATGCACTTTCAAAGCCAATATGGGATGGCATTACACCTGCATCAATCCAAAGGTTTTTCTTTTTAGAAATTTTTACACCGGCATCTGCCTCATAAATATTTTTCGATACTCCCGGTTCTGCTGCATAGGTCGCATTCATATAAGTGCCTACGCCCAAAGCAAGATTTGCCCGTACTCTGCCTGTGTTGTAACTTCCTTTCAGGAAAGCTAAATTAATGGTTATCTCATTATGCCTGTTGAAAGTGTATATAAAACCAGGAAGAGTGTTATTTCCTGGCTGATTGAAATCATAGCAATAATAGGCTTCCACAAATCCTGATAGTGTCAGCGGATTAGGTTTGCTTAGCACAGCAGTATCACTCTGTGCTTTAGCCAGGGCAGTACTAAACATTAGCAAAAATACTATCGTAAGTTCCTTTGCTAAGATTTTCATTTTATCGCTATTTTTTAGGAATTGATAATATACTTGCATCGCAGTTTCATACCAAATCCGACGTTGAATTGTAATTTAACTAATCGACATGACCTAAGCAAATATTAAATGTATTGTTTTCATTAATCATGATTACTGTCATTCAAAGCAATGATGGTCGTCAGCGATCATTATTCTAAACTATTTTAACTTCATTTTTTAATAAAAAATCTTTAACTTTATTAAATAAAAATAATATGAAACCGAAAATAATATACACAATAATAAGTTTATTGCTATCCTCTACAGGGTTTGCCCAAGTTAATCGGGGTGGTGTTTATCTTAGCATTGCAGACTACAAAAACCGAAAATTGACTTGCGAAATTGATAGCAGAAACGAAAAAGATCAAATAAATTCGAACGGAATTTTTAATAAATCTTACATCACTGTTATACATAACGGTAAAAAATACACCTACGGTAAAAAATACATTTTCGGATATAAGGATTGCGATAACAAAGTTTACAGATTTTCCAAAAATGACAGGTTCGAGCTACAGGAATCAGGCAAAGTTTATGTTTATTCAAAAGAGCGGCGCCAATCGCAGGGGAAAAATGGTTCCACAATTATGGTAAAAGATTATTACTTCAGTAGTGATATAGGTAGTGAAATAATTCCGCTGACTGTTAAAAACCTCAAAACTGCATTTCCCGATAATTCTAAGTTCAATGATATGCTAAAAGAAAATTTCAAAGATGGTCTTGTATATGCATATGATAACACTCATAAAATGTTTAAAGTAAATCATTTATACCAAATGTCGTTAGGGCAATAAAAAGGCATGAAACCTCGATCCATTATAAACTTTCAATCTTGGCTATAATCTCTGCGGTAGTTTCATTTACTTTTAATGTTGATGAATCCGTAAAATGGATGATTGCACTTTCATGAGCGTCATCTGAAAAATAGGTTATGTTTTTGGCATCTATAAATGCCTTTGAACCATTATCTAATTTAACTTCAATAAAATTTTCCATATCATTATTGATTTTGATGCTTTAAAAGCGCACAAAAATATCGGCGGCAACAGTGTATTGATCTTTCTTGGTGCCGTTATCATAGGGTGTTATGCCTTTGGCATATGCCGTTTCGTACCTGATCTCCGGGCGTATCGTAATCAAGTCATTAAAACGATGTGAAATTCCTACAGTATGGCTTGAATAAGCTGTTTTATACCCAGTCCTATTGCCCTGTGGGTCAGTAAGAAAATCGTTTCGGACAGAGAGGTAGTTTTTTGTGGATAATAATACCTCAAAATAATTTACTGCACCTATCGCTGAAGAAATACCGGGAACCATTGGCCCTGGTCCTGTTGCCATAAAATAGGATTCCGCAGGGCCGTTAATAACCGTGCCGCCTTCAGGGGCATTCTTCTGCCACATATAGTAGGCTTCGGTCATCATGTGAACCTTATCGCTAAAACGATGTCCCCATGTCTCAACCACCATTTGAAGATTATCATGATCTTTGGTATAGTAACCTGTTCCTACTGCTGGAGTACCACCATATAGGGCATTATTATTATTCTTTGATACCCAACGGATCATAGCCATTCCATTCAGGTTTGTAGAATTGCTCCAGGGAGCAACATCGTTGCCGCCATTAACCCCAAACTCAAACTGAAAA